>Ga0182016_10001442_pt1 | contig 28984 bp, 24 predicted proteins | sample 712S2MmetaG_FD_120491 | JGI IMG/M metagenome (GOLD analysis project Ga0182016, IMG submission 120491) | Permafrost microbial communities from Stordalen Mire, Sweden - 712S2M metaG | ecosystem: Environmental > Terrestrial > Soil > Wetlands > Permafrost | place: Sweden: Stordalen | collected...
AATTTGTCGATGCGGCGCGACTCAACGGTTTCGCCACCGAGCGCCGACAAACCTACCCGAACGCCGCCGCGATCGCTGCGCCCGTTCGCCGCGGCGGGCGCGTGCTGGCGTGCCTTAGCATCATCTGGATCGCCAAGGCCGTCCCGTTCCGCGAAGGCGTTGAAAGCTTGGCCCCCGCCCTGCTGCGCGCACGGGCTTCAATCGAAGCAGCGATGATCGGCGACGGCGATCTCGCTTCCGACGGCCGATTGGCGCCGGGCTGCGGATGACGCCCTGAACAGTTTCTGCGTCCAGCGTTCTCGATGCGGACGCGCTGCGTCGGCGGCTTGAGACGCCAGGCCAAGCCGATAGAATTTCCCCCTTCGAAGTCGGAAGATCCGCCAAGTCGTACCTGATCGACAGGACGCCAGGCAAAGGAGAACGCCATGGAAGTCGGTCACGTCGGTCTATTTGTCAGAGACTTCGATAAGATGTTGGATTTTTACGTTAAGTATTTTGGCTTGGCCATTACGGATATCGTGCGGGGGCCACAACGGTCGATCGTCTTCTTGACCACCGACCCGACGTCTCACCACCAGCTCGTTCTCGTCACTGGACGGCCGGAGGGGGAGGGGCCGAAGCTGGTGAACCAGCTGTCGTTTCGCCTCAAGACTCTCGCTGAGCTTCGCCGCGTCTACGCGCGGTTCGTCGAGGACAAGATGCCCAATCTCGACCCGGTCACCCATGGCATCGCCTGGTCGGTCTACCTGCCAGATCCCGAGGGCAATCGGATCGAGGCCTATGTCGACACGCCCTGGTACGTCACCCAGCCGTTCCGCACGGCAATCGATCTAACCAAATCGGAGGCCGATCTGGTCTCGGAAACAGAAGCCCTGTGCCGGGGTTTGGCGGGGTTCGAGCCGATGAGCGTCTGGACGCCGCGCATCGCCCAGCAAATTCGGCCGCTTTAAGCGCGCGATGACGGAGATGTACGACGTCGCCGTGATCGGCCTGGGGCCCGTGGGCGCGGCGCTTTGCAACCTGCTCGCCCAATCGGGGCTGCGGGTGGTGGCCTTCGACGCGTTCGACGGGCCATATAGCCTGCCGCGGGCGACACACCTCGACGGCGAAGCCCTGCGCATCCTGCAGAACGCCGGCGTCAGCGAGACGCTGGAACCGTCCCTGGGGATTTACACACGCATGCGTTTCGTCAACGCCCAGGGCGATCTGCTGCTCGACTGGCCACGCTCCGTCGAGGAAGGCTGGCAGGGCTGGCGCGACAGTAATCGCTTCCATCAGCCGGCGCTCGAAACGGCCTTGCGCGAAAACGCCCAGCGCCACGCCAATCTGGATCTGCATCTGGGTCAACGGGTGGAGGATCTGTCGCAAGATCGCGATGGGGTCACCATACTGACGCGCTCGCCGGCGCAGCAGAGCCAAACTTTCCGCGCGCGCTATGTGGTCGGCTGCGACGGCGCGCGCTCGACGGTCCGCGCGGTCATGGGCGTCGAGCTTCAGGTGCTCGATAAGCCCGAGCAGTGGCTCGTCGTCGATCTGATCATCAACGGCGCCGCGCCCGCGCTTCCCGAAGGCACGATCCAATACTGCGATCCCGCCCGCCCCATCACCTATATCGAGGCGGTTGGCGCGCGACGGCGCTGGGAAGTCATGCTGATCCCCGGCGACGACGCCAGTCGATTCGCCGAGCCCGGCCATGTTTGGTCCCTGCTGGCGCCTTGGGTGTCGCCGGGCGACGCCGAGATCGAGCGCGCCGTGGTCTACACATTCAACTCCGCAGTCGCCGAGCGCTGGCGCCGGGGACGCATGCTGCTCGCGGGGGACGCGGCTCATCAGACACCACCCTTCCTGGGACAGGGCTTGTGCGCGGGCTTGCGGGACGCCGCCAACCTGGGCTGGAAGCTCGCCTGGGTAGTCAAGGGGCTCGCCGACGAGCGGTTGCTCGACACCTACCCCTCGGAAATGAAACCGCACGTGACGGCATTTATCGTCGAGGCCAATCGCATCGGCGCGATCATTCAGGAGCGCGATCCAGAAATGGCGCGCCAACGCGACGAGGCGCTGAGGACCGGTCCCCAGCTCCTAAAATCTGTCCGTCCCAGCCTTGGGCCGGGCCTGACGCGCAGCGAAATCGGACCTGCCGCGTCGCTGTCAGCCCAGCCGCGCCTGAAAGACGGCCGACGCCTGGACGATCTGGCGCCCTATGGCTTCATCCTGCTGTGCGAACCAGGCTTCAGCGCTGAGGCCCCCCCGCGAACCCGAGACCTCTGGCGCCAGGCGGGCTTGACGGTGGTGGAGGGCGAAGGCGCCGACTGGTTGGAAAGCCTGGGCGCGAAAGCGGTGATCATCCGTCCGGATCGCTACATCCTGGGCGTGGCCAACGATTTGGTCCAACTGGAGGCGATCACATCTCAGATTCCGCTTCGGTTGAAAGACGCCCTTTGCGATTGAGCCTGGACGACGTCACCTTCGTCGGGCGTGATCTGCGCCGTCCCGAGTGCGTCCTCGTCGAGGCCGGGGGCCGGATCTGGACGTCCGACGAAAGCGCCGTCGTGACCCGCATCGATCCAGACGGCGCGCAAATTCGGATCGGCGCCGCCGGCGGGGTAGCCAACGGCCTGGCCATGGCGCCGGACGGCGCTTTGCTGATCGCCGATATCGCCTTGGGCCAGGTTCGTCGGCTGGATCCGGACGGCGCGGAGACCGTCGTGCTCGACCAACTCGACGGGCGGGCGTTGGGAGCCGTCAACTTCGTTTGCTTTGACGACCTGGGCGATCTTTGGATCACGGTGTCGACCCGCGTTGCACCGCGATCCTTGGCCATCGAGCGCCCGATTCCGGACGGCTATGTCCTGCGACTCGAGGGGCAAGAGGCTCGAATCGTGGCGGACGGCCTTTGCTTTCCCAATGAAATGCGCGTCGATCGCGCCGCCGGATGGGCCTATCTGGCTGAATCGGCGCTTGGCCGCGTCGTGCGCATGCCGATCGAAGCGGACGGCGGTCTGGGCCCGCCACAGCCCTACGGCCCCGCGCCGCTGTTCGAGGGCGCCATCGTCGACGGGATCGCCTTCGATGCCGAAGGCGGCTTGTGGGTGACCGAAGTAACCCGCAACGGCCTGCATCGCATCACGCCCGACGGACGGGCTGAGCGCCTGCTGGAGGATCCATCGGGGCGTGTGCTCAACTTCCCATCGAGCGTGGCCTTCGGCGGCGCGGACCTCAAGACCATCTATATCGGATCGCTGCGGATGGATCGACTGGCGCGCCTGACCGCCCCCGTCGCCGGCGCGGCTCTGGCGCACTGGGCCGCCCCGACTGGCCATCTCGACCAGGCCCCGAACGAACGTCCGCCACACGGACAAGGGCTTGGTCTGTCTGGCCGCCCAGAGTTGAGTTATGGTGCTGTCCAGAGCTGAATGGCTTCTCTCGAAGTCTGAACCCAGCTCTACACACTTGAATCTAGAGCGCGATTCAGCGTTTAGGCGATTCCGCCTAAACCCATCGTGCTCTAGGGTAGCGCCCCGATCACGCCGCCGCCACGGTGATGCTCGGACGGCGACGGAGGTTAGATCGTGTCGTACGCGTCAATCCGCTCGCTGGCCCGGGGGCTACGGGTTCTGCAGTATCTGAACACCGTCATTGAGGCCACGCCCGTCCAAATCTGCCAGAAACTCGACCTGCCGCGTCCCACCGTCCACCGCATCCTCGACACCCTGATCGACCGCGGCTGGGTGTACCAGTCTCGCTCAACCTCGGGGTTTCGCCTGACCAGCGAAGTGCGGCGGTTGAACCAGGTCGCCGCCGGCGACAAATCCATCGAGGCGCTGACGCGCCCGATCCTGACCCAGCTGACGGTGGAGATCGCGTGGCCTTCGGATTTGGCGGTGCGCGATCGGGACGCGATGGTGATCTGCGACTCCACCCATCGTATCAGCTCCCTGTCTTTTGAAGCGGGCATCATCGGTCGTCGCCGTCCCATGCTCGAGAGCGCCCTAGGCAGGGCCTATCTGAGCCATTGCCCCGAGGCCGAAAGAATGGAAATCCTCGAGGGCTTGAAGGCATCGCCCGATCCCGCCGCCGCCAGAGCCGGCGACCAGAGCTTCATCGCGGAACTCATCGAGGTCGGACGTCGCGACGGCGTCAGCAGTTGCCCGGACCTGGCCGACGGAAGCAGCATCGCCATCGCCACGCCCATAAGGTTTGAAGGCCGGGTTTTGGCCTGCATCAACATCGTCTGGCTCGCTAGCGCCATGCCCCATTCGGAAGCCGCCGCCTGGCTGACGCCCCATCTGCTGACGGCCCGTAACCGGATCGAAGAGCGGCTCGATATCAACGACCCACCCGTGCTGCCGATCCTTCAATAGCGCAAGACGCAGCGCAACTTCCCGATAAAGGGAAAAGGCGCCCCCATTGCTGGGGACGCCTTTTGGAAGGACTGAAAAGTGACGGCCTGAAGCGTCAGAAACGCCGGCTCATCCGAACAAAGAACGTCCTGGGCCGGGCTGGCGTGGCGAGCACAGTGCCAATCGCCTGAAGGCCATCGTCGATGTTCGTATAATAGTACAGATTGGTAAGGTTATCCACCTCTAGAGACACGCCCCACATATTGTCTTCCGAACGGTAATTTATATGGCCGTTCAATACAGTATATCCCGCCATGTTATTAGTCGGCTCATTCTGCGCCGACGTATACTGTGACCCCTGATAGTTTACGTCCACCCGCGGCGTAATCGATCCTGCACTTTCGAGCGGGAATCTGTACTGCACGCCCAAGCTGGCTTTCGCGGTGGGGGTATAGGGCGTCACATCGCCTTTCGTCACGTTCGAGGCGATCGCGTCGGCTGAAAGGTTGGTGTAGTTAAACTTCAGATAGCTAACGGACCCGTCCATCTGGAGGTTCGTGATCGGGTGAAATTCAAACTCCGCTTCCACGCCATCGATATCCGCGTCGCCCGCGTTGATGGGCACGGCCGACAGCGGAAATCCGCCAAAGCCGTTGGTTATTACGATCTGGATGGCGGAATAGGTGTCGTAAAACGCGCTGACATTCAGCCGAAGCCGGCGGTCAAACAGTTCGGCCTTGAAGCCGGCCTCATAATTCTTCAGGTACTCTGGCCCGAACGGAACAATCTGGGCCGGTGTGAACGGCCTGGGATTGATGCCGCCCCCCCGGAATCCCGTCGAGAACGTCGCGTAGGTCATTAGCGCCGGCGTCCACTGGTAGTCGATCGACGCGCGATAATCGCTCACGGCGCCGTTGTATTTACCGACCGTTCCCGAAACGCCAGCTGGCAGAGTGCCGTTGGCCGTCGTCGCCGTTCTATTGAAAATGTAGGTTTTGCTATCATCGGTATATCGATAGCCGGCCACGAGATTGAGTTTATCGGTGACATGATAGACGCCGTGAACAAAGCCGGCTGCGGTATCGCCGTTCACTCGGTCGTCCGCCGTATAACCGATCGGGGGCCCGGGCGGGCCGTAACCGAGATCAAACCGGCCGCCGAGCGTACCCCTGAAGTTCAGGTAATAGCCGCCGGCAGTCAGGTCCAAATTCTGAATTTTCGTGTTGTATCGGAGCTCCTGCGTAAACGTATTGCTGGAAATCCTGTTGTCTTCATTCACAGCCGTCAGCGGATCGGCGCCGCCATCGCTCGTAAAGCGGATGTTGGAGTCGCGATCCGCGGTGATCGATGTTACCGAAGTATCTGGAGAGAGCGTGTACTTTACCCTGGCATCAATACCGCCGGCATCGACGTTATTGACGGCTGGGACGGTCCAGTTTTCCTCAGGCGTATTGTATGTTGAATAATTTACGAATTTACTGCTGGTAATGAACTGCGGGAAATTGGTCGCGGCAGTACCCGTAATATTTCGCGCGGCAATCAGTCTGGAAGCTACCGGCTCATCTCGGTTGGATTGCCCGTCTCCGGTAAGAACGACTTCCAGGTTGTTTACGGGCAGCCAACGAAGACTCAGGCGGCCTGCGGCATGGTGAAAGCCGCCTTCTTCGCCCAGCTTGCAGTTGCTCGCGGTCGTGACGGCCTTGATTCCCGAGCCGGGATTCAGACAGCCATAGTCGAGGCGATCTAGATAGCCGTCCTCGCTGTGATAGCTGGCGGCGCCAGCCAGGAACAATTTGTCGGGCGCCAGCGTGACATCGCCGCCACCCTTGAGTTCGAACTGGTTATCGCTGCCGTATCCAGCGTCCATGTAATTGCCGGACGCGCCATTCGCAGGCTTGGAATAGAGTTTGATCGTGCCGCCGATGGCGTTCTTGCCCGAGAGGGTCCCTTGAGGTCCTCGCGAGATCTCCACCCGGTCCAGATCCAGGAGATCCATCGCAGAGCCGATCAAGGTGGACTGGTAGACATCGTCAATATAGACGCCGACCCCCGGCTCAGATGCGAAAGTGAAATCATGCGCGCCAATGCCGCGTATGCTGATAACCGGCGTCGGCCCAAAGGACGCATCGCCAGGCGTGATGGTGATGTTCGGCGCGTTAGCGGCGATGTCGGTCACGTTGACCTGGCCCCGCGCGTCGAGCATCTTGGAGTTGATTGCGGTAATAGCCAGCGGCGTCTTCTGAAGATTTTCGCCTCTGAACTGGGCCGTGACGACGACCTCTTGAAGCTGCGTGACCGGGGCGTTCGCCGCGTCGGCCTTCGGCGCTGAATTCTGAGCCGCAGCGCCGCCTGCCATCAACAGACCGCTGAGCAATCCTAGCGCCGCGCCCGACTGTAACAGCGAACGTCGATACCTTGAATGAATAGCCATTCGTCCCTCCCCTTTTTTTCTCAATCGCTGAGCGATAGATTTAGATCGATTGAACGTGGCGACTGGACCGATGCGCATCAATCCGCATTGGATTCCAGTCCGCCCTGCGAACGCTCAGGCCCGGGCCGGGCGCTTAATCACGCCACGATCGCTGAGGCTGTTGACCGAAATCCGCGCGGCCGAACGTTCGTACTGCAATCCTGGATTGGTGCGTGCCATGGAGACGTCGCGGAAATACCTCTGCATGCGGGTGCCGTTCTTGGCCGAGATACTGGTTCCCGCCGCGCAATAGAGCAGGTCCACCGCTTCGAACGCCAGCCGGGCGGCCTGTTGCAATCCCGCCTGGATCAGCATGTCGTCGGACTCCGTATAGAGCCGGACATCCTGAACGCCGCGACGACAATAGGCTTCGTAGCTGCGCGCGCCGCCGTCCAAAGCTTGAGCGGCCGCCTCCAGCCGGCCCATCGCCAGGCCATGAGCGCGATGGTAGTCATCAAGGCTGGCGTTCGGCCCGGCCGGGACCGGGGAGTTCTGCTTGGCCACGATGATGTTCTCGAACTCGTCCACGGCGGCGTATCCCAATCCGACCATGATCGAAGTGATCTCGGTCTGGAAGAACCCGAACATGCGGCCCGCATAGAGCGGATTGCCGTGCACCTTGTAGCCCGGCAGATCCCCGATCTTCATGTCGAAGACATTTTGCCGAGCGAGGAATTCATCCGCGATGAATGCGTTTTTGATCCGTATGCTGTTAGACCCACTGGCGCGCATGCCGATGAAATCGCCCCAGTTGTCGAGCATTTCCCAGTCGGCCCGAGGCACGATGGCCGCGCCGATCTGGGGCGGCCCGCCGTCGGCGCCCCCCTCCATGCGAACGCTGACGAGGGCGTGGGTCGAATAGGGCACGCCCGAGCAATAGTCCCAGACGCCGTCGATGAGCCAGCCGCCCTCGACCGGCTTGGCGACGCCCTGAGGGATGCCGCGCGCCGGCGCGGCGAAATGCCCATCGCTTCCGAAGATCTTCGCCTGCGCCGGTTGCGAAAAGAGCGCCGCGACATTGAGGACGTGCCCTGAAGCCAGGGTCAGGCACCAGCCCGTGCCCGGACACCCCCGGGCGATCTCGACCATGACCTTCGAGAAGACCGTAAGGTCGAACTCGTAGCCGCCGAACATCTTCGGCTGCAAAATCCGATAGAAGCCCGCCTGCTTGAAGCGCTCGTGCATTTCCGGGGAGTAGGCTCCACGCTCCTCGGTCTCCGCCTGATCGGCGCGCAGGAGGGGGCGCAGATCCACAGCGCGTTGAATGATCTGCTCAGGCGTGAGCCCCGGTTCGGGCTGCGGCAGCACCACTTGCGCATTGGGCGCGCGCGTTTCTAGGGCGATTGTCATCGGTTGTTCGCTCGCGTTTCGCGCCGTCCGAGGCGCTGGCAATGGCTCTTCATGGTGCTGAAGAGTTCTCCCCGATCTCGCCGCTGCGGACCTTCCATGACAAGGAACAGGCGCCGCCCGTCCGCTCTGCGTACCCTCCGGCGGTTTGCCCGCCGCGGGGCGGCGCTAGTGTGCTGGATCTGAAGTTCGCCGGCGCTTTGGGTAGACCGAGGCGCGAACTTCAGATCCAAAAAGCACACTAGAATCATACATTTCTAGCGTGGCTTGAGATTCAGAAATTCGCTCCGCGCTCTCCACAAGCCTCAGGCGAATTTCTGAATCGCCACACTAGGGCTCCTGCTCGAAGGGAAGCGCGCCGTCGCCGGGGGGGTTTTGAGCCACGTTGATGACCATGGCGAGCATGGCGTAGTAGCCACAGACCACGCATAGATCGATGACGCCGGCCTCGCCGATCAACGCCTGCACGGCCGCGAAGACCGCATCATCGACCTTGGTCTTGGCGTGAAGCTGCGCGCAAAATCGCCAGACCAGAGCCTGATCCGCCGACAGCGTGGCGGGCTCGCGCCCATGCGCCAGGGCGTCGATGGCTAGCGGATCGACTCCCGCTTGTTCGGCCAGGGGCGCATGAGCGCGCCATTCGTAGGGCTGCTTCCAGAATCGCGCCGTCACCAGGACAGCCAGCTCGCGAAGATCCGCCCGCAGCGCGCTTTCGAACCGCAAATAGGCGCCGAGGCGCTGAGCGGCGTCGAACGCCTGAGGGCTGTGCAGCAGGACGGCGAACGGCCCGCGCACGCCACCGCGGGGTCCGGCCGCCACGACGGCGGCGACCGATCTTTGCGCCTCGGTCATCGCTTCCGATGTCACCGACGCGATCCTGGGCTGATGGACAAGAGTCATGGTTGGGACTTCTCTCTGACGGTTGCAGCCTTGAAGCGCTTGGAGCGCGTTCCGAAAAGTGGGAACCGGTTTTCGGATAAAATGCGCTCCCAAACAAAGGTTTAGAGCAGGCTGCGATTCCGTGGAAACGCAACCTGTTCTAGCATGGCTCGCCGCCGTCGGCGCAGCGCTTGTCCGCATGGCGAACGAAATGGGCGCGCTTTGGGGGGCGCCGCCGAGCGTACGCCCAGGGCGCGCGGCTTCCCTCTTTGGAAAATTAGGCTAAAGCACCATCGATTTCGGCGCCTAAGGCCACGTTTCGGATCACTTCGAAACGCCGTCCCGCGCGCGATAATTTAATGACGAGGACGCCTTGCCATGCCCCAGGCCTTTTTGTGCGATGGAACCCGCACCCCTTTCGGCCGCTACGGCGGCGCGCTTTCGTCGGTGCGCGCCGACGATTTGGCCGCGATCCCGCTCCAGACCCTCGCCGGCCGCAACCCCAACCTCGATCCGGCGCAGATCGACGAGGTGATCCTAGGCTGCGCCAACCAGGCCGGCGAAGATAACCGCAATGTGGCGCGCATGGCCCTGCTTCTGGCGGGCCTGCCAGAGACGGTGTCGGGGGTCACGGTCAATCGCCTGTGCGCTTCGGGACTGGAAGCCTTGGCCCTTGGCGCGCGGTCGATCAAGGCGGGCGAGGCCGAACTGGTCTTGGCCGGCGGGGTGGAGAGCATGAGCCGCGCGCCGTTCGTGATGGGCAAGGCCGAAACGGCGTTCTCCAGGTCGGCCAAGCTGGAGGACACGACCATCGGCTGGCGCTTCGTCAATCCCAAGATGAAAGCCCTCTACGGCGTCGACTCCATGCCGGAGACCGCCGAGAACGTCGCCGACGCCTACGGCGTGAGCCGCGCCGACCAGGACGCCTTCGCCCTCCGCAGCCAGCAGCGCGCGCGCCGCGCGATCGAAGCGGGCTTCTTCAAGGCCGAGATCACGCCGGTCGAGTTCAAGGTCAAGGGCGAGTCACACCTTTGCAGCGACGACGAGCATCCGCGCGACACCAGCCTGGACGCTCTGGCCCGCCTGAAACCCGTCGTGCGCGCGGACGGGACCGTCACCGCCGGCAACGCCTCAGGGGTCAATGACGGCGCCGCCGCCCTGATCCTCGCCAGCGAGGCGGCTGTGCGACTTCATGGACTGACGCCGCGCGCGCGCGTCCTTGGCTATGCCGCGGCCGGGGTCGCGCCCCGCGTGATGGGCGTGGGGCCGATACCAGCCGTGCAGAAGCTCCTCGCCCGCCTCGGCCTGGCCATCGACGCCTTCGACGTAATCGAATTGAACGAAGCCTTCGCGGCCCAGGCGCTGGCCGTGGCCCGCGCCTTAGGCGTGCCGGACGAGGCCCCTCACCTCAACCCCAATGGAGGCGCGATCGCCCTGGGCCACCCTCTCGGAGCCTCCGGCGCGCGCCTTGTTCTAACCGCCCTACACCAGCTCGAGGCGACAGGCGGGCGCCGCGGCTTGGCGACCATGTGCATCGGGGTCGGCCAGGGCGCCGCGCTGGCGTTCGAACGGGTTTAGCGCCCCCGGCGGCTGAAATGGAGCGGAGCGCGGGAATTGTGCAAAAGGCGCCGCCGCATCCTGCAGGACATAGGCTGACGCCAACGCCCATACGGGACCGGGCTTCCAAAACCGTTCGGAAGCTCCCGGTCACGCCCGCGCCCGACGCTTTCGTCGTCAGGCCGGCCGCGATACGAAAAAGACGGCGTAATCGCCAGGGAGGCGCTGATGACGGCCACGCTCGAGCTGGAAATCAAGCCTGCGGAATCTGGAAACAAAGGGGCGCACCGGGGTCTTGCTGACCCTGGCGCACGGACTCGTCGTCGCATAATCGGATCATCCTGATGCAGTCGTTCTCCTATGTCGCCCTTCCCGCCAAGGTGACGTTTGGCTTTGGCACGCTCTCGCAGCTGGGCGCGGAAATCGCCGCGCTTGGCTGTCGGCGCGCCCTGCTCCTGTCGACGCCGCAACAGGCCGACAGCGCCGAGGCGCTGAAAACCATGCTCGGCGATCTCGCGGCGGGCGTGTTTTGCGGAGCGACGATGCATACGCCCGTCGACGTCACGGATGACGCGATGCGAGTCGCTTCGGGTCTGCAAGCCGATTGCCTGGTGGCCTTGGGCGGCGGATCGACCATCGGTCTTGGCAAGGCCATCGCCCTGCGCACCGATCTTCCCCAGATCGCGATTCCGACGACCTATGCCGGCTCCGAAGCCACGCCGATCCTCGGCGAAACCCAAAATGGCGTGAAGACCACCCAGAGAACGCTCAAGGTCCTGCCCGAGGTCATCCTCTACGACGTCGACCTGACCCTGACTCTGCCGCCCGCAATGACGGTCACCTCGGCGATGAACGCCATGGCCCACGCCGCCGAAGGTCTTTATGCGCGGGAAGCCAATCCGGTGATCACGATGATCGCCGAGGACGGGCTGCGGGCGCTCGCCCAGGCCTTGCCCGCCATCGTCGCCGATCCCGCCGACCGCAATGCGCGCTCGGATGCGCTCTACGGGGCATGGGCCTGTGGGACGACATTAGGCTCGGTGGGCATGTCCTTGCATCATAAGCTCTGTCACGTGCTGGGCGGTGCGTTCAACCTGCCGCATGCCGAGACCCACACGGTCGTGCTGCCGCACGCGATGGCCTACAACGCCGCCGCGGCGCCCGAGGCCATGGAGCGGATCGCCCGCGCAATCGGCGCGTCGGATGCGCCGGGCGGCCTGTTCGACCTGGCCCGGTCGCTGAAGGCTCCAGCGTCGCTGGCGTCGCTGGGCATGCCGGCGGACGGCATCGATCGGGCCGTCGATCTGGTGCTCAGCGCGCCCTATTGGAACCCCGAACCACTTGAAGCGGGCCGGCTACGTCGCCTGCTCGAAAACGCGTACGCGGGCGTCCGGCCGGAGAACGCCCCATGATCCGCCCCGAAGAGTCCGCTATCACCCAGGCCGTCATCGATCGGTTCGCCCAAACGCCCGATCCGCGTCTGAAGGCCATCGTCACCCATCTCACCCGGTCGCTGCACGCCTTCGTGCAGGAGGTCGAGCCCACCTTCGACGAATGGCTGAGCGCGATTGGTTTCCTGACCGATGTTGGACGCATGTGCAGCGGGTCGCGACAGGAGTTCATCTTGCTATCGGATACGCTCGGCGTGTCGATGCTGGTGGACGCGATCAATCACCGCCAGGCCGGAGGCGCGACCGAATCCACCGTGCTGGGGCCCTTCTTCGTGGACACCGCGCCCACGGCTCCCGACGGGGCGGACATTTCGGGGGGAGTGGCGGGCGAGCCGCTGTACGTCGATGTGACGATCAGCGATCTGCAGGGCCAGCCGATCGCCGGCGCCAGCGTCGACGTCTGGCAGTGCGATTCCGACGGCTTCTACGACGTTCAACAACCAGACCTCGCTGAACATTTCCTGCGCGCCCGGCTGACATCCGGCCCGGATGGCAAGGTGCGGTTCTGGTCCATCCTGCCGACCGCCTATCCCATTCCCGACGATGGTCCGGTCGGTCAGATGCTGAAAGCGACGGGGCGACATCCCTGGCGCCCGGCCCACCTGCATTTCAGGATCAGCGCGCAAGGTCACAGCGCCCTGGTGACTCATCTGTTTGTGCGGGGCAGCGCCTATCTCGACTCCGACGCGGTGTTCGGCGTGAAGGACACGCTCATTTGCGACTTTCCGCGCCATCCCCCCGGTCAGGCGCCCAACGGCAGGACCCTGGACCGGCCTTGGCGCTCACTCCAGCACGCCTTCGTGCTCGACGGGATCTAGACAAGGCCGCGCCATACCTGCCACAGATGTTCGCAGGGCGGACAGAACATCGATCTCGTCGCCTCGACCACGGCCCGATGCCCCATTCGGCGACAATGGCGACAATATTGTATTCCTGCGCTAAGATGCGCGATGATCGCAGACATGTCTGAGATGCTGTCACATGATCGACCCTTCAGGGTCGCGGAAACTCACGGTATTCTCCAACGTCCCGAGCACCGCATCATCGCCCGGAGCGATGATCTGGGCTGGACCTCGATCTACGCCTCATTGCAGCGCGAACAGCCTTACGATGCCGATTTCGACGCGGTTCAGGACCACCTGATCGTTTTGCACCTCGACGGACCGGTTGGCGTACGCCGACGTCTGGGCACACATGAGGAGCGCCGAATAGTGCCGCCGGGCGGCCTCTTCATCCTGCCGGGCGGCGCCAACTTCGGCGTTCAGCTCGAAGGCGAGCTCGACAGCCTGCACATCTATCTGCGCCGCGAGTTGGTCCAGGAAGTCGCCGAGGACCTCGGCATCAACAGCGGCCGCGCCGACATCCTTCCGAGCCTGGGCGAACCGGACCTGCTTGCCGAACGCCTGGCGCTGGGGGTGCGCGACGCGCTTGTCGCCGGCGACGACGCGGCCGGCGTCTATGCAGACTACCTTTCCCGAGCGTTGGCCGCTCGCCTGCTGCGTGAGCACGGCCCCGCCTCAACACGCGGCGAGACGGCGCGGGGCGGGCTGACGGCCCAGCAATTGCGCACGGCGACGGATTTCATGGAGGCCAATCTCGACCGCTCGATCAGCTTGCCGGAGATGGCGTTCGCTTGCGGCCTCAGCCCGACCCATTTCGCCCGGCGGTTCAAGCTCGCCGTCGGCATTCCGCCGCACCAGCGCCTGATGCAGCTGCGCGTCGAGCGCGCCAAGCGCCTGCTGCAGGGCGCCATGCCGATCGTCGAGGTAGCGCTGGTCTGCGGCTTCGCCCACCAGGAACACCTGACCGGGGTGTTCCGCCGCTTCACCGGCATGACCCCGGCTGGTTTCCGGCGCGCCGTTTAGAACTGAGTAATTTGCGTCCCGTCCCGCTCGGATCGTGCAGAAGCGCGGTCCCATCGTGCAGGACCGTCGCGCGGCCCTGCGTCAATATCCCCTCCCAAGATAGGCGGCGGCGGCGACGCTGATCCGCGCTGAACTCGGCTGCGCTAGCCCCCAGTCCGCGAACGGACGTACAGATAAAGGAGGGAGAAGGAACATGAAATACCAGACGCGTTTCGGATCGCTGCAGGACTATGACAAAGGCGGCGTGATCCTCATCGATGACAACCCGAAGAACTACGTTTTTTCCAATATCTTCGAAGTCGCCAACACCTCCGCGCCGTACGAACGGGTCGCGGTGGCCAAGAACTTCGAATATGTCATCGAGATCGCCCGCGCCGAAGGGACATCCGGCTGGTCGACCTGCGCCCACGACGAGTTCGTCCTGTGCATGGACGGCCAAGTCGAGGTCCATCTCGTCAAACTGGACGATCCGTCCCGCCATGCCCCGGCCGACAGCCAGGGAGCGCGCGCCATCGACGGCGATCCCGACGGCCGCAAGATGGGCCGCCTGGTGCTGGGCCGTGGCCATCAAGGCCTGCTGCCCCGCGGATCCGCCTACCGTTTCCACGCTGATGCGCCCGCTTGCCTCATGTTCCAATCCGTCGAGGGACCGCTGACGGTCCAAAAATGGGCAGACATCTGCCAGACCGCTTAACTGCGCTCGCCCGCAGCCATCCAGAGGACCAACACCATGGCCATGCTTGAACAAGCGCCGAGCGCGCGCCCGCAAAACTCCACGGCTCTGACCCACACCGAAATCCTGCCGATCGACAACCAGACAGGTTACCGCGGCTTCCAGGCCGGAAGCTTCACCTTTAAACGCGACGAATACTTCGCCCGCATCGAGTGGCCGGGCGGCAACTACACCATGCCGATCGATCTATTCCTGCGCGCCCTGATGCGCGACGTGGCCTGGGGCTTCTTCTACGGCACCGTCAACTTCGACGATGTGATCGGCACCGTGAACCACTACGGCGAAGTCACCCTGTTCGCCGGTCGTTTCAACGACGCCTATCGCAACGCCGGTCGCGACTTCTCGGAGCGGTTCGCCAGTGAGGCGCTGATGCCGCTGTTCAAGGCGATGATCAGCGACTGGACCAACGCCTCGTTCGACCCATTCGCCGCACCGATGGAGACCGGTACGCCGTGGGGTTCGAAAAACGGCAACAACGACGAGGCGGTAACCCGCACGCGCGTGGCCGCCCGGCGCATGGTCGGTCTGCCCGGCGACACTCCGGTGCGAACCGATGACAACGGGTTCCCCCAAAACCGCATGTTCGCGGACGTTCCTTCCGATCGCCCCCTCGTCGAGGCCGAGCCCGGTTTCGAAGGCGAGGTCAGCGCCTACAACCTCTTCGACTATCTGTCCCGCTCGGACGTGACCTGGAATCCGTCGGTCTGCTCGGTGGTCGGCGACAGCCTGTTCTGCCCGACTTCGGAAGAGTTCTCCTTGCCGGTCGACCACGGCAACGACCGCTGCGAGTGGTTCATCACCCTGTCCGACGAGATCCAGTGGGACATCAAGGACGGGCTCAGCGGCAAGCCGCGCGCCCGTGTGATCGCCAAGGCGGGCGATGTTTCGTGCATGCCCGCCGACATCCGCCACAAGGGGCACGCCGACAAGCGGGCCATGCTGCTGGTCTGGGAAAACGCCTCGCCCAAGCTTCCGGGGCTCATCGCGAGCGGCCAGGCTCCGAACGTGTCCGTGAGCTTCTAACGCGGCGATCTCAGCGGCGTCCGTCTTGGGCGGACGCCGCTTTTTACTTTTTCGTGCAATACAAATCAGGGCTCCATGGCCAAACTAGCTCCAGTCGACACCTCCCAGATACAGACCCGTCTGCTCATAGGCGGTCGCTGGGTCGACGCCGCGGCGGGCGGCGAGATCGCGGTGATCAATCCGTTCAACGGCCAAACCATCGTATCCATCGCCGAGGCCCGTGAAGAGGATGTCGATCGCGCCGTGGCCGCGGCCAAGGCGGCGGGCCCTGCCTGGGCCGCGTTGCCGGCGCATGAGCGCGGCCGCCTGCTGCTGAAACTCGCCGACGCGATCGAAGCCGACAAGGACTACCTAGCCAGGCTCGAGGCGACCAACACGGGTCATCCGGTGCGCGATTGCCTATCGCTCGACGTCCCCAGGACGGTGCTGTGCTTTCGCTACTTCGGCGGCATGGCCGACAAACTCGAAGGGTCGGTGGTCCCGGTCGACGCCGGCTTCCTGAACTATGTGGAGCGCGAGCCAATCGGGGTGGTCGGCCAGATCGTGCCCTGGAATTTCCCCCTGATGTTCACCAGCTGGAAGCTCGGCCCCGCGCTGGCCGCCGGCAACACCGTCGTCATGAAGCCCTCGGAAATCACGCCGCTATCCACGCTGCGGATCGGCGAGTTGATCCAGGCGGTCGGCTTCCCTGACGGCGTGGTCAACATCGTCGCCGGCTTTGGCCATACGGCCGGACAGCGGATCGCCGATCACCGCGACATCGGCAAGGTGTCGTTCACCGGCTCGACGGCCGTAGGCCGGGCGATCGTGCGCGCGTCGGCCGGCAACCTGAAGAAGGTGCAACTGGAGTTGGGCGGCAAGGGCCCCAACATTGTCTTCGAAGACGCCAACCTTCCTGCCGCCGTCGGCGGCTCGGCCTTCGGCATATTCCATAATCAAGGCCAGGCGTGCATCGCCGGTTCACGCCTGATCCTCCATGAGAAGATCGCTGACGCCTTTCTGGAGCGGTTCGTTAGCCTGGCGCGCTCCATACGGCTTGGCGACCCCCTCGACACCGAAACAGAGATGGGGCCCCTCACCTCGCGTCTGCACCATGAGCGGGTGCTTAGCTATGTCGGCATCGCGCAGACCGAAGGCGGAGAGATCCTTTCTGGCGGCAAGGCCCCCGACCGGCCGGATCTGGCCGGGGGTTATTTCATCGAGCCCACCATCGTGCGGGCGCCGCCCGCCCATAGAGTGCAGCACGAGGAAGTGTTCGGACCGTTCGTCTCGGTGACGACTTTCAGCGATGACGATGAGGCGCTCGCGATCGCCAACGGCACGGCCTACGGACTGGGCTCGGGTCTGTGGACGCAGGATCTGACGCGCGCGCACCGGTTCGCCAAGCACCTGCACGCCGGCATGGTCTGGATCAACTGTTACAAGCGAGTCCATCCCGCTTCGCCCTTCGGCGGTGTGGGCGAGTCAGGCTATGGCCGGGAAATGGGCTTTGAAGCCATGCGCGAATACACCCAGGCCAAGTCGGTCTGGATCAATGTCGACGCCAAGATCCCGCCGTTCTATGTGCGCTAGCCCTAGGCTAGTTTGATCTCCCGCAGACGCTGGTGAAGGAAGGCGTCGGCGGTGATCGGCTCGGGGTAGCGGTCCGGGCGGGCCTCGCCGATGCATTGGGGCAGGGTGCGGATCAGGTAGTCCGGCTCGAAGTGCAAGAAGAAGGGCGTGGAATAGCGCGAGGCGCCGCGCCGCTCGGGCGCCGGATTGACCACGCGGTGAGTGGTGGACGGCAGCACGTGGTTGGTCAGGCGCTGTAGCATGTCGCCGATGTTGCACACCACCGCGCCCGGCGGCGCATTGATCGGCAGCCACACTCCCTCGCGCGTCAGCACCTGCAGCCCAGCTTCTTCCGCTCCGAGCAAGAGCGTGATGACATTGATGTCCTCGTGGGCGCCGGCGCGCACGCCGGGCGCATCGGCCGGAACGGGCGGATAGTGCAAAAGGCGCAGGATCGAATTGCCCAGCCGAACCGCGCCGTCGAAGGCATGCTCGTCCAGATGCAGATAATGGGCGATGGCGCGCAGCAGGCGCAGGCCCAGCGCATCCAGCCCCTGGTACAGGGCGCCCACCTGCTCGCAAAAGCCCTCGATCTCCTGCGGCCAGATGTTGTCGGGCATCCGCGTCCGGTAGGCGTGGCCGGGCGGCAGGTCGCGGCCCACGTGCCAGAATTCCTTCAGGTCGCTGTGTGGGGCGTCCTTGGCGGTCTCCACGCCGAAGGGCGTGTAGCCGCGCTGGCCCGCGCCGCCCGGGATGTGGTAGCGCCGCTTGACCGCATCGGGGAGGGCGAAGAAGGCCTTGGTCCGCTCCAGCGCGCCATCCACCAGGGGCGCGGGCAGGTCATGATCGGCGACGACGGCGAATCCGTAGCGGGCGAAGGACAGGCCCAGCGCCCGTGCGAAAGCGTCGAAATCGCGCGCATACAGCGCCAGGGAGACGGGCGCGATGACGCCGGGATCGGAAAGGGGGCGGGAAGCGTTCAAGGGATGTTCCGAGTCGGGGCCCTCAGCATAGGCTCTGGCCCAGCCAAAAGTCCTTCACGAAAAATGCAACAGTAGCTGTGACAAACCTCTTGCCGTTCGCCTCCGTCCGGGCATAGTTCGCGCCGGTCGCTGAGGGTTTGGCGGCCTAACCATGAGAAGGTTCTTGCAATGAGCGCCCTGAAATCCGCCGCCTTCGTGGCGGCCCTCTTCGTTCTGCCCGCCGCCGCCATGGCGCAGGGCGGACCGCCGCCGATCAGCAACGACCCGTTGACCGTCCAGGCCGGAGCCTATGTGCTGGAAAGCGGCCATGCGCGGGTGTTGTGGCAGGTGTCCCACATGGGCTTGTCGGAGTGGTATGGCGATTTCGCTCGGCCCACCGGCGTGGCGACCTTGGATCCTAGGAACCCCGCTGCGGACTCGGTGGACATCACCGTGCCGGTCGCCTCGGTCAGCACCACCAACGCCGTGCTCGACAGCGAACTGAAGGCGGCCGACTGGTTCGACGCCGACAAGTTCCCCACCATCACCTTCAAGTCGACCCAGGTGCTCCTGACCGGCCCGGCCTCAGCCGATGTCACCGGCAATCTGACCTTCCATGGCGTCACCCGGCCGGTGACCTTGAAGGTCAAGTTCCGCGCGGTCGGTCTGAATATTATGAGCAAGGCCTATACCGTAGGCTTCGACGCTACGACCGAGATCAAGCGCACCGATTTCGGCGTGAGCAAATTCGCGCCGTTGATCGGTGACGACGTGCAGATCACCATCAGCGCGCCGTTCGAAAAGAAGGCTGGCTAGATGTGAGCCCGATCGCCTCGAACCGGACCGGTTCGGGGCATGGATCAGGCTCTATATTTGAATCTGGAGCACGACTCGGCGTTTAGGCGATTCCGCCTGAACGCCTTGTGCTCTAGGCGGCAAGGATTTCCTGCACAAAGGCGTCCAGATCGCCGCCCTGGAACAGATGACCGGCGACTCCGGCTCGGCGTGCGGCCTCCATGTCGCTGTCCTTGTCGCCGATCATGAACGAGCGCTCGCGGTCGATGGGGAAATCCCGCATGGCCCGCTGCAACAGGCCCGGGTTGGGTTTGCGATCCGGATGGTCGGGATGGCGGTAGCGCTCAATCTCGGCCTCGGGATGGAACGGGCAGGCGTAGACAGCGTCGATGGCCGCGCCGGACTGGGCCAGCATATCGCGCAGGGCCTTGTGCACCGCATCCATCGCCGCCTCGTCGTAGTAGCCCCGGCCGATGCCGGACTGGTTGGTGACCACGATCACCAGATAGCCGGCCTGGTTCAGCCGCCGGATCGCCGCCGCGACGCCAGGGATATACTCAAGATCCTCCACGCGGTGCACATAGCCCAGGTCGACGTTGATCACGCCGTCGCGGTCCAGGAAGGCGGCAGGACGGGAGGGGACGCTATCGCTCATGCGGGCTCGCTTCGGGGGAGGCGTCGCCTCGGCCAGCCAGTTCATCGTTCAGGCCGGTCACATCCCATGCCTCGTCCACATAGTCGGGCCTTAAGCGATCCAGGTCGGCCTTAAGCAGACGCTCCATCGTACTCTGGCTGTCGCGCACCGCCAGGATATAGCGTTCCTCCTCGCCCGCCACCGGAGCCAGTTCATTGAAGGCCCGCAAGTCATGCTGGCGGAACAGGCTGCCGGCGCGGTGAGCCCGATGGGCGCGAAAGCCCAGGGCGTGCAGGGCCCGCACGCCCAGTTTGAGCGCGGATTCAAAGGTCTCGCGCTCCACCGCGTCGGCGCCGTTGCGCAGCAGGTCGTAGGCGTGGCGCCGATCCCAGGCCCGAGCCAGGATGGTCAAGCCGGGGAAGGCGGCCTTGGCGCTTTCCACCAGGCGCGAGGCCTCGTCCCGGTCGTCGATGGCCACCACCAGAAGCTTGGCCTTGGCGGCGCCGGCCTGGCGCAGCAGGTCCAGCCGCGTCGCATCGCCATAGTGCACGCGCCGGCCGAACCGGCGCAGGGTCTCCACCTGCTCGATGCTGGAGTCCAGCACCACGGTGGAGAAGCCGTTGGCGGTCAGCAGGCGTCCGGCGATCTGGCCGAAGCGCCCGAAGCCGGCGATGATGGCGTCCGGCGTGCTGTCGTCGAACGGCTTGTTCTGGGGCGCGGCCCGCGGGCGGGCGTTGCGCCAGCGCTGGGCGAGCTGGTCGAAGGCCAGGGCCGCCAGGGGCGTCAAGCCCATGGACAGGGCGACGGCGGCGGTGAGGAAGGCGGCAAGGCCCTGGCCGATCACCCGGCCGGAGGCGACAAAGCCGATCAGTACGAAGGCGAATTCGCCCACCTGACACAGCATCACCGCCGTCTGGGCGGCCTCGCCGCGGGGCAGACGCGCCGCGCGGCCCAAGCCATACATGACCAGGGCCTTGATGCTCATCACCCCCAGCACCGCCCCGAACAGCATAAACGGCTGATCGAGAAGGACGCGCAGGTCCATGCTCGCCCCGACCGTGATGAAAAACAGGCCCAGCAGCAGCCCCCGGAATGGCTCGATATCGGTTTCCAGTTCTCGCCGGAACTCGCTTTCAGCCAGGACCACCCCGGCCAGAAAGGCGCCCAGCGCCGGCGATAGACCGACCATTTCCATCAGGGCGGCCACCGCGATGACCAGCAGCAGAGCCGATGCGGTGAAGATCTCGCGCAGCCGCGCGGCGGCGATGAAGCGGAAGATCGGCCGGGTCAGGTAGCGTCCGCCCCCCGCCACCACGGCCACGGCGCCCAGAATGGCCAGGCCCTGCGCCCAAGCCGGGGCGTTGGCGAAGGCGCCCGAGCCCTGATGCGCCTGCCCTTGATGCGCCGACGCGCCTGTCGCCAGCAGGGGTAGGATGGCGAACAGGGGAATGACCGCCAGGTCCTGCAGCAGCAGCACCCCAAAAGCCGCCCGCCCGGTGGGGCTGGAGCGCAGGCCGCGTTCCTCCAGCATCTGCAGGACGATGGCGGTGGAGGACATGGATAGGATCAGTCCCACGGCGATGGCGCTGCGCCAGTCCAGGCCAAGCATCGCCGCGCCGAGCGCCAACGCCGCGGCGACCCCCAGGACCTGAGCGCCCCCCAGGCCGAAGATGGCGCCGCGCAAACTCCACAGGAGAGCCGGACGCACCTCCAGTCCGATCAGGAACAGCAGGATGACCACGCCGAACTCGGCGAAGCGCATCACATCCGCCTGCTGGCCGACCAGGCCCAGCGCGTAAGGGCCGATCAGCAGGCCGGCGATCAGGTAGCCCAGCACCGTGCCCAGGCCCAGCCGCTTGGCCACAGGCACCGAGACGACGCCAGCCGTCAGATAGACCAGGGCCTGGAGCAGCAGCGAATGCCCGCTCATGGCAAGGGTCCCGCCGCGTCGCTGGCCCCAAGGCCGGCTAAGGGAATGAGGCGACGGCGATAGGTCTTGGCTTCGCGGGCGAGGGCGGCCTCGCTTTTGTTGGCCGAGGCGTGGAGCACGAAGGGCTCCAGCCATTGCATGCCGCACAGGGCCGCCGTCTGCTGCAGGGGCTTGAGGAAGTCCGTGATCGGATAGCGGTGCTGGCCGGCCGGACGGTAGGACGCCTCGTCCCCGCCCGTGGAGCAGGCGACCAGCATCCGCTTGCCCTGTAGAGCCGTGCCCCCGTTCCCGTAAGCGAAGCCGTGCAGCCACACCAGGTCGAACCACTCCTTGAGCAGGGCGGGGGTCGAATACCAGTAGACTGGAAACTGCACCGCCACAGCGGCGTGCCGCGCCAGACGCCTTTGCTCGGCGCGCACATCGATAGCGAAGTCCGGATAGGACTCGTACAAGTCCACCAGCGTCACCCCCTTGAGATCCTTAGCCGCTTCGGCCATGGCTCGGTTGGCCCGCGAGCGCTCCATGGCCGGATGCGCCATGACGAGCAGCAGGCCGGAAGCGGACACGGGGGCTGGCGCAAACTCGCTCATGGATCGTTTTTGCCATGGAATGTTTCGCGCAGGCGATAGCGACGATTGAATTTGTCGGCTGTCTGGGCAAAGTCATTCCGCAGATTCAAGGAAGAGGCATGAGCCAAAAAGTCTACGCTGACGCCGACCAGGCTTTGGACGGCGTTCTGTTCGACGGCATGACCGTCATGTCCGGAGGCTTCGGCCTGTCGGGCAACCCGGAGAACCTGATCAAGGGGCTCCTGCGATCGGGTGTGAAGAACCTGACGGTGGTCTCCAACAATTGCGGGGCCGACGGCTTCGGCTTGTGGGCGCTGCTCAACAACCGGCAGATCCGCAAGATGATTTCGTCCTATGTGGGTGAGAACAAGCTGTTCGAGCAGCTCTATTTGTCCGGCGAACTGGAGTTGGAGCTCAACCCCCAAGGCACCCTGGCCGAGCGCATCCGCGCGGGCGGCGCGGGCATTCCGGCGTTCTTCACCAGAACCGGGGTTGGCACGGTGGTGGCCGAGGGCAAGGAGGTGCGCGAGTTTGACGGCGAGCTCTATGTCATGGAGCGTGGGCTGAGGGCCGACCTGTCAATGGTCAAGGGCTGGAAGGCCGACACCGAGGGCAACGTCGTCTACCGAAAGACCGCGCGCAACTTCAATCCGATGATCGCCACCGCTGGCAAGGTCACCATCGTGGAGGTGGAGGAGATCGTGCCCGTGGGCAGCTTCGATCCGGATCAGATCCACACGCCCGGCATCTATGTGCAGCGGGTGTTCCAGGGTCAGGGCTACGAAAAGCGCATCGAATTCCGCACCGTTCGCGAACGGCCAGGAGCGGCGTCCACGCAACGGGAGACTGTGTAATGGCCTGGACAAGGCAGGATATGGCCGCCCGCGCGGCCAAGGAGCTGAAGAACGGCTTCTATGTGAACCTGGGCATCGGCATCCCGACCTTGGTGGCCAACGCCATTCCGCCGGGGGTGTCCGTCACCCTGCAAAGCGAGAACGGCATGCTGGGCATCGGGCCCTTTCCCTATGACGATGAGGTCGACCCGGACCTGATCAACGCCGGCAAGCAGACGGTCACCGCCTTGCCGCAGTCGAGCTTCTTCTCCAGCGCCGACAGCTTCGCCATGATTCGCGGCGGTCACATCGACATGGCTGTGCTCGGCGCCATGCAGGTGGCCGAGAACGGCGACCTGGCCAATTGGACCATTCCCGGCAAGGTGGTGAAGGGCATGGGCGGGGCCATGGACCTGGTGGCCGGGGTTAAAAAGATCGTGGTGGTGATGGAGCACAACGACAAAAACGGCGGAGCCAAGTTCGTGCACCGCTGTTCGCTGCCGCTCACCGGCGCGGGCGTGGTCGACATGCTGATCACCGATCTGGCGGTGTTCCAACTCGACCGCAAGGGCGGAGCGGCCCGACTGATCGAACTGGCGCCCGGCGTCACCGCCGAGGAGATTCGCGCCAAGACCGAAGCTGACTATGTGGAGGCCCTGGGCCAGGCCGCCGCCTGAACGAGCCTATGCCCGCAAATTGGGCAGATGTCGCACGCCGCTTGAGCGGGCCCTAGATCCGCTGCGGGTAGGAATGGCTATTAATGCCTGCTCCATACCTGCCTGCGCGTTTTAGCGCTCATGTGTGCGACATCATGTCCAATCTTGAGTCGGTAATGCCAAAACCCGCCTTTTCCAGGCCCCGGGCCGCAGTCGCGCGTGGACTGAGCGCTCTTGCCCGCTGGGTTCATCCCCCGCCCCGGGCCGTGACGCGCGAAGCCCTCGACAAGGCCGAGCAGGCCGCCGCACTGGCCGAGGGACGCCTGCGCGCGGCCATCGACGCCCTGCCCCAGGGGGTCGTGTTCCTCGACCACGAGGGACGCTATATCCTGTGGAATCAAAGGTATGCGGAAATCTACCATCGCAGCGCGGACCTGTTCAAGCCGGGCCGCAAGCTGGCGGAAACCCTGCGCATCGGCGTGGCGCGGGGCGACTATCCCGAGGCCGTGGGACGCGAGGATGCTTGGCTCGCCGAACGCCTGGCCAAGCTGGCCAATCCGGGCGAGCGCCATGAGCAACGCCTGTCTGACGGCCGCTGGATTCTGATCGAGGAGCGCCGCACTGCCGACGACGGGCTTATCGGCCTGCGGGTCGATATCACCGAGATGAAGCAGACCGCCGAGCAGCTTCAGCAGGCGGTGCAGGAGGCTAAGGCGGCCAACCAGGCCAAGACCGAATTCCTCAGCAATATGAGTCACGAGATTCGCACGCCCCTGAACGGGGTGATGGGCCTGGCCCATGTGCTGGCGCGCACGTCGCTGGACGGCCAGCAGACCAAGCTGGTCACCTCCATCGTGGATTCGGCCACGGTCCTGGAGCAGTTACTCTCGGACATTCTCGATCTGTCGCGCATTGAGGCGGGACGCCTGGCGCTGCGCAACGAGACGTTCGCCCTGGAGAAGCTGGCGCAGGAATCGGCGGACAATTTCGAAGCCAAGGCCCTGGAAAAGGGGCTGAAGCTGGTCGTCGAACTGCCCCCCGACCTGGGGTACGCCAACGGCGATCCTCTGCGCCTTCGTCAGGTGCTCAATAACCTGTTGTCCAACGCCGTGAAGTTCACCGAGAAGGGCCAGGTGACTCTGCGCATCTGGCGCGAAGCGGGTATGACCGTGTTCGAGGTGGCCGACACCGGCATCGGCTTCGGGCCTGAAGCCGGCGGTAGCCTGTTCGAGCGCTTCGTGCAGGCGGATGGCTCCATCACGCGCCGTTTCGGCGGCTCGGGCCTGGGCTTGGCCATCTGTCGCGAGTTGGTCGAGATGATGAACGGTCAAATCTCGGCCACAGGCGAGCCCGGCAAGGGCGCGGTCTTTCGCTTCAGCGTGCCGCTAGGGGATGTCGAGCCCGCCCAGCTTCCAGCAGCCGGCGGCGGCATCCTTTAGGGCGCGCCGCCCGCTCTTTGCGCCAGCGCCTTTCGGGGCGGCGTCAAAACCATCGCGTTCGGGCGCCATTTCGCGCGATGGTTAGCGGCCCGGTAAACGCGGCGGCGACCGTGGGCGTTTGGGAACACCTCGGCAACCTTGCTTGACAGACGATTAAGGCCGCGGCCGGAGCCATCCGGTCATCAACAGGTTCTTAACGAAAAAATCCGGATTGGGCCCTTTCTCCCCGTTGACGGCCCCCCCAGGCTATGGCCCCATATCTCGGGCAATGGGGTGCTTCGGCCACTATATATAGTGTTCAGAGGCGTGAGTTCAGGGCCCTTCCGAGGGCGGCATAGGGTACGAGATGATCAGCGGCGAAGTGAAGAAAACGATCGGCGCAGCTCAAGAGCGCACTCCCGCCAGGCCGGTTGAGCGGCCGCAACTTCACCTCGTGCGCAAGGTTCAGGTCGATCGTTCCCGCGACGAATTACTGACCGATTTCGGCAGAACCACCTTGGAAGACCGCTACCTACTGCCCGGCGAGTCCTATCAGGACATGTTCGCCCGCGTGGCGACCGCCTACGCTGACGACGCCGACCACGCCCAGCGCATTTACGACTACATCTCCCGTCTGTGGTTCATGCCGGCGACCCCGGTCTTGTCCAATGGCGGAGCCGAGCGGGGCCTGCCGATCTCCTGCTTCCTCAATGCCGTGTCCGATAGTCTCGACGGCATTGTGGGCGTGTGGAACGAGAACGTGTGGCTGGCGGCCAATGGCGGCGGCATCGGCACCTACTGGGGCGGGGTCCGCTCCATCGGCGAGAAGGTCAAGGGGCAAGGCCAGACCTCGGGCATCATCCCCTTCATCCGGGTGATGGACAGCCTGACCCTGGCGATTTCGCAAGGCTCCCTGCGCCGCGGCTCGGCCGCGGTGTACCTGGATGTGCATCATCCGGAGATCGAGGAGTTTCTGGAGATCAGGAAGCCCTCCGGCGACTTCAACCGCAAGGCGCTGAACCTGCACCACGGCATCTCGATCACCGACGAGTTCATGGAGGCCGTGCGCGACGGCCAGCCTTTCGGCCTGCGCTCGCCCAAGACCCAAGACGTGGTCAAGACGGTCGACGCGCGCACCCTGTGGCAGAAGATCCTCGAGATTCGCCTGCAGACCGGCGAGCCCTACCTGATCTTCTCGGACACGGTGAATCGCGCCATGCCCCAGCATCAGCGCGATCTGGGCATGAAGGTGCGTCAGTCCAACCTGTGCTCGGAAATCATGCTCCATACCGGGACCGATCACCTGGGCAAGGAGCGCACGGCGGTGTGCTGCCTGTCCTCGGTCAACGCCGAGAAATTCCTGGAATGGCGCGACCATCCGCAGTTCATCGAAGATGTGATGCGGTTCTTGGACAATGTGCTGCAGGACTTCATCCGCCGCGCGCCCGCCTCCATGGAAGCGGCCATCTATTCGGCCACGCGCGAACGCTCGGTGGGGCTGGGCCTGATGGGTTTCCACTCCTTCCTGCAGAGCCAGAATGTGCCCTTCGAGAGCGCCCTGGCCAAGTCGTGGAACATGCGCCTGTTCAAGCACCTGCGCCGCGAGGCGGACAAGGCGTCAAGAGTGCTGGCCGAGGAGAAGGGGCCGTGCCCCGATGCGGCCGAGCGCGGCCTGATGGAGCGCTTCTCGCACAAGCTGTCCATCGCGCCCACGGCGTCGATCTCGATCATCTGCGGCGGCACAAGCGCCGGCATCGAGCCGATCCCGGCCAACATCTACACCCACAAAACCCTATCCGGCTCGTTCGCGGTGAAGAACGCCTATCTGGAACAGCTTCTGGAATCCAAGAGCGCCAATACGCCTGAGGTTTGGGGTTCGATCCTGGAACAGGAAGGGTCGGTCCAGCATCTGGAATGCCTGACCCCCGAGGAGAAGGACATCTACAAGACCGCCTTCGAGCTGGACCAGCGCTGGATCATCGAACTGGCCGCCGACCGCACGCCCGACATCTGCCAATCGCAATCGGTGAACGTGTTCCTGCCGGGCGATGTGGATAAGTGGGACCTGCACATGCTGCATTACAGCGCGTGGGAACGGGGAATGAAGTCCCTCTACTACCTGCGTTCCAAGTCGGTGCAGCGCGCCGCCTTCGCCGGATCCGAAGCGGCGGAGCAGGCCTTCGCGGCGCCCGGCGCCCGCACCGATTACGACGAATGCCTAGCCTGCCAGTAGGCGACTGAAACCTACTGCTGCGCGACTTCGATGTTCAACGTCCGAGACCCGGGCTGGGGCGGGGTCTCTGGCGTCAAGGTGACGTCGATGGTCGCGATCTGCGCGGGTGTGACCTGGGCTGCCGGTTGAACGGGTGGAAGCGCGGCTCTGCCGGCGGCCATGCCCACAGCCACGGCGGCGGCCAGCACCGGATCCTCGCCCTGGGCGGCGGCCACGCCGCTAGGCTGGTCCTGCGGGGCGAGCGGCGCGGGCGACAGCGCGGCCCTGCCGGCGGCCATGCCCACGGCCACGGCGGCGGCCAGCACTGGATCCTCGCCCTGGGCCGAAGCCGCGGTGGTCGTGGATGCGGCGGCCATGCCGGCGGCCACCGCCGCGTCCACAACCGGATCGGAGACCATGGCCACGTTCATGCTCACGGCGGTCGTCGCGACCTGCAGGTTCATGGGGCCGCCGATGCGGGTCCAGACGTATTCGTTCGGGCCTTGGCGTTCGATCCAGCGATAGCCGATCAATTCCTGCCACGGCTCGACGTCGGCGAACCGGTTGTCGAGCACATAGGTGCCCTGCCGGCCGTTGGCGTAGGACACATCGACGGTCAGAACCGCGTGCATTTCGCCGCGTTCGTTGACGACCGTAGCGATCCGCAGAGCCTCGGGCGGCCAGCCCAGCGCCATGAGGCGCTGACGTTTAGCCAGGGCGTAGTCTTCGCAATCGCCTGTACGGTCGGCGACCTCCCAGTATTCGGGAACGCCGTAGTTCTGCATATCGTCGGTGTAGCGTACACGGTCATTGACGTAATGTTGGATCTGCTCCAACTGCTTCCAATGCCCGTAGTCCATGATAATTACCGGCATGACGGGTCATCCCCGTGCCGATGACAGTAACCAATCCAGCCGGAAGGGGCAGGCACAAAGGCGCTGTCAGTCATCGCGGTGGCCATAGGGATGCTGTCGACTTTGTCGACACTTACGCACCCCGCCATGCTCATGACGAGCATTAGCAAAGTAACGGACTTCATCGAAAACACCCAAGTCATTTGTCGGCTTATTGGGTGCAATCATACGGAACACGATTTGAGATCGCGTTTAGAGACCTGGTAAACGCCCGCGACAATCTTACATCCCCGTAATGACGGGAATGACTCCTTGGGGCGCTGAAAAGCCCATATTTTTCAAAGGGAAGTCTTGGGCGGCGTTGGCGGGGAAGCTTTGCCGGCCCATTTGGGCGTTAAGCTTTTGCCGGATTCTCAGCGGAGGGTTAAGGGATGTGGAAAGGAAATCGAGCCCTCGCCAGACGCCGCAGGCGATTTTGACGCCTTCTCTTATCAACAACATCTAGCGTGCGAAGGCTGGACGAACCCCAAGATGTGGATCATCCTAATCCAGTCGTTGGATTTCCGTTGGGCGCCTCGCATATGACCGGCTCGCAAAAACCTGGCCTTCTCGTCCCCTCCTACGCCTACAAGCCTTTCCGCTATCCGTGGGCCTACGACTTCTGGAAGCGCCAGCAGCAGGTGCATTGGATGCCGGAGGAGGTCCCGCTGGGCGAGGACTGCAAGGACTGGGCGACCAAGCTCGACGATTCCGAACGCAACCTGCTGACCCAGATCTTCCGCTTCTTCACCCAGTCCGACATCGAGGTGAACGACAACTACATGGAGCGGTACGCTCGCGTGTTCAAACCGACCGAGATCAAGATGATGCTCTCGGCGTTCTCGAACATGGAGACCATCCATATC
>Ga0182016_10001446_pt1 | contig 28943 bp, 18 predicted proteins | sample 712S2MmetaG_FD_120491 | JGI IMG/M metagenome (GOLD analysis project Ga0182016, IMG submission 120491) | Permafrost microbial communities from Stordalen Mire, Sweden - 712S2M metaG | ecosystem: Environmental > Terrestrial > Soil > Wetlands > Permafrost | place: Sweden: Stordalen | collected...
CAGGCCACTCCGTCTATGCAACCTTGCGCAGTCCTGCGCGAGCCAAAGAACTCGCAGCTGAGTTCGCCGCGCTCAATCTGCCTATCCACGTCTCCGTCATGGACGTTGACTCGGACGAGTCCGTCGCTAACACCATCGCAGCCATCTACAAGTCCGCAGGCAATATTGATGTCCTGGTCAACAACGCCGGCATCGCGCGCGATGGCGCCATTGAAGAGCTCACCATGGCCGACATTCGCGACACCATGGAGACCAACTACTTTGGTGCAGTGCGCTCGATCAAAGCGGTGATCCCGCACATGCGCAAGCGCCGCAGCGGCTGCATCATCAACGTCACTTCCGTCGCCGGCCGCGTCTCCACCTCGCCGCTGGGCGCTTATGCCGCCTCAAAGCATGCGCTCGAAGCCCTCAGCGAAGCACTCGCACAGGAGTTGAAGGCGTTCAACGTCCGCGTCGCCGTGGTTGAGCCCGGCATCATCGACACGCCCATGGCCCGAGGATTCGTCGAGCCTGAAACCGACAGCCCCTATCCGCACAAGCGCCGAATGGCTGCCTACTTTGTTGCCACGCTCACCACCCCGCGCGACCCGCTCCTTGTTGCCGAGAGAATTCAAAGCATCATCGAAAGTGGAACCTGGCAGTTCCGCCATCCAGTGGGCCCCGGCGCGCAGGAACATCTCGACCGTCGGAAAGCCACCAGCGACGAAGACAACATCGCGTTCCAAAGTGCCGACGACGACACCTGGTACGGCAGCATGGAGAAAGCCACGGGACTGAAGATTCGCCCCAGCTAGTCGTTCGCTAACCGAGCACAAAAGAAGAAAGCCCATCCGTCAACGGATGGGCTTTCCTGTCTGCCGATTTCTGCCGCTGCTTACTTCTTGCCCCAGAAATCCGGTGAAGAGCTGATCCACGAATCATGCGCATAACTGATTTTGGAACTGAAGGCAAACAGATCGGCCTCCGATGATTCGACCGCGGCATCCGCGTTTGTCAGCGGCGCGCCAGTTACAACGCGTTCAACCGCGCAATATTGCCAAGCACGGCCCCGCTCGGTTTCACCGTCCGCTTTTGCGACTCCCGGTCCACGGCCACAATGCCGAACTTCGGCGCGTATCCCGACATCCACTCAAAGTTATCCATCAACGACCAGGCCACATAGCCGCGCACGTCCACGCCGTCGTCAATCGCTCGCTTAAGTCCGGCCACGGCGCGCCGGTAATACGCCACGCGCCGCGTGTCGTTTTCCGTCGCCACTCCGTTTTCGCTCACAATAATCGGGACCCGGGCTTCCTTCGCTGCGTACCGCACCACGTGCTCCACGCACTCCGGATAAAACTCCATCCCCGACTGCGTTAGTTCCACGCCCGATGGCGGTGGCAGATCCCTGTCGCCCACAATCGAGCGCCCATACGTCTGCACGCCCAGGTAGTCGCAACTGCGCGCCTCCTCCAGCCAAGGCGCGTACACCTCGGCGCGCTTCTGTTCCATATGGTTGCCTTCCGCCGCGGGCTGGTCGTCCTGCATCGCCAGGTTAAAGCCCACCGGCAACTGCGGCCGGCTCCCTTTGATCGCCTGCTTCGCCGCACCATGCGCCGCCAGCAACCCATCGCGCCGCCTCTTGAGGTCGCCCAAAAAGAAGTTCGAGAACTCCGGGGCGCCCGTCTGCTTGCGCACACTGTCCAGCGACATCTGCATCATCTCTGTTACCGTCTCGTCGCCTGCCATCCCCGGAACATGAATCCAGTTCAGCATGTACGGCAGGTCTCCCTCGTTCATCGTCGATGCGTACCCAATCATGTCGCCAAGATGTTTGGTCACCTTCTCGCAATAGCGCGCGTACAACCCCGCCGACTTCTGGTTCTGCCAGCCGCCCTTCATGGCAAACCATCGTGGCAGCGAGACGTGGTTGTATGTCACCATTGCTGTCAGCCCGTGCTCCTGGCATACCCCCAGCACGCGCCGGTAGTGTTCCAGTTCCGCGCGCGAAAAGAATCCTTCCTCGGGCTCAATCCGCGCCCACTCCACTGAGAAGCGAAACGTATTGAACCCAAGATCGGCCAGCAGCGCTATATCCTGCGCGTAAAGGTGGTAGTGGTCGCAGGCGTCGCCTGACGGCTCCTTGAACATCGATTGCGGTAGATGCTCCATCATCCACAAGTCGCTGTTTACGTTGTTGCCTTCCACCTGATGCGCAGCCGTCGCACAGCCCCACAAAAATCCCTTCGGAAAAGCCCCCGATCCCTTCGCCGCCTGCGCAAATCCAAGATCCCCAGCCGTTCCAAGCACCGCGGCTGCCGATACTCCCTTCAACACGTCTCTTCTCGTCATGCTTCCGACTTTCATGCTTTCCATCGTCTGGTCCGTCGTTTCTGCTTGTGGTGCGATCGTGCTGTCAAACGCTAGCCTTGCAGCCAGCACTTCTCTTCCGGGTCCTCACGGCGCAGGCCATCGTATTGCTGCTCAACCACTTTGCATTTGAAAACTTACGCCAAGCCTATCCGACCACCAAGACCCCTGTAAAGACGAGCGCGCTCGCCGTCTCACCGTTTTTCGTCAGTTAATTCCACGTCTTTTTCTGATAGCATCGCGGATACTATGGAAGTCATCGACAGGAGAGCCTTCCTGGCCTCGTGCATCGCAGCCACATCCAGCCCGCACTTGCTCATCGCCGCCCCGCCCGGCAACGCCTCGCACGGCGCAGCCCCCATGAGTGCCGTCTTGGATGACACGCTTCGCAACGGCATCGCCCGGCGAAAGATTCCTGCCGTCGTCGCCATGGTCGCCGGCCCCGACCGCGTCCTATATATGGGTGCATTCGGTCATCGTGAATCCGACGGCCCGCCCCTCCAACTCGACAGCATCTTCCGTATCGCGTCCATGACCAAGGCCGTTACCACCGTCGCGGCTCTCCAACTGGTGGAACAGGGCAAGGTCTCTCTCGATGAACCCGTTGCCCGCCACCTTCCGCAATTCAAGAACGTTCAACTCCTCGCAGGATTCGATGCCCAGGGCGAGCCCATCCTCGGCCCAGCCGTCACGCCGCCCACCTTGCGCCACCTGCTAACCCATACCTCCGGCCTCTGTTACGACATGTGGGATCCGGACATGTTCCGGTACACCTCCAAGCACCCGACCGCCGACAACGTGCCCGGCCCGCTGATCTTTGAACCGGGAACGCGCTGGCAATATGGACAGGGGCTCGACTGGACAGGACGCCTCGTCGAGACCGTCAGCGGGCTCACGCTTGAAGACTACTTCCAGCAGAACATCTGCACGCCCCTCGGCATGGCCGACACAAGCTTCATCTTCCCAGCCGACAAGTTCGAACGCCTTGTCACCAACTATCACCGCAACGAAAGCGGCGACCTCCAGCAGGACGAGCGCAAGCTCCCCACCGCGCCCAAGACCTTTGGTGGCGGCGGAGGCCTCTACTCCACTGCGGCCGACTACATACGTTTCATGCAGATGATTCTCAACCAGGGACTCGGCCCCAACGGTGCGCGCGTTCTCCGCGCAGACACAGTCGCCGAAATGGAGGTCAACCAGATCGGCGTGCTCACACCCGGAAAAATGAAGACCCAGCGGCCCGACCTCACGAGCGACGTGGATATGCAGCCTGGCCGAACTGAGAAGTGGAGTTTGGGATTCCTCCTCAATACGACCGCCTATCCCGGAGGCCGCTCCGCGGGCAGCCTGGCCTGGGCAGGCCTCCTCAACACTTACTACTGGATCGACCCGAAACGCGACCTCTGCGCCGTCATTCTCATGCAGTACCTCCCCTTTGCCGACCAGCGAGCCCTAAGCCTCCTGGGCGAATTCGAGCAAGCCGTCTACGCCACAAAACCATCCTGAGCCTTTTCGGTCCCAGGCTCGCAGCGTCCACGGCTCCCTGGGTCGCACATTGTGAACCATTCCGACACTCTGCCGATATGTGGAAAGGAGCCGGTGAACTTGCGGGCTCCTCGAGTGCGGCGAGCTAGCTGATCGCTCGTTGGCTCTCAAGGAAATGCGGAAAAAGTGTGCGCAATGGCACCGAATTTGACGAAAGCGAGAGCATTGGTCGCGGAGCTCAAATCGTTGGCCCGCCCGGCGATCTTAGCGCTCGTTGCGCCTCCACTCTTGTTCTGGGGCGTGTCGAACTGCCAGGAGTCCGATCTTCCGCCAAAGCGCTTGCCGGTCCTTAGAACGGCTCGAGCGGTCCACGGACTTACGCCCGACCAAGCGTCACTAGGCTATCCGGTTCGAATTCGCGGTACCGTCACCTTCTTCGATCCTTACCAGGTGGGCCATCGAGCCCTCTTTATCGCCGACGAGACGGGCGACGTTTTCGTGGCGCCTGGCCATTTACCGACTCCTGGGCTCCATGCCGGTTCGCGCGTCGAAGTTTCCGGTGTAACCGACCCGGGAGGATACTCTCCCATCGTTGCAAGCTCGGCAATACGCATTCTGCCGGGATCGAATCCTCTTCCCACCCCTCGCGCATCGACGGTCTCAACGCTCCTCACCGGGTCGGAAGATAGCCAATGGGTGGCGCTCAGAGGGATTGTGCGCTCGGCCCAGTTCGACGGAATGCATGTTGTCCTCACTCTCGCGACAAATGAAGGCACGATCACTGCGACCACCGACAAGGAGGATGGAGCGAACTACTCCGCGCTTATCGATTCCGAGGTAATCATCCGCGGTGTTGCGGCTCCGCTCGTCAATTCTAGACGGCAGTTGACGGGAATGCGTCTGCTCTTTCCAGGGATGAAGACACTCTCCGTCATCGCGCCTGCGGCCCCCGATCCGTTTCTGCTTCCTGTGCGCCGCCTCAGCAGCCTCCTGCAATACTCTCCCTACCCTGCCAGCGTGCATCGGGTTCATGTCCGCGGCCGAGTCACCCTCTCATGGCCTGGACAAACCGTGTGTATCGTGGACGACTCTACGGGGCTCTGTATCCAGACCGCCGATACCACCGCGCTCAGCGAGGGTGACCTGATTGATGTAGCCGGTTTTCTGGGCCGCGAGGCTTCCCTCCCGGCAATTTCCGCCGCCACGCTGAGGCTGGACGGCAATGGGCGCCCAGTAAGGCCGGTCACCATATCCCCGGCCGACGCCTTTAGAGATGGCACCACAAACGCTAGCACGGTTTCGAACGCGTCCCACATCGACGTAGCTGCGGCTAACTCGTTCAACGCCGACCACAACGGAGAACTGGTCCGCGCGCAAGGCACGCTGGTGGGCAGAAATCATGGCTTGAACGGGTCCACATTCCTTCTCTCGTCAGAAGGTGTCCTGTTCACCGTGGTCCCGCCTGCCACGGCAACTGAAATCGACAAACAACTTGAATCCTCGCTGGTGGACGGAAGCACCATCATGGTCACAGGCGTCTTCGTCGGAAAAGTGGATGAACAGCAAACCACCCGGCAGGAAGGCATCGCACGCCTCGAATCGTTTCAGATTCTTCTGCGGTCGCCGAGCGATGTGGTCATTCTCAGCGTTCCCTCCTGGTGGAGTAGCAGGCATTCAGTTGAGGTTCTTGGTCTCCTGGTCTTCGCGATGGCAGCCATTCTCGCCTGGGTGGTTCTCCTCCGCCGCCAGGTCCATCGCCAGACCGGCATCATCCGCCAAAGCGAAGAACGCTTCCGCGACCTGGCCGAACACGATGGCCTCACCGGCCTCCCGGTGAGGAGGGTGCTCATGGAACGGCTTGAGTTAGCCTTGCATGAGATCAAGCGGCAGCCGGTCACACTGGCTTTGATGATGGTCGACGTGGACTCCTTCAAACAGCTCAATGACAGCTTCGGCCATGCGGTGGGCGATCAGGTGCTTTGTACGATTGCCAATCGCCTGGTGCAATCTGTGCGGTTAACTGACACGGTGGCCCGCATGGGAGGCGACGAATTCACTGTTCTTCTCAACGGCCTTCGCCATGAATACGAAGCGCAAAAAATCGCTTCACAAGTGGTTTCGAATGTATGCGCGCCCATTGTGATTGACGGCAGGACCGTGGAAGTCTCAGTGAGCGTCGGTGTCGCCACATGCCCTGAAGACGGAGACAATGTAGAAACTCTGTTGCGCAATTCCGACGCTGCGCTCTACCAGGCCAAGGCAAAGGGCCGCAATTGCTATCAAATCTATTCCGCGGATAATGTGCCGTTGCTTTTCACGAGCCGTTTTTCCTCGAACCCGACATAAACAACCGGGCCGCTCGTATCAAACTGTATTCAAGAGTGGCAATATGTGTTGACGATCACATCGATAAGCGGAACACTGACCCTGTCCAGCTGGGCACCAGGCTCGAAGCAGGTTTTCCTCTCCGAAAACAAACGTGTCCAAGCGTCCGGCTGGACACTGCCTGAACCCGCCAAAGCAAAACTGAAAGTTCACAGCCCAAAGGCTGCCGCTAGTTCCCCGTCCTGATGGTCAGCTTGGCCGGCGCCAGAACTGTTGCATCAAAGCTTTCCTTCGCTGCCTCGATCTCGATCATGCCCGCCTGTTTCGTGGCCTGCACAATGGCCTGCGCCAGACCGTTGAACAGCGACCGCTTCGAGTCCTTGTCGGACTCCTGACAGTTGGGATCGCCGTTGCCTACGCCGATCAGCGTGCCTTCGCCCGTCACTTTGAAGTGGATCAGGTCGTCCGCTGTCGGCACGGACCTGCCTTCGTTGTCGAGCACTTCCACCTTGATCACGGCGACATCCGCGCCATCGGCATCAATCGCCGTCCGGTCCGCGCTCAGCTTGATCGTCGCTGCCGGCCCCGTCGTCTCGCGCTTCTCGCTCAACGCCAGCTTGCCGCCCTTGAACCCCCGCGCCTCAATCGCACCCGGCTCGTACTTGACCTTCCACTCCACGTGCCCCAGATAGGAAACTTTCTGCCTGCCCAGGCTCGCTCCATTCACCACCAGCTCCACCTCCTCCATGTTCGAGAAGACCCAAACCGGAATCTCCTCGCCTTCCCTGCCCGCCCAGTTCCAGTGCGGAAATACATGGAGCGACGGCTCTTTGCGCCACCATGCCTTGTAGTAGAAGAAGAGATCCTTGGGAAATCCGCACACATCGATAATTCCAAATTGCGAGTTGACTGATGGCCAACCATAAGGAGTAGGCTCGCCGCGATAATCAAATCCCGTCCAGGCAAAGCCGCCTGCCAGCCACTCGCGCGTGCCGTAAAACTTCCACCACTCCTCGGTTCCATTCGCCCATGCAGGATGGTTCACGTCGTAGGCGCTCACCGTGTTGCGCAGCTTGTCTGTCGTGTACACGCCGCGCGTGCTTACTGTGCTCGCCGTCTCCGATCCATACACCGGCCGCGTCGGATTCTTCTTGTGGAACTCGTCTGGAAAATTCAGGTTGTAATTGAATCCAATCACGTCCAGCGCGTTCGAAACGCCCTTCTCATTGCTCCCATTCACCGCGGCTGAAACCGGCCGATTCGGATCCAACTCGTGGCATCGCCGCACCATGGTCGCCGCAATCTTTTCGCCAAGCTCCGCCTGGTCGTTCTGCAAATGCCATTCCTCGTTGCCAATTGACCACAGGATGATCGACGGCGAGTTACGATAACGCTTGACCATCGTCTCCAGTTGCGCCAATCCCTCCTCGTTCGAGCTCATTTGACGCGTCTCACACATCATCATCATGCCCATGCGGTCGCACGCGTCCACCCACTCAGGCGTCGGCATGTTGTGCGACGTGCGGACTGCGTTGCAGCCCATTTCGCGGAGCACGGCCAGACGGAACCATTGCAACCGGTCCGGCACAGCAGCGCCCACGCCTGCGTGATCCTGATGGTTGCAGGTGCCTTGAATCTTGACTGGTTTGTCGTTCAGAAAGAATCCATGGTTCGCATCAAAGCGAAGGAAGCGCACGCCAAACTTGACGGGCTCGGCATCGCGCACCTGGCCGTGTGTCTCCACCGTCACCAGAGCGGTGTAGAGATTGGGCTCCTCCACCGACCACAGCGCAGGGTCGCTTATCGGAGCAATCGCTTCATAGGTCGCTTTCCCGTCCACGTCGATCGTCTGCGCGGCGGTCTTCGCCGTGGCCACGGTCTTGCCGGCTGCGTCCACAATCTGCCAGCTCACCGCCGCGATCTCAGCGTTCTTGCCGACGTTCTCGACCACCGTGCCCAGCAGTACATTCACGGTCTTGCCGCCGGTTGCCTCAGGCCTTGCCCAGCTCTCCCACTTGCCCAGGTGCAGCGCATCTGTTTTCGTTAACCACACGTGCCGATAGATCCCCGCGCCCTCGTAGAACCATCCGTCGCCAAAACTCGCGTCCACACGCAACGTAATGCAGTTCCTGGCGCCGTAATTCAGAAAATCGGTCAGATCAAAAGCAAACGGTGCGTACCCATTGTCATTGCGACCGATAAAGCATCCGTTCACAAAAACCAGAACGCTTCTGAACGCACCATCGAACTCCACGGCAATGCGCCGGCCGAGGTCGCTGGCCGCTATATCGAATTCGCGCCGGTACCATCCGACGCTTGTCTCCGGATAGCGCCTGCCGAGCGGCTTAAAGCCGTGTGAATTCAACTCATCGTCACGCACAAAGGGCAACTCCACCGCCCAGTCGTGCGGTAAGTGCAATGCTCGCCATTTAGCGTCATCAAATCCAACCTTTGCAAACTTGAAGTCGCCGGTCTTCGCAAAATCCCCCTGTCCCGTCCCGAATCCCAAATCGCGCGCCGGATCGCTTCCGTGACCAAATTGAAACTTCCAATCAAAATCGAGGATCAACTTCTCGCGTGGGCCGCTTGTCCCCCCGGCTGCCTCAGCCTGCGGATCGGCTGCAAGCATCGCCACTGTGCGACCCCATGCAGAGCTTGTAACCAAGGATGAAGCAGAGAGCGCGAGGCCACTCGACAGCAAATTACGACGAGAAAAAGTAAACATGGAGATCCTCTTTCGCAGATGAAGAACCGCCGTAAGTCGATCAATAAACTGGAACGGCGAGCAACCGTGAACTATAAACCAGCACCCGGATTGGAGTAAACGGTTTCATTTTCAGATGAATTGACACCCGAATAAACAGTTGCCTTCTTCCGGGCACGGCCAACAAGCAGTCCAATATGTTAAGTTCAAACAGTCAGCACGCTTACGGAGAGATGGCCGAGTGGTTTAAGGCGCACGCTTGGAAAGCGTGTGTACTTTAACGAGTACCGTGGGTTCGAATCCCACTCTCTCCGCCAGCAACCCTTCCAAGGACATCCCAAGACATCCAAGGAAATCAATTAAACCCTAGCAAATGCTAGGGTTATTGTTTTTCTACTTTCATGGGCGTACTGTGCAAGCCACCGACTCCGGGGGTATTTTGGGGGGCAATTCGTTTTTATCCAGGGGAGTATTTTGCCGAAAGGGGTATTTGGAGGGCACAAATGCCACTCACCGATTTAGAAGTTCGCAAGTCTCGGTCTGCCGAAAAAGCCTACCGATTAGGCGACAGCAAGAGCTTGTTTCTCTCGGTTACGCCATCTGGTGGCAAGTTGTGGCGCTAGGCATAGAAGTTTGAAGGCAAGGAAAAGCTCATGGCCTTGGGCCAGTACCCGCGTCTGAAAACGAGCGGCCGGGCAACGGCCCATCAGGCGTTTCACTCCGGCAAGCCAGTAGTGTTTCCTTCGCAATCCGAAATGACCCCGCGCAGTCTCTCAGGCTTGTCCCTGCTCGCGTTCTGCGCCGTGGACGACCGGCTTTGGCCAAAACTCCGGGTGAACTGAAATCTTGATCTTCCTATTGTTGATGTTCATCAGGTTCATGGAAAGGCCAGTATGAGCATTTGATCGCATTTGCCGCTGTCAATCCGGGTTCAGAGATGCCGCGAGCTAACCGAGCAACCCTCCCGACAAGATCTAAGTTATTTATTATGGGCAACAAGACAAGGGCTTCTATTTTCAAAATCGTCTCTATCAATGGTCTACCCATCCTCCTGCGGCTTTAGGCGATTCTGATTGTTGTTTATCCGGTCAAAAGTGCAGTCGAGATCTTTTGCCCATCTCACTGTTGGCGGGGAGCAAAGCGTGCTACGATTTGCTCAACTGAAGCGTGAGCTTCTTTCCTCTGAACGCGAAAGGCAAAGGTCCTGGGGCTTTTTGAAGCCCAGGACCTTTGTCGTTTCCATGAATGGTTGAGTTAGCGTTGCTTCTCGCTAGGAGTTGGCTCCAGTGTCTTCAAGCGGAAAGGCGTTCTTGTTTGAGGTGAGCCACGTCTTGAAGCTTTGCAATGAAGGGTTCAAGCTCCGGCTAAACTCGGGGCTGCGTCTGCCCGAAAAATACTCTTCGAAATCGCGCTTGAACTGAAACATGTTGCCTAAATCATCGGCGCCCGGGAAACCAAACCCGCGATACACCTCGGGAGGTACGCTCTGGTAACGGACTTCGCTGCCGAGCACTTCGCTAAAAGCAGCGGCCATTTGCGCGCCAGTGAGATTCTCACCGGAGATAGCTACTGTCTTGCCAATGAGTTCATCGCCTTTCTTGAATATGCCATAAGCGCATCTGCCAATGTCCTCGGCGGCAATGCCCGGCAGTTTTTTGTCGTCCATTGGGAACGTGATGGCCAACTTACCATCCGGCCCCTTCTTCGGCCCCATGCCGAAGTAAATGAAGTTGTCCCAATAGAAAGACGTCAGAAGGAACGTCGTCGGAACTCCTTCGTCCGTGAAAAAGTGGTTGGATTCACCCTTAGCGTCAAAGTGCGGGACCTTGTAATTGCCCTGGAGGGTGGGCATGCGGTTATCGCTCAGAGGTATCCACATTCGCGTATCCTCCAGAGTGGACCAGATCACGTGCCGAAGGCCTGCAGCCTTCGCTGCCTCCGCCATCGCTTTTGCTTCCGCCATCTCCTTTTCCGGCGAGAAGTGCGCCCAGAAGAACGTAACGCAATAGGCTCCGTATGCGCCCTCGAATGCCTTCTTCAGACTCTCGGGGTCGTCCACGTCCGCGGCCACGACTTCAGCACCCAGCCTTGCGAACTCCTGCGCTTTTACACCGTTCACATCCCTGGTCAGCACCCGTGCGGCGAAGCCGCCATTCGGGTCGTTAAGAATCGCCCGAACCAAACCGCCGCCCTGCGCGCCGGTCGCTCCTAACACTGCGATCACCTTTCTATCAGGCATGACTCTCCTCCATTGCGGACGTTGTGCTCCATTTGTGTTTGCATGCCCAGGGGATTTTGGCGTTCACGTTTCAGTGCAGGCAAGATTATAACTATGTGCATTCATGCCCCGTTCGAATCGTATGTGGATTATTGGCTAACAGGAGGTTGGCGGGCGGACCGCTGGTGACAAATAGAACTCAGATGCACTCATTGAAGAAGATTTACCTGCGAGAGGGTTTATTACTCCCGACAAAACGCCGTTGTGTCAAAGAATGAGGATGAACCTGAACGGTTGCCGACGCTTCCCCAACCTAAAAACGGCATTGGAGGAGGCGGTCATCCGCCTGTAATAAAGGGCCAAGATTCATCGAGCCGTCGGGTTCGTTGCGATTTGCCATCAAAGCGACTATTTCATACCTTTGATGGCGAAGCGTGGGTCTTCGCAGAGCTTGGCGGTTCAGACCCTCCAGGCGCCGAGCTATCAGAGCCCGGGGACTGAGTACTCGTGTCGAGCTTGTCCATCAGCATCGTTCCCAGGCTTTCAAGAACCCCTTGATTGTTCCCGCCGCCAACGACCAGAATCCTGGGCACGAAGGCGCTGTTGCCGACTGCGAGTGCCTTGATGGCATTTACGAGAGCCGTGGGTCCCTTGCCCAGAGCTTCCACCTGCCGCTGATAGGCCTCGGCGTTTGCCAATCCAACGGCCCGAACTTCTGCTCCCTTTGCCGTACCGGTTTGCTCGATGTAAGTGGCCTCGCCCTGGGCCTCTTTCATTCTGGCCTCGGTCTTGTTGGTCTGGATGTCCACTCCGACCTTTGCCTTGGCAAGATCGACCTGCATATCGGCAGTGCCGCGAGCCTTTTCCGTTTCGATGCGCTGGTCCTGGGCCTGCCTCTGCATCTTGAAGGTTTCCACTTCCTGATGCGCTACCTCGCGCTGGGTGAGAACAGTCACGAGTTGCTCGGGGTAAACCACATCCTGGATGTAAACGCCTCTCGTCTCGATCTCGTACTCGGCGAGTTTCCCCTGGATGTAGTTGAATGCCTGCTCCTGGACCATCTGGCGCGTCTGGATGAAGGTAATCGCCTCCATGCCGCCGATTTTGTCGCGAAAGAGGTTTCCGACGGCAGCTTGAAGAACTTCGTTCACCAGGTTTTCCATGGAGCCCACCATAGAAATAACGCGTGGAGCTTTCGTGTCAGGAACGTGAATGAGTACCTGCAGGTCGATGCTGAACACGAAGCCTTCGTTGCTTTTAGCGATGATGGGCTCGAGGCGCGCATCAAGCCCATGAGCTCCTGTTACATCCTTTGCCCAATCGAGCTTGAGAATCGCCGTGAGAACGAGCTTAGCGTCATAAATGCGGGGATTGATCGGATACTTGCCGGTTCGTAAGGCTTCCTGCCAGATGCCCTGGTGGCCGGGGCGCACCAGGCTGCCGAACTTGAAGTTTGCGCCCGATGTGTCCTGAGTGGGCAGTCCAACGTAAGCCTTGATCACGGCAACCTGCCCCTGTTCCACAACCAGCATCGGTACCTGCTCCACGCGCACCAGGAATGGGTTCAGGTTGTACGCGCCGTAGAGCAGAGGGTCGTGCTGGAGGCCGATCTTTCCACCGGCTTCAAGGAATTTCTGAAAATCCTGATAGTTGTTGTGCTGATCGTTTTTGCTGCCAAGGATCAACGCCATCAGCTCGAAGTCAGTGATTCCGGCTTTGTCTTCAACTTCACTGACGTCCTTGAATCCGCCCAGGCGGCTGGCGATGGCGCCGGCCGGTAAGGGTTCGCCGTCCAGGGAGGTCACCACTCCGATCATGTCAACGACTTTGCCGCCTTCGCCGGTTGGCTTGGGCGCAATGCGCGTTACATTGAGCTGCCACTCTTCAAGTCCGAAGGCCAGAAAGCTTAACTTGTTGACGCGGGCGAGGTAACTGTACTCGTCTGACACCGGCACGCCGAAGACCTGCGGCTTGGTGATGACCAGGAAGGCTACGGGGTGAATGGGCGCAAGCGTACCCGGAGAAAGAACGGGTCTTTGCACGCCCTTCTCTCCGCCTTTTTCGACGAATGTTCGAAAGTCGGTAAAGTTGCCGAAAGCTGCGTCGTACCTGCCTGACTTGGCGCCGATGGGCGTGGGCTTGCCAACTTGCGCGATCACAACGCCGATCTGTCCTGCCGGCACTTGTACCCAGGGGTGCTTGGTGACAGTGAACATCGGCTTGAATTTGAAGCGCACGCCCGGCATCAAAAGTTCGGCCTGATAACCGGCTTCTCCTTCGAAGGCTACGGGGTTGTTGCCGGGTAGCTTTTTGCCAAATCTCTTTCGTACCAGCCCGATCTGAGTCGGGCCAATGCTGTAGAACGATGCGAAGACGGTGGCAAGCCCCAGAAAGATCACAAGGACTATGAAAAAAGACGTAAGCAAGCCAGCACCCTCAAACATAGAGCAACTCCTTCTTCAGCACTGAGTCGCCTGAATTGTACCGCCGCTGGGTGAATCGCGATGGAAATACCGTGAGAGGCCCGGCCGGGGACTCCTGGGGCTTTGGCGTCGGACCGAATGCAAAAGAGATTGCGAGCGGAGACACTTATTGGATATTCTTCGGCAGCCGAGAGGCAAAATGGAAATTCCGGTATATTGAGTCGTTGCCGAAAATGACTTTAGAGCCCTACCTGAAAGCCGGGTGAGGCGGACGCGTGTGTCGTGGCTGGCGGAAGATCTGGTAGGGTCCTGACATTCCCGCGCAACCACGGAATCGCTGGAGAGAACGGATGCTGCAATTGAATACGCCCAGAAAAATCTACGACGTCTGCATCATCGGCTCCGGTGCAGGAGGCGGAACTGCCGCCAAGGTGCTTACCGAGGGCGGGCTGAACGTGGTGATGCTGGAGGCGGGCCCGCGGCTCAATCCTGACAAGGACTTCAAAGAGCATGTTTGGCCTTACGAGCTAGCCCATCGCGGCGCGGATGTTGGAGGCAAAGCACGCCACGAGATGAACACCGAGTTTATGGCGCCCAACGGGTTCTGGGAGATCGAGGGCGAGCCATATACGACTGCGCCGGGATCGACGTTTCGCTGGTTCCGGTCGCGAATCGAAGGCGGCCGGACTAACCATTGGGGTCGCATCGCGCTGCGCTTTGGCCCGGCGGATTTCCGGGCCCGTTCTATCGACGGGATGGGAGACGACTGGCCGATCACTTACGCCGAGCTTGCGCCCTATTACGACAAGGTTGAATCGTATATCGGCGTCTTCGGGACGAAGGAGAATATCCCCAATGCTCCTGACGGCGTGTTCCAGCCGCCGCCGCGGCCGCGCTGCACAGAAACGCTGATCAAGAAGGCCTGCGACAGCTTGAAGATCACCTGCATCCCATCGCGCATGGCGATCTTGACACAACCGTTGAACGGGCGGCCCGCATGCCACTACTGTGCGCAATGCGGGCGTGGGTGCATCGCCGCCTCCAACTTCAGTTCCAGCCAGGTGATGATTCCCCCGGCGCAGGCGACCGGCCGGCTGACCATGATCGCCAATGCCATGGCGCGCGAGATTGTCCTCGGCAAGACGGGAAAAGCAGAGGCGGTTTCGTACATTGACAAGACCACGCGCAGCGAAAGCCGGGTGTACGCAAGAGCCTTTGTTGTGGCGGCCAGCGCCTGCGAGTCGGCGCGCCTCTTGCTGAATTCGCGTTCGCCAAGCTTTCCCAACGGCCTGGCAAACTCTTCGGGGGTGGTGGGCCGCTATCTCACCGATTCGGTCGGTGCAGGCCTGGCCGGGTACTTCCCGCAATTGGAAAAGGTTCCCCCGCACAACCACGACGGCGCGGGCGGGATGCACATGTATATGCCCTGGTGGCTGTTTGGAAAGAAGAACGATTTCCTGCGCGGATATCACATCGAGTTCGGCGGCGGGCGCAACATGCCCGGCGTGGGCGGCTTCGACGGCGTGTGCGCGGAGCATGAGGGGTATGGGGCGGCGCTGAAACAGAGGTGCCGCAGCTCGTATGGAAACTACATCGGGTTCGCCGGACGGGGCGAGATGATTCCAAACGAAAAGAGCTTTTGCGAGCTCGACCCCAACGTGGTGGACCGGTGGGGCATTCCGGTACTGCGCTTCCACTGGCAGTGGGGCGAGAACGAGATCAGGATGGCCACGCATATGCAGGAAACGTTCCGCTCCATCGTGGAAGCAGCGGGAGGAACTGTTGTTGGTGGTTCTCACAGGCGCACGCACTCCGACAGCATCTCGGTGGGCGGCGAAATCATTCACGAGTTGGGCACGGTGCGCATGGGCAACGATGCAAAGAGGTCGGCACTGAACAGCCATTGCCAGGCACATGATGTGAAGAACCTGTTCGTCGCCGACGCTGCGCCGTTTGTCAGCAACCCTGACAAGAATCCGACGTTGACCATCATGGCGCTGTCGTGGAGGACATCAGAGTATCTGCTGGAACAGGCCAGGAAAGGAGAGCTTTCGTGAGCGGGAGGGCAGAGGGGGTTGTTTCGCGCAGATGCGTTTTGAAGTCGCTGAGCCTGGGGGCCGCGGCAAGCTCTGTGTTGCGGGCCATTCCGCTTGAGGCTGCCGCCTATCTTCACGGCGTTATCCAAGCCGAGCGCGCCGATAAAACCGGCGGCTATGCGGCGAAGTTCTTTTCTCCGCATCAGTACGCCACTTTGCAGTTCCTGTGCGAAACGATCTTCCCCGCGGACGCAGAGTCGGGTGGCGCAATCGAAGCCGGCGCTCCTGAGTTCATCGATTTGCTGACAAGCGAGAATCAGGAATATCAGTTGAAGCTGGGCGGCGGATTGAATTGGCTCGACTCCACATGCTCGGACCGGTACGGTAACGCGTTTCTGCAATGCACACCGCAACAACAGAAAGAGATTCTCGATCTAATCGCATATCGCAGGAATGCGAAAAGCAACACGGCGCTGCGATACGGAGTTGAGTTCTTTTCGCTGCTGCGCGATCTGACGTCGGACGGTTTCTTTACCAGCAAAATTGGCATCGAGTATTTGGGCTACGATGGCAATGCATTCCTGATGGAGTTCCCTGGTTGCCCGCCCGTTCCCGGTGTTTAACAGGCAGGCCCGGCCGATAGCAATTGCGATCACGCCCGATGTGCCGGCAATCGAAGATGAGGAGGTTCAAGCTGCAATGATCGCGCGCCTGCGTAAGTTGGGAGTTCATGGAATCCTGATGGCTGCGTGCCTTTGGGTCCTTGCAATCGCCACAGCGGGTCCGCATGCGATGGCTCAAAGCCCGCAAGACTCGGCAGCGCCGGCAAGCACCTTCAAGGCGAACTGCGTGATTTGCCATGGGGAGGATGGAGCCGGAACGGCCCTGGGGAATCGCTTTCAGGTGAAGGACCTGCGCAGCCCGGAGGTTCAGGAAAAGACCAATGCGGAGTTGGCAGAAACCATCCGCGGCGGGAAGGGCAAGATGCCCGCTTTTAAATCTCGCCTGACTGGTGAACAGATTGCGCAGTTGATCGATTACATCCGGAGCAAGAAGTAATAGAGCTTAACAACGTCACCTCCTCAGCCCCTGAAAACGAAGGTGAAATCTCCGGGATACCGACGCTACAGACCTTATGAAACGTCGAAAAACCTGAAGATCTTTCGCGGGGCTTCTAGCTCTTCAGGATCTGATCGACGGTCTGGATATCGACTAGTCCGTTGCATCCGTAAATTGCCGGAAGCACTCGCTCTGCGGGGAAAGTTCGCCTGAGCTCAGCAACTTTCTCTGTCCCGGAGCGGTACGCGGGGAGATACATTCGGCCGAGCAGAGGATGCCGCCCCCAGGCGCCAGACAATTTATCGGCGCGTTCTACCGTGACCAGAAAATCACGCCGAAGTGTAGTAGCGACTTCTGCCTGCTGTCTTCCTTCGCCCCAGGTCATATAGGACGACTGGTTCTTGGCATCATCCTGCAAGAGAGCCAGCAGCACGCCGATTTGCAGGTCTTCGTCCGGCAACTGTTCCACTTCAGTGACGTCATGCGCGATGAGTATCGCATTGTTGGCAATTCCCTCAAAAAGGGTGGCGGCGCGCGTGTTCATGGTGAGAACCGTAGCCTCGAAGCCGGCCTTTTCGCGGACGTACAAGTCCTGCAGGTAGGCAAAGGTTGTCACATGCCCAGGCACAACCTCGTGACTGACGAGCTGTTCAAACTCCGGATATGACATCTGCAGCGAAGCATTGATCTCGTAGGTCGCCTCGTACTGCGGAGTGCCATCGGCGTTCCGTGCACGCCCCAGGTAGTTCATCGAACCTGAGAACCAGGCATCCTTGATGGGCATGAAGTCGATGTTCGCCCGCGGTACCCGCGCAAGTTCCGGGGGAAGATATGGCAGCAGGTTTTTTTGGCTGAGATTGTCAAAATGCGCGATCACCGCTGCACCCAGTGCGCGCACGGATGCCATCGGGACCATGCGCTCCCGTCGCCATGCATCGACTGCCTCCAGCAGCCCGCCCGCATTCGACACGGCGTAACCGGCGCGGCCCAACAACTCGGTCACCCGTTCCCGCTTTTTTTCCGGCCTGGAGGGCTCAGGCGGCTTCGCCGTCGACGCCTCCACTGAGCGGGCGTATGGCACCGGATCGCCCTTGCCAATGACCTCCATGGCCAAGTCCCACATGACCTCGAGAGAGTCGGCAAGCCCGATCAGATAGGACTTGCGCAGTCCCTGGAGTTTTCCTGCCTCTTCGCGCACTCCAGCAATAGCTTTAGGAAGGTCTACATGGCGCAGGTACTCTTCGACCGCCTCCTGGTCGATTCTCTTGCCTGCCACTCCACCGAATTCCCGCACCATCGCGGCAGAGGGATGCGTGTAGGCCGCAGGCAGCGGCTCATCGGAAAACCATGAATCGGCGATGAAACGCCCTGTGCCCGAAGGACACATGACGTCGCCGCCCCAGAGTGTGTCAATGCCGAGCACAGCGTCGGCAACGTACTTTCCTGCTTGATCCATGACTTACACCTTATCCTTCCTGACAGAATAGAACCATACATAGAAGCAGAGGCCTACAAACAGCAGTATTGAAACCGATTGCGAGATTGGGTTGTTCATGTAGAACGGGGTTTGAATCAGATCCTCCCGATACCAGGGGAAGAGCCGCAGTGATGCGCCCAGGACGCCTCCCAGCGCACCACCCGCCATGAGTCCCGAAGCAATAATTAAACCTCGCTCGCGAATCCGGCCGCCCTGCTCAGCGCCGGCCTTATCCGAACGCCTGCTGATCAGGTGCGACATGATTCCGCCGGCCAATATGGGCGAGGTGAGCCCCAGCGGCAGGTAGATGCCCAGGGCAAAGACCATGGAGGACTTGCCCAGCATCTCCACCACGATGGTCACCATGGCGCCGATGCCAAACAGAATATAGGCCACTGGCTGGTTGTTCATGAATCCCACGACCAGGGCCTTCATGATGGAAGCCTGCGGCGCTGCCAGAATCTGGCGCGTGTCTCCCGGTGCAGCCTCTCCGAACTGATAAACGTGGGCCAGCAGGATGATGGTCAAGCCGGCGGTGATGGCCGCGGCGATGACGCCGATAAACTTGCCCTTCTCCTGCGCCGACGGCGTCGAGCCAAGCCAATAGCCGGCCTTCAAATCAGTGATGAACTGACCCGATACGCACAGAGCCGTGCAGACCATGCCCGCAATGGCCATCACGAAGAACATCCCGGTATCTCCCGACAAGCCAAAGCTCAACAGCACGACAGCGGAGATGATGATGGTCAGCATGGTCATGCCGGAGGCCGGATTGTTGGCCGTAGTGGCAATCGCGTTGGCGGCCACCGAGGTGAAGAAGAACGAGAACAGGAGCGTCAACGCCAGGCCCAGTGCCAATACCGTCCAGGAAACCTGAAGGCGTCCAAAGAAGACTGCGACGCAGATGGCGCCCAGGACAACGCCCAGCAACAGGGAAACGACGGGAATATCGCGGTCGGTCCGCTCTGTATGCGCAGCCTCGCCATGACGGAATGCGTGCAACGCAATGCCAAATGAACCGGCCACAACGCGCAGCGATTTGAGGATGCCGATGATGCCGGCCGTGGCGATGGCTCCGACGCCGATGAAGCGCACATAGTTGCGATAGATCTCCACCGCGGTCATCTTGGAGATGGGAATCATGGCCGGATAGAGAGAAATGTCTGTGTGGCTGCCGATGAACCAGATGATCGGAACAAGTACAAAGCTGGTGAGAATGCTTCCCGCGCAGAAGACCAGGGCACTGCGCAAGCCCATGACATAGCCGAGTCCCAGGATGAAGCCGATGGCGTCGAAGCTGAATACCATCCGGCCCTTATCAGCGAGGGTGCGAATCGCCGGCACGAACTGGAGGTCAAGATACTCCTTCCACACATGAAATGTGGTGACCAGAAAGTCGTAAATGCCGGCGACGGCGGTCGCCTGCAGAAGCAGTTTGGCCTGCGAGCCGCCCTGTTCGCCGGTGACCAGGACTTCAGTGATGGCCGTCGCCTCGGGAAATGGAAGCTGGCCGTGCATCTCGCGCACGAAGTAGCGGCGCAGCGGAATCAGGAAGAGCACGCCCAGGCAACCGCCCGCCAGGCAGATGAAGATGGTCTGTACCGGGTGCGGGTCGAGGTGAAGGATATAAAGCGCGGGGATCGTGAAAACAGCGCCAGCCACCAGACTGCCTGAGGCGGCGCCGATGCCAGTGATGATGACATTTTCCAGAAGGCTGGTGCGCCGCCCGTATAAGCGCGCCAGACCGATGGCGAGTATTGAAATGGGAATGGCAGAATCCATCCCCTGGCCCACCTTCAAGGCCGAGTAGGCAGACGCTACCGAGAAGATCACGCAAAACACAACGCCCCAGAAGACCGATCGCAGCGTTAATTCAGCTTGCATCGAGTGTGCGGGCACAATAGGCGTGTAGGCTTCGCCAGGTTTCAGCGGCTGGTAGGCGTTTTCTGGAAGAGATTTCGTGTCGGTCTCGTTCATCGATGGATGATACCCCTCTCGGCGATGCTCCGGGGCCCCGATTGTGCAGGCGTCTTGATTGACGCAGGCTCAGGCAGGTCTCCGGCGTAATGCGCTGTCTGGAACGAACTGCGCAGTACACCACTCAAAAAGAGTCAAGTCAAGTGCGGAAATCACATCGGCAAGTGATAGCCTCCCCCATGGCATGACACTGATCGTTGGCGTAGGGGAAGCATCTCAGCCGGCGAGAAGTCTCCGTTAGGATCCAAATGGATTGAGAACCACCGCTAATGGAACGCCATGCGTGTCCTACACTTCTATCCTGCCACTAGTCGGGGTCCAGTTAGCTTAGAGGGGCCGATCACCTGTCGCGCTACACTAACTCCTCACCGCCACAAAACATCGGGGAGGCCACCTGAGGATCATGGATGATTCAATAATTCGGATGGCTGCCCGGTTCAATTTGAGGCACGAGAGATGCATCAACTCAAGAGAACCCTGCGCGCTTCGCTTTCAGGATCGTCGACCATGCGGCATTCATTGTCGAAGATCATGGTCCTGCAATGAACCGGATCTGTCGGTGTCCAGGCCAAGCCTGGCTGGCTGGGATTTCCGGTACGGGCAAAGTTCGCCCACGCTGTGGCCATCTTCTTTGCCAGCGCCTGCGCCTCAGGCGTGTTGCCTGTTCCCTGCTCGCAGCGTTTGGTGTTGTCGAAGCAGAATTGGAGCTCAGCCGTGTGCCACGCGCCTGCGTCCTCAAGCATCGGCGACTGCCAGGTGAAGTAGTACGTATAAACCGGAGCAGCCTTCTGCTCACATTTCAGCTTGGACATTTTTACGACATTGTTGCGCATGCCCAGGCCATTCAAGCCGCCGGCTCCGGCGCACATGTACGACAGTGTGCGAATGCTTTTCCGCGGATACGCCTTCTTCAACGCGGTCACGATGGCGGTTGCCTTGTCTTCGCCAAATGCTTTGGCAAGGTTGGCATGCCACTGAGTCTCAGTGGGGCGAGAGAGCATATGATTGCCCTCTTCGGTCACCGAACCCATCAGCATGGGCATGTTCTTCGAGATTTCGGGAGCCACATCGAAAAACGACCGCATGTTGATATTCCTGCCGTCAACGCAAGGTGACCATCCTACGCGTGGCACTCCAGGAGCTCCGGGGCCGGGGAAGCCCTGCATGGGAGGATTGATCTTGGCGGCGGCAGCATTGCCTGCGGCTACCAGCTTTGACCACTCCATCTTCTGCAGCGACGCAATGTCATTCGGCGCCAGGCCCAGGTCCTTCATCATGAGGCGCGCAACTTCTATTTGCTGCTCTTTGGTCGGGATGTTTCCACCGCCGCCCGACTGCGCCGAGGCGCAATGGATCAATCCCGCGGCGGCCGGCATGCCAAGCAGGGTGGTCACCTTCGATCCGCCGCCCGACTGGCCGTAGATCATCACCGTGTCGGGATCCCCGCCGAAGTTCGAAATATTCTCACGAACCCACCGCAGCGCGGCCACCAGATCGGTCACGCCCACATTAACGGAGTCTTCATAGCCGGAGCCTCCAATTTCGGAGACGTCGAGGAAACCGAGAATGTTAAGGCGATGATTCACGGAGACCTGAACGACATCGTGGTGGCGCGCCATCTGTGCGCCTTCATGCGAGGGCAGTTCGTAGGAGGACCCGAATGAAAATCCTCCGCCATGGATATAGAACATGACGGGACGCTTGCCGGTCAGGCTGGGCGTCCAGATATTCAGCTTGAGCATGTCTTCGCTTTGCCAACCGTCGTCCCAGTCCTGCAGGAAGGTTTGCTCGATTCCCGTCCAGTCATGAAGGTTTTGTGGACAGTTTCCGCCGTAGATCAGCGCGGGATACTCGTCCTTCCAGGGCACAGGAGGTTTGGCCGGCAGCCATCGGTTTTCTCCGCCGGTGTTCTGCCCATAAGGGACGCCCTTGAAAGTCAAGGCGCCGCCATCGACGAAACCGCGCACCTTTCCGTATTGGGTATTGGCAACTGCCGTGCGGGGCGTAGAACAATTTCCTGGCTCCTGCTGGTGAGCTGCGGTTTTGATGCTGTCGGAAGCGTGGGCCTGGTTGGTCATGGCCAGACCCATGCCCGCGGTTGCCGAAAGGATCAGTGCCTCGCGGCGGTTCAATCGAACGCGATTCTCAAAATCCGATTTTGACATTGCATCATCCTCTCATGGAACTATTGCAAGGTATTTTACGGCGATTAAACGTTCTCAACGTTGAATGCGAGAACGCCGCCGACGACGATTGAGCAGTCGAAGGATCCAACGCTCCAGCGGAGTAGCAGCGGTGCAAATTGGTGAAAATCCCTGCGCCATGTCAGCCACTCGTGCGCGGTTCCCAGCGACTCATAGAAGCTGACCTTGATCCCGGCCTTCTCCAACGTTTCCACATGCGCTGGCTATCCAAATATCCGCATCAGGCCTTCGGGCTTCAGGTCAGGCTCAAGGATCGCGCGGGGGTCGCCCAGGTTGAGGCACAGCGCTTCAGCGGCAAGATGACCCGAGCGAGCGGCGCTCTCCATGGTAGAAGGCCAGCCGGTCCGAGTCCAGTCGCCGGCGAGAAAGCAGTTGGGCCACGGGGACACGGCGGACGGCCGCGAGGCATCAATGCCTGGCGGAACGCCGAAGGTTGCCAGAACTTCTTTGACCAGCGCCACCTTCTCAAGCTTTGCCTCTCTAACGCGAGGGAAAAACTCTCCGAGTTCCTCAAGCGCCTGGCGAATGGCTTCTTCCCTATTGAGTGCCGCAAAGGCGCGCGTTGCACTGACGACAAGCTCGATGTAGTGGCCTCCACGGCCGGTTTGCAGGCGCGACTGGTTATACATCCAGTGAATCTCGCGATCGAGCAGAACCGCATGTTCGAGCTCTGTGATTTCGTGGTCAAACCACAAGTGCACACTGCAGATTGGCCAGTGTTCCTGGTTCTCAGTCTGCGAAAGAAGCACTTCAGCACCCTCGGCGGGCGGAAGATGCGGAATCATCTTAGCCGTGGCCTCAAAGGGCAAGGCGAGAACCAGAAAATCAGAGATCAGCGAACCTGTTTGCGTCGTCAACGACCACTGCGAGGTTTCCTCGTCCCACTCTGCTCCTTCGACAGGCGTATTGAGAAGGACGCTGCCGCCTTGCCGCTCAAGGAGTGGGCTTACGCCCAAGTAAAGTTGGCTCAACGGCACAGTGCTCATGCCCATGCTTCCGGCGAAGGCTGAGTTCATGAACAGTTCGCGAACCACCTTAGCCGCATAGGGCAGAGCAATGGTGTCGATCTCAGCGTTGAGAGCGCTGGCGATGACGAGGCGCCAGAAGCGCTCGATGGCGCCCTGCGTTTGACCATTGCGTTTGAGCCACGCGCCGAGCGATTCGGTCGAGCTTGCGGGCACCGGACGCATGAGGGCCGAGAAGGCGCGGGCAAGCGCGAATTTATCAGCAAGCGAAAATGCATGAGCGGAGAGCAATTTCGGCAGGCCATGCAACGGCGCGGGAAGCCAACTTGGCCCGAGCAGAGACCGTCGTCCGCCGGGCTCGATCATGGTCATCTCGCTGGTCCAGTGGATGCGATCGTCAACGCCGATGCGGCGATAGAAGCCCACGAGATTGGTGCAGCAGCCGAAGAGCACATGCTGGCAGTTGTCGATGACCTCGTTGACGCCTGGATGCAGGTAGGAACTTGCGCGTCCGCCGAGATAGCCACGGCGTTCGACAAGGTGCACGCTGAGTCCCGCTTCGGCCAGCGCGCAGGCAGCGCTCATGCCGGCAACGCCGCCGCCAATGATGGTCACGGTTTTCTGCGGAACTTTCAGTATTGTGCTCATGCAGACAGCCGCGCCCAGGTCATGCGGGTGAGGCCTACGGCCAGAATAGCGAGCTTTTGACGCAGAGGCACGGAGGCGCGCGTGGAAAAGACATCGAAGTCCGCGCGCTCGATACGGTTGAGCAGCGCGTGGTAAATGGATACGAGCACTTGCATCGCCGGGCGGCTCTCGGCGTCGATGTAGGGGAGCAGCGCTTCAGCTGAGCGGTAGTAATTCTCCGCGCGCAGAGCAAGATCAACAAGCAGCGCGCGCTCCTCGGCTGTTGGCGGCGCACCTTGAGGCCGATGCAGCAACGAGTCGAGCGGGACATGGTGAGACGCCAGATCTTCGAGAGGAAGATAGACGCGATTGCGGGCCGCATCTTCCGCCACATCGCGAAGTATGTTGGTCAACTGGAAGGCTATGCCGGTTTCCTCGGCGAGTTTCTCGGCGCGCGGATCGGAGTAACCGAAGATCCGAATGCAGACCAATCCGACCACGGATGCCACCAGGTAGCAGTAGCGGTAGAGATCAGCGAATGTGGCGTAGGTGTCGGGCGCGCCGGAGTCAGCGCGGTCCAGATCCATGGTGACACCCGCTACGAGTTCGTCGAGCAGGCTGAGTGGAATCTTGAAGCGCGTGGTGGCGTCGCGCACGGCCATGAAGACGGGGTCTGCAGTCGGCTCTCCCTGGCAGACAGAGCGCCATCCTGCAAGCCACGCATCAAGGTGGACGCGGCGATCCGCGATGGAGAAACTCTCATCGTCGGCCAGATCATCGGCACGGCGCATGAAGGCGTAAATGGAGCAGATGGCGTTGCGACGCGCGCTGGGCAGCGCGATAAATGCGTAATAGAAGTTCTTGGCTTCACGCCGAGCGATCGACCGGCAAACCTTATAGGCCTTGTCGAGAGTGAGACCGTTGGATGCAGATTCCTGAGTCAAGCCGCCTTCTCTCAAAAGCCCGTGCCAAGGCGGAGAAATGGGAGCGCCTTGCCCGCGAGGGCGCGGAGCGCGAGAAATAGTTTGGTTCTCTTCGAGATCGCCGGACGCGCGGAAAGTACGTCGAAATTGCGGCGCTCTACGGCGCGCAGAATCTCAAGTCCGCCTCGGCTGAACAGGTCGAGATCGAGCGCCAGATCGCGGTTGACCATCCCGATGAGGGGCAGCCCCTGAAGAAAAAGGGCACGCGCGTATTTCACTTCGTGCTGCAGCAGCGCGCGGAATTCGGGTGTGGCAATGCCCGCGGCAATGGTTGCATCGCTCACGCCGAATTGCCGCATGTCATCCTGGGGCAGGTAGACGCGCCCCCTGGCAAAATCTTCGCGCACATCCTGCCAGAAATTCGCGAGTTGCAGGGCTGAGCAGGTTGCATCGGAGAGCGCAAACTTCTCTTCCGAGGCTTCTCCGCAGGCATAGAGAACCAGGCGGCCCACTGGGTTGGCTGAGTAGCGGCAGTAGCCGAGCACATCGCTCATGGATGCGTAGCGGGTTACGACCTGATCCTGGCGAAAGGCCGTGAGCAGGTCAGCGAACGGCTCCTTCGGGATGGAGCAGGCACGGATGGTTTCGCTGAGCGCGACAAAGACCGGATGAAGCGCACGGCCCTCGTAGCAGGCATCCAGTTCGTGGCCCCACTGGTCAAGCAGCGCCAGGGCCTGCGCGCTGGAACCTACTTCATCTCCAAGGTCGTCCGAGACCCGGCAATACGCATAGATGGAGTGAAAGTGGGGGCGCAACGCTTTGGGCAAGAACCATGTGGCTACATGGAAGTTTTCATAATGCGTCTCGGCCAGATTGCGGCACCAGGCGCGAGCTTCTTCGAGTGTTGGCGCAACCGCCGGGATGCGATAGGAGGCGGGCAGAGCATCCCAGCCGCGCGCAAGAAGTTCTTCACGGTCTCCGGCGCCTGGCTGCGATGGGGCTTCCCGGTCCAGGGCGTTCTTATTCGGTTGCATGGTTGCGGCGTTCACTCGATCACCTCACGGGACAATGGCGGTCTTGATCTCGCTGCTGCGGTTCATCAGCTTCTCAAAGACGCGGTTGAGTTCGTAAAGGTGAGCATGACCGGTGATGAAGGCGCCCGCCTGGAATCGGCCGCCGGCGATCAGGTCGAGCGCCTTGCGGCAGATTGCCGGGGTGTGGTGGAAGGTGGCACGCAGGGTGATGTCGCTGTAATGGATGCGGTTGGTATCGAGGGTGACGTGGGTGTTGGCCGCGCAGCCGCCGAAGAAATTCACGGTGCCGCCTTTGCGCACCAACTCGACCGCCTCCTGCCAGGCTTCAGGCACGCCTACCGCTTCAATGGCGATATCGACGCCGCGATCCTTCGGCGTGAGCGCGCGTGTTTCGAGGATCGCCTTGCGAATGCTCGTGCTCTGCACCACGTGGGCTGCGCCCAACTGTTTGGCTGCTTCAACCTGTCCATCGTGTTTGACGATGGCGATGACTTCGTAGCCGGCCAGCGCCGCCACGTGCAGAATCATCAACCCGAGTGGTCCGCCGCCGATCACAGCAACGGTGTCGCCTAGCCGCGGACCGCAATCCACGAAGCCGTGGACGGCGCAAGCAAGCGGCTCCGTCAATGCTGCATGTTCAAGCGGGACGTGTTCCGGGACATGAAGGGTGTTCTTAGCGACGATGCGCTCGGGGATGCGGATGAACTCGGCGTACGCTCCGTTATTGAAAAGCAGGTCGTCACAGAGATTTTCCTGTCCCCGTTCGCAAAAATAGCATTGTCCACAGGGTGCGGAATTAAGGGCCACCACGCGGCCGCCGGGCACAAAATTTTCCACACCCTCGCCCGCTTCCACCACCGTTCCCGCCATCTCGTGCCCAAACAGCGCCGGCGGAACAATCATGCGCGCGTGATAGCCACGGCGGAAGACCTTGAGGTCAGTACCGCAGGTGAGAGCCGCGCCGACCCTGACTACCAGTTCGCCCGGCCCGGCCCTGGGAACGGGCACATTCTCGATGCGGACGTCTTCGCGGCCGTGCAAGACGGCTGCCTGCATTGTGCTTCGGTTATGGAGCAGCGCATGCTCGACGGTCTTGCGGCCCAGGCTGACGGCGGATTCAACGGTGCGGCGTCCTTTGACGACTGCCTTATCGACGGTATTCAGGCCAGCCTCGACGACGGTTTCGACAGTGTTGAGGCCTCCTTCGACCACCGTCTCGACCGTCTTGCGGCCACCCTCAACGACGTTTTCGACCGTCTTGCGACCGCGGAGGATCGCGTCTTTCACCGTGGCCGCCATCAAATGCCCCCTACTTTGCTCCGCCGCCAAGTACTGGTTCAATCATAATCTTCATTGAGCTGCCCTGGGGGTGGGATGCGACTTCAATGGCTTCCACCGCTTGTTCCATTTGAAAGCGGTGCGAAATCAACTGCGTAAGATCAAAGCCGTTCCGGTAGCCGTCCAGAACCAGGCTTGTTACTTCATCGAGAATTGGAAATGAGGATGAGTATGAACCGAGCAGCGTCTTCTCGTCCACACAAACCGCCGCGGGGTCGATTGTGACCTCGCCATGCTGGGTTTGGGCAAACAGCATGACCTTGCCGCCAGGCCGGCAGGCATCCATGGCCGTCTTGATGAGAGCGTTGCCGCCGACGGCCAGCACCACGGCATCCGCACCACGACCTTCAGTGGCCGCAAACACCCGTTCGACCACATTTTCAGTGCCGGCATGAATGGGTTCGTTGAGCCCGAAGCGCGCAGCGATGGCATGGCGCTCTGGAAACAGGTCAGAGGTGAGCACACGGGCCCCGGTGCGACGGGCAAGAGCCGCGTGCATCAGCCCGATGGGTCCCTGGCCAATGACCAGGACCGTATCGTCAGGAGCAAGCTTGAGCAGCTTCTGACCTTTGAGCACCGTGTTCAATGGCTCGATGAAGGCGGCCTGCTCAAAGGGCACATGCTCGGGAATGTGTACCACGCCCCCGCCGGACACGACGAAATCAAAGACCCGAATATACTCGGCAAAGCCTCCGCCGGAAGGCGCAAAGCCGGCTGTTACGCCGGTTTTCAAGTAAAGCGGGCACTGAGAGGGAGTGTTTTTGCGGCAGTAGTAGCATTCGCCGCAGGGGACGTGATGGAAGGTCATCACGCGCTCGCCAACCGCGTACTTTGTGACGCCTTCGCCAACCTTGACAACGGTTCCTGCCATCTCGTGGCCGAAGATGCGCGGCGCCGAGTGCGAACCCATGTGGATCTTCTTCAGATCGGTTCCGCAGATGCCGCAGGTGGCCACTTTGATCAGCAGTTCGCCGGGGCCAATCTCAGGAACGGGAACGGTTTCAACGCGCATGTCGTTGATGCCGCGGTAGACCACGGCGCGCATTGTGGTGGGGATCTTTGGTTTCGAGCTGATTTCAGCGCGTGAAATTTGAGTCGCCATTCTGGTTTGCGATAGCTCCTGTTTGGTTCAGATTTTCGAGCAGGAGGTCCCGGATGGCCTGGGAAGCCTTGCTGCTATTCTCGCCCATCCTGATGAGTGCGGGCCAGTACCAGGGCCGGATTAGAACAAAAAACAGCAACCGGGAGGTCTGGAAGTGCCCATCCGGGGTGATAAAGCGATTGAAATCCGGCAGATCTTCGGTGAAACCGTCGCTGACACCCTTGATGCAATGGAAAGGGATGCTGCGCATGGCTGCGAGTCGGGCGACGGCGGCTGCCTCCATGTCGACAAGGGAGGCGCTGTAGGCGGTAGCCAGACGGAGTTTTTCGGCTCGGTTTGCAACCCGGGGACTGGTCACAAGCCACAGGCCAGCTGGCGCGCCTTGCGCCTGGAAGCGCTCTCCGCTGAGCACGTCGATGACGCCGGTTACGGTGTAGGAGCGGCGGGGGTGCAAAGATGCCGACAGGGCTCCGACCCAGCCGATGGAGTAAACCGAGGCAAGCGGGCCGTCCTTTTCAGCTTCAGCAAAGGCGCGGGTCGCAGCCTGCTGGCCGGGTCCCGAACATGCGGCAACCAATTCAGTGTCGCCCTGGCGCGAGTGCCAGAGATCGACGGGGCGGGAATTCGGAGCCTCACGGCGCTCATGCTGCCAACCCTTCACCAGCGGCTTCAGTTCCCCGGGCATTGCGGCGATGAG
>Ga0182016_10001448_pt1 | contig 28934 bp, 23 predicted proteins | sample 712S2MmetaG_FD_120491 | JGI IMG/M metagenome (GOLD analysis project Ga0182016, IMG submission 120491) | Permafrost microbial communities from Stordalen Mire, Sweden - 712S2M metaG | ecosystem: Environmental > Terrestrial > Soil > Wetlands > Permafrost | place: Sweden: Stordalen | collected...
ATTTTCTTGTTTTGGTTTTGGTTTAGCTTTGACTATTACCTTTTTAATAACTTTGATTGTTTTTATTTTTGGTTTTTCTTCTTTTTGTTCTTGTTCTGGTTCAGGTTTAGCTTCAGGTTTAACTTCAAGTTCAGGTTTAATTTGATTGTTGTTATGATGTTTAATGACTGATTCACATAGACTAATAAAATCGTCATTTGTATAATCATTCTTCATGTGGTTTGCCAATGCTGTTATTAATTGAATATTATCAACTGTATAATCTTTCTGCGAATCAATGCGATCAATCGATAGACTGAAATTATTATCTTTTTCCAGACTTAATACATCATTTGTGTGTGCACACTTTTTATTTTGTTTAATGTACAATTCGATAACATCATCTTTGTTAATTAATACTTTGATATTTCTTTTTTTAGCATTTTGTACTAAATCAGACATGCGTGCCTTAACAAGAGTTATTAATATTGGATCGTCTTTTATTTTATTAATTTCATTTTGATGTAGAGTAATATTGGTTTTGTTATTTTTGGTTGAAACTATTTTGTTACAAATTTCGATAAATTGATTAACAGTTAGTATATATTTAATTCTATTTATTGCTGCGCAAACAAGTTGTATATTATCCTTTGTGTAGTGTGCATTAGAATCCTTTCTATCAACCGAAACATTGTATTTGTTGATGTTATGTTCCAATTGCTCATTGTCACGTTTTTGATGTTCACATGTCATTTTAATACCGGTCATTGCACATAAACCGTTTTGTGTTTTGTATAGTTCATGGATGTCGTCTTTTGTTATCTCGACATTGACGATTTTACTTTTTGCTTTTGCATTGTGGTTGAGATCTTTGAACAAATTTGTTATATGACCATTGTATGTAGATAAATAATTATTTTTAGTAATTTCTCTGCATGTTTTACAGTTACCTTCTGCACCATCGAGAGATTCTTTACAGGGAGGAAATTCTGAATAATTCTTTTTCTCTTTACATGTTGAACACTCCTTATTTCCCTCGGAAGGTTTTATATTGGCAATTTGTCTTCTTCGTGTACCTCTACATTTTGTACATTCATTTGCGTATCCATGTTTTCCTGATTTTGATTTTGTAAATTCGGTTAATAACATTTCTTTACCACATTCTCCAGTACATGTTTTTTTTGTTGTATTTGGATCAACAACGACAGACAATTTTGCAGATAATTTCCGTTGTTTGCATTCTTTACAAGTAGTCTGTAACCCATTCTTTTTGGTACTGTCTTTTACAAAATCTTTTGCTGTTTTATTTCCGGTACATTCTTTGTCAGAACACTTAATCACTCCTGTGGGCATTTCATCATCCGTTTTATTTTTGTTGGCTTCTTTATATTTTTCAGCCATTTTTTTCTGCGTTTCTTTTTGGCAATCACTGCAGTGACTTTGTGTTCCACGAAGATCATAAGCGTCGACATAGAATTTATCAACAGATTTTTTTACCTTACATTTAGGACACATACGATCTCCTTTTTGTTTTTCATAACTTACACCCTTTTGTAGATCACTCGTACATTTCTTACACACTGCACCTTTTGAGTAAAAGTCACTTAGGGGTTTAGCTCCTTCTGTAGTGCCACATTCTTTACATAATTTAGTTTTTTGTTTGTCTGCTAAGTCATCCAATGTATTAGTGTCCGCTTGCAACTTGTCTAAATCGTTTAAAATTCCCTGTTTTCTATTCATTTAATTATATAATTTACTTATATTAATTCTTTTTAAATTTACACTTGATTATTCAATTTTCTTATATATATATGACGTATTTACTGCATGAAAAAAATTGAAATATTAAATTTTTGAAGACCGTTTAAGATATATATAAAGAACATCAATTTACAATTAGAAACCACCAAAACTAACTAATAATCATGTCTGGTATGCAAATCTTTGTGAAAACTTTAACTGGAAAAACTATTACGCTTGATGTTGAAGCCACTGACTCCATTGAAAACGTCAAGGCCAAGATCCAAGACAAGGAAGGTATCCCACCCGATCAACAACGTCTGATCTTCGCCGGTAAGCAATTGGAGGATGGTCGTACACTCTCTGACTATAATATTCAGAAAGAGTCGACTCTGCACTTGGTGCTCAGACTCCGTGGAGGTGAGTGATAAATTCGCTAAAATGTGTATAATTCCACTGAATTAAATACATTTCAACAAATTTTTTTATTAAGTCAAATTGATTACCATATAATGACTTCATATTGTTTACCATTTTATTTATTTAAAAAGAATTTACATCACTTTTATATACACATATATTGCGTTGTAAATTTAGTGAAGGGTAGATTTCATTTGTATATAATTTTTGACATATTGATTACCTTTAACATCGTTTTTATTTATTATAATATAAGATGGATTAAAAATTTGATTATATATTATTTAAAGGGATAAGATGACATATAATAATATGATACTATAAATAACACAAAATGAAATACCCATCAACTTGGATTTTAGGCAAACCTTACGGGTCTGTAATCGACTACAAAAAACCAAAAACAGAAAACGTCGTAGGAAAAATAGTTGTATACAAAAATGTAGAGGGTATTGAACTCAGAAAATATTTTTTTTTCAACCAATTCAATAATGATACGAATATGACAGAACAGGAATCACAAAAATTTATGAAACAACAATCAGATATTGCTGGTCTTACTAAAAATATGATTAGATATATTGATGAAAATATTATCGAAGTTGATCTAAATAATAATAATTGCATGAAAACCGATGCCAAATTTGTTGATGTTGTTGAACAATATTATTTAAGATATGATGGTTCCTCAGTGATATATCAATCTAAGAAAATAACAGGACCGTTTGCCAGATTAATTTCAGGTTTTGAAAGATCTTCCTTTATTAATGGCGATAGTAAGGATTGTCGTTTATCTAATATAAAAGAAATGGTAAATGTATTGATACAAAAGGGAAATGCCGATGACGCAGAATATAGTTATGAATGTTTTGCTAATAAAAATTATAATGATTACACATTGAATAAATGGATATTAGGTAAATCACAAGGTTCTATTTTCCCAAAAAATGATAATGAACTCACTGTACGTGTAAAACGAGGAAAGACACAGGTCGAAAAACAAGTGAATATTAAAAAATTTGGTTCACACGATAAAGCTATAAAAGAAGCAGAAAAATTAAAAATATTATTATCATACCGAGCAAACTTTACAGGCAATATGATCAGAAAAGTGTCGAATCGGGTTATTGAAGTAAAGTCGAATAATGTTGACAAAATAATTATGACCGATATATTTATGATTCCCTTTATACAACATTACATATGGTCAGAAAATACAGATTCAAAACAAGAAAACTGTTGTACTTATTTAAACAATTCATATAAACGTTATGAGACCGTATTGGGTTTGCCCATAATGTATCATTACGATGGTAATCAACTTAACAATTGTTTGGATAATTTATATTTCGATAAAATGGTAACAGAAAAAGATATAACTTCACTGTGTATTAAAAAACAAGGAAAATGTACAATGGAAATAAATTTACTAAAATTAAACCGAACATATCAAGAAAACATGTACACGTATGATCAAGTGTGTGATTATATTAAATGTTTGTTAAATATAATTAATTATGAACAAACAAAATTAATTCAGCCAAATATCGTGAATCGAGATGATCTCAATAAATGTAAAGATTATTTGGCAGAACAAATTAATAAAATATATGATATTGTATCATTTGACTATAATAGATTTGTTCCTGATATTGCAGATTCTCCTGAAAAATGTCGGATGTTTTATGGTTTTATTAACCATTTTATGAAACGAATTAAAACATACAATGAAAAAATTAAAATGATATCAGCTTACATCGAAGATAAAAAATATGATCCTATATTTTTTGATCCTGATAAATTCGATATTTACATCAAAGAAAAACAAACCTTTGAACTAGAACTTAATGAAATCCAGTTTGATAAAAATATAATGAAACCAATCGATAATAAATTAGATAAACTTACTAAAAAAACAATAATTCAAATAGATGATACACACGAAATAAATTACACCTCGAAAACAAAAATGTCACATCAAGAACGTATTGATCCAGTAAGATGTATACAAAAATATAAAGACATTGTATTGAAAAAAGGAGGACAACCATTATTTGACGATAAAGATTTTGTTTCAGCACAAACCAAATTAAAAGTCAAATGTCAAGATAATCATGAATTTCAAATCACAGGAAGCAATTTAAATCTCGGAAAATGGTGTCCCGAATGCAACTGTCATCAATCAGAACTCCTATCCATCAAATTAATGGAACACATGTTTAAAAAAGAATTCAAAAAAGTTCGTCCGGATTGGTTAAAAAATAATAACGATAATAACTTAGAACTTGATGGATATAATGAAGAGTTAAGGCTTGCCGTGGAATACAACGGTGTTCAACATTTTAAATTCGTTCCGCATTTCCACAGGGATGAAAATTCATTAGAAAAACAACAAAATCATGACGCTATTAAACTAAAACTATGTCAAGAAAACAATATTAATCTTGTAGTCGTACCATATACAATTCCTCAGGATGAAATCGCTCAATATCTATTTGACGAAACAACTAAGTTAGGATATAAACCGGGTTTATATAATGATTTCGATATCGAAGTTGTTAACAAACTTGCATCACAACACGAAAAAACAGTACAAAAAATTAAAGAAAAAGAAGGTACACTGCTTAAGGGAGTATATATGAATGCAGATTCTGAGCTTCTAATCAGATGTAAAAATAATCATGAATTCACAACAACTCCAAAATATTTAAGCCTCAATAGATGGTGTGATGATTGTGCTCACATTATGACAGACAGTAAACGAAAAAATATATCAATTGGTATGAAAAAATTCCATGAAACCGATGAAGCTAAGGAAAAGAAACAAGAAAGCCACGCAAAAAGGTCTGAAACAATGGCAAAACAAAAAGAGGAAACACGCAAAAATATCACAGAAAAACAATGTGGATATTGCGAACAACGACTTTTAATATCAGAATTTAATATTAAAAGCGCAGCGAAGGATGGCTATCAAACTAATTGTAAAAAATGTGTTAATGAAATTAAAAAAGGAATACGTGCAAAAGGTTTATTGGATTAGTTTATTAAAAATTGAATTATCAACAATTGATATCGGTTCATAATAAAATTATTAATATATCAACCAATTAAAAATAGCAATCAATTAAAACAATGTCAAAAAAATATATTCCTGTATACAGTATTAATTCACCTAATGCAGGTCTACAAATGCCTGTAACTATTTCTGCAGATCAACCAATATTTAGTTCATACACCAGTAAACAAGTTTGGACTGGACCTATGCCATTTGGTATACCAAGTGATGCACCTGTGGGTCATCCATTTCATGGTGTAAATTTTCATGTAGTTGAATATGTTCCTGCAAATAATTCATTTATGGTTCATGATCCAAGAAGATGGTAATTTTTACAATTTATTTATTAATTTCATCAAAATCGGGCAATGACGTAACTGTATTTTGTATATATATATTGCGGTATGGATGAATTGATATTACTTCTTTTATTTTATTAATTTGTTTTTCATCGCATCCGCGACATATTATACCTAAAAGATTATTAGTCAAAGGTATATAATCTGTATACAACATTATTTGATGTAATAAATTACCGGGCACATTTTGGTAACATATGGGCATCATAGTAGGATTATTTTTAACATCAATAATGAATTTTTTAATTTTTTTCATTTTCCTTTTAATAGTTTTTAAATTGTCGTAAGGATCAATTACAATGGGTGTATAACCAATGTATCCCCATCCAGCATAGAATTCACATTTTGATCTAAACATTACACGAGGATGAAATAATAATGTATGAGGAAACGTTTCAGTTCCATTTATATTTTTGACATCATCAAAATATATATTTCCTGATATTTCATCACGTTTACCCAAAATAGTGAATTCTGGATTATCAACATTCGTTCCTTTATCCAATTTGCCACCTTTTAATATACTAATCAATGAATCAAAATTCGTTGTGCCATGTATAACATAAAAATGATTATTGTTTAACCATGTCTCTAAATCATTTGATGCAGTCAATTTTTTATATTTATTCATTATAATTTTACTTTATATTTTGTTCAATAAAAATTGATAATAATGATTACTTATATATCATATAATATTTTTCCACAAAACACAAAACACAAAACACAAATGAGTGACCTTCCTACTTATGAGTTAGAACAATTACCACCTTACTCGGTATTTGATTCATCAAAACGGTCAAATAAAGTATATGATTATATAAACAACCGAATGCCAATTATTAAGCTATTACTAGCATTTATTAATTCGCATTGTTTTTTGTCGTTCAATATATTTAGAATATGTGTTGGTATTATATTTTGGAACGATACATGTGAAGATTTTTCTAAATCGCCTTATGATATTAACATAAAATTCAGAGAAATAAATGTCATAATGGGGAGTATTCACACTGTTATTGGAATTTTATTAATCACAGAAGTATTTAAATATTTTGTTCACATTAAAAATCGTAAACTTAATCCTGAAAAAATATTTACATTATTTCAATGTAAAAATAAATGTGTTATGGCATTGATATATTTTTTTGTGTTCATGACACCATTATTTACATGTACAATGGATCTCTTAGTGTATACTGCAAATTATAACACAATTTGTAGTATTATTATAACAATTCCATCAATCATGAATGCTATATATTTGTATAGTATTGTTGTATTAATTATTATTTTTGGTTTTTGTTATTGTTGTACGCGTATGTTTTACGATTGGTACAATGCCTAATTTATTTATTTATTCACTGAATATTAATATATTATAAAACATATTATTATAGACAATATGACAATATATACATTTATTGGATCAGAAGGTACACCAGGCGTTGAGGGGGATTATCTGAGATTTGGTGAAATTGTACAACGTTATAAATTACAAGATAACTCTATATCTTTTTATAATAAAAAAGATAAACCTAAAAGTAATGATACTTTTTTAACTCAATTCGCAGATATTACAAAAATATTACAAAATGATACAAAAAATAAAATAATACATAGTACAATAATTATATTTATATCAGCTCATGGAGCACAAAGTTGTAATTTAGCATCACCACAATTTTATTTACCTAATAATTCAGAGGGTATAAACATATCAGAACTTATAAATAGAGTTCAAAATTATAGTTCAATTTATTTATTTATGGATACATGCAGAGTTACAACAACAACTAATATCATACCATCGAACTTTAATGTTTCTAATAAAAACTTAATGATTGTTTACGGTACACAACAAACTGATGTATCACGCGGTGTTGGTCAGTGCGGAGGATTGTTTTTAAACAATGTATATAATAAAATGGAATATAATAATTTATTTGGTTTTCATGTTGATGAAGCGGGTATGATATCTTTATTGATTGATATATTTATAAATTGGTCGGTAGATCAATGGATTGTGTGCTATCAATTGTATAAATATATAGATTCTGTCACTATACAAAAAATAAAATCACAAAAGCCTTCATTCCAATTGAATAGTACATTACGAAATAAATATACTAAAGTTGTACAATCATTGGCAAATTATACCGGTAAATCAATTGAAGATATTAGCGCAACAAAAATTAATACTTCAATTGATGATAAAAAACTTATCCTTACACTATTAGATAAAACAAATAATGATATAAAAGATTTACAAGAAAAGATCGCAACTATAAAGACTCAACTGGGAACAAGTTCTGATTCATCAGTTGTAGCATTAGAACGATATAATTCATATGTGGGAATTGTAAAACAATTAAATGATATACACAAAAAATATCAAAAATTGTTAAAATCAGCTTCAGACGAAGAGACGAAAAAAGATATGAAAAAAAGTATGAATAAAGCATTAAAAGAAAAATTAAAAAATAAAAAAATTGCTGATAAATTTAATCAATTGTACGCATTATTGAAAAATTATGAAGAATTACAATATAAAAAATTAAGTTTAGAAAAATTATTGAAATAAAATGTTATAACAAAAATTATGACGATGATATGGATTTCATCAAAAAGTTTATGGGACTTGATACTATACGAATAACAGAACCAGTTATCGATTCATATGATTTGAATGAATTACGTCTTTCCCTTGCTTGATTATATAGTTCTTCAGAATGAGCAATTTGGTCTTCCTCTGTTATAACAACAAATTCATCATCATTATCATCATTGTCATTGTCGTCGTCATGACTGTATCCTAATTTACTGCGTTTATATTGATATCCAGCGAAAGTTTTAGCATGTTCTGTAATATCTGGTTCGGTCAAGTCGATGTTAGTCATTTTACTTTTATCATATTTTTTTACATTATGACGTGGTGGTTGCGGAGCAGATGATGCATATGAACGTGGACGAGAAATTCGAGGTGGAATATTGATAGGTTTTGAATAAGCTATACTTTTTGATACATTTGTATTGTCTGAATTGATATCGAAGTCATCATCCGCTTCTGGACGAATAGCATCATCTATTTTTTCAATTAAATTGTTCACCGTCGATACAGAACACTTATCAAAAAATGATTCTGCAAACGAACTGCTGAATGGATCATAACTGTCATCTAATTGTATTGTTGATTTTTTTATTGTTTTCTGAACATGTTCTGTTAGCCATTCATGATTGAAAAAATCATTCCAACTAATTCTGTTCATGGGTTCAACAACAAGAAGTCTTTTTAATAAATCGATTGCTTGTGCACTAAAATATGGATCATATTTAACCTTTGTTTTTTTAATCATTTCTGTCAACATTTTCATATCAAGACGAGGGACAACAAATGGGTTATATCCATATAATGCCTCAAACATGATGATCCCAAATGACCACAAATCAGCTTTGAGAGAAGATTTATAATTGATCAACATTTCTGGTGCCATATATAACGGAGTTCCACAAATTGTCATATGCATATCAACTGATTCGTTTTCAAATAATTGTTGATCGACGTCAAGATATCTAGCAAATCCAAAATCTGCAAGTTTCACGGTGTAATGTTCTGGTTTAAACGATCCGTCATTGTCTTTTAACACATCTTGATCTTTATCATTTGTGGTTTGTAAAAGAATATTATCAGGTTTTAAATCACGATGAATAACATTTTTTGTTTTAATATATTGCAATGCATTTTTAAGCTGTATCATAAATTTTTTAACAGCTAATTCACGTCTACGATAATCGAGAACTTGTAATTGTTTTATTATTTCGGTGAATGATGGACCATTACAATATTCCAAAACTATGTACCAGTGATTTTTTGTTTTAAAAATCTCATGACATTTGACGATGTTATTGTGTTTCATTTCGTATGAAATATCAAGTTCCAACATGAATTTGTTTATTCTATCTTTTCTAAGATTTGCAATTTTTATTTTTTTAATCGCAACAGGTTCTCTATTTTCATTTATAGCACGATATACAGTAGCAAAAGATCCTTTTCCGATAGGTGTAGGATCTATTTTATATTTTGTTCTGAACATATCATATTTATTTGCATCAACAATAGTAGCATTGGAAGACACATCACCATTTGGATTGTGAATATTAATATTTGTTGCTCCTTGTCCCATTGAATCGTCAGATAATGGCAAGACATCATGCACACTAAAATCGGATTTTTGTTGATCCAATTTAGTTACAGATGGATTCATTGTGTGTTGTCTAACAGAATTATTTGATTGAGGTAAGGTTCCAATTTTATCAACTATATCGTCCCGAATATTGATTCTGGTATTTGGTGTGTTTATTTTCCCAGGGCTTTCAATATTGTCTGAATAATCGATATTGTATGTTTCCATATACTACTATTTGGTAAGAAAATAGGATAAGATATAATAATTAAATTTCAATTATTTCAATTATTTTTATTATTTTTATTATAAATATTTTTAGTATAATTGAATGGGAAATTTTTTAGGTAAAAATGAGAATAGGATATGTAGAGACGATATTAATATTGGACAAATTACAAATGCAGAATACAAATTAATTGATAATAAACTTTTTTTTGCTACAAGTCAAGATCTATTGAGTACAGTAATTGACAAAAATAAATGCGGTAATTTAATTAATATATTAAATAGTATCATTAAAAGTAAAACTGACGACTCCGAATTATTTGAATGTGTTCAATTTGATCTGTATAAATTCAATTATTTAAATAATCTAAATAATTCGAATGATTTAACACCTGTTGCATATTTATGTAGTCGGTTAGATAAAATATATAATTCGAATATAAAGTTAATGATAAAATTTATGATATACAACAATTTAAATAGTCCAAAAAAAATGTTTGTAGTTAATGGTATTGATCATAATGAATTGACATATTCACTATATATGAACAAACCAAATATAACAAAAATGTTGTTGATACAAAACGAATCCAAATTATTAGATACTTTTGTCATTGCATTGAAGGAGGGATATGAAGAGATATGTAGATTAGTTATTAGTGAAAATCAAAATGTTGGAATAGAACCAACACAAAGATTTATTAATAATTACATCGAATATTGTTGTTTACATAATATGCAAGATTTATATGTATATATAACTATTATATTATTAGCTCCAACTTTGATACAAATACACGATTCTATTAAAACGAATATTTTAAATATTACTGTTCATTACTCACATATTTATAATAATTATAATATATTCGTATCTTTGATATTAAATTTTGAATACAATATTAGGACATTATATAATCTTCATGAAAATATATCAACCAACAAAATAATTAAAAAAATACTTACATTACATATGGGAAATATTTATAGACAAAAATTAATAGACAAATTAGATAATTCTCATACAGATAAAAAAAATGAAAAAATATAGACATCAAGATTTCATACAACAAGTCTTGAATTGCTTCTCAAAAGCTTCCCTTTGAGTTTTCACATTCTGTAAATATCCTTCTGAAGAAATGCTGTCATCGGGACGTTTTGGTGTATAAAACTTCCAAAAGGAGTCAGTTCCCCATGTGTTATTGGATTCATGTTTAGCATCTGATTCTTCCCAACGTGCATACATTGCACGATGACCTTTTGTTTGTATGTGCCTATCTATTTGTTGTGCAAGTTCATCAAACTGTTTCTCGCAATCAGGTGTTTTTTTGAGACAATTTTTTTCAAAATCTTCCTCAAAAATTTTCAGCTGTCTTTTTTGATCTTCGATGAGAAGTGTAACATCATCAGAATTGAAATCCAAGAGATGTTTTCCTCCTATTTTGTGTGTATTGAGAGCAAAGTTTTCTCTAAGAGAGACCAAGTTGATGAATTTAGATGCACAAGAAGTCATGTTGTTTGGTTTTTGTTTTTGTTTGGATATTGATGCTTGCAAATTTGATAGTTAAACTATTAAAATAGAGTATATTTATGATTAAAATCAATAGAAACAATAGGTGTTTAATTATATCAATTTTTTGATTACAATAAATAAAAATTGATATATTGACATTATATAATTTGTAGTAATACTGATATTTGCGATATATACATATTTGGAATACAATTATAGTATGGAACCGATTCTTATAACAAGTGCTCTTCCTTACGTTAATGCGATTCCTCATTTGGGTAATTTAATTGGCTCGACATTAAGTGGTGATGTTTATGCTCGTTACATGAAACAAAAGGGACATAAAGTTCTATATCTGTGTGGAACGGATGAATACGGAACTACGACAGAAATAAAAGCAAAAAAAGAGAATATGACATGTCAAGAAATTTGCGATAAATACCATAAATTACATAAAATGGTATATGATTGGTTTAACATTGATTTTGATATTTTTGGTAGAACAACAACAGGAACACAAACTGAATTAACACATGAAATTTTTCTTGAATTATATAGAAATGGTTTTATTGAACAAAAAGAAATAAGTCAACGTTACTGTGAATCGTGTAATATGTTCTTAGCTGATAGATATCTCAAAGGAAATTGTTATGTTTGTGGGAAGATTGCGAACGGTGATCAATGTGATAATTGTAATAATTTACTTGATCCATTATTGTTTAAGGAATGTTGGTGTATAACATGCAGTTCGAATCCAATAATCAAACAGACAAAACATTTATATATAAAATTGGGTGAATTTGAGGAAATAATCAGAGAACATTTTATTACTAATAATAAAGTGAAAATGACAGAAAATGCATTTCAGATAACAAAATCATTTTTGGAATTCAAAAATGGTTTAGAATCTAGATGTATTACAAGAGATTTAAAATGGGGTACCCCAGTTCCAACATCTCCTGAATTTCCAGAATTGGAAGAATTCAAAGACAAAGTATTTTATGTCTGGTTTGATGCTCCAATTGGCTATTTATCAATTTTAAAACACGGTATCGAAAACAAAAATGAAAATGAAAATTGGCGGGATTGGTTAAATGGACAAATTATTCAATTCATGGCGAAGGACAATGTAAGTTTTCATACAGTTATCTTTCCTGCAACATTATTGGGATCAAATAAGTACCCATTACTAACTGGTTTGTGCGCAACAGAATATCTCGACTTTGAAGGAACAAAGTTTTCTAAATCAAATGGTACAGGAATTTTTGGAGATGAAGTTATGCAAATTAGTAAAGAATTAGGTATTGATGAAGACTACTGGCGTTATTATTTGATGAGAATTAGACCCGAAACAAAAGATTCATCTTTTAATTGGACTGAATTTGCTATGTTGGCAAAAGGAGAACTATCGAACAAATTAGGAAATTATATAAATCGTTGTGTAACATTATCATATAAATTTTTTACACCACATGAAAATAACAACGACAACGAGGCTAATAAAGATAATGAAATTGAGTTTGAATATGATCCAGAATATGATTCAGAAATAAGCGCGAAGATTGAAAATGATATAAAATATTATCATGAGTGTTTTGATAAATTTAAATTACGAGATGCCCAAAATGTTATATTCACATTAGCTGATACTGCCAATACATTTTTACAAAAAAAGAAACCATGGGATTTATGCAAAGATAATGCCAATCTAGCTGAAGGACGAAAAATTATGGGATATGCAAATAATATAGTATGTATTTTAATTGATTTAATGAAACCATTTATGCCTAAAAAATCTGAATCATTGTCAAAAAATTTCATCAGAAATAATAACAAAGTGACAATCAATAAGAACAATTATAATATATTGTTCAAAATATTTGAATCATCAAAAAATTCAAATAAAAATCTTGATCAAATACATTAAAAATATTGAAAATTAATTTATCAACTAATAAATTATCTATAGACTGTAATAATACTTAAGGATATAAGACATTAATTAATACTAATTATAGCCTTTATACGATGAATCACAACAGATATTTTGATAGAACTCCGAACAATAGACCTGATAGAATTGATAGATCTGATAGATCAGACAGATCAGATAGATCAGATAGATCAGACAGATCAGATAGATCAGATAGATCAGACAGATCAGACAGATCAGATAGATCAGACAGATCAGATAAATTCAAACGACCTGATTTTTCCGATAAAACATTTCAGAAAAGTTCCCTTAATAACAGCGACACAAAACAAATGGATGGTGGGAACGTTTATATAAAACAACAGTTGATGAATTATATTTATTCAACTGTTGACTTATTTAATTTTAAATATAAATTAATGGAATATGAGAGTGATATGAATCTCATGTTAAAAGGAAAACATTTTGTATCAGCAAATTATTCTGGATCAAATTGTTTGCTTGTATTTATTAAAATAAAAGAAAAATATTTATCATACTTGGTTGATAGGAAAACATTGAGTTATGATAAAAATCATTTAAATTTAGAATCAATAAAAATATTTCCGGTGAGTGTTCGCTTAGATGAATCAATATATCGAGGAACAATTTTTGATGGTATTTTTATTCAAAATAATAGGAACAGAAATTATGTTATAACGGATGCATATCAATTTAGAGGTCAGAATACAGTGAATGATAAAATTCAATACAAATTAATGAATATTGCGGGTTATTTGAACATGAATTTGAAAGAAGATTCTATGGTAAATCAGTTGAAAATATCAGTAAATAAATTACTCGACATTGATCAAATCGATAAATTAGTTAACGAAATAATACCAAACACGAAATCTATTTTAATAAAAGGAATTACATTTTATCCAGAAACATCTGGTACAAGATTAATATTTATGTTTAATAATGAAATTAAATCGGGTAATATTGATTCAAGAGGTGATTTTAACTCTATGAAAAATGGGAATAGTGTTGGTTATAATACAAATGTAAACACAATGAACATATTAAATAATTTAAATAATAATACGAATAATTTAATAGAGGATGCCACAAAACAAATGCCCATTAGAGTCAGTAATACTGACACAAGAAGTGACTTAAGAAATGACTTAAGAAGTGATTTTGGTACAATGCAAAATAATAAAAATGGAAGTAATAGTCAAATGTATAAAATGAATGGCAATATTGGATTAATAAATTCTGGAAATACAAATACGATTAATAAGACACAAATAAACGGCAAGGATAAATCAACTAATATAAGATATGTATGCAAAACCAAAGATCCAGTTGTTGCAACATTTGAGATGAAAAAAACAGAGGACACGGATGTATATAAATTATACTTAGTCGAAACAATGCATAAAGATGGTAGACAGGTAATGAAAAGTAAAAGGATGGGGATTGCGTATATACCATCTACAGAATGTAGTATGATGTGCAGAGAAATATTTACAAAGAGTATAAATAATCGTGTATTTATGAGATGCAAATTCATAAATGATAAAAATAAATGGCAACCACAAGAACAAGATGTGATATCTAAATTTCCGTCTAATATAACAGATGTAGAAAATATGATGGAAATAATTGAGGAAGATAACAGTGATAATGAATAATTTTTTATTATTTTAACAATTTTAATTATTTTTAATCTAAGAAAATGATGATAATAGTGATGTTATCATCAGATCCCATATGAATCGCACGCTCTCCTAATTTTTTAGCAATATTAACGGTATTAGTATTATTATTACCTTTATTTATTCGATTGGTTAGTGTTTCATCATAACATTCATTTAGTATGAAGTCGATAATATCTTGATTTGAAAGAACATCATATAATCCATCACACGCCAAAACAATAAATTTGTCTGATTTTTCTAATTTATATTTATAAATATCAGGTTTAGCACTTAAATATGGTTCAGCTGCGGTATCACCAAACGCTCTACTAACGGAATAATCTTTAATTCTATATGTACCTCCGTCAAAATATATATTACCACCAAGTTTTTCAATGCGTCTTTTTTCAACTGGGGCCATTGGTTTGTGGTCCAAAGTTAGAGGAATAGCAATATTGTCTCTACATATTATACATCTGGAGTCACCAACATTGAATACATTAATATAATTCTCATCATTTTCTACATAATGTATCAAACACAAACATGTTGACCCACAATAACTTGCCGCACTTTTGTGTTGAGTTCTTAATTTATTTTGAACATCGGCAAATATACGCGATGTATATTTTTTAGTGAATGGAAATTCAGGAGAATTCATGAAGTATTTGGGTAAATTTTCTGATAAATAATTTGAAACATATTTACCCCCATGGCCGTCATACACAGCAAAAAAATTGATTGGCATCATATTTTTATTTCTGCGATCAATATTTAAAATTTTAGTATCTTTATCTTCGTTATTGTCTCGGCGTCCTTTTAATGAAACTGAATGAATGCTCATTATATGGTATATAATATTAATGAGATAAGATAATAAAGAAAATTTACAAACAATCATAATTAAATTATGAAATAAGTATTGATTTAAAACCATCAACTATTTTACCTATAGCAAATATTCGTCCATTATTACAAATAGTTAAATTATCATCCAATCCAGCAGAAACAGGAAAATCTAATTTTATCACAACTATATTATCTTCCTTGAAAAATTTTGTAACAATTCCATTTGTATTACATGCATTTATATTAATTTGTATTTTGTCATTCACTTCCAATATATCATTAATTGATTCAACTGTTTTATAGTTAATTGCAAATTCTTCATACACATCATATCCTTTGTCAATCTTTGTTAATAAATTTCCAATAAGACCATCGCCCGCTGTCAAAGATGGATCAATATCAAGTTGGACACCTATTAAACCGCCAGGTATTGCCGATTGCAGCTTATTTTCTTCCGAGTGGATTGATAAAACGCGTGCTTTTAATGGGGTAAAAGACCATCTTTCTTTATATTTTTTACTTTTTTTACCTGTGGAATTATTTGAATTATTTGAATCTTCATCACAAGATATTTCATTCCTGAAACCAGGTCTTAATTCCACTTCATCTCCGATATTTAACTTTCCATTTATAATAGAACCACCGATAACACCACCTTGAATATCTTTTACATTGATACCAGCTTTGTTTACATTAAACGATCTCACGATAATCATTTTAACATCAGTATTATGATTTCTTATTGGAACAGGAATATTTGCGATATATTCACACAATACATCCATATTTATTCCAAAAGTTGCAGATATGGGAACCATTGGAGAGTTTTTTAAAATAGTTGAACTAAATGCATCATTTAAAATTTTTATTTTTGCCAATGCTGTTTCTTTGTCTACAAGATCACATTTATTTAGACAAACGATGTGATTTGGGACACCTCCGATTGTGATAGCATTGATGTGTTCTAATGTTTGTGGTGCAGGTAAATTTGCATTATTGATTGCTTCAACTAATATTGTTGTATCCATAATACATTTACCCGAAATCATTGTCGACATAAAACGAATATGTCCCGGTGCATCAACAAAACTAACGTGTCTAACCAATTCCATCGCGCTATCACATATATTACAATTTTTATTAAATTCTTTACTTGGACCGGTTTGATAACAACTTGGCACTTTACATATGTGACATTTATAGATTTTGGCATTTGCATAACCAAGCTTTATTGTAATATTTTTCTCTTTTTCTGATTCATATTTTTGTGTTGCAATCCCCGTAACACCTTTAACAATTGAGCTCTTGCCGTTCGAAACATGACCGATTACACCAATGTTAATGATTGGCTGCAATTCCTGAATTTGTAACAACTCCATATATAATATATTATAGAATTCTGTATAAATAAATGTTTATATGAGAAATAGTATTATTAAATTAAAAACTTCAATTTTATCCACTCAATTAATAAGAAAATAATAAAAAATATTAACACGAACATTTTGAATTAAGTGTGTTATCATCTATTTTAAGTGGGAGTTCGGGAAAATCCATATAGTCGTCAACATTATGTCCATTTTGTAACATTTTTTGTATTAACTTATTAAACATTTGGTCTACGTTTTCATTTGTTTTAGCTGAAACAGCAACATGATCTTTTATATCATTTTTTGTTGTCCAGCTAGTTACAACTGATGGTTGTACTTTAACATCATTGATATCGGATTTGTTACCAACAACAATAAATGGAATTATTTTTTTATTTCCTGATGTGATTAAAAATTCATCATGCCAAACTTGTAAATTATCGAACGAGGCTCGATTTGTTAAGTCATACGTTAAAACTACACCATCTGCACCACGATAAAATGCATTTCCTAAACTAAAAAATCTTTCTTGTCCAGCGGTATCCCATATTTGTAATGTAATCAATTGATTGTCAACAACGACTTCTTTCGATGAAAAATCTGTTCCAATGGTTGCTTTATAAGATGTATTAAATCTATTTTTTGTGTATCTTTCGAGTAATGATGTTTTTCCTACATAACCGTCACCCAATATTATTATTTTGAATAAAAATTTTCTTGGCATATTTATTGGTTTAGTTTATATAACGTAAATATGAATGTGGATATAAACATTTAATTTTTTTTCAATTTTTAATTTTATCTATACGATATGGCTTGAGGAGTATCCTTGAAGTCATCTGAATCAGCCCCTGTAACATCGTTAAAGAATGCACCTCCATTCATAATTCTATCTTTTTCATAAGCCCAATTATCTCTTGTATAATATTCTCCATTTCCAACATATTTTTTATATTGTGGTGACATATTAATTGTGTCAAAGTTTGGTGATATCATACAATTTTCATGATATGGGCCGTAAGAATTAGCTGTTAATGAGTCATATAATTCACTAATTTTTTGTCCTTGAGCATTTCCGCCCAATTTAACTGGATTATTTGGATCATTCATATCTGCGAGATCACCTTGACCCGCCAATATTCTTTCATTGAGAATATCGATAGGATTGACTCCTTCAGATGATTGATTTATTTTATTTCTGAAATTAAAAAAATCATCCCTGTAGTTTTGTAAATCTTCATTTGTGAATTTTTTTGGAATGGTCGGACAAGGTTCATTGTTATTTAAAACAAATTCTTTAACATATGTATTATCACTCCCACAACTTACACAGTCGGTGTAGTTTGGTGTTTTTGCGCCAATACCAGTTATCTCATCAATGTGATCGTCGGCATAATTATCAGGATCAGTTATTCCAGTATCAACATAATTGATATTGTCGTTATAATTTTTATTTATTAATGTTGAGTAACGTTTATGAGTACCGTAATTTTTTGGGTTTTTATTTTTTTTCTTTTTATTTTGTTGATGTTTTATGTCAATATCCTCAAAAAAATCTGCATCATATCGTGGACTATCATATTTATAGCTATTACTACTATCATCACTGTTATTTTTAGCAGGAATATCATATTTATCAAGTCTACGTGATTTATGAATTTTTGTATGTGTATCATCATCTGGTAATATAGAATTTTTAATGGCATATGATGCATCTAGAATATTTAAATCAGTCATTCTATCATTTACTATAAAGTGTTCTTTCGGAACATAATATATTTTAAATAGAAGATGAATTGTTATTGCGGCTATAAAAGCTAGGACAATATATGTAAGGAATGATTGATAATTAAATGTATCTTCCATTTATATGTAATATATATAGAATATATTATAATATTATGCGAATTTTTTTATTATCTTGACATAATATATAATAAAAAAATATGTCCACACCTACAACAACTACGACGGTACAAGCTCCAGTACCACAAGCATCTACCTTAACACTATCACTTACCGATTTACAAAATTTATGTACAACAATCGCAAATAGCAACGGTAAAGCAACAAACCAATTGGTAACAGATACATTCAATACATTGTTCTCTAATTTGTGTACACCAACATCGTCAGCTACAATTCAACAGTCAATAACTGCATTATTGACAGCATTTGAACAAGTAGCTGGAAACACATCAGGAACATTGACGGCATCAGATTTTAATAATTTTGGTGCAGCAGTTAAAGCCGATCCATTAGTTTTAACAAGTTTTATAACAACAGTAACAGCTCAAGCAATGACTACTTATAATGAATTAGCAACAAGTGGTAATGTAACAAATATGTCACAAGAAACAGTTGCCGATTTTGTCTTCAGAGTCATTGCTTTTATAATAATTGTTTCCGTTGTAAAAACCAATAATGGAGCAACAGATTATTTACAATCGAATATGACTCAAGTATTTTCATTACTTACACTGACATACGATGCATACTTAACATTTGTTGCTTCAAATTCTGCTTTTGCAGAACTTTTTAGTTGGCTTAAATCCGAATTTGTCAATTTGGAGTCTTCCAAATGCTGTGTTTCATTCAAAGCTCTGTTTTCACCGTCATCACAGGTTGTGGCACAAGAAAAGAGACTTAAAAGAGTTGTAAATATCAGATCGCAAATTGCTTTCCATAACGCATTTGTTTCTAAATCATTGAAATTATATGCACTCCAAAAGCAAAACTAAAGCAAAACTAAATCAAAATATGGTGAAGTAATTTATTTTTTATTTTACTTTTATGAAAATAATTTATTGATATAATGTATTAATAAGTTTACTTATGAATAATTCTGTAAATGATTCTGTAAATAATTTCATGGATTCTTATAATAAATTGATAGATTCTATCGGCGAAAATAGTGTTTATGGTATAATTATTTTGTTTATATTGGTAGTTATAGTTATACTTATTTTTTATAATTTATTAGCTGTATCGAAATGTAGAAGTACTGAAAATATGATTGATATTAAACCATTACATAATCCCAATTTTAGTAGAAGCAAATGCGATTACAGAATGGGTGAAACAATGCAGAAAGTATTAAATGAAAATAATATAAATGATACCAATGAAGAAACTGGTGGGGGAATTCAATTGACATGCGGATATGATGAAATAGATAAAGAAATAAATAAATTGAATCCATCAAACGATCAACGTATACATATTATACACAATGCTGATCATGTATCGGCAAAAGATTATTTGTGGAATAGATTGGTAATTAGTGCAGGTATTGATAAAGCAAAAACAATGATGCCAAATACTTATATACTCAAAAATAATGTTGACCGTCAAAGACTTAAACACGATTTTAAACCAGACAATTTATATATTATGAAGAAAAATATTCAAAGACAAGAAGGTCTAAAAATTACAAATTCGTTAGACGAAATGTTAAATGCCCCTGCATCTTATGTTCTCACACAAGAATTACTCCAAGATCCTTATGTAATTAATGTATCACAAGATCTACATGCAACTGATAATAGAAAAATAAATATGAGATTTTATGTCCTCGTTGTATGTAAAGATAAAAATATGGACGTATATGTATTCAACGACGGTTTTATGTATTATACAGCAGAACCTTTTAGAAAAGGAACAACAGAATCTGGTCCTAATGTGACAACAGGTTACATCGAAAGGGCAATATATGAGCAAAATCCATTAACTCACATCGATTTTAAACAATATTTAGATAGAACTGATAGGCCTATCACGGTCACAGAGGAAAATATTAGATCACAAGGACTCAAAATAAGTAGTGTTGTATTTAACAGAATATACAATTTACTCCGTGAAGTTTTTACATGTATAATCGGTAAAGCATGTGAGGGAGATAGACTCAGAAACAATGTTAGTTTCCAATTATTTGGCTGTGATATCGCTATTAACGACCAGCTACACCCAATGATTATGGAGGTTAATAAAGGTCCTGATATCTCAGCTAAATCAGATGAAGATGGTAAAGTCAAACGTAAATGTGTTAAAGACATGCTTAAAATAATTGGCGCAGTACAAGATAATAATCCAAATGGATTTATGCAAATTATCAACAAGGAGGGTGACGAACTAGGTAAAGTTTGTATTTAAAAAAATTATAAAAATTGATTTATAAATTGAAGACTTATTAATAATATATTAATATCATTAATAAAAAGAAAAGATGGACAATTATTTAAAGGGAATTGCTTATGAAAAAGAAATTAAAGAATATTTATTGAAAAAATATAATAATGTATATTTATGGAACGAAATTCCATTGGATATTTTTATTCAATCAAAAATTTTTGAAAATTATTCAGACAAATTAAAATTCAGAAGATTATCTACAAACACGGAACACAAAGTAACGGATACAGGATGTGATATATTTTATAAAAATACCGATTCAGACGAATGGATAATTGCTCAATGTAAAAATTATACAGTGACAGTTACACAAGAAAAATTAGCTGGATTTTATGGAATGATGTTATCAACCGGACTGCATGGAGAACTGTATTATACATCTAAATTATCTGAATCGATAACTCGTTATGTTCAACCAAAAATTAAATTCATTAATCAATCTTCAAAGAAAATAATTGAGACATTACAAATAAATCCTCACATAAAATTAATCCCTTATCAATATCAAATTGATGCATATAATAAATTGAAAGATAAACAAAGATCAATATTACATTTGCCCTGCGGAATGGGTAAAACTCTAATTGCTATTATGTGGGCAAAACAATTTGACATTATAATTATTTTTAGTCCACTGAAACAACATGCACAACAGAATTTAGAAAGATTCAAGAATGAACTTGATGATTATGATCAATATATTTTAGTTGATTCAGACGGTATCCGTGATATTCCACAATTAATATCAAAACTTATTTATAAAAAAATAATATTATCAGTTACATATAAAAGTGTTGATGTCATTGAAAAATTAAAATTATTTGGAAACATTGGCATTATAATAGACGAATTTCATAATTTGACTTATGACGACGTTTCAAATAAAGATAATGATTTTTACAAAATTTTTACGCAAAATTATAATTATTTATTCGTATCTGCAACTCCTAGATTGTTTGATTCCGATGATATAATTGATATGAATGAAATAACAGGAAAAATAGAATATACATACGAGTTTGGTAAAGCGATACAAGACAATTACATTTGTGATTATAATGTTTTTGTTCCTGATGTAGGAATATCAAAGAAAGATAATATGAATGAAGTATATGAATATCTTAAAATTAATAACGAAACATCTATTGATCATGATATCAAAGCACATTTTTTATTAAGATGTATGGAAGAAAATGGTCATTCAAAATGTATATCTTATTCCAAAGATAAAGAAGATGCAATTAATTTAATGAACTCATTAAAAAAAATAGGAAAAGATTATCATTCGCTTGATTTATATACAAACTTAATTGTATCAGATACAACTCAAAAAAACAGAGAACAAATATTAAATGAATTCCGAGAAACAAATAAAAAAGCAATTATTTGTTCAGTGAGGATATTAGATGAATGTATTGATATACCTAAATGTGATTGTATATTTACAACTTCAGGTCATACAAACAAAATAAGAATGATACAACGAATGTGTAGAGCTAATAGGAAAGATAAATCAAATCCAAATAAGAAGGCAGGAATATATATGTTTACCGAAGATTACAACGATATGACAGAACTTGTGGCAAATTTGAAAGAATTCGATAGTTCATTTACGAATGATAAAATTAAAATATGCAATGTAAAAGACGAGAAAAATAAATGTGTAATTGATCGCAAAGACATTGAAAATAATAAAGCATATACAACATTGGATCAAGTTGTGATTAATACGAAAAGAGTTGATTCATGGAGTGAGAAATTAAGGAAAGTAAAAGAATATATCAATACAAATAAAAAAAGGCCATCAATTTATGATGAAAATCATGAGACAAAACAATTTGCCCATTGGATAAGTTCTCAATTATATGCATGTAGACATAAAATTCACCAGTTTAAATATGCAAACATATGTACGCAATGGGAGGAATTCAAGAGCGAATATAAAAAATATTTTTTAACAAACGAAGAACAATGGCATGATAAATTAAATAATCTTAAAAATTATATAGTTACTCATGGAAAGAGACCAATTGAGAATAGTCAACATATTAATGAGACGCTGATGTGTAGATGGATACATCAACAAAATAGCATATATAAACAAAAAATACAAATAATGACAGAAAAAAAAATACGAGACGAATGGAATAAATTTAAAAATGAACATCAGTGTATGAAGTCAACAAATGAAAAATGGATAATGCAATTAAATAAAATTAAAAAATTTATCAATGAAAATAAACGCAAACCATTACGTTGTTCGAATGAAAAATCTTTAAATATATGGATTACAACACAACAAATGTATTTTAAAAATAATATCCAGTGTATTAAAAATCCAGAATTATATAATGAATGGAAAAATTTTACCATAGCATTTAAAGAGTTTCTAAGGGATGGTACTGAAGAATGGAAGTTTAAATTAGAAAAATTACAAAAATATATTGACGATAATCAATGTAAACCAGCTAGATCATCAACAAATTTAGAAATAAAAAAATTAGGTAAGTGGACTGATGTACAAACAGAAAATTATAAATATAATAAAAAAATAATGAAAAATAATGAAACAATACGTGCAAAATGGATTGATTTCATGACAGTTTATGGTAAATATTTTAATTAAATTTATTTATAATCTATATATAATTTCAGGTGGCATATTGATATAATGATATCATTAATTTTTAGCGAAATCATTGTACATATTCAACGCCCAAATAACAAATAATTGAAATAAAAACAAACAACATATAAAATAACTTAATGATAACTTACATACTAAATATTAAATGTCTGGAACTAATAAAAAATGTATCCATTACCTCAATAAATGTACATTTTATGCTGAATGTTGTAATAAATATTATGACTGCAAAAGATGTCATACAGATAATGAACTAAGTCACACAATCAATATAACTAAAATTAAATGTGATGATTGCAATATAGAACAAGAATTCGGTCAAATATGTATAAATTGTAATATATCTTTTGGTAAATACTGTTGTAAAGTATGCCATATACTTGATAATCAAGACCGAAACATAGTCCACTGTGATCAGTGTTCCATATGCCGGGTTGGTACAAGGGAATCACTCTTCCATTGCCAAATTTGTGGGTGTTGTTTTAATATAGCTTCACAAAAAAGTCATAAATGTCATAAAGATGTTACAAAGAACAATTGTAGTATATGTTTTGAAGATTTATTTACAGCGAATGATTTATTATTTATAATGAATTGTAGTCATTCGATACATTCTTTGTGTTTAGAGGAATATATTAAAACAAACTATAAATGCCCTATATGCGCTCGATCCATGTTCAAAATGGATAAATATTTTGAATTGCTTGATGAAGAAATAATATCAACACCAATGCCTCCCGAATACGCTGACATGGATAAAAAAATAGAATGTTTTGATTGTAAACAAAAATCTATTGTGAAATTTCATGTTGTTGGATTGAAATGTAAAGAATGTGGGTCATACAATACAACAATAATAAACTAAAAATTGAATTAAAATTATTTATTGATCCCATCTATAATTAGAAAAAACTAGAAAAAATAATTTATAATTATGACTAAATTATTCATAGTTTTTGTAATTTTTGTAATTTTTTTAATTAATTCAGTTATTGCTGGCGAACAATGCAAACAAGACAAACAAATAGAAACAAACAATAATGAAACAACAAATTTACTCCTTATATGGATTATTTTAATATTGTTATTCGGCGGGATAGGTGCAGGTGCAGGTGTTGATAATGGAAATGATAGAAATGATTAAAATACAATATGTGTGTTAATGTTTATAAAAATTGATTTAATTTATAGTGATAACATTTAAATGAATATCACTAATATGGAATTACTACACAATGGCTAATTTTAATAATAATCATGTAATAAATAAATTATCGGATAGACAAATATTGGGTCTATGGCTCTTAGATTACGACATATCATATGACATAATACAAATACATAATTTATTTTATATACACAAAATTCCTATCACGCTATTTTTTTGGAAATTTATTTACAGACAAAAATTGATCAATAGAACTGTCGATGAAATTTATACTGATTTGGTCGCTATGGAATTAATTAATTTTGATAATTTTGATCATGATTCAACGATGTTATTGTCGATAATTGAGATAGTTAATACAAAAAGTTGTCTAAAAAATATGAATACGATAACACAAGAATTGACGACATTTATAGAAAAACTTTTTAAAATCGAATTGGATTTAGAAAAATGTGTCCACACAGGACAACCGGTACCGGATCCGAATATCGGAAGACCGTATATAGATTGGAAAGTATGTAAGTATCCATACTGTGGTAAAACTTTTCCGTCTGGAACGGATCTTGTAAGACATTTAGAAAAAATGGGATGCTATGTTGAAAGATTTCATTGGTATCATGAAGAAATTGTGAAGGCAAAGAATCTGACACCCCAGAAAGTGATTGACGAAAAAATCAATGCATGTCCTTCAGTAATTTGTGGTAATTCAGACATATCTACACCAGAGGATGTGATTGAACATTTGACAGAGTTGGGAATAGAACCATTTTTTGAACAGGGAATGATAATAAAAACACAAAATCCATTTATTGACAAACATACGAAAAATAAAGGAATACAGAAATTTAATGTATTTGATTCTAATGAATGTGTGGTTTGTCTCGATGAGGAACCTGCATTAATTAATATTCCATGCAATCATAAATTATATTGTATATCATGTTATAAAACAGGAAAATTTATTAAATGTTCGTATTGTGGTAAAAATATAACATCATTAATACCTTTCGGATAAAATTGAAATATTATATTGGTTGCAGTGATTTATAACTATTTTCATTTATTTCAACATATTAAACAAATTAAATTAATAAATTAATATATTTTACAGTGTTTATAATGTCTGATGATTTAATTTTTGATAATCAATCTATTAATTATATTATAGGTGTATTCGCTGCAAAATTTGCTGTATCATTAGCGTTCATTATAATAATACTAATATTATTATGTTGTTGTTGTCGTTCATGTTGTAAAGGTGGTAAGGATGATGAATTCAAAAAAAATAGGTTTAAATTCATTAAATATGATGAAATATATGAAAAAGATATTGAAGAACTAAAGTCAGTTGTTGAATTAAAAGATAAATTAAAAGATAAATCAAAAGATGAGTCACAAAATCAATCGCAAAATAAAGTAAAAAGAAATTTATTTACAAGAATAAGAGAGAGATTCACGAGGAATCGTGGACAAAGGCAAGATGGACAAGTAGTCGATATAGAAAATGGGAATTTTGAACCGAAGGAAACAAGCAAGAAATATATATATTATGTATTTGATACAATGGGAAACACAAAATTTACAACACTCTTAAATGTATCAAGTCACGGAGATAATATTTTTGATAATTTAGAAGCTTTTGTTGATGTCGTATGCAAGGCTTTCAAACCTGAAGATGTTGAAATTCTTTTACAAATAGAATCACCTGGTGGTCTAGCTTATAAATACGAATATGCATATGATCATTTGATGCGTCTTCGGAAAAAGGGATTTATTATTACAGCAATTATTGATACAATTTGTGCTTCTGGTGGTTATATGTTGGCGTGTGCATGTAATAAAATTGTTTGCGCTGAAAATGCTAGAATAGGATCTGTTGGAGTCGTCGCCCAGATAGTAAATTATTCTAAATTGTCTGATAAAATTGGTATCGAAGACATTACTCTCACAACAGGCCAATATAAAAGACCCTTCCCGACAGGATCTCCGTATAATGAAGAGGATACAAAACGTATGAAAGAAATGATTGATGAGACATTTGAAACATTCAAAGGAATGGTTCAAAGAGGACGAAATCTTTCTACTGAAGAAATGGGACCAATTCAAGAAGCAAGAGTATATCAGGGAAGAAAAGCACTCGAATATAAAATGGTCGATGAAATATCTCTGTCAACAACATACATTGATAAAATAGCTGAGTGTAATGATGTATATATGTTTGCATCAATGAACAAGAAAAAAGGTTTTGTATCGGGGTTGTTTGGAGAATTAATACAGCAATTGCCGTATTTATCGAATACAATTGCAGAATTAATTAATAATAAACAACAGAACATACACCATATTAAAACATAATTTTAATTTATTAAAACATAATTTTAATTTATTAAAACATAATTTTAATTTATTAAAATATAATTTTGATTTATTTACATAATTTATTATTCCTAAAATAATTAGCTTCTAATTCATAAAATTCTTTAGTTGGTTCCATTTTTTTACCATCTTGAAAAGTAAACATCAATCGCGCAAATCTGGTGTGAGGATTTATAAAAGCATCAACATGAGATTTAACTAAATTATCAGGACGATGATCAATTACTTTGCAGTGAACTTTCCACCAATTATCATCATATAAAGTCCATTTACCAGAATTAACAGGCTCTTCAAAATATATATTTACTACCTTACCATGACCCAATTGATTAAGCCACATATAATCATCTCCGTTTTGACTATGAGAATCAACACAATTATCAATACATTTATTGGTTGAAGTTATAAAAGATTCTGCTTTATATAATATGATATTTCTATTGTAAAGCATAATGATACATAAAAAAATTAATATTAATAAAAGTATAATGGTAAATGTAACCATTCGATTGTATATATAATTATAATAAAAAGATAATTAAAAATTATAAAATTATAAAATAATTATACAAGTAATACTGATAAAAGAGAATGATCTGAATATTCTTTATCTGTTACGTTTTCTTTGACGATTGACATATTTCCAAAAACGAAAACGTGATCAATTATCTCAAATTTAAAACAATCACCATTAATTATCCTTTTGTATGTATACGTATTAATTGCAGTTGATGATTTCATGTACGGAATAATTCCGTGTTCCTTGAAGTCGTTTAACAATAAATTATATTTTTTATTGAAATCTCCTGTCATAATAATACATTTATCATGTTCGATGTATTTGCAAAGTTGTTTAAGGGCTTTAGTTCCTTTAATACTAATCGGTAAATGTAAATTGATAATAGTAAAGTCATTAAATTTTACTATAAGAGCAGCTTTTCCATTATCTTCGAATTGAACATTTTCGATAGTAACAATTTTATTTTTCAAATCATTTGATACAAGAACTACAAGATTTTCCGTATTATTTGTGTAGGGCGATAGAGGGGTTTTAGTAATTTTAGGAATACGAGGAACTTGATAATTATATACTCCACAATCTAGTTTATTTCTAATTTTGTCAAGAAGATCACCACATACCTCTTGCATGCAAATAATAACTTTATCTGATGAGTTAAGACATAAACGGAGTTCTTCAATAATATCATCGAGTCTTTTTTGTTCATTCATAATATCA
>Ga0182016_10001449_pt1 | contig 28882 bp, 22 predicted proteins | sample 712S2MmetaG_FD_120491 | JGI IMG/M metagenome (GOLD analysis project Ga0182016, IMG submission 120491) | Permafrost microbial communities from Stordalen Mire, Sweden - 712S2M metaG | ecosystem: Environmental > Terrestrial > Soil > Wetlands > Permafrost | place: Sweden: Stordalen | collected...
AAGCATCCGCAAAAAAATGATTTCTTTAACCCGGGTCAAAGCCAGACCGGACAACGGCCGGTAATTTCAACCACATCAACCACCGCCAACGCGGTGAAACAACAAAAACAAAAAAAACTATGTTCTGCTTTCAATGTGAACAAACCTCCAAAGGCACCGGCTGCACCGATTTCGCGGTCTGCGGCAAAACCGAATCCACCGCCATTCTCCAGGATCTGCTCGTCCACGCGGCCAAGGGCATCGCGCAGTTCAGCCACCGCGCCCGGCGGTTTGGCGCGACCGACGCTGAACTCGACCGCTTTCTGCTCGAAGCACTGTTCGTGACGGTGACCAACGTGAACTTCGACGACGCGGCCATTGAGAAAACCGTCCGCTGCGCCATCGTGCTGCGCGAACGCGCCAAGACGCTTTATCAAAATGCAGCCGCCAAAGCTGGTAAAGCGATGGAAGACATTCGCGGGCCAGCAACGTGGTCGCCGGCGCGCACGACCGAAGCGCTGGTGGCGCAGGGCGACGCCGTGTCGAGCCTGACGCGGCGAGATCGTTTCGGCGCGGACATCGCCGGTTTGCAGGAACTGCTGCTTTACGGAATCAAGGGCATGGCCGCCTACGCCGAACACGCGCTGGTGCTGGGTCACGAAAATGATTCCGTCTATGCCTTCATCTCCGAGGCGCTGTTTTATCTCGCGGAAGAAATTCCCTCGGTAGAAAAACTCCTCGCGCTCAACCTCAAGTGCGGCGAGGTGAACCTGCTCGTCATGGAACTGCTCGACACCGCCAACACCGGTGCCTACGGTCATCCCGTGCCGACGCCGGTGCGCGTGGAACCCTTGGCAGGCAAGGCGATCCTCGTTTCCGGTCATGATCTCAAAGACCTCGAGAAGCTGCTCATGCAGACCGAGGGCATGGGCATCAACATTTACACGCACGGCGAAATGCTCCCGGCGCACGGCTACCCGGAGTTGAAAAAGTTCAAGCATCTCGCCGGCAACTACGGCGGCGCGTGGCAGGATCAAAAGGTGGAGTTCGCCAAATTCCCCGGAGCGATTTTGATGACGACCAACTGCATCCAGGAGCCGCAGGAGAATTACGAGAACCGCATTTTCACCAGCGGCCTGGTCGGCTGGCCGGGCGTGACGCACATTGCCAATCAGGATTTCTCGCCGGTCATCGCTGCCGCGCTCGCCGCGCCGGGATTTACGGAAGACGGACCGGACAAGACCATCCTCGTCGGCTTCGGACACAACGCCGTGCTCGGCGTTGCGGACAAAGTGGTGGACGCCGTGAAGGCCGGGGCCATCAAGCATTTCTTCCTCGTCGGCGGTTGTGACGGCGCGCGGAGCGGACGCGACTATTACACCGAGTTCGCCGAAAGCGTGCCGAAGGATTGCGTGATCATGACGCTCGCGTGCGGCAAATTCCGTTTCAACAAGCTCGACTTCGGCACCATCGGCGGCATCCCGCGCCTGCTGGACATCGGCCAGTGCAACGACGCCTACTCCGCCATCCAGATTGCCGTCGCGCTGTCGAAGGCGTTCAACTGCGGCGTGAACGACCTGCCGCTCTCCATGGTGTTGTCGTGGTATGAGCAGAAGGCCGTGGCCATCCTGCTCACGCTGCTGCACCTCGGCATCCGCAACATCCGGCTGGGACCGACGCTGCCGGCATTCGTCACGCCGAATGTTTTGAAAGTGCTGAACGAAAAATTCAACCTCATGCCGATCAAGACGGCGGCCCAGGATTTGAAGGACATTCTGCCCCTGGCAGCCTGACCTTTGCTGAAAACATCACGCCCCGGCACGCGCCGGGGCTTCTTTGTTTGCACCACCAGGCGCAAAGCCGCGAAGCCTGGGAAATTCTTTCTTCGCGCCGTCGTGCCTTTGTTGTTAAATTTTTTCGGCAACATGGCGCACATTCACGAAAAAATTGATTTCACCGTCGCGATTTTTGTCGTTCACGACAGGAAGATTCTGCTCATCCATCATCGCAAGCTCGACAAGTGGCTGCCGCTCGGCGGGCACATCGAACTGGACGAAGACCCGGAGCAGGCGGCGCTGCGCGAGGCGAAGGAGGAGAGCGGCCTCGACGTGGAACTGCTCGGCGAACGGCCGCCCACGACCTCGCCCGGCACCCGCGCGCTCATCGCGCCGCGTTTTCTCGACATCCACCGCATCAGCGACACGCACGAGCACATCGGCATGATTTACTGGGCGCGACCGCTCCTTGCGGAGGGCCGCCAAACAGCGCGCAGCAGCATTTCTGCAAATCCAACTTTGGCGGTTGAAGAGCACCACGACATCCGCTGGTGCAGCCGTGAGGATCTGGAAAAACTTTCGCCGCCGATGACCGACGCGGTGAAATGGTATTGCCTGAAAGCCATTGAGGAGATTTCCCGGCCATGAACGGCAAATTCCGCACCGTCTGTTTTACCATCGAAGGCCTGAACTCCTTCGCGACGGTCATCTTTTTCAACTACCTTTACTTCCTGTTCCGCGACCGGTTCGGGTTCAACGACAAGGAGAATCTCGCGCTCGCCGCGCTCATCGGCCTGATTTACATGTTCGCCTCGTGGCAGGCCGGACGGTTCGCGCAGCGCGGCGGCCATTTCACCGCGCTGAAAACCGGTTTCGGCATCATGATCGCCGGGCTGGTCGCCGGTTCGCAGATTCACTCGATGGCCGGGGAAATCGCCGCCGCCTGCGTCGTGAATATCGGCATGTGTTTCATCTGGCCGGTGCTGGAGGCGCTCGTCAGCGAGGGCGCGCACGCCGCGCGCGCCGTGGGCATCTACAACATCACCTGGGCCGCGGCCAATGCCGCCGCCTATTTCATCGGCGGCACGCTCATCGTGAAGTTCGGCTACCAAAGCATGTTTTATCTCCCGCTCGTCTTCGTACTTGTACAACTGGCGCTGGTGTTCTGGCTCGAAAAAATTCACGGTGACGTGGCCGGCGAACAAAATGAACCGTTGCCGCACGATGCAAACCGGCCCCCGCCGGCGCGTGCGAAGAATTTCCAACACATGGCGTGGCTGGCGAATCCGTTCGCCTACATCGCCATCAACACGCTGCTCGCCGTCATTCCGGGCATCGCCGCCAAATTCCAGATGTCGCCTATGCTGGCCGGGTTCGTCTGCTCGCTATGGTGCTTTGTGCGGCTCGGCGCGTTTGTGTTGTTGTGGCGCTGGCCGGGCTGGCATTACCGGTTTCGCTGGCTGGTGACGGCGTTTGCGCTGCTTATCCTCGCCTTCGCGGCCATCCTCATCGCGCCCAGCCTGGCCGTCCTGATTGCGGCCCAAATTTTCTTCGGCGCGGCCATCGGGCTGATTTATTATTCGTCGCTGTTCTATTCGATGGACGCGAGCGACACCAAGAGCGAGCACGGCGGCATCCACGAGGCGGCCATCGGCGCGGGCAACTGCATCGGGCCGGCGGTCGGCGCGGCGGCGCTCCAGTTTGCCGCCCAAAGCCCCAACGCCGGCGCGTTCGCCGTGAGCGCGCTGCTGCTGTGCGGCCTCGGCGGGTTGGTGACGATCTGGAAAACCGGCCGCTGAATTTTGCCGGCGAAGCAGCAGCGGAAAATTTTCGACATGATCGCCGATCATGTCCCTGCTGGCCGGCGGAATTTTTTACTGGTAATTTAGGCGCGCGCATCCGTAGCTCAATTGGATAGAGCTTCTGACTTCGGATTAGAAGGTTGCAGGTTCGACTCCTGCCGGATGCACCATATTTTACAAGGGTTTTGTGGAGACGGTGGTTAATTTTAATCATTTTCTTCTGACAAGATTCTGACAAACCGATTTGGGGTATAAAAAAGCCCCATTGGAGGGGCTTTCTTGAATCGGATTTGATTTTAAGGTGATTCGTCAAGGCGTTGGCTTCAGCGACCAAAATTTTTCCATCCATTCCTTTGTGACCTCACGGACGTAATGCTTTCGGGCAATTCCAACGCTGTTGCCCATGACGTAAACGACTTCGGGAATATCACGGCGGAGATTGTGATAAGCCATAAACTAACGGAAGGTGGAGAAGTGCGAACTGCATACATCAGTGCCTTGAAATGTGCTGATCAAGGCGATATTCAGCCCTTAATGAAATTTGCAATTTGATCCCCACCCAATTCCCCATGCATGATTCGCTCCTTTTCACCTGACAAACCTGACAAAAATCTCGCCGTTATAATAAATTCCGACCCCATTATAATAATTCAGGAGAGGCAGATCCCAGCAGGGAGTTTATTTAACGAACGTGAAAATCCATTGCAAACAAAGGCGTTTTCGACGGATTTATTATATTGTTTTTCACAAGTGGCTCTGGCGCAAAATATAAAAGACTTTCTTCGGATCAGAAGGTTGGGGGTTCGAGTCCCTCCGGGTGCACCAACCTCCCGCCCGCAGCTCCGCAGGCTTTGACCAGTCCCGGTTCTGCCGCCGCAAATGGGTTGCCGCTGTTTTTCTCCTTCGTGTCTTGACCCGTTTATGGTTAAACTTTTTTCATGTCTGCTGAACAACAACCGGCGCCCCCCGCGCCGAATCCCGAACGCAAAACTTTGGACGACCGCGCGAAGATGACGGAACTGGAGCGCATCCGCCATTCCGCCGCGCACGTCATGGCCACCGCCATCCTGCGGCTCTGGCCCGAAGCGCAATTCGCCGCCGGACCGCCGGTCGAAAACGGGTTTTATTACGATGTGGATCTGTCGCACCGCATCTCACCCGAGGATTTTGAAAAAATCGAGGCGGAGATGAAAAAGGAGATCAAGGCGAACCATCCCTTCGAGAAAATCATTGTCACGCGCGAGCAGGCGATTGCCGATTCGCAAAGCGGACGTTTGGGCGGACTGGCCGAACGGCCCGGCAACGTGAGCAAGTTCAAGCTCGGCAACCTCGAAGCCATTCCCGAAGGCGAACCGATTTCCTATTTCAAGAACGGCGATTTCGTTGACCTGTGCGCCGGGCCGCACGTCATGCGTACCGGCAACATCGGCGCGTTCAAGCTTACCAGCGTTGCCGCCGCGTATTACAAGAGCGACGAAAAAGGCCCGCAGCTCCAGCGCATCTACGGCACGGCGTTCAAGAACAAGACCGCGATGGACGAGTATTTCAAGATGATCGAGGAGGCGAAGCGCCGCGACCATCGCAAGATCGGCGCAGAGATGGGGCTGTTCGCGATTGACACCGAGTTCACCGGGCCGGGTTTGCCGCTGTGGCTGCCCAAAGGCACGGCGATTCTGGAGGAGCTGGAAAAGCTGGCCAAGGAAACCGAATTCGCCGCCGGCTACGTGCGCGTGAAGACACCTCACATTGCGCGGGAGAAAATGTATTTAACGTCGGGGCATTTGCCTATTCTCTATGCAGAATCAATGTTTCCGCCGATGCAATTGAAACTAGACCCAGAAGCTGAAGTAAAACTTTTAGAAAAGCAGCGTCGTCTCGTTGAAATTAAAGCAGACGAAGCGAAGGCGGTCGAAACAGGAAAATCCCTGCGTGAAAAGATTTCTGCTTTCAAAGCCTCTGCAATCTACCAACAAACCAAGCTGGCTTACGAAAGTAACAAGCCGGTTAATGAAGAACAGATTAAAGAGTTTTTCGCAGTTGCTGGGGTGGAAAAGGAGGCAGATGCTTTAGATAAGGCGGCAAATGAACTTCACCGGAATATTGCCAATAGCGAACGGGACATCGAAGAATCGTTGACGCAAAATCGTTATTACCTCAAGGCCATGAACTGCCCGCATCATCACCGCATTTTTGCGGCTGAACCGCGCAGTTACCGCGATTTGCCGTTGCGCCTCGCGGAATACGGCACGTGCTACCGTTACGAGCAGAGCGGCGAGTTGTTCGGTCTCATGCGTGTGCGCTCGCTCAACATGAACGACGCACACATCTATTGCACCGAGGAGCAGTTCGCCGAAGAGTTCAACGCGGTGAACGAGATGTATCTGAAGTATTTCAAGATTTTTGGCTTTGAAAAATATGTCATGCGTTTCAGCACGCACGATCCGTCGCGCCTGACCGGTGACAACGCCAAGTTCGTCAACGAACCTGCGCTTTGGAAAAAGACCGAGGACTTGGTGCGCCAAGTTTTGATTGACTCAAAAATTCCTTACATTGAGGTGCCGAACGAAGCGGCGTTCTACGGACCGAAGATTGACGTGCAGGTAATAAGTGTTATCGGCCGAGAATTCACGCTGGCAACGAACCAAGTGGATTTTGATGTGCCGGGAAAATTCGGCCTCACTTACCGCGACAAGGACAACACGAACAAGACGCCGCTTTGCATCCATCGCGCGCCGCTCGGCACGCACGAACGGTTCATCGGCTTTCTCATCGAGCATTACGCGGGCAACTTCCCGCTCTGGCTCGCGCCGGATCAGGTGCGCGTCATCACGCTCAACGACGACGAAGCATTGATCAACTACGCCAAGCCCATCGTCGCCGAACTGCGCGCGAACATGGTGCGCGTGGATTCGGATTTCAGCGCCACGCCGTTCAAGGCGAAGATCTCCAACGCGGAACAATTGCGCGTCCACACGATGCTGGTCATCGGCGGTCGCGACATGGAAGCCGGACAGGTCAGCGTGCGCCTGCATCACGGCGGCCCGCAAGGCGCGAAGCCGACGGCGGAAGTCGTGGCGGACATTCTGGCGAGCATCAAAGAGCGAAGGGCGTGACTTCCAGACAGAATCACTTCAATTTGCGATAATTGAACAACCCCAAATGACGCAATTGGAACTCATCAAACTGTTGAACCAAGGCTTGGAGCGCACCTTGCGCGACATGAATCCCTGGTGGCAGGGCGACCCGCGATGATCAGCGGGCTACCGATGATCCAAGGATTATCAGCCTTCCACTTTCAACCTTGCTGTTTATGCGTTGATGGCTTTGTGCCGCTCGGCGCGGTGAGCGTGCGCCTCCACCACGGCCGCCTGCCTGGCGCGAAGCCGAGGTGGAAATTTCTAACGAAGTTTTTTGCTGAAAACTGCGAGCGGCGCGGCTAGTTTGGGCGCGTTGTCAAATCTGCGTCACCAATTGATTCTAACCCCGCACGGGCGCTTGCTGTGCGAGGCAGTTTCGACCGCTGAGGTGCCGGCGGAGCTGGCGGAAATCCCTGCGCTTTTACAAGCGTTTTCAAATTCCTCGGCTCACGGTTTGCTCGCGCTGGCGGCGCGGCGCAAGGCGAGCGGTGCGTGGCCGGCGGAGTTCGTTTTCTGGCGCGAGTTCGCCGAAGCCTATCTCACAGCACTGGCGCACGCGCCGGAGCCATCAGCCGGCCAGGTGTCCGCCGAGGTCGCGGCTCCGGCGGATTTATTTTTTGGACTCACGCTGCGCATTCCGGCCATGCGCGGAGCGGAATACGCGGCCCCGGAAATTTTTGCCAAGCTCTGGAGCGAGCTGGACGGGGTGGCCCGCGCCGAGGCGCAGACCGCCGGCGGGTTAAAAACGTGGCTGGGGCAAATCAATCCCGCGCTGCACCTGCTGGGCAAAGTCACGTTTCATCTCGCGGAAAACAAGCGTTCGCCCGCGACGCCGTTTGCGTTCATGGCCACTTACACCCACCGGCTTTCGGCGGCGGAGAAGCCGGTGCATCTGCCGCTGGCGCGAGCGTTGCAGGAATATGCGGGCGCGAAAAACCAGGCCGCCTTGCGCTCGCTGCTCGAACCCGTGCAGCGCGCCGCCGAACGCAGCGCGTGGACCCGCGAGGCGCTCGAAAGTCGGCGCGTGTTCCAGCCGCAGGCCTGGACGCCCGCGCAGGCGCACGCCTTTCTGCGCGAAGTCCCCGCCCTCGAAGCGAGCGGCATCAGCACGCGCATCCCGAACTGGTGGCAGGCCGGGCGCGGGCCACGACCGAAAGTCAGCGTCCGCATCGGCGATCAAAAAAACTCCAGCTTCGGCGTGGACAGCCTGCTGCAATTTTCGATTGAAACTTCACTGGATGGCGCACCGTTGACGCAAGAGGAATGGCGCGCGTTGATGAATTCGACCGACGGCCTGGTGCTGCTGCGCGGCCAGTGGGTCGAGGCGGATCGCGACAAACTTCAAAGCGCGCTCGCACACTGGCGGCAAGTCGAAGCGGGCGCGGCGGGTGACGGCGTGTCGTTTCTCGAAGCGATGCGGCTGCTGGCCGGGGTGCGGTTGGGCGACGCGACGGCGGGCGAGGCCGGTTCCGAGGCCGCCGCCGATTGGTCGCAAGTCGTCGCTGGCGGCTGGTTGCGTGAGGCGCTCGAACACCTGCGCCAGCCGGATACGGCGGCGACCTTTGATCCGAACGAGCACCTCAACGCGCAACTGCGGCCGTATCAGGCTGCGGGCGTGAAGTGGCTGTGGTTCCTGCAAAGTCTTGGCCTTGGGGCCTGTCTGGCAGATGACATGGGCCTGGGAAAAACGATTCAAGTGATCGCCCTGCTGCTGCGACTGAAGCATGGCGAAGCGCCAGCCAACTCTCGTAGCAACCGAGGTGAGGAGGCTCAAATTGAAAATGCAGAAAGTGAAAACACATCGCCACCGACTCTGCTCATCACGCCCGCGTCGCTGATTGCGAATTGGAAAAGCGAACTGGCCCGCTTCGCGCCGAGTCTGCGCGTCGCCTTCGCGCATCCGTCCGAAACCCCCGCCGCCGAGTGGCGCGACGAGGCCGCCGCGAAGAAGTTCATGGCCGGGCAGGATGTGATTGTCACCACCTACGGCAATGTGCCCCGGCTCGACTGGCTGGCTGCGCGCCAATGGCAGATCATCGTCATTGACGAGGCGCAGGCGATCAAGAATCCGGGGGCCAAACAAACTCGCGCCCTCAAACGGCTGCGCGCTCGCGCTCGCATCGCATTGAGTGGCACGCCGGTGGAAAACCGCCTCGGCGATCTGTGGTCGCTCTACGATTTTCTCAATCCCGGCCTGCTCGGGCTGGCGGCGGAATTTTCGCGCTACGTCAAAGCGATTCAGAACGCCGAGCCGCCGGACTTCGCGCCTTTGCGCCAGCTCGTGCGCCCGTATCTGCTGCGCCGGCTCAAGACCGACCGCAGCATCATTTCCGATTTACCGGACAAGACCGAGCTTACCGCGTTTTGCGCGTTGGGCAAAAAGCAGGCGGCGCTCTACGAGAAAAGCGTGCGCGAACTCGCGGAGAAACTCGATGAAGCGGAGGCGGGCATCCAGCGGCGCGGCCTGGTGCTGGCCTTCCTGATGCGCTTCAAACAAATTTGCAATCACCCCAGCCAGTGGCTCGGCGACGCGGCGTATGGGGCCGAGGACAGTGGCAAGTTCCAGCGCCTCGCCGAACTCGGCGAGGAGATCGCCTCGCGTCAGGAAAAGCTGCTGGTTTTTACCCAATTTCGCGAAATGACCGAGCCGCTGGCCGCGCGCCTCCGCGAAGTTTTCGGTCGCCCCGGTCTTGTCCTGCACGGCTCCACGCCGGTGAAGGAACGGCAGAATCTGGTGGCCTCTTTTCAGCGCGACGACGGGCCGCCCTTCTTCGTGCTTTCGCTCAAGGCGGGCGGCACCGGCCTCAATCTCACGGCGGCCAGTCATGTGATTCACTTCGACCGCTGGTGGAATCCGGCCGTGGAAAATCAGGCGACGGATCGTGCCTTCCGCATCGGGCAGAAGCGGAACGTGCTCGTCCACAAATTTGTCTGTCGGGGCACCATCGAGGAACGCATTGACGCGCTCATCACCGATAAGAAAAATCTTGCCGAATCCGTCCTCAGCACGGAAGCTGGCGCGGAAACTTTGCTCACTGAAATGTCCAATGACGAATTGCTGCGCTTCGTGACGCTGGATTTAAAAACGGCGGCGGGCGAATGAACCGGCTTTCACCGCACCCAGAATAATTTTCAACCTCACCACCAACTATGTCCCGCTATTATTCCCATTTTCCGCCCTACGTTTCCGTCGCCAAACGGCGCGAGAAAGCCGCGCAAGCCGCCAAGAAAATGGCCAAAGGCGGCCGCGCGCTCGCGCCCGTGCAATTGACCGGCCGCGCCATCACCCAGACGTTTTGGGGCAAGTCGTGGTGCGCGAATCTCGAAGCCTACAGCGATTACGAAAACCGCCTTCCGCGCGGGCGCAGCTACGTCCGCAATGGGTCCGTCCTGGACCTGCGCCTCGACGCCGGCAAAGTCAGCGCGCTCGTGCAAGGCAGCAGTCTCTACAAAATTGAAATCGGCATCACCGCGCTGCCGCAGCCAGCGTGGGAGCAATTCACCCGCCGCTGCGCGGGCAAGGTCACCAACCTGCTCGACCTGTTGCAAGGCCGACTCTCGAAGGAAATTCTCCAGGAAATCGCGACGCCCGGCACCGGGCTGTTTCCCGCGCCCAAGGAAATCAAACTGTCCTGCTCCTGCCCCGACTGGGCCGACATGTGCAAGCACGTCGCCGCCGTGCTCTACGGCGTGGGCGCGCGACTCGACGTGCAGCCGGAATTGTTGTTCACCCTGCGCGGCGTGGACGTGCAGGACTTGATCACGTCCGCCAGCGCGACGGCCACCACCTCCCTGACGGGTGCCACCGCCGCCGACACCGCGCTCGCCGACACGGATCTCAGCGCTCTCTTCGGGGTCGAGATTGAATCCTCCGGCAGCGCCCAGGTGCTGAAGCCAAAGAAAGTCGCGGCGAAAAAATCTGCGCCCCGAAAACCAAAGCCGGTCGCCAAGCAAAAGGCGGTGGTGAAGAAAAAGTCCGCCCGCCCGACCACGCGGCGGAAAGCCGGATCAATTCGTCCGTGACTTGGTGAACGGGGCGGAACGTCCAGCCATTCCCCGCTCACGCCGGTGGGGATGGCGGTCCGCCAGATGCGAAGCCGAAGGCGGAAGTCGTGGCGGACTTCGGGCGAGCCTCAAAGAACGGCGGGCGTAATGCCAATTCGCGCTACGCAAAAATTAAATTCCCGCCGCGGGCCATTTCAAAATTGAATTGAGACGGCTTGTTTGGCTGGTAACATCCGCGTGGCAGGAAATTCTCCCCGAGACATGGACATGATTGACAGTTTGATTCCCGACGACAGCGGTTCCACCCCGGCGCTGGAACCGATGGCCATGGTGGCGCTCGACGCGGGACGGATGCTGATGGAATCCGGCGCGAGCGCGAACAGCATTGACGAGATCGTGGCGAAGTTCGCCCGCGGCCTTGGCGCGGATCGGGTGGATCTGCGCATTGGCTACGCGTCGCTGGCCATCACCATCGGCATCGGCCCGAACGGCATCACGCGGATGCGCGAGGTCGGGCATCTCGGCGTGAACCAGCGGCTGGATCAGGAACTCTGGCATCTGGCGGAAAAAGTGTCGCGCGGCGACTTGAGCACGGAGCAGACGCGCGCGGAACTCACGCGGCTGGCGACCCAAACGCCGCGGCATTCCGCGTGGGTGATGGCGGTGGCGGTGGGCTTGGCGTGCGCGGCGTTCGGACGGCTGTTGAAGGTGGACTGGGCGGGAACCGGGCCGGTTTTTCTGGCCGCCACCCTCGGCCAGTTTTTCCGGCGGGAATTGCTCACCCGCCATGTGAACGTGTTCATCTGCGCCTCGCTGGTGTCGTTTTTGAGTTCGCTGTTCGGCGGCCTCGGCGCGCACTGGGCGGGGAGCGCGCAGATTAACATGGCCATGATCGCCTCAATTTTGCTGCTCGTTCCAGGGGTGCCTTCCGTCAACGCGTTGAACGATATTCTCGAAGGTCATCCGACGCTGGGCAGCGCGCGGGCGGTGACGGTGGCGGTGATTTTAATTTTTGTGGCGGCGGGCCTCTGGTTCGGCCAGGTGCTGCTGTCGCATTTGGGCATTGAAACATGAATCTCACTTTTCCCTTTCTTCTGCATCAAACGATCTGCGGCGCTATCGCGGCGGCGGGCTTTGGCGTCTTGTTCAATATCGGTTTCCGCTCGCTGCCGTGGTGCGCGGCCAGCGGTGCGCTGGCGCTGGCGGTGCGGACGTATTGCCTGGGGCTGGGCTGGAATCTGGAGGCGGCTTCGTTCGCCGCCGCGCTCACGGTAGGCGCGGCCGTGCAGGTGCTGCGGGCGCGCACGGATATTTCCCAAAATGCGCTGGACGTGGTTGGCTGCATCCCGATGGTGCCGGGCAGCTTCGCGGCCAAGGCCATTCTCAGCATGTTCGCGCTCACCTCAACCAGCACCGGGGACGCCTCCGAAACGCTGATCACCGCCGTGCAATTTGCTTTACGCGTGACTTTCACCATCGGCGCCATCGGCACCGGCCTGGCCATTCCCACGCTGCTATTGCGCGTCCGGGTGACGCGATGAACCGCCAAAACCGGGCGATAGGTTTGATTTTGTTTTGATGAAGCCGCTAAAATTTGACCACAATCACCGCAACGCCAGCGCATGAATCACTATTGGAGCATCTTTGCCAGCCTGATCGCGACGCCGTTCGAGCACGCTCCCTTGATCTGGGGGATCGTGCCGCTGTATTTCGGGCTGCTGCTCAATGAGCTGACGTCCGACAAGGCGAGTTTTCGCACGGCGCTCCAGACCGGATTCAGTTTTCTGTGGGCGGGCGCACAGTGGCTCTGGCCGTATTTCAAGGTGCATAAATTCGGCGAGCCGCAATTCGAGCTGAACGCAATGTTGCCAGTGAATCTGCTCGTAACCTTCCTGGTGATCGCGCTCGGCTTGGTCGCGCTCATCAGCGGCTTCCGTAAAAAATTTCCCAAACATCTGCGTTTCATCGGCCACACGCGGTTCGCGAATTATTTCATGATCACGATTTTCCCCATCCAGGCGCACTGTCTGCCGTGGACGTGGGAACGGCTGGCCGCCATCGCGCTGTTCGCTGTGCCCATCTGGCTGGCGCTGCACTTCGGGCTGATGCCGCTCCGGAACCGGTAGGAAGGAAGGCGCGTTGCATTTTGGAGGTTTGGTTGTTATAGAAATAGTTGCAGGCAACAAACCACCACGCTTATGAAAAAAATTATTCTGTTAATCATCGTTCTGGCGGCGGGGATCGCGCTCGGTATTTATTTTCAAAAGCAGCCCCAAGCCCAGAAGATTGAGACGCAAGTGCAGCAGGACGCCACGCAAGCCGGTGCCGACGTCAAGGCGGGCGAGCAAAAGGTTGAGGCGGCCTCCGCCGATGTGAAGGCCGGAGCGCAAAAGGCCGGTGACGTGGCGACCAATGTCGTGGGGCAAGTTAAAACGGACGCGCAAAAAGTTGACGCGGCCGCGACCAACGCGGTCGGCGAGGTCAAGGACAAGCTGAATTAGCGGTCCGCCAATCCGCTCCAGTGATGGTTAATGCCATTGCCCTGCGGCCGGTTCGCGTCCATTCTGACTGGTGATGGAACAACGGATTTTGACTCTGCTCGCGCACAAGGACTACGTCCCGTTGAGCGCGGAAAATTTACAGCGGCACCTGCGCGTGCCGCCGGATCGCGAGCCGGAGTTTGCCCGCGCCCTCCGCAAGCTGGAGCGCGACGGCTCGATTGCGCTCATCAAGGCCAGCCGCTACGTCCGCACCACCGACGCGGATTTGATTCCCGGCCGCATCCGCATGAATCGCGCCGGAAAAGGTTTTTTGCAGCCGGACGATTCGAGCCTCAAGGAAATTGCCATCGCCGAAAGCGCCACCGGCACCGCGTTGCACGAGGACCGTGTGCTGGTGCGTCGCGCGCCGCGCGGAAAATATTTTCGCGACGGCGACCAGGAGACCGGCACGGTTGTCCGCATTCTCGAACGCACCCGCACGCAGATTGTTGGCACGCTCCAGCAGGGCCGCGCCTCGCTGCACGTCATTCCCGATGACCCGCGCATCCCGCACGACATTCTCGTGCCGCCGGCGCACGACGTGGGCCGGCCCGCGCGCATCGGCGACAAGGTTGTGGTGGAGCTACGCGAATGGGAATGGCGCAATTCCAATCCCGAAGGCGAAATTGTCGAAGTCCTCGGCGCGCCCGATGAGGAAGGCGTGGATATGCTGTCCGTGCTGCGCCAATACAATTTGCCGCTGCATTTTCCCAAGGCGGTGCTCGCCGAGGCGCACGCCATCGGCTCGACGGTTTACGAAAAAGATCTGGCCGGCCGCCTCGATTGCCGCGCGCACAATGTCATCACGATTGACCCTGACGACGCGAAGGATTTTGACGACGCGATCTGTCTGGAGCGCGTGTCACCGGAGCAATGGCGGCTGTGGGTGCACATCGCGGACGTGTCGCATTACGTCAAGCCCGGCACCGCGCTGGACGCCGAGGCGCAGAAGCGCGGCAACTCCACCTACCTCGTGGACCGCGTCATTCCGATGCTGCCGGAGGCCTTGAGCAACGAGCTCTGCTCGCTCAAGCCGGACGTGGACCGGCTGACGAAGTGTGTGGAATTTCTCGTGTCGCACGACGGCCGCGTGTTGAGCACCAAGTTTCATTCCGCCGTCATCCATTCGAAACGCCGCTTCGCCTACGCGCAGGTGCTGGAGATTTTGCAACGCGCACCGACGAATGATCCGATTGAGCAGATGCTGCATCAGGCGCATGAACTGGCGCAAAAAATCCGCCGCGCACGCTTCAAGAATGGTTCGCTCGAACTGGATTTTCCCGAAATGAAAATCCGGCTGGACGAGCAGGGCAAAATTCTGCGCATCGAGAAAAACGAAAACGACGTGTCGCACCAGTTGATCGAGGAATACATGCTGCTCGCCAATGAAGCCGTCGCGACGCGCCTAATGATGCTGCAGACGCCGGCGATTTACCGCATCCACGAGGAACCGGATGCGCGCCGCCTACAGGAATACCGGCAGGAAGTTCTGGCCTATCACGTCCCGTGCGGCAACTTGAACCAGCCCGCCGAGGTGCAGAAGCTGTTGTCGAAGCTCGGCACGCTGCCCATCGGCGCGGCGCTGAAGATCGGCTTTCTCAAATCGCTAATGCGGGCGCGTTACGCGGTCGAGCCGCTCGGTCATTACGGCCTGGCCAAGAAAAAATACACGCACTTCACCTCGCCCATCCGCCGTTATGCCGACCTCGTCGTGCATCGCGCGTTGTTTGACAAAAATGCGCCGAAGGCAGGCGCGCTCAAGCCGATTGCCGAACACATTTCCGTTACGGAAAGAAATTCCGCCGACGCCGAGCGCGACAGCAAGGACGTGAAGTTATACGCATTCCTGAATGCGCAGCTTGAATCCGGTGATCCGGTAAAATATCCCGCGCTCGTGACCGACGTGCGGAACTTTGGTTTCTTCGTGGACGTGTCCGGCCTCGCGATGAGCGGCCTCGTGCCGTTGTCGCTGGTGGAGGAGGATTTTTTTGTGTTCGACGAGGCGCGGCGCAACCTGGTGGGCCGCCGCACACGCCGGATCATCCGGCTCGGCGACAAGGTCACCGTGCAGGTCGCGCGCGTGGACAAGTTCAAGAAACAGGTGGATTTCCAACTGGCCGTCGCGGAAGGAAAAACATCTTCGATGCGGCCGCCAGCATCACGGCCGAATATCGCGCGTCCGCAGCAGTTTCGGCAGCAAACGAAGCATCCGCAATCATCACGTCAGGATTCAAGACATCCGGGAAGTTCACGCCGGCAGGATTCGCGTCCGGGGAAATCGCAGAATGCTCGCCAGTCAAACGAGCGTCCTCAAAATCCCAAGCCGGCCGTGTTTCAAACTTCCGGCGCCCAGTTTTCCACCACGCAACGCCCGCTGATCAAAGCCAGCGGCAGCCGGAGTTTTTCAAAGCGCCGCCGCCGGTAGAAGTCTATTCCTCGCCGCCGGAGCCATTTTTCTTTTCCCAACTGCGCCGCGCCTTTTCCGGCAGGCTGGCGTCCACTTTGGCGTAGTAAGTCTCCTCGCCGAATAATTTGTTGGCCGCGTGTTCCAGCGCCAGCGATGGTGCGACGCTGAACCGCTCGTTCGTGTCCATGAAAACCGTTCCGCCGTCCGGACGCATGAAACACAACAGCAACGGACATTTGCCCGGATGCGCGGCGACAAGCTCCTGTACCTTGATCATGTCGTCCGGTTGCAGGTGCGCGGAGTGCAGGCGCAGATGAACCTGCTTCGTGTATTTTTTCGGCGCGTCGGTAAGCGGCAGAATTTCCTGCGGAAAAATCTTCGGCTTGTCCTCGCCGGCGCTGACTTCGCCGATGACGAGAATCGCCTTGTTCGCCTCGAGCAGCGGACGGAACTTGTCGTAATCGTTCATCACTAGCAACTGCACCGAGCCTTCCAAATCCTCCAGCGTCACCATGGAATACGGCTTGCCGGATTTTTTGGAAAAGCCGTGCGTGACCGCCGCGATCATGCCGCCGATGCGCGTCAAGCTGCGGTTCGGCAGCTCGGCGAGTTTCGCGGTGTTCGTCAGCGAATATTTTTCCAGCAGCGGCACCAGCGGCGTCAGTGGATGGCCGGTGACGTAAAATCCGAGCAACTCTTTTTCGTGCGCGAGCAGTTCGTGCTGCGGCCACTCGGGCAGATTGGAAATCGCCTCCGGCATCGGCGGCGCCTTTTCTTCCAGCGCGCCGAAGAGCGAGCTTTGACCCTTTTGCTTGTCGGACAAAATGCTCGCCGCGCGCGCCATCGTGCGCTCAATTTGCGCGAAGAGAGTTGCACGCGACTGGCCGAAGCAGTCGCATGCACCGGTTTTGATCAGTGCTTCCAACGGTTTTCGCGTGAGCGCGCGGCCGTCCACGCGCTCGCACAGTTCGGACAGCGTCTTGAATTTTCCACCTTCGTTGCGCGCCTTCAAAATGGTTTCGACGGCGGCTTCGCCCACGCCCTTGATCGCGGCCATGCCGAAGCGGATCGCCTTGCCCTCGCGCGCGGGTGCAAAGAACACGCCGCTTTCGTTCACGTCCGGGCCGAGCACCTCGATGTCGAACTCGCGCGCCTCGGCGATGTATTCGGCGAGCTTGTCCGTGTTCGCCATGTCGTTCGTCATCATGGCGCAGAAAAACTCCACCGGATAATTCGCCTTCAGATACGCAGTTTGATACGCGACGATGGCATACGCGGCGGCGTGCGACTTGTTGAATCCGTAGCCGGCGAATTTTTCCAGCAAGTCGAAAATTGCGTTCGCCTTCGTCTTCGGAATCTGGTTTTTCTCGTGGCAGCCCTTCACGAAATCCTCGCGCTGCTTGGCCATTTCCTCGATCTTCTTCTTGCCCATCGCTCGGCGCAGCAAATCCGCCTTGCCGAGCGAGTAGCCGGCGAGCAACTGCGTCGCCTGCATCACCTGCTCTTGATAAATCAGGATGCCGTAAGTCTCCTTGGAAATGGATTCGAGCAGCGGATGCTCGTATTTAATGTCGATTTCGCCGTGGCGGCGCTTGATGAAATCGGGAATCAGATCCATCGGACCTGGCCGATACAGCGCGACGAGCGCCGTGATGTGCTCGACAGAACTGATCTGGAATTTTTTGCACAGGTCGCGCATCCCGCCGGATTCCAACTGGAACACGCCGAGCGTTTCCGCGCGGTTCAGCAGGTCATAGGTTTTTTTGTCGTCCAGCGGCAACTGGTCAATGTTGATTTGCACGCCGTGCGTTTGCTTGACCATCTCGCAGGTGTTGCGGATGACGGTCAGCGTTTTTAGCCCGAGAAAATCCATCTTCAACAGGCCGAGGTCGCCGACCGGGCCCATCGCGTATTGCGTGACGATGCCGCCATGCTCGTCTAGCTTGAGCGGCAGCAAATTCACGAGCGGCTGGTCGCCGATGACCACGCCGGCCGCATGAACACTGGCGTTGCGCGTGAGGTCTTCGAGGATCAATGCGGTGTCCACCAACTCGCGCGTGACCTCCTCGTTCTCGTAAGCCTCCTTGAATTCCGGCGACTGCTTGAGCGCTTTCGTCAAATCCATTTTCAGATCGAACGGAATCATCTTCGCCAACTGGTCGCAATCGCCATACGGCAAACCCATCACGCGGCCGACATCGCGCACGACGGATTTCGCGCCCATCGTGCCGAACGTGATGATCTGCGCGACGGAATCGTTGCCATATTTTTTGCGGACATATTCGATGACGTCCGCACGTCGGTCATCGGCGAAATCAATATCAATATCCGGCGGATTCACGCGCTCGGGATTCAGAAAGCGCTCGAACAGCAGACCGTAACGGATCGGATCCACGTTCGCGATTTCGAGCAGATAAGTGACAATCGAGCCGGCGGCGCTGCCGCGCGCCACGCAGGCAATGCCCTGGCTGCGGCCGTAGCGGATGAAATCGCCGACGATCAGAAAATAGGAAATGAAACCGGTTTTCTCGATGACCGTCATCTCCAGTTGCAAACGGTCAATGACCACTTTAATTGCAGCGGCGACAATGGGGTTGTCGAGCGTAAGGTTTTTTTCCTCGGAGGAAACGAGCGTCGGCAACCGCTTCGGATCATCAATGCCCGTAACAACAAATTCTTTTCCCTCCGCTTTCGCGTGAATCGTATAGCGGGTGAACAGCCCTTCCGCCAACCATTGTCGTAAAAAACCTTCGCGCGTGAAATGTTCCGGCGGATGAAACACCGGGTAGTGCAACTGGCCGAACTTGATCTCCAGATTGCATTTCTCGGCAACCTCCAAAGTATTTTTCACCGCTTCCGGCACCTCGGCGAAACGCGCCTTCATTTCGTCGGCGTTGCGCAGATAAAACTGCTCCGGCACATAGCCCGCGCTCATGCGTTTCGGATCGCTCAACATGGACTGCGTGCCGATGCAGACGAGGCAATCGTGTGCGTGCGAGTGGCTTTTCTCGATGTAATGCACGTCATTCGTCGCGACGAGCTTGAGGCCAAATTCCTTGGCGAATTTGATCAACTGCTGGTTGACCTTGGCCTGCTCGGGAATGCCGTGGTTCTGGAGTTCGAGGAAAAAATTTTCCGCGCCTAGCGTCTGCTTGAAGAAATCCACCGCGTCGCGCGCCCGGTCAATTTGATCCTTCATGATCAAATCGGGAATCTCGCTGGCGAGACAGCCGGACATCGCGATCAAGCCTTCGCTGTGCTGCGCCAAAATTTCCTTGTCAATGCGCGGCTTGTAATAATAGCCCTCCAGATGCGCGGCGGTGGTGAGCTTGATGAGGTTTTTGTAACCGGCCTCGTCCTTCACCAGCAGGCCGAGATGATGATATTTGTCGCCCTCAACTTTTTTGCGTTCCAGCCGCGAACCGGGCGCGACATAAACCTCGCAGCCGATGATGGGCTTGATGCCTTTGGCGCGCGCGGCCTGATAAAACTCAACCACGCCGTGCATCGCGCCGTGGTCGGTGATGGCGAGCGCGGGAAATTTCAGCTCGTGCGCCCGGTCCATCAATTTGTCCAGCCGGCACGCGCCATCGAGCAGCGAATACTCGGTGTGCAGATGCAAATGGACAAAATCGGCGTGCGACATGGCGGTAATTTAACTTCCCGCCGCCAAGACACCAAGCCACAAAGTTTCTGGTAAAACTTTTATTCCTGATCCGTCACCGTATCGTGGAACTTGAGGATGTCGCCCTTCTCGCCCTTGAGTTCGGCTTCCTTGAATTTGATGGCGGTGCGCGGATGCTGGTTCAACATGCCGGTCAGCAGATACGGCAGGTCGTAGCCCCAGAGCAGTTTCGCGCGCATCGGCTCGATGTGATTTTGCACGAGGTCGAGCACGGGACGCAGCTCGTATTTCGGATTGTGCAGGAAGGCGAGGAGCAATTCCATCGGGCAGTTGCCTGCGCCACGACCGAGACCAGCGATCGTGGCGTCGAGGAAATTCGCGCCTTCGATGATGCCCTCGATGGTGTTGGCGAACGCGAGCTGCATGTTGTTGTGCATGTGGACGCCCACTTCCTTGCCGGACGATTTGCAATAGCCGAGATATTTTTTAACCAGTTCGTGAACGCGTTCGCTGTAAAACGCGCCAAAGCTGTCCACGACATAAATCGCCTTGGCCTCGGATTTGGCGAGCATTTCCAGGCCTTCGTTCAATTCACGGTCGGGAATGGTCGAGGCGGCCATGAGGTTGACGGTCGTTTCGTAGCCCTTGTCGTGCGCGTCTTTGACCATTTCCAGCGCGGTTGGAATCTGGTGGATGTAGGTCGCCACGCGGATCATGTCCAGGACGGAATCTTTTTTCGGCAGAATGTCCTCCTTGTAATCGCAGCGCTCCGCGTCGGCCATGACGCATAATTTCAACGCGGTTTTATTTTCGCCAACGATGCGGCGGAGGGTTTCCTCGGTGCAGTATTTCCAGTCGCCGTGTTCGCCCATCTTGATGCCTTTGCGCGACGCCTTGTAGCCCAGCTCCATGTAATCCACGCCGGCGGCGAGGCAGGTTTCGTAAACCAGCTTGACGGTCGCGTCCTCGAAATGGTGGTTGTTCATCAGGCCGCCGTCGCGGATGGTGCAGTCCACCACCTTGATTTCGGGGCGGTAGGAAAGCCAGCGGCTGGTGGCGTTGTCTTTGTCGGCAGGTTTGGCGGTTTTCATGGGTTTCAATTCATTGGTTGAACTCGCGGTGACGAGGCCAATTCTCCGTGAAAATGACCGCATGGACAGAACAAATTCTGCCATTTATGCGACACTTTTTGTCCAGCCCGGGCCGGCTATTTGCGGAAGAAATCCTTGATGACGGCAGCCACCCGCTGGATTTGCGCGTCGGTCAGTTCGGGATAAATCGGCAGGCTCAGACATTCGCGCGCGGCTTTTTCGGCCACCGGAAAATCACCCGGCTTGTAACCGAGTTTTGCGTAGCACTTTTGCAAATGCAGTGGCACCGGATAATGCAGCGCGCAGCCGACGCCGTTCGCGTCAAGATGCTCCTTCAGTTTGTCGCGCTGCGGATGGCGCACGACGTAAAGATGGTAGGCGCTGTCGCAACCTGCGGCCTCGGTCGGCAGTTGCAGCGGCGTGTCCTTCAATAGTTCGTGATAGCGATGCGCCACGCGCCGGCGTTCGTCGGTCCACTTTTGCAAGTGCGGCAGCTTTACGCCCAGCACCGCGCCTTGAATGCCTTCCATGCGGTAATTGAAACCGACCTCGTCGTGATAATAACGGACGGTCGAACCGTGTTCGCGCAAGGAGCGGGCGCGCTTGGCGAATTCCGCGTTGTTCGTGACGAGCGCGCCGCCTTCGCCGGCCGCGCCGAGATTTTTGCCGGGATAAAAACTGAAACAGGAAATCTCGCCGAAGGTGCCGACGATCTTGCCTTTGTATTTTGCGGCGTGCGCCTGCGCGGTGTCCTCGACCAGCGGCAACTTATGTTTTTTGCAAATCGCCAGAATCGGATCGAGGTCAAACGGCTGGCCGTAAAGATGCACGGGCATGACAGCCTTGGTTTTTGGCGTGATGGCGCGCTCGAGCAATTTCGGGTCGAGATTCATCGTGACGTCGTCCACGTCCACATACACCGGCGTTGCGCCGACATAGGAAATCGCCCAGCTCGTCGCGACGAACGTGAACGGCGTGGTGATTACCTCGTCACCCGGCCCGACGTTGAGCAGCATGAGCGCGATGTGGAGCGCGGAGGTGCCGCTGTTGAAGGCGACGCAGTGTTCCGCGCCGATGAACTTGGCAAAGTCCTTTTCAAACTGCACAACGTCCGGCCCTAGGCAGAACGAGCAGGCATCAAGGTTGCGCGCGATGGCGGCGTCCAGTTCCTTGCGGACGCTGCGGATTTGTGCCGGCAGATCGAGATACGGAATTTTGTCAGCCATTGGACGGCCAGACTAATCCTGTCTTTTGGAAATTAAAAGCGAAAATTATTACTTCCGCCGACGAGTCCGGACGCATGAGCCAGCTTAACCATTTCTGCGAACACCTGTTCCGGCGTGATGGCGGCGAGGCAAGGCTTCGCGCTTTCGCAGATGCCGACATTGCCGCAGGCGCAGGCGCTTCCGGTCAAAAAACGGTGCTGTTCGCCGACCGGTGCCCATTGCGCGGGAGAGCTGGGGCCAAACAACGCCAGTGTCGGCACGCCCAGTCCGGCGGCAAAATGCAGCGGGCCGGTGTCGCCGGAGACAAATGCCCTGGCTCGCTGAAGCATGGCAAAATACAAAGCAAGATCGGGAACCGGTTTCAAAACCGGCGCGGTGGGCGCGAGCCGCTGGAAATCTTTCAGGAGCGCTTCTTCCCGCGCGCCGACGCCGGTAGCGAAAACCAACTCGATTCCGGCGGCGGTGGACATTTGATGCAGCGCCGCCCAGTGCGACAGCGGCCATTCCTTTTTTGGCTGGCTCGAAGCGATGTGGCAGAGAATTTTTCCCGGCGGCAACAGGTTCTTCGCCTTTTCTGTCAAAGCTGGATCGGCGCGGATTTCGGCGGTGAGCGATGACGGCTTGATGTCCCACGCGGAGAGCAGATGCGCCAGTCGTGCGGACTCGTGCCGCACCTGATTTTCCGGAACGATGCGCTGGTGGTAGCAGAATTGGCGGCCCAGAAAACCGCCGCGCTGCGCCCAGCCGAGCCGCTGCCGCGCGCCGATGAGAAAACTCGCGATGGCTCCGCGGTCGTTGCTGGCAAAATCCACCGAGCGGTCAAACCGTTCGCGGCGCAGCGCGCGGATGACTGGCCACGTCAGGCTCAAACTGGCGCGACCGCGTCGGCGCGGCATGGGCCAGACACGGTTGATCCACGGCAGATTTTGCAGCACCGGCGCAATTTGTTCGGGCACGAGGACATGCAGTTCGCCCTGCGGAAATTGTTCGCGGAGGGCGCGCAGCGCAGGCGTCATCAGCACGGCGTCGCCAAAGTATTTGAACTGAAGCGCCAGGATTTTTGTCTCCGTCGGCATGGGATTGGACATGCGGGCTTCAGGTCAGAAACTGAAGCTCGTAAAGTTTTTGATAGACGCCACCATGCTGGGACAATTCCGCATGGGTGCCGGTCTCCACGATGCGGCCCTGGTCCATGACCACAATCATGTCGGCATGCAATACCGTGGACAGCCGGTGCGCGATGCAGATGGTGGTGCGGCCTTTCATCAGTCCATCAAGAGCGTCCTGCACAATGCGCTCGGACTCGGAATCGAGCGCGCTCAAGGCCTCATCGAGAACCAGGATCGGGGCATTTCGCACGATTGCCCGGGCGATCGCAATGCGCTGGCGCTGGCCGCCGGAAAGCGACACGCCCTTTTCGCCGACGATGGAGTCAAAGCCTCCTTCTTTTTGCATGATGAAATCATAGGCAAAGGCGTGGCGGGCGGCGGTGACGATTTCCTCATTGGTTGCGCCGAGGCGTCCCAGCTCAATGTTCCGGCGAAGGGTGTCATTGAATAAAATATTCTCTTGGGCGACGACGGCGATCTGATTACGCAAATCGCGCGTGGTGACTTCCCGCAGATCCACGCCACCGATGGTGATGGTGCCTTTCGTGGGGTCATAAAAACGCAGCAGCAGATTGGCGAGCGTGGTCTTGCCGGAACCGCTGGCACCGACCAGCGCGACGAGCTGGCCGGATTTGACGGAAAGATTGATGCCGTGCAGCACGGGTTTTTCGCCGTAGGCAAAGTGGATGTTTTTGAACTCGATGTCCGCGTGGTCGGCGTGGAGCATTTTCGGCGAGACCGGTTCGGGCACGGAATTTTCCGTGGCGAGCAGTTCAAAGACGCGTTCGCTGGCGGCGCGGGCCTGATGCAATTGGTTGTGGAGCCGGGTCACGTTTTTGATCGGCGGATAAATCATGACCACGCCCAGGATGAATGAAATGAAATCCCCCTGCGTCGGCATCTGGTCTTTCGGGAGATGATGGACATAGAAGAAAACCAGCGCGATGCCGGCGGCGGCGAAAAATTCCACGAGCTGGCTGGGAATTTCATTCGCGCGGACGACGCGCAGAACCTGGCCGACATATTTCCGTGTCGTGGCCTTGAACTCGGCGATGACGCTGTCCTCCAGATTGTAGGCCTTGATGACGCGGTTGCCGGTGAACGACTCGTGCATGAGGTTGCTCAATTCCGCGTTGTATTCCTGCACGGCGCGGGCGGACTTGCGCACTTTGCGGCCATAAATAATGGCCGGCACCAGGCAAATGGGGAAAATGATGATAGAGATGAACGTCAGCTTGGGCTGGATCGTGAGCTGATAACCCACCAACGCCAAGATCGTGACCGGTTCCTTGATCACGGAAACGAACGCGCCGCCGATGATGTTGGACAATACTCCGGTGTCGTTGGTGATGCGCGCAATCAGGTCGCCGGTGCTGGAATGATTGAAGAAACCGAGCGAAAGATTCTGCAAATGGGCGAACAGTTTCGTGCGGACGTCGGCGACCGCGTGCATGGCCGCCCAGTTGGTCAGGTAGATGTTCAGGTAAGCCAGTGTGATCCGCAGCACCATCACCGCCGGGATGGCGCCAGCCACCAGCATCCAGCCGAATTCCGTTACCGGCGCATGAATTTCCGGCAGGACGGACGCCAGCCATTCTGTGAAAGGGCGGATCCAATGCGGCGCTTTTTCGAGTTTGTCATGAAAATTGGTTGCGCCAATAAAAATCAAGTCCATGACGACCTTCGCAACGCCGAGCAGGATGCCGTTGGTCAGGCCGTAAAGCACGCCGCACAGCAGGCCGAGAAAGAAGCGGACGCGATACGGCTGGACGAACTGCCAGACGCTGCGAAGAAACACGATCATTTGCATCCATTTTGCCGACAGCGGCGAAAAGTGAAAGTTTTGTTTTTTAAACAGGTCGCCTGGGCAGACGGTCCGGGGCGAGGTCAAGGAAGGTTCCCTCCAGTTGATTTAGCGTGGACGACACTAAAAGATGATGGCCAAGGACGCCTCCAATAAATCAATCTTGGAAATTAAACACAGAGACCATCAAGTCAGGAGTCGCCAGTTTTCCGGGATTCTTGGTTGCCGTATAAAACCCCGCTCATTAACAGGGCGGATTACGGGTTCAGATTGACATTTTGCCATGATGTGATTCACTCGAAAAATTGATATGGATTGGGCGACAATAAGGTGAAATTTCACGCGAATTTGGTGCCTTTTGTGAAAATATGAACACAAATGACCTGCTTGGGACGGTGGAAGCCGCCCGGCACGAAATGGAAAATCTTGCCAAGTTGCGTGCCGAGTCGGAATGCAGCCTTGCCGACCGTGAAAACAAGATAGCCGGCCTTGAAAGCCAGATTGCAGACCTTAATCAGAAGCTGGCTTCGGAATCTCAGAAAGTTGTCAGTCTGAATCAAGCTGTGGATTCGGCATTGCAATGGCAGAGGTGCTCCTGGTTTAAACGCGCCTTCCATCGCTGGCATCCGCCGGGACAAAAGCAGGAACGCAAGGGAATATTGGCGCGATGGAAACAGTCTTCTCGTAAACGTTTTGACGAAATAAAAACTATAAAATCCAAGACGCTTCAATTAATTGCCATTCTGAGGCGGGCCATGAGAAAAAAGGGCCGCTTGGAAATCGAAGTCATCAGCATGATTTATAACGAGGCGTTCCTTGCGCCATTGTTCATGAGGCATTATGCGCCGTGGGTTGACAAGTTCACGGTGTTTTATAGTGAGTCCACCGATGGCACCCGGCACGAACTGGAGAAGGCGGCTGCGGAATGCGGTGTGAAGCGGCTCAAAATTATTCCCTTTGAATTTCCCCACGGCTTTGATGACATACGAAAAATTGATCGCATCAACCGAGCGGTGCGCGAATCATCCGCGGATTTTGTGGTCTGCGCGGATACCGATGAATTTGTGTATCCATGGCCCTTTGAAACCACCAACCCGCGGGACGAACTTGCCAAAGAATCCGGTGACGTGGTCTATTGCGCCATGGTCCAATCCTATCGCCATGTCACGGATGCGGACATTGACCGGACCAAGCCGCCGTTGTTCCAACGTCGCCACGGCGTCACCGACTTCATCATAAATCAGGAAGGAAAACAGGTCTTGCTGAAGGATATTTATACCAAGCCTTGCATTGTGAGGCCGGATTCCGGGGCGCAATTCTTGGTAGGGGTGCATGGATTAAAGGATCCCAAACGCGGTTCCACCCAGTGGCGCGGCGCCCATTGGGTCAAAGCCGACGCTTTCTGCGTGTTGCGAAGTGTGCGCGACCGCCGCGACCGTCTTAGTGAGAAGAACCGGCAGAACAATTATGGCGTGCAATATTTTAGCGTGACAGAGGAAAAAATTCTCGCAGACCTCAAAACGCACGAGAACGATCCGAAGTTGTTCTGAAATTTCATTTCCGCACGGGTTTCTGGGTTGAATCAGGGGGCTTTCTGCTTGAGCCGCCTTCGGTAGACACCTATCGTATGGCCTCATTTTGTAATGGTTTTTAGTTCGCCCATATTTTTGTTCCTATTTTTGCCGGTGGTACTGACGGTTTATGCCCTGCTGCCGGGACTCCGGGCGAAAAATTTCTGGCTCCTTTCGATGAGCCTCGTTTTCTACGCGTGGGGCGAGGTGCTGTTCATTTTCCTGCTGCTGGCCTCCACGCTAATCAATTATTTTCTGGGACTGTGGGTGGATCGGAGCGAGGAGTCGGGCCGCCGCAAACTCGCCGTCGCCGTCGCCGTGTGCGCCAACATCGGGCTGCTCGCCTTCTTCAAATACGCCGATTTTGTCGTGGCCACGCTGAATTCGCTGCTGCATCTGTTCGGCATGTCGCCGGTTCCCCAGCCCAACATTCCGCTGCCCATCGGCATTTCCTTCTTCACGTTCCATGCGCTTTCCTATGTGATTGATATTTACCGCCGCAAATGGAAGGCGGCGAAAGATCCAAAAGACGTGGCGCTCTACATCTTCTTCTTTCCGCAGTTGATCGCCGGGCCGATTCTGCGTTGGAATGCCATCGCGCCGCAGTTGGCGGAGCGCACAATGGGCCGCGACAAATTTGCGGAGGGCGTCCGCCGGTTTGTCGGCGGCCTGTCCAAAAAAATGTTGATCGCCAACGCGGTGGCCGTGCCGGCGGATCAGATTTTTGCCCTGTCGGCGGACGAGCTTTCCGCGCCGACGGCGTGGTTCGGCATCGTGTGCTACACGCTCCAGATTTATTTTGATTTTTCCGGCTACTCGGACATGGCCGTCGGCATGGGTAAAATGTTTGGCTTCCGGTTTCTGGAAAATTTTGATTTCCCCTACACGGCCCAGTCCATCCGGGATTTCTGGCGGCGCTGGCACATGTCCCTGTCCATGTGGTTCCGCGATTATCTCTACATTCCGCTCGGCGGCAACCGGATTTCCGAGGCGCGGACCAATTTGAATCTTCTGATTGTATTCTTCCTGTGCGGCCTGTGGCACGGCGCGAGCTGGACGTTTGTGGTGTGGGGGCTTTACCACGGCTTCTTCCTCGTGGTGGAGCGGACGCGTTTTGGAATCTGGCTGGAGAAGTTTCCCCGGCCGGCGCGTCACGGCTACGCCATTTTTGTCGTGATGATGGGCTGGGTTTTGTTCCGGGCCAACAGCTACGCGGAAGCGCATCACTTTTTTCTCGCCCTGTTCGGACTGAACCATGCGGCCGCCGCGCAGCCACTGGCCCGCTATCTCAGCAACGAGTCCATCTGGGCGCTGGCGTTTGGCATCCCCTTCTGCGGGCCGTTGTGGGGCTGGATCAACCACACCTGCGTCCGGCTGGGTCAGGTGACGCCTGCCAGTTTCCGGACCGGGGTGCAAGTCTTCGGAGCCGTGCTGGAAGTCGTGTTGGTGATCGGGCTGTTGTTGATTTCCGCCATCTGGCTGGCCGGCGGCACTTATAATCCATTTATCTATTACCGCTTTTGACCGGCATGGAAAAACCTTCCACACCTTCAAATTTGATGCGATGGCAGAGCAAAGTCTTGATCGTTTTGTTTGCCATCTTGCTCTGGCTGCCAACCGTGGACACTTTTTGCCACATAGATTGGTCACTGCCACGCAGTGAAAATCGAGCCCTAGCTACGTTTCCAAAACTTCAACCCGGCTGGCATGGCTTGCAGGCTTATGTGGCGGGATTGGAAGCTTATTTCAATGATCATTTTGGTTGCAGCAAATGCCTTGTGCAATGGAACAACAAGTTAAGATGGTTCGTTTTCCAGGATAAAAACACCCGACATGTGCTTTTTGGTAACGATGGCTGGTTGTTCGCCACAGAATCTCAAATGATTGATCACTACAGTGGGCAGCTCCAGTTCACGCCGGAACAATTGTATGACTGGAAATTGCTGTTGGAAAAACGCCGGGACTGGCTGGCCCGCCGCGGCATCGCTTATGTGTTTGTCGTGGCACCGGACAAGCACACCATCTATCCTGAAGAACTGCCCAGTTGGGTAAAAAAAGTCCGGCCGGATACCAAGCTCGACCAGTTTTTTGCCTATATGCGCACCAACTCCACCATGCCCGTGCTGGATTTTCGGGAAGTTGTCCGCGATGCCAAGCCGATCAATCCAACCTATTTGAAAACCGACACACATTGGAATTATTTTGGCGGATTCATCGCTTATCAGGAACTCATCCGGTTCTTGGCGCATCAATTGCCCGCCTTGAAGCTGGAACCAATGCCGCTCTCCTCGTTCACGCTGACAAACAGGCTGACACCGGCCGGAGATCTGGCCAAAATCCTTGGCTTGAGCTTGGTTGAGAGCAATGCGTATGTTCTCATTCCAAATCCGGAATTGCCAAAATTTACCATCAACGCGCCTCCGCCTGAACATTATAAAGATCCTGCTTTCTTAAATAATTCACAGGCCAAAGGCCGTCTCATTCTTTTTCATGATTCATTTGCGGGAGCTTGGACCCCATTTCTTGGCTACCATTTCAATCAGATCACCTACCTCTGGCAATACTCTCTGGACTCAGTTCTGATTGAACGCGATAAACCTGACATCGTCGTCAGTGAAATGGTGGAACGCTTTTTCAACATTGAAGACCCCAAAAAACTGATGGCCAAAGAAGCATTGAATTAAATTGAAATCACAGCCATCCCATAGGATTTTTGAAAAAAGTGCTGGAACAATTTGTTTAGCCCTGCCACACGGCAGGGATGAATAAAAAACCAACCGTCCCAGCGCCGTCAAAACTGAATCTTCTGCG
>Ga0182016_10001450_pt1 | contig 28881 bp, 24 predicted proteins | sample 712S2MmetaG_FD_120491 | JGI IMG/M metagenome (GOLD analysis project Ga0182016, IMG submission 120491) | Permafrost microbial communities from Stordalen Mire, Sweden - 712S2M metaG | ecosystem: Environmental > Terrestrial > Soil > Wetlands > Permafrost | place: Sweden: Stordalen | collected...
AAATTATTTAATAAAAAAAAAAAATCACAATTTGTGGATAAATATAATATGACAACAGAATCTGTAGTTTTAGTAATTGATGAAACAAATGATATAACTAAAAAGATTGTATATAGTTTAGATCTTGAAATAGAAAATATTACTATTTCTCTTGAAGAATTAACTAAGTGTATCATTAATTCTGATAACGAAACAACTGAATTAAATACTATTATGATAAGTAGTATTCTTGATAATGTACATGAGTATAAAATAGTCGGTAAAAAAAAAATTGGATCACATTTGTTCAAAGGACTAAATGATATCAAAGATGAATATTTATATTTTATTATACACAAAAATAACTTAATTGTTGGATCTGATGTTATGCCAACAATATTATGGTATTTTTATGATCTAAACGATAATGGTATAATAGACGAATGTAAGAAACTGATTGATATATATAATCCGCGAGAATACCCAGAAGAATTTAGTAATAATACAAGAGGATTTGTAATAGCGTATGGTGATAATATTGATCTAACTGATATAGAGAAATATTTTATATTCAATACAAATTTTGAACATCTAATGTGGGGATCATCTTATGCTGATTGCCCATTTAGACAACAAGTTATTGATAATGAAATTAATGCATTAGATATAGCGAAACTTACATCCTATTCATTGAAACAGATAGATACATCGACCAATATGATTAGTTGTAGAACAAAAATAAGTAAATCGATCATTAGATTCGAAGAATATATGGGTGCAATAATTGTCGATATTCAGTATGATTCAATATATAACAAAAGTATAAATAATATGAATACTAATTTTCCAGCAGATTTACCATTTGATGTTATTTCTCCTCTATTAATATTTCCTTACGAGAACAATATAAGTATTCTTGGTATGGATCCTCTTTCTGTTGATGTTATCCAATTGTCATTCATGTTATCAATATCTGAGAAGACAAATAATGAAATATATGATGAATTACAAAAAAAATTTAATAATAAACAAATCAAAGATCGTGAATTATATAACTTTATAGGGTATTTATTGACAAATAATAAATCAAAATCTTTAAATAACATAGAACCAAATCAGTAAAAGAAATGCAACACTAGTGAAACACATAGCGTAAACTGTCTTTGTGGATATTTTATGTGTGAGTACGAAATCTTCAACATTGTCAAAATCACCTACTTTAATGCCATCCGGTACATGGTAATTATCGTTTATGTATGGTTCAGTAGTAGCACGGTGAAGTCCATCTTGAGACATATTAAAATGACGTAATCGAGTGAATATTCTAGGTAACAAATCTTATTAGGATTTTATAATATTTTCATAATTTCAATTTTTTTATTTTTTCATTAAATTTAGTTTTCAGTTAAAAAAAATGAAAACTAATGAGTTAATCTAATTATCATTATAAAATATATCAAAATATAAGTATCATGTCATATACATACAAAATTAAACCAAAACAGCCAAAGAAAGCTATTTTATCTAATCCCATAGTTACTGATCTTGTTAAAACAAACAAATTAGCTTCAGTCATTAACGATATTGAGGGTTCAAATAAAAGAGTTATAAATACACTTGTTAAGAACGAATCTAAAGATTCAATTGAAAGGGTTATAAATACAGAATTTGAAAATGTAACCGAATTAAACAAATTAATCCAATCAGCTTTGACGAAAACATTTGATGAAAATATCACTGTTGTTGGAGAATTATCAAATTTTAAAATTACTGGGAAAAATCTTTTTGCGACATTAAAGGATACAGAATCATGCATTAATATTGTATGTTGGGGATTTGGCTATAAAAAACATGAAGAATATAAAAATGGTGAGATTGTTAAAGTAATTGGAAAAATTGCAGTATATACAAAAAATGGATCTTATTGTTTGGCAGTTTCTAAAATTGAAGCTATAGGTTCAACGGGTGATTATCATACTCACTATGAAGAACTAAAACAAAAATATGATAATTTAGGATATTTCAAAAATAAAAAACCTGAACTAACTGAAATTTCTAAAATTGGAATTGTTACATCATTGGAAGGAGCTGCTCTTCAAGATATATTATATGTCTTAAAAAAAAATAATTTTAAAGGTGTTGTTGTCATTAAAGGCTGTGTTGCTCAAGGTGATAAATCATCTGGTACAATTGTTAAGGGTATTCAATATTTAGAAAAATGGAGAGATAATAACAATAATAAATTAGATGTCATTTTAGTTACTCGTGGTGGAGGATCGTTTGAGGATTTAGTTAGTTTTTCATCCGCTGATGTAATTGAAGCAATACATTCATGTTCCATATTTACTATATCAGCAGTCGGTCACGAAATTGATTTCATGTTATCTGATTTTGTAGCTGATTATAGAGCACCAACACCTTCAGTTAGTGCTGAATATTTATGTAAAATAAATAATTCTATATACGATGAAATGAGTGAAATAAATAATTATATCGAAAATAACATGTTATTTTGTCTCAAAAATAAATTGGAATCGTATACAAGCGTGATAAATTCGTTAAGAGGAAAAATTATCGATCCTGTAACTAAATTGGACGAAAATATTAGATTTGTTGAAAAAATACAAATAAATATTGAAAATAAAATGAGTCTTCACTTGAGTAAATTGAATGATAAAATAAATGTACTAAAAAATGAATTATCAAAATATGATGTTAGTCATCACATGGATGCTGGATATGCAATAATATTAAAAAATAATTCGATGATTGATTCAGTTAAAGACATTAATAAGAGTGGACAAAAATTGAAGATTAAAATGAGAGACGGAGAAATTGATGTAATAGTACAATAAATATCAAGCAGAATTAAATTAAGATTGAAATAACATGTTGTCTTTAAAATTAACGACAATTAAAAATGAGATCGGTAAAATGAACGAAATATCTGGCTTTAAAAAAATGGTTAATGAGCATGGTAGAATTAATAAAGAACTAAATGATTGTCAAGAATACGTTAATAATCTTATTAAAACAATGAATAGTAATGATAATAATGATAATAATAATGATGACAACAATAATATTGTTGACATAAATGATGAACAATATGCACAATATATTGATGATCTAAAATGTGTTTCAGATATATTTGATCAAATAGAAAATGTCGAAGACCAGATGAAATTATATTTTGATTCAATGAACAAAATAAAAATAGTTACTGCATATTTAAATAAAAGAAAAATGGATATCGTAACAATTGAATGAATAATTTATTTATTTATTAGAAATAGAAAATATATATAGTTAATTTATAATATACGTTTACTTATAATGTTAAAAATTATAATTGTGATACTGATAATAATCTGTTTGCTGGTAATTTTCTCAACATCGATAGAAAATTTCGATGGAAAAAGATATCGTCCCTATGATTTTTGGGATAGCAAAAACTCTAATAATTATGATCGCGATATGGATAAAGCTCTTCTGACCGATTATTATGATTTTTCCAAAAAAAAGAGGATAGATGATTATGGTAGATAAATTTTATTTTATTAAAATTGAAATAACAAATAATTGTTTTGTCTGATTAATTTTTTATAAATTAATCAAATAACATAAATGTCGCAGATTATTAGACAGCTTCGTTATTACAAAGTTTTAAATCCCACATTTCAACACTATACCTACAAATATAATAAGGGGATAAATATTGATCCTTCTGGCCATTTATTTTCTAAAGAAGGTTCATGTGTAAAAGGAGGATTTTATTTTACTGATAAAGATAATATTTTTAGATATTTAGGATTTGGTAGAAATGATCCACACATTGCATTCTTAACAGTCTTACCGGATAGTGAAATAGTTCAAGATCCTGATAAAGAAGAAACAAAATGGAGATCACCTAAAATATTCATTGATGAAATAAAATCGTTGAGTGATGCTATTGATATGATGGAAACAGAAAAAGTTAATTTAGCCAATAATTATTTACTCCAGTATGTCATTGGTTGGCATAAAAAAGACGTTTTTGAAAAATTAGATAAAAAAAATGTTATTTTTAATTTACCAAAAGACAAATTAAATGAATCAATGATTACAGCAGCTGATCAAGGTCAATTAGATATATTAATGACACTAGTTGAAAAATACGACGCTAATGTTCATGCAAAAAATACTCATGCATTATATTTAGCAGGATGGTCTGGTCATTTAGATGTTGCAAAATATTTAGTTGAAAAAGGTGCTGACCCTCGTTCACGTCCTGATGCAGTTAGAAGAGCGCGCGAATACGGACATATGGAAGTTGCAAAATTTCTTGAATCAAAAGGTGCAAGATAAATATTTTTATATTTTTTAAATTTATTTTATTGTACAATATATAATGATAATATACATTGTAATAATAATATTTATATTTTTAGCGGTATTACTTTTAATAAGACCAATCGAAAATTTTGATCAAAAATATCAATCCATAAAATTGAATCCTGAAGGTTATTGGCATAAGAATAAATGGTATAAACTTCCTGCTTTGTCAAATAGTTTTAAATATTATGATGTACAACGCAATTGTCTGAGATGCGAAATGAAAACAAGAGCTGATTGTGATAAGTGCTTTAATTGCGGTTGGTATATGATAAATAATGATAGTAATGGTTTGTGTTTAAAAAGAAATGGATCTGATTTATACGAAAATGTAGTTATTACGTAAACTTGTAACAAAACTTATTATTTCGTTAAAACTTTATAATAAATGTATTGTAATATAATCTTATTTATTATTATTATTATTTTTATTTTTATTATTATTATTGGAAATTTCTTTATCATTCATATCTTTATTTGACACGCGAGATAATGCAATATTACCTGTTTTACCCATTAATTCCCTTATATCTTCTATTTTTTTATCGTCAAATGGAGGCAACTGTTGTGGTAAAATGTGTAATGTTATTGTTAAGTTGTCGGATGATAATAATTTTTTTATCATAGTGTCCATATCATTGTCATAAATAACAGGTTCGTATTTGATTATGATTGGTTGTACTGGATAACCGACATAAAATGCTCCTGTACGAAAACGTATAATTGTATCTGGATGCGATATCATTCCCTCTGGAAATAAACATATTGAACCGTGTTTTTTAACATATCTTTTCATTTGTTCGACAGTACTCAGTGAACTAGTTGATGAAAGTGATGAGGAACTATGTGTGTCATTTGTATCGTTCGTATTATTTGTATTATTTGTATCAACTGATTTATTTGTATTGTCTGTATTATTTGTATCGACCGATTTATTTAAACTAGATGTTTTTAGTTTTTTGGCTCTTTTAATTAGTAATAACGGTATAATATTAAGAATCATTCTACCGTACCAAGTTTCTTTAATAAATGTTGACGATAAAAATCCACATCTTAATATGTAAAACAATACAACAAAATCTAAATATGTTGTATGTGTTGAAATATACACCACCGGTTTTCCTTTCTTTATATTATCCATACCGTTAACAATAACTTTTGCATTCATTAAACATAATAATTCGTGTGCTGCCTTTTGTCCGTCATCATAACCAGACAAAAATGGTACGGATGATAATATACCAAGAAAGTCTATCATATTAGGTACCATTAGTTCTTTATTAACTGAAAACATGTCATCAAAATTTGATAGTGAAACCATGTCAATATATTTCTGATAATAAATACTATTATTTTTACTTAATTCTTTTATTTCGCTGAGTGTTTTGACTGATTTTATTTTATTATTACAAATCGGACATATTTTTTTACCCAAGTAACATTTTTTATGTATTATGTGGTCACATGGTTCCAATAAAATGTGGGGAAGTTTTTTTAATAGAAGATTTTTCCCACAGCTGCAACATGAATTTATTGTTTTATCGAGATCATTTTTTTCTGCATTATTTTGTTTATACTTTGTTATTTTAAATTTATTTTTTTTGGCAGATTCTGAATAAATGTCATATCTATTATATTTATTATTTTCATCATAACCATATTCCATTGTTACTTATTTATAATAAATATAAAGTTAAAAAATATTGCTTTTTGATCACATTTTATTATATCACAAGATATTTTTTAGGAACATAAATTATGTAAAATATGTACATATTTTGTAAATATTTTTATCGCAATAATATTATAATATAACTGGATGAATAGTACAAATAATATGAACCATATAAATACTTTGGATGATTTAGATGTTAATAATTTTTCTGAACAATTTCCAGAATTAATTAATTTTGATGATAATAATTGGCTTGAATACATTATAATCATATTGATTGTTATTGTAATTGTGTTAATATATTATGTATTTGGATATGACCATCAAGGATCAGAAAAATTCGGATTGATTTCAAAGAACAATCCTTTAATTGAATACATAAATGATGCACATAAAACTAATAGAAATATTATTGGATTATTAGAAATATGTTCTAAAAAATATCCAGATAAATCTGCTCTCGTTGTAAGAAAGAATATTGATTGGATTAGTGTCAATTATGAAGATTATTTTAATAATGTTAAGCAATTTGCAGAGTCATTATCTTATTGGATAGGTCCAAAATGTAAAGTTGCTATAGTCGGTTTTAATAGTCCTGCGTGGTTTTATGCACATCTTGGTTCTATTGCAAATAATAGTATTTCCATAGGTATTTATTCCTCCTCTACATCAACTGCATGTGAATATATATTAAATAATGCTAATATTGATGTGCTGGTTCTTGATGATGACGTTCAATTAGATAAATTTATTGATACTGAAATGAAAAACATAAAATTAATTTTGTATTATTCACCTCTCAAACAGGAAACATTAGATAAATTTAAAGACTCTGTAAATAAAAATATTCCTCTTGTTAGTTTTGGTGCATTTATGGAGCCAGTTACAATAAAAGATAAAAATAATAAAAATAATAAAAATAATAAAAATAATTTTAATAAAATGATTAAATCTATTAACAATAATGATACTGCAACTATTATTTACACATCTGGGACAACAGGTGATCCAAAAGGTGTCGTTATCACACATAATAATATTATGGAATCATTAAAATCACTATTATCAACAATAGAATCTAAAAGTGTTAGTGGTGAAAAGAAAGGGATCACGACATTAAATTTTAATTTAGGAGAACGATTCGTGTCGTATTTACCTCTTAATCACATTGCTGCACAAACAATGGATATTTATATACCTATATGTTTGGCTGGTTCCGTTTGGTTTGCTGATAAAAATGCTCTTAGTTCCGGTTCTAAAAAAAATAAGACAAAATCTGAATCGAGTCTTGTTGATACATTGAAGGATGCAAAACCAACAATATTTGTTGGAGTTCCCAGAGTTTGGGAAAAAATAGCTGAAAGTATTGAAGAGAAAACAGGTTTCAAAAATAGTTTATTTAAATTTTTTATGAAAAATAAAATAGTTCAAGAAATAGGTCTAAATAATTGTAAATACTGTATCACAACTGCTGCTCCTATATCAGATAATGCTAGAGATTACTTTGATTCGTTAGGATTACCATTATACGATATATATGGAATGAGTGAAACAACAGGACCTCTTACTATATCATTACCAGGCTATAAACGATTAAATTCAGTTGGTGTTCCTCTCAATAATTTAAGAATCAAAGTGAATTTAGATGGTGAGATATTGGTAAAAGGTGCAATAATTTTTTCAAATTATCACAAAAATAAAAAAGCGTCGAGTGAAGCATTCGATTCAAACGGATGGTTTAAAACTGGAGATTTAGGAAAATTAGATAACGGATATTTATACATAACAGGACGAAAAAAAGATCTAATTATAACAGCAGGAGGAGAAAATATAGCACCCACACAGATTGAACAAACAATTTTGAAACACATACCTGAAATAGAATATGCGGTGGTTGTAGGTGACAAACAAAAATTTTTATCAGTATTACTTTTTCCTAAATTAAAAATAAAATTGGATGATAAATATATTGAAAAACAAATAGAACACGCAAATGAGGAAGCATCCTCTAATGTACATAAAATAAAAAAATGGAAGGTTATACCTAAAGAGTTAAAAATTAATGAGGAATTAACTCCTACATTAAAATTAAAGAGAAATATAATAAATAAAAAGTATAATAAACAAATTGATGAATTATATAAAAATGTATGATTTTGTCTAATTTATAATAGGTGGCTTAGAGATATTATATATTATTATATTTATAATATCCATTATTCAATTAAAAAATGCCAGAATTGTGCGAAGTAGTATTAATATCGCAATATTTGACAACAAAAATCAAAAATCAGTTTATCACAGATATTGAAATTATCGCCGGGAAATATTCACACAAACATTTAGAGGGAATTAATTATTTACAAAATCATAAGAATAAAATAATTAATATTAATACAAAGGGTAAATTTATGTGGTTTAATCTTAAAAATGAATATGAAGAATATGTGTATTTGTTAAATTGGTTTGGATTAACTGGTGAATGGTCATTTAAAAAGGGCAACAGTGATAGAATTGTTTTGTCAATAGAATCAGATCCAGGTTCAGATAAAAATATTAAAACCAAACTGTATTTTTCTGATCAAAGAAATTTTGGCATAATACAAATAACTCAAAACGTTGATATATTAGATAAAAAAATTGATACATTAGCACCAGATTTTCTTAAGACTGATTTTTCTGTCAATCAGTTCCAACGTTGGTATAAGGAATTTATACTAAAACACCCCAAAAAGAAAAATATTCCAATTGTAGCATTATTATTGGAACAAGATACAAAAAAAGGTATTGGTTCCGGAATAGGTAATTATTTATCTGCAGAAATATTATACCGAGCAAAAATATCTCCATATAGACCATTAGATAGTTTATCAGATGATGATCTTAAGACTTTAGCAAACACTATTAAACTTGTTGTCAAAATGTGTTATATTTCAAATAAAACAGGTTATATGGAAAAATTAATTGATTTTGTTGATGAACATAAAAAACTTGTTGAAGAAGGTGTTTTCCCAGATTACCAGCCAGAAATACTTATTGATACCTTGCCCCAGTTTGAATTCTTAGTTTACAGAAAAAAAAAAGATAGTCATAATAATGTAGTTCTTGCAGATGAAATAGATGGAACTGGTAGAACTACTTATTGGGTTAAAGAAGTACAAAAATAATAAAAATTGAATTTATCACATTATATTTTACAGTAGAATTAGTTGATTAACTACTTAATCAATTAATTATATTATGCTCGACGAACTATTAAAAAGAGCAGATGACATATTGAAACAAAATAAAACACTTATCGATTTATTGCCAGATCTAAATCAATACAATGAAACGGATTGGCAAAAATATGAAATTTATAATGATGAAAAATATAATAAAAATATTGTGTGTAGTAGTGATTATGCCGATTTGTACATCATATGTTGGAAAAAAAATCAGGAAAGCAAAATTCATGATCACTCAGATAATGGTTGTAGTATGAAAATTTTGAAAGGAAAATTATCAGAAAATCGATACGTAAATATGAAAACTCATTGTGGTGAAACAAATGATGTAATTAAATTTATTTCGTCACGTATTATACAAAAAAATCAACTATCGTATAACCATGGATCCAAAAATATACATAAAATAATCGCATTAGAAGATTCAGTATCATTACATATCTATCCAAAATATTATGTAATGACAACATATGAATGTAAATAATTATCTAATTATCTAATTATTATACAAAGGTATATCACTATCTTCATCATTAAGTATATTGGTATTCTCCTTACCGTATGTCGGTATCGATGCACGTGAATGAGGGGATCCGTGAGATTGGCGTTCGTTATCTTCTTCGCCATTGACTTCATCATTTTCGATATAATCATCATTGTCATCATTGTCATTATTGTCATTATTGTCATCATTGTCATCATTGTCATTATCATCATTATCATCATTATCATCATTATCATCATTATCATCATTATTATCATTGTTTCGTTTATTGATATCTTTATCTTGCTCATTACTTTGACTATGACTTTGACTATAATTATGTGCTTTTTTCAATTTACTCGTTTCTTCTTTAGTGACAAATGGAGATTTTGTAGTTTTCTCTTTCAATTGAGTCGCCAATTTTTGTGCTGTTTGTAATTGTTTCAACTGTTTAAAGCGTTCTAACGGACTCAATCCTGTTTTAACTTGTTTCTTTTCTAAATTTTTATGAACTTTTTCTTCATGAACATCATTAGATTTGTTCGATCCATTATCTAATTTGTCAGATTTGTCTAATTTATCTAATTTATCCGATTTTAGAGGTGGTTCTCTACCAGCATTTTGTTTGGCTTTCAATTCCAATAATTTTTTATAAATAGCTGACATATCTTGTTGCGGCTTACCATCTCTTTTCTCATCGACTTTGTTTTCATCCTCACAATCGTTAGCATCATTATCAATCAATTCGTTATCTATATTATTTGATTTACTAAATAGCCATACATATGTACCAGTAATTATTGCGTCGGCTAGAAACATATAGTATATATAATTTCTAAATCTTTTTATCAGATCACTGTTTTCGCCAGCAATAGAGAACAAATATGCATGTAATATGAGGTAACACATTGAACCAATAATAATTATTTTCATGGTTCGCGATTCATCTGTTATCGATGTCAATAATTTATTAACTAAGAAATAAAACATTTATTTGACTTATAATATAATAGTTAATGGAAAAATATATAATTATTTAGACACAATTATTTTTTTAATTTTTTATTAGTATTTATTATTTTGTTTTATGCGTTTGCGAATATTGTTGAACTAATTTATTGAAATTATAGCGTGGTTTTGGAATTTCTATATCATCAAATGATCCGTATTTTTCAATCCGTTCAAGACGTCGTTTTTCTAACATATCTTTTATTACGCTTTTCATTTCATCCGTTTGTATTATTGTTTTTAATGTTTCTATAATTATTTTTTCTGTTGGGAAAATTTCTAATTCGATACATTTTGCATCTTCCTTTTCATCTTTTCTTATTACTATCTGATAAATTCCATCGAGTTTATTATTAATTAATTCTTTTTCTGATTTAACTTTTGTCGTTATCTGAAATTCAATACATATATTTAATAAAAATCCTTTAACCAATTTATCTTCGTACAATATTGAACAGTGTATTACCGGTAATGCTTTATTCATCATTAAATAATTTCCAGCTATCATACTTTTATAAAATCGTGCATATACCGTTTCAGATATGTTATAAATATATTTATTTATCGTCTCACCATTAAGATCTGATCCATTCGATTTATTTGATTTTTTAGATTTGTTCAATTTATTTAATTTATTATTTTTATCCATTTTATCAGCATCAGCAAGATTATTCGATTCACTAATATCATTTAACTCATCAATATTATCTGTCTCGTTAATTTTATCAAAATGACATATAAGTGGTTCATCTTGAATCGTTTCGTTTGCATCCATCGTACCATAATATTTTATTATAGCAGATGAAGAATTTCGTTGTGGTTTAACAGTAAATACAGTTCCAACTGATGAAACGAATTGAATGTCTTCTTTTGTAAGTGATTCCGGATTAGTCGAATCGGTCATTAATAATTATTATAATATCATATAATTATCAGGTTCTTAAGTTATTTTAGTTTAACTGTTTTATTTTCAATAAAAGTATTGAAATTAAATTAAAATAATCAAATAAAAAATAATTTAAACACGAGCATACCAATATTTACCGTATTTTTCAAGAACCTTGTTTCTAAGTTCTTTTTCGACTTCAGTGTAACCGGAAGTATCATCATCTGTAATAATCAATAAATTATCGTCAGAATATTTAGTTTTACCGTGTTCAATATCACTCAAATATAATCCTCTCCTTTGAAGAGTAAAATCCTCCGCCATTCTCATATTTTCTCCCTCAAATGACGGCATCTTTTTTTCATAATTTTCCATTATTATTTATTCTTCTTAATTATAATATAGTCATAATTGTTTAAGCCATTTTACTTTGACTTTGGACGCATATATACTTTTATAAATTATTTTAATATATATTTATTGTAGATTTATTATCATCATATACACAAAAGTAATAATCCGACAATTAATTTCCTTTTCGGTAAAATCGGGATTCATTAATTTAAATTTTTGACTTAATTTATTATTTTTTAACAATATTTGAATATTAGTCTGTTCCATAAACTTATAATAGTTCTCAAATACATTATTGTATATATTTTCCATTAAATCATTGTCCATTTTAATGATTAACAATTAAATAAGTTTGATATATAATTATTTGATAAAATAAAATTTGTTATGTGATCACGCTTTTGTTAAAATAAATATGTTTCTAATCTTTTTTTAATTTAAATGTCTCAATTATTTTATTCGTTTGATAGATTTTCATTATATTATTACTTGGTGTATATACATTTTCATATTTGTTATATATTTTTTGTTTTTGTGTACCCATTGACAATATTGCGTTTTTAGAAACTATATCAAATTGCCAAATATTTGAGATATCAATTTCATCTATATCTTGGATAATTTTGTTATCATCACAAATATCGTTATTGTTGTTTGATTCATCTAAAAGATAAAAATCAACTATTTTAATTATATCTATATTTTCTTCTGATTTATTGTTGTTATTATGATTATTACTGAAATCTATATGGTTATTATAATCATCGTAATCGACATAGTCAAAATCGATAACTGTTGTAGTGATTGGTTTAATAGGATGGTAATTGGTACAATTCATCTTGTACTTTATTCACAATAAAAAAATATGATGGGGGGTTTAATTGGAATTACTCGTACTCACAGTGGGATTCCAAATAATAGATAGGGGGATCGGGTGAGCAAATTCTTCTAAAACGATATCCTGACTAAATTGTTTCCATTTCCATGTATCTGGAATTTGGTTACCGGACTCATAAATTTCTACAGAACAACCCAATCTGTCAATAATTTTATCGTTATATTTTTTGATAATTATCATTAGTTGTTCAATCGATTCCTTTGCATCTTTCGATGATGTACCAATAAATAGTTTTATTTTATCCCAAGGACGTAAATTTGCTTCTTTTCTCATATTTTGAACAAATGATACAAATTTTTTCACAACAAATAAATTCTTATTTTCCTCATCGAATGTTGTATCAATGATTATAGTTAGATCGTTTTCTGTGTTAATTAATTGATTGGATTCATTGAAATCTAAATTTAGAACTGGCTTAATCTCAAAAAAATCAGAATCTAAACTTATTTTAACACCGTCAACGACAACATCGATATTATTAATTTCCTTATTCACATACTGTCTCATAATATCGGGTGAAATATTCTCTAATTCCTTTCTGATGTTTGTTGCAAGATTTTTGTATTTTTGACCCAATGTTTTGAAATTTGGAGTGAGTTTAAACGTTTCAAATTCGCTCTGTAATTTGTAATCGATTGCCAAACAGTTATTTTCTTCTTTAATATATCCTTCGAAACTTTTGACTTGATCGATGAATGTTTGATCATAATGTACAATGGTAACTCTTTTTACGGGTGCCTTGATTGATGATAAATCGGGCACTTGATTTCTCAATTTCCTAATTGGTAGAATTACTTGTTGAAGTCTACGGAATCCAATTTCAACAGATTTATCTTGTACATTGTCAGCTCCATTCGGATAGGCACAGAGATGGATAGAATCAGGATTTTTTTTAAGGAATGTATAAAGATACTCAGATAAATAGGGAGTAAATGGAGCCATCATTTTAGTGTAGTACATGAATACACGATGCAAAACCGACAATGAAACAGTCCATTGTTCGGTTCCATTCATACCCTTGAGTCTATCACGATTAAATTTGACATACCAATTTGTAAGATCTTCAATAAAATCGATAGATTCCTTGACAGCAGTATCAATGTTAAAATCGTCCATTTTTGCTCTGACTGCATCAATAAGTGAACCAATTCTTGAAAGAATCCATAAATCAGTCACATTTGTTGAACTCTTATAAGCATCTTCGTCAAATGTACCCACCGTCTTTTCAAAATTGATACGATGTTCAACAAAGAATTTAACAGCATTAATCCATGGAATAACACGTTGTTTCATTTGTTCAATATGTTTTTCAGTAAATAATAGTGGTTCTGCTCGAACAGCTGGTGATGAAAGTAGATACAACCTCATAACATCAGCACCATATTTGTCAAGTAATTCCATAGGATCTTTGAAATTTCCATATTTTTTTGAGAATTTGACACCGTTTTCATCAAGAATCAGACCAGTCGTTAAAATTGTCTTTGCAGGTGCAACAATATTGTCATCATCAGATAGACCAGCAGAAATAACCATCAAAGTATAGAACCATCCACGAGTTTGGTCAAGTCCTTCGGCAATGAAATCAGTAAAAAAACCAGTCGAGGAATCAACCTTGTCTTTATTTTCAAAAGGATAATGGTATTGGGCATATGGTACAGCACCACTTTCAAACCAACAATTATGAACGACAATACCATTTGCCACAAAAGATTCATATTGTGGAACAGTAATATCATATACATTTAATTTACCAACAGATTTTTTACTGATCAATGTTAAATTCATTGTTGGAATAGTATTTCTATCACGAGAAACACTATGTGTAATAGCGCGTGAAGGTTTAATTTCCGTTGGATCAAAATCTAGATTTATTTTTGAATTCTTCGAATCTTTTTTGTCAATGAACAAATTTAGGACATTCATTGAATCAAACCATGTATCGAAACTTGGCAAATTAATAATGTCATCGATATCATTCTTAATATGATCTTTTAATGCATCAATGCTTAGAATATTATTTGGATATGGAAATCTTCCAAAATTAATCAATGTCTGTTTAACATCATTGTATATTTCAGTAAATGGCTTTGACATATTAGTAGATTTATGTTCTTCAATGGCTTCAATAAAATCACTGTTTTGTTTAATTACTTCTCTTCTCATTCGATGCCATGTTACGAATGCAGTTAGTCGCATTTGTTTATGTAAACAATATCTGAATCCGATAATTTCGCTAAATTTAACTATATTAGATGAATCTAAACCTAGATTAAGTAGCATATTATATTTTTTAGTTTTTTTTGTTTCTTTTTTCGAAGATGAATTTAAGTAAGGTCCATGAATTTTCATATTAATACCAATTTTGGACATTATTTTAATCATTTTATTATACATATTTTTTAATGTGTCTATATTGTCTCCATCCTTTGAAGCAATAAAAGCGACTGTTGCTGTTTGACTGCCATATGTCCCGTTCTTCCTTTTATAATAGTGTAATGACGGAGAAATACCATCTCCACCGAACATTCCTCCAAAAAATTCACAAATAATTTTATTCGGACATTTATTGACTACATCGACGATGAATTCAGGTAATACTGCTTCTTGATTAATTCTACGACCAATTTGTACACCTTTGAGAGAAATCATTATATCTTTCATTATCTTTGGTACATACACAATGTACATTAATTTTTTGTCCTGTGAAATATTTGGACGAATTCCACAAACTAATTCAATATCATCACAAAATGTTGTCGCATCAAGAATATGTCCAAAAAATGCTACACAACCAACTTGTTTATAAAGTCCATTATGAACAGGGAATGATCCGTCAGTAATCATTAATCCCAAAATTCTTGCAAAAGCCATTGATTTTTGAATTTCATCGAATGTTTTCATAGTAAATGTCATGTCTCCAGCTTCTAGACTCCATTGTTCTTCCTGAATTTTATCTTCATCAGATGATTTATATGATGGATTATTTACAGATGCAACAATTTTTGTATCATTTGGGATCAAATCTTTTGCAAGTTTCCATTCAGATTCATTTTTTTCATTAAGTGTAAGAATTTTATGATCGGGTGTACATGATAATTTTCGTCCATCAGAAAAATACAATTCGATACATTCTTGTTCTCCCTTATGTTTGAATGCATTGTGTTTTCCTTTAACAATTCCTTTAAATTCATTATTCATGTCATACGCTAAAACATTAACATTCATGTTATATAATTGTTCAATTGGAATACTTGTTCCATTATTCAATGAAATTGGTGTACCTTCTGCAATACAATCAAATTGATCGAGTGTCCTTTTAAGCATACCTTTTCCTTGTTTTGATGGAATTTGAATCTTATCGACGAACTCTGGGTGAATATCTGGCAAGGAATCTTTAGGTAAACCAGCACGTTCAAGTAATTCTTCAATACTACCGAAACATTCCATTTCTTCACCATCATCGCTGATAAATACTGGAATTGGAGTACCGAAAAATCTCTTTCGTGAAATACCCCACTTCTTTGGGGTAGAAATCCAATTGTTAAATCTCTTTTCTCCAACATATCCTGGGATCCATGTTGTTTTTTTGTTTGCACTAATCAGTTTGTCTTTAATTTTTGGAACATCAATGAAGAAGCTTTGAACAGCCATGTAAATTAAAGGTGTATCTTTTCTCGGACAATGAGGATAATTATGTTTATACTTGTATGTTTTCAAAATTATACCCCGCTGTTGCAACAGTTCAATAATTTTATCGTTGGCTACAAATACATCTTGTCCTTCAAAATCTGACACAACAGATGTAAATTTACCCTCATCATCTACTGGACATACTGTGTTAACATCTTCAAGTTTAATAATATTATTATCCAAACAGACCTGCAAATCATCAGCACCGAATGCGGCAGCTGTATGGACAATACCGGTGCCAATAAATTCCTCTTCTTCCTCTTCTTCCTCACCGCCTGTTTGTTCTGTTTCAGTTTTACTCTTATTTTTTTTATCTTTTTTATTTTTCTTGTCTTTTTTGTCTTTTTTATCTACAATAACGAAATCACCACTGATAACTTTGTATGAATCACGATTGAGATAATTGAATGGTGGATTATACTCAATACCCACAAGTTCATGTCCCAATCCAAAATTCTCTTTTGTTTTATATCTAATTTTACATTCTTCAACACATTGATCAGCTACGATATATTTGACACCTTTGTTGTCTGTCAAAACAACATATTGGGCTTTAGGATTGACTGTAAGTGCAATATTCGATGGGAGTGTCCAAGGTGTAGTTGTCCATGCAACAAAATTAATTGTTGGATCATTTTTCAGAGGAAATAATACGAAAACAGATTCAGTTTCGATTTTTTTATAGTTACTTGTTGCTTCAAAATTTGAAAGAGGAGTTGCACATTTAGTTGAATATGGCATAATTTCATAGCCTCTTACAACAAGACCTTTATTCCATAGTTGTTTAAAAACCCACCACGTTGATTCCATGAATTTAGTATCCATAGTCTTATATGTGTTATCTTTATCCACAAGTCGTGCAATTCGCTCAAAAATTGGATACCAAGCTCCTGAAAAATTGTGTACAGTCTGTTTACAAAATTCATTGAATTTATCAATTCCCATATCATAAACTTCTTGATTCGAATTAATATTTAATAGTTTATATGCAACCATTTCCAATGGAAGTCCGTGACAATCAAATCCTAGTTTGTTCAAACAATCGTAACCATTCATATATTTGTATCGCAAAACAGCATCTTTGATATAACTGACAAGTAAATGACCAAAATGCAATGTATTAGCACTAACGAATGGTGGACCATCACAAAAACGAAACGGTTCACCTCCTTTATTCTGTCTGATAATTTTTTCATATAATTTATCTGTTGCCCATTTAATCATGAATTGGCGTTCATGTGCAGTGTATGTTTTGTCTGCAATATTGTCAGTACTGATTTCTTCATCAATCATATCAGTAACAATTTTTTCTACATAATCTTTGATATTATCAGTTTGTGCCATTTTATATATTTTTATATGTAACTATATATTATATGTTTTTATGGCCAATAAACTTCATTATTTGACCAATAATAAATGATCTCTCTAGATAATTACATTTTCATTTTTTTTATAAATACTAAAAGAGGCATAAATGTTTTGTAAAAAAAATTGATTATTTTATTGATTTTTATAAAAATATTATTCAGTTATGTAATTCAAAATAATTTTTATGCATAATATTTTGGCAAATCCTGTACATATATTACCACACCAATTAGCCTTTGTAGCTGATATAATAAATAATTATAATAATGATTGGCAAATAACTTTGTCCCCAAAAGCAGATGGTGTGACATCGGTTTTTAAGGATAAATCATTGTATTTCAATGCGGAAGATATTGATGGATTCAAATATGTATATGATACGTTATCATATCCAATACCACATAATAATACTTCATTTAACAGATTCAAATGGATAAGATCAAAGTATGAAGATAAATTTAATTTTACTTCAGAATATAAAAGTAATTTTGTATGCAAAAATATTGATGATGTTAATAATTTGTTTAAAAATGAATATCGCGAACTTGAAAAAATTAAAAATCAAAAAAAAGAAATAAATTGGTATCCTAAATTGACATTTCTTGTTGAAATGCCATTGAGTGATTTTGTTCATATTATCGATAATAAGGCCACAACATATTATCCAAATGATGGATGGATTTTGTCTGTTTACAATAAAACTAATTTATTATTTAGCTCTCCATTAAAAATAAAGCCGACAAACATGATGACAATCGATTTACTTTATGAGAAAGTTTCAAATAAGTTTACAACGATGGAAAACACCGAAATTAGTGTAATAGACATCACATATACAACAGATCTTTTTGATGGTATTTATCGATGCGAATTCGTTAATGAGAGTGAATTATTCAAACCAATTGAACAAAGATATGATAAACAAAAAGCTAACAACAATACAATCGTTAATAGTATTATTACTTATCATACAAACAAACATCATAGACAATGGAGAGCGAATGATATTGTAAAATACATGCACGATAAAAATATATATTATCCAAATAAAATACATACAAATTATATAGAAGTAAAAATAGATGAAATGCTACAAAATTACATTAAATTAAGACACAAGATGAATATCGATATATTGAACAAAATAATAAAAAGGAAAGACATTATACTTGATATTGGATGTGGAAATGGCTCAATTTTGAGAGATATAAACCTATACAATAAATATATTGGAATCGATAAAGATTATAGATGTCTAGCTAAATGTTCAAAATATATTAAACCCAATGACTTGGTAATTTGGGGAGATATATTACTAGATAATTGGGGTTATTTCGATGATAATATTTATTTGAATAAATACGATGTAATAATTATGATAAATACAATACATTTATTCATTAATCATGGCGTGAATTATAGTATATTGTATGATAATATCGAAAAAATATCAAAAACTGGATCGATAATTGTTATATTTACACTTGATACAAATAAAATGTATAATATCAATTATAAAAACCAATTAATTGTTGAGAAACTAATAAATAATACATACAAATTTTATTATTCTTGGATCGATAAAAACTTTGAAGAAAATATACCAAACACAAATGATATAATAAAATATTTTGAGAAACAATGGGAACGAATATTTGTTGATATAAACAGTTTTGATAATTATTTTAAAGATTTTGATGACGATGTAAAACGATATAATGATTTTCATACAATACTTGTTTATAAAAAAAAATAAAAATATATTTTGATAATTAGTACGTTCGCTCCACTAAAAATATTAACTAATAGAATCTTATAATTAATAAGTGATGGAATATTCTTATGATAAAATTAATGATAGAATTCATAATAAAATAAATATTAAATTATCACATGATATAGTTCCATGTACTACAAATAATATTAAAATTACTAAACAATTGTTGAATAATGATAGTTATCATAGTTATAATAAATTGAAATTTAATATCATAGGACAAAAAACCAGAGATGATGCAATAAATATGCTTAATAAATATAATTTGACACCATTAAACCACAATATAATGATGAGTTACATAAATGGAAAAAAATATGATATCGCATTTGATAATGAAACAATGATAAAATATATTAATGATTTAAATTCTTTGAAATATCGGGAAGACGTATATGAGTCTATTAATAATTTATTACAAAATACAAGCGATGTAGCACAAATAAAAACATTTTCTAGAATCGCAAATTCGAAACCTCCAAGACCGCAATTTATAACACTAAAAGAACTCAGACAACGTAACACAGAACACATAATAGTTAAAAATTGTCCACATTGTGGTCACAAATGTTCATCGTCAAAAGAAAAAAAATATGTTATTTGTGGTTACAATGATAACGGATATGATTGGGAAGGATGTGGTAACGATTGGTGTTTCAGATGTGGTAAAATGTATTGCAAAAAATGGGAACGTGATGAATTATATCTTCCAACTAATAGATTTCATAATTCAAAATGTTGTAAAAAACATGCACGATTAAATAATAAAATTTATCCAGATAATTATTGTATGTGTAAAAATATTTATGTGTGTCGTGAAACTGACCAAAATTATTTATTATAAATTATGCGGATAATTAATATAATAAAAATAACATATAATTACAGTAATATATATATATTAAAATGCAATATGTTATACCGAATCAATTAACTTACGGACAAATAGGTGAAGAGTTCTGTAAGTGTTATTATAGCAAAACAATTAACGGAATTAATACAATTATCGATTTATTTCATCCAGGAGCTCTCTGTACAGTCGAAGGAGAAGAATTGGTTGGTGGATATAATTTATTATTGAAACTTGCTAATCTAGGTATTTCACGATTTGAATACAATAATGTTTCAGGAATAACACAACCAGTTAGTAATTCAGAAATAGTTATAACAGTCAATGGCACACTGAGAGGAATTGGTTACTGGGGGCAAGTTTATCAGTGGGTCAAATTTAATGAAGTATTTATTTTAGAAAATATAGGCGGCTCCAGATTCATTGTTAAAAATTATATGATTCGTTCTGTATAATTTTATTTTTTTTATCATAAATTGTTGAGAAAGATGCCACAATTCAAATTTAGTTATAGATTTAATTTATTTATAACTAATATTAAATATTATATTATATTATTATAAATATAATATTAAATGCCAGAAAATCAAGATTTAAATTTATCAGGTAGTCCAGTTTCTGAGTCCAATAGAACAATAGAAACTGTATCTGTTTCTTATGTATCTGAATTGTCAGATGACTTGTACCAAATTATTAAAGAAGGTGAAAAGGAAAAAAAAAGTAATCATGAACATATAATGAATGAATTAATGAAAAATAAAGACGTACTCGAAACTTCTTCATCATTTTCTGTTAAAACAGAAAGTTCATCCATTGTAGGTTCAGCAGGAAATGATGTAACATTTAATGTTACAAATATTGCATCAGAATTTGACACAGCTTCATACGAAACATATGATACACAAAATGAATCATCTGAATCATCTGAATCATCTGAATCATCTGAATCATCTGAATCATCTGAATCATCTGAATCATCTGAATCATTAACTGCATCTGTACAGTCAACTGATTTTCATGAATCTACCGAATCCACTGAAGCACATGAATCACATAAATCACACGAAGAACACAAATCACACAAATCACACGAATCACATAAAGAACATGGATTACATTCAAGACATTCATCAATATCTGAGTCTGAATTAATATCTGAATCCGATTCTAAATCAATTATTGAACCCGAAACCGAAACTGAAATTGAAACTGATTCCGAATTAAAATCAGTACATTCATATGGTTCTAGTCATCCAAATCATTCAAGTAATCCAAGTAATCCAACTCATTCAAATGTTTCAAAACATTCAGACTATTCAGAACAGTCAGAACAGTCAGAACAGTTAGAACAGTCAGAACAGTTAGAACAGTTAGAACAGTCAGAACAGTCAGAACAGTCAGAACAGTCAGAACAGTCAGAACAGTCAGAACAGTCAGAACAGTCAGAACAGTCAGAACATTCGAGCGATAATGATTCACAATATTCTAATTTGGTAAATGTCGTGAGTGATGTAAAATGTGATATGCATAAAATTTTAAGATTAATTAATTTATTGGATAAACAAGCCAGTCAACATAAAGTAAAAACAGAATCATTAGAAAAAGAAATTGAATCTCTTAAATCGGAAATAGATAAAATATCATCGAGTGGAAGTGGATCCAAATCATCTGTATCAGGAACAATTTCTGGATCATTTGGTAGTTTTGAAACTGAATCAATTGAATCAAAGAATGGCAAAACAGTTGATGATGTATCAAATTCGTTCGGTTCTTTGCCGTCACGTGTATTAAAATCACTCAATACCAAAAACATAAATATTGACACCAATACTGAAACTAGTGATATTAATACAGAAAATAGTGGTAGTGAAGACACAAATTCAAGTCTTGCTTCTGGAAACTTTTCATCTCAAACATCGCAAGCTTCCTCTATGACAAACGGCACTGCCTGCTCTAAAGATGAATTCGATAGATTTAAAGAACATGTTACTACAACAATAAATGATCTAGCTCTCAAAGTTGATAAACAAATAAAATTATTCTCAGTTTCGTTGGGTGGTACTGTTTCCAATAAACGTCGTTATTAATTTATCAATTTACTGAGTTGTAGAATTACACATATAAAATTTAAACAAAATTACTTATTGTGCTATTTAAATTTTAACACAATAATAAAAATTATCATAAAAATTATCATAAAAATTTGAACAAATTTTATACAAAATATTTGTGTTCGTCGTATTTATAAAAAAAAATTATTTGTGTTTATTTTGTTTTTGTGCTTTTCTCTGTGCTTGTCGTCTTTCTGATCGTGACAAGACTTTAGTAAATCCTTTTTCTTTATTTTCTAAATCCTCTTTATTATCTTCTTGGTCATTTTGATCTTCTTGGTCGTTTTGATCTTCTTGGTCATTGTCATAATCATTATTTTGATCATTATTTTTATCATTATTTTGATCATTATTTTGATCATTATGATTATGATTACAAGTATGATCATGAACATGATTTGGTTGTGCCTGTTGACTATTTGGAACTATATTAGAGAATACTTGTTTCATGTCTTGCATATTTTTATCATCTTCTTGTTTCATACGAAGAAGTGTTTGTTTATTCTTTCTTGCTAATCCTAGTTGTTTTTGTTTATTATGTAATTTTTCCAACAATTCATTTTTGTATTTTGTATTCATACCACTGTATGATTTGTTATTTGGATTAACTTTATTTAATTTAGCAAGATTACTTAAAAAAGCTGCTCTGTCTTCTGGAGATGCTTTGCGTAAATTTTCAATTAGTGCATTTTTATAATCATGTTTCGTTTCAAGATTTTGATTCTGATTTTGATTCTGATTTTGATTCTGATTTTGATTCTGATTTTGATTCTGATTTTGACCATTTCCACTGGCATTTACTAGTTGTTCAAGATTATCATCGAATGATACATCGAGATCATCAACAGTTTCTGACGGGTGTTGAATTGAATTAATAACACTTGCTACTCGTTTCTGCGTAACATCAAGAATTTTAATTTCCTCAGCTAATTCATTGACTGATTGTGAATTGTTATTATTTGCCATCGAATTACTATAGTATTGTAGCTTGTATGATAAAGAGATCAATAATAATAAATAAATTTGTCAATAATAAAATATATCAATTTTTTCTAAATAAATTAATTTTTTCTGAATAAATTAATTCATTTGAACATCATATAATCTTCTGTTTTCTTCATTGTGAAAATAGTAATCATAGAATTCAACGATGTCATCTAATGTTATTTTTTTAATTGTATCAACACATATTTCAATAAAATTAATCACATTATTTGAATTTATAGCTATATCATAATTATATGAAGCATAGCTTGGTAAGTTATCATGTGGCCGCACAAAGTTCTCAATAAGTGATTTTTGTATTTCTTCCAAATCTTCATGTGGTACATCGGCTATTAATTTTCTAGCATCTTGAATAAATTGTTTAATTCTGTGTGATAAAAATTCGGCATCCTTAACGTTTGACTGTACAACAAATTTGAACATTTTATATTTGAAATTTGAATGACCCATTGAAATCAATCCACATGAAACATAATATCCTAATTGTTCTTCTGTTCTAAGTTCGTTGAAAAATTTATCGCCTAGTATTAATTCTATAAAATTCGTTATACATAATATTTTATCCCAATTTTCAGTATAACCAGCTTTTACATAGTCAATACCTATATAAATACATGTCGCCGAATTTGTTTCCTTCGAATTATATGATTTATTTTTAATAATCATCGGTTTTCCTTTATCAGAAATTTTTACTGTTCTCAACATTTTTGGTTTATCATTCATTGGTTTGAATTGTTTGAATATATCGGCTATCAGTATTGATTCAGTTTCTGATATGTTACCTATTGTTGCAGTTCTTATATATGAATTTCCTATCATATTATTTGCAAAACTGTGCACACAACTATATGTAGCCGTCTCTATATTATCGAGTAATTCGATTATCGAATAACTATTATTGACGATAGCATTCTCAAATAGTCTATGTAGATTAACATGTGGTGGATCAAATAGTGTATTTGTTAGATCTTTAATCATTTTTAATTTCTGTCTGTTAAAAACTTCGTGAGTTATGTCCGGATATAATATTTTTTTCGCACACATATCTATAACTTTATAGATTCCTGCTGATGGACCATAGATTGTTATAGTAATTGCATCTGTTTTAACTCCAATTGATGCCGAGTAATTACTCATATTACATTCGTATAAATCTGGATTCATTATATCATTAATACAGCGCAAGAACAAACTGAATGTTACAACATCATGTATAGAATTTCTTATTTCAGGAAGTATAATATCAACAAAGATATTTACATGTGGAACATTAAATTTAGTTGTGAATTGAGACCATGTTTCTATAGTATCATGATCTAGTTTTTTTAAATACTCATCATTAGTTCTCTTTGTATTTATATCAAGATTTGTGCAAATATAGGGATTTTTTTCTGGAAGATATAATTTTTGGTTTAATTCTGCATCTGAATTAACGTCATTTTCTATTGTTGTTGAATTTGAAATAGAATATTCTGTTCCATACCACGGTTCGACTTTGTCTAAATATCCCTCAAATTTTTTTGATGATAAAATTGTTACCATATTTTGCTTTGTCATCTTAGACATTATTTCATTGAGTAATTTATATACAATTGTATCGTATTCATTTAATAAATTGCCACTCGTTATAATCTCATCAATTGGTATTTCTGACGTAATATAAGCATTAGATAAGGCATTTGCATACGATACAGAATCACCCTTTTCTATATTCAAAAAATTCTGATGTTTTAATAGTTTAGTTTCCATATATAATTCTTTTATTTTCTCTTCAGGTGATCTCTTAAACATATCAATATATTCATAAATTATTTGTTCAATTAATTTTCTATTTTCCGATTCAAATCCTTCCTGTGTGGTCTCAATTGTTACGCTAAATGTACCAATATTTCCCGTTTTATTACCCAAACCAGCCGATAAGCTTTGTGCAAGATTCTTGCGTCTCAGTAAATCATATATACTGCCACGTCCCTCGTGACCAAAAATATGAGAAATCAATTCATCAACAGTATAATTTTTGTAAGTGGTCCTAAATTTATCCATATCATCTATTTGCCAATCGAATTGTATTTTATTTTTTGTTTTTATCGGTGTTATCGTAATTAATTTCGGTGTTTCATACGGTAATTCATAGATTCTTTTACTGCAGTTTTCATAGACATCTTTATTTTGCACTGATTCAAATATATTTCTAACCATTTCTTCTAATTCATCTAAACTTATATTACTTACTAGTGACAAACACATATTATCAGCTGAATAATTTGTATTGTAGAATTCTTTAACCTTATCTACAATACCTGGAACATTAAGACTTTTTAAACAACCAGTACCAAAATAATTGAATGGATGATTTTCTTTACATATTGTATGCATAATCTGATTTTTTCTCCAATTATCATTCATTATATTATTTTCATGTTCAGAATTAACAGCATTCATTTCCTTTAATATCGAGTCATCATTGAATAATGGTTTTATAAAAAATTGAGCGAATATATCTAATATTTCGACAAATGCTTGTGAATGAACAGAAAAATAATAACATGTAAATGTATCAGCTGTAAACGCGTTGCTCATACCACCATATTTTGCTAATATCGAACTATACATATCATTTTTAGGATATTTTTCGCTACCTAAAAACAACATATGTTCCAGAAAATGAGCTAACCCATGATGTCCCTTTTCATCAATAGATCCAATTCCAACACTCAAAGATGCAGCAGAAATTGTAGCATTACTATCATTTACAAGGATGACACTCAATTTGTTATTTAATAATACATATCTGTAATCGCGATCATCATTTACGGATTTGTATATCCCACCACTATTAACAATTATTGACATGAAATTAATAATAATCTATAATAATATTTCTATATGTATTGTGTATTTTATTTTCAATCTTTATTACGATTTGTGATCGTATTTAAATTTTATTTAAATATTACTTATTATCGATAATAGTTTTTTCTCTGTTTATAATGACAAAAATTTAAACGACTATCAAGATCTTTTTCTTTTTTAGGCCTTATAACGTAAAATATTTGATCAATATTATTATTTTTTACAATTTTTTGTATCATTGAATAATTTATTGTATTCAATACTTTTTCCAAAAAATTTATAAATTGATCTGGATCATTATAATAATTGTCACAAATTATTATCATTTCGAATGGTGTTACACCAAACACTTCTGATAGTTTATTATAATATTCATTCATAATTTTCTTATTGTAAAATTTATTCTCTAATAATTTTTCTCTGGATATCTGTGGTATCTCTGATAAAGATGTCCATTGTGACATTATCAACTCATTTATAAATATTAAAATTTTATCATAGTTTTGTTTTCTTATATTTTTTTCAAATTCTTTTACTTTTTCAAGATATTCATGTACTGATATCGATCCATCATATATAGGAGCCGGTGGAGTTATCGGTGAAACTGATGATTGCGTGTGAGTCATTTGTGAATTTATTGTCATTGAATTTAAATATTGTATCAAATATTATTCATTTTTTTACATCAACTTTAGTTTATATAAAAATATATCAATTTTTTGGTAAATTTAAAAAAAAATTGGTGAATTATAATAAATTATCATTTATTGATAACATACTTGTTCAGGTGATAATTCAGGACATTCCCAATTATAAAAATTATAATACAAAAATGTTTCTCCTTTGACAAATTTATTGAAATTATCATATAATACCTCCAAATTTTCCATTACATCAGTACTTGTAAATAAATCAATACTTTCATTACTTGCATCAATTATAGCAGATTTGAATATACTCAATGGTGTAATTTCTGTTGAAGTATACGTATGTATTTTTGCAACTCTTAGTGAATCTGTTGAATCGTTTTTTTCTACAGATTTCATCCCATATTTTGTATAACTATAAAAATCTTGAACATCACCATCTTCATTTAGTATAACGTAAGAACTAATAGATTTATTATTCATAAATGTATGTATAAATTCTTCTAATGTGTATTTTTCATAAATATTATATTTATCCTGGTAATCACACAATATATCATATGCTTGTTTTATTTTTTCAATTGGTTGGCTTGATAATTTTACTCCCTTACTTTTCACTGTATGATCCACTTTATATTCATCAATTGCTCTCTTCAATTCCTTCACATTTTCTAATTTAACATATCCTAACTCATACATTTTTTTGTAATTTATTGGTCTATAATAGTATTCAACTTTACAAATCGGTGTCGGTATATATAAATTTGTTCTAAAATCACCCACTTCGATATTCATCGCTATTAATCTTCTCACTGTTTCATTTATTAATATTTTAGCCAATCCCTTATCTCGCAATTTTGGATGAATACCAATGTATTTAATACTTCCGACATCTTTTATTAAGTCAAATAATTGTAATTTTTTAATAGTATAGCACACAATACCGCCCGTAATAGTAGAATTTTTATCAGAGGATGTTGCGTCTTTGTTAGAAATAGCTGTCATTCCAAAAATATAACCCCTATTTTGTTTATGTGATAACATATATTTTATATTTTCCTTCGTATAAACATATTTAAATTTACTATTTTCATCACTAACATTATATTTATTAATAAATTTAACTACTTCTTCCATATCTGCATCATTATTCAGATCAAAATTTTTCCATGTATAAGGTTCCAACATTTTTACTTCCTCTTTGTGTTTATTCAAAATTTCTTTATTGATTATTTTTGGTAAAGGAGCCATCTTCCCGATTTGTGTAACTGGTTGCGTTTTCCAGTATTTATAATCCCATTTTACTGCATCCTCCTTAGTTTTTGGATGTTTAAGAAGAAAATCAGTTACATCTTCATTATTTTTAACCTTTGCAATGTAGTCTTGGATTCTACTAAACGAATAATCCGCCATGTTAATAACTTATAATATACTATTTATTTTTTACTGTTTATGTATCTTTGTTAAATATTACTATAATTATTAAAAATCGAACTTTTTGAGCGGGATCACCTTTATGATTTTATTTTTACTCTTCACTATTATTTTAGTTGAAGGTTCCTTTTTTGTTTTCTCGATTTTTTCTATAGTTAATATATGCGTCTGCTCTGACTCGCCTTTATTTGACACCTCCTTTCCCTTCTTTTTTGAAGTTATTTTCATTGGGGTTATCGGCTTTTCTCTTCCCTCTCT
>Ga0182016_10001451_pt1 | contig 28880 bp, 26 predicted proteins | sample 712S2MmetaG_FD_120491 | JGI IMG/M metagenome (GOLD analysis project Ga0182016, IMG submission 120491) | Permafrost microbial communities from Stordalen Mire, Sweden - 712S2M metaG | ecosystem: Environmental > Terrestrial > Soil > Wetlands > Permafrost | place: Sweden: Stordalen | collected...
CAAATCGATTTCCAAATCCGCCGTGTCTCAGGAATTCGGGCGAGAAAGGCGCTCATAACTCCTTATGCATCTAGAATCTGCAAATAACTTCTCTGGAATCAAGAATTTAGACGGAGATGTCCGTTCTATCTAGCTGAAAACAGAGAACTTCTTTACAGAAATACCCTTTTTTTTCTTTTTTTTCCGCCTGAAATTCTGAGCGCGGGTGTCAAGGGTCTCTCGCATTTGGAGACTAGGGCAAGCAGGAACCCTGTGAACCAAGACAATTCCATCCGGAGGTGTGTTCACCCCACCAGATTCTCCAGCCGATCCAGAAACTTCCGCTGCCCAACAAGTAGTTTCTCGCGCGCTTCGGCCACCTCAAACCACCCTGCACGATCAACCTCTGGGAACTCCTGCGTCCTTCCCGATTTCGGCGGCCACTCCATCGGGAAAAGATTGCTCTTGATCGATTCCGCGTCAACATCTCCTTCAGCCGACCACGTCGAAACCACCTTCCCGCCCGGCTGCTTCAACTCACCCAGCGACTGAAACTCCACCGCCTCCAGCGTGAAGCCCGTCTCTTCGGCAAACTCCCGCACGGCTGCGGCCAGTGGCTCTTCTCCCTCTTCATATTGCCCTTTGGGAATCGACCACGCACCTGCATCTTTGTTCTTCCAGAAAGGCCCTCCGGGGTGTACCAGAAACACCTCCACCCCTCGCACAGTGCGCCGATAAAGAAGAATTCCCGCACTCAATCGAGGCATCCAGGCTCCCGCATTGCGAGGACTTTATGACCATTGTTCCCGTGGATCTCTCTACGCCCCACCCTCAAAGATCTTCTTCGACAGATATCGCTCCGCCGAGTCGGGCACAATCACCGCGATCCGCTTTCCCTGCCCCAACTCCCGCGCCAACTCCACCGCCGCAAATACCGCCGCCCCGGAGCTCGATCCACCCACCAGGCCTTCCTCCGCAGCCATCCGCTTCACCATCGCGAACGCGTCGTCATCCGTCACCGCAACCACACGGTCGCACACCTCGCGATGAAACGTCTCCGGCACAAAGCTCACGCCAATGCCTTCCACCCTGTGCTTTCCCGGTGCGCCGCCCTGAAGGATCGACCCCTCTGTCTCGACAGCCACGTTTAACACCGCCGGGTTCTGTTCCTTCAAGAACCGCGCCACGCCGCTGAACGTTCCGCCCGTCCCCACGCCGGCCACAAACCCGTCGACGCGCCCTTCCATCTGCTCCCAGATCTCTACGGCGGTCGTGTCGTGATGAAACTGCGGATTGGCCTGGTTCTGAAACTGCAGCGCCGTAAACGAACCCGGAATCTCCGCGCCCGCCGCACGCGCGCGCTTGATCGCTCCCGCCATACCTTCCGCTTCCGGAGTGCGAATCACCTCGGCCCCGAATGCGCGCATCAGGATGCACTTCTCTTCGGCGAACCCCTCCGGCACAAACAGCTTCACCCTGTACCCGCGATTCACGCCGATCAGCGCCAGCCCCACTCCGGTGTTGCCTGCCGTAGCTTCGAGTATGGTCGTTCCGGGCTTGTCCGCGGTCCCCTGTCGCAGCAGGCCTCTAGCCTCCGCGTCAAGAATCATCCCCAGCGCCGCGCGGTCCTTGATGCTGCCGCCGGGATTCAGGAATTCGAGCTTGGCAAACACCGCCGCGCCCGGCTCGGGAGAAAGCCGCCCCAGTTGGAGCATGGGCGTTGAGCCCACCAGCTGTGTGATGTCTTGAGCAACACGAAGTGCGGACGACTTAAGGGTTTCAACAGCCATGGCAGATTCAGTCTATATCCCGCCGGCCGCCCCTGGCTTGGACCTACTTTTTGTCGCTTGCCGCACCCTTTTTGGGTTGCCGTACCACCGGGAAATACCCCGTCCGCGTGCGCACCGTCAGCTTCCCCGTACCCTTAGCGTCGGCTGTCACCTGCACGCGCCGGAATCCCGGCTCCGTTGTCGGCTTTGTCGATCGATATCCCAGCGTGTATTGGTTACGGATATCCCGCGCTACCTCAGCGGCGATCTGGTCAATCTGCTCAATCGACTTCGGAAAAAACGCTATCCCGCCGGTTTCCGTCGACATCATCTCCAGCGCCCGGCGTGCGTGACGAACTTCGGAGTGGCTCATCTCGTCGCCGAACAGCAGCCCAATCGAATAGATCACTGGCCCCGAGAGCGCCTGCACCCGCCGAATCGTCTGCTCCAGATTCAGCGTCGATGCGTTATCCTCGCCATCCGTGATCAGGATCAGCACCTGCTTGGGCCGCTTGGCGTCTTCCGCCAGCTTGTCCGCCGACGCCACCACCGCGTCGTAAAGCGCCGTGCCGCCGCGCGACTCGATATGGCCCAGCCCGTCCCGCAGTTTGTTTACATCCGACGTGAACTCCTGGTCGATAAAAGCCTCATCGGAAAAATTCACCACGAACGCCTCATCCTGTGGGTTCGAAGCTTGAATCAGATCCAATGCGCTTTTATTCACCGCTGGCCGCTTGCGCGACATCGATCCGGAGTTATCTACCACCAACGCAATTGAAACCGGGAGATCGGAGTGCTGAAAGCTGATTATGGTCTGCTTAACCCCGTCCTCGGCGACCTGGAAGTCGTCTTTCTTCAGATCCGAAATCAGCTTCGTTCCTTCCAGCACCGTGGCGTTGAGAATGACCTCTTCCACGTCGGTGTGCAGAACGAATCCTCCGCCTTCTTTCTTCAGCGGCCCCGCGCCTGTCGAGGGTGGCTCCGCGTCCGGCGACCGCACAGGATCGCGATCCACCGTCAATGGTGGACCTTGCGCACCGGATTGAGTCTGGGGGGGCTGCGGTGTTTGTTGTGCCCCGAGCGTCAGCGCTGCTCCGGCAAAAACAATCGCGAGAAACCCGTTATTGCAAAGGCGCATAGTAGCCGGTACGAGCATGGACGGTCAGCGGAGGCAACCCTGCAGGAGGATTCACCTTCACCTTCACTTTACGCCACTTGCCGTCGCGGGTCAGGTCCTTGGGCCGGAAGCCGATCATATATTGGTTGCGCAGTTCGGTGGAAATCTTCTCGGCAATGTCCCCCATTTCCGCAATGTCGTCCACGCGGAAGAGCCGCCCACCCGTTTCTTCGCTTAAATCGTTCAGCAGCTGCGGTCCCGTCCGCTCTTCAGGCGTAGGCGCATACGGGTCGAAGATACCTATGGAGTAGATCTCCACATCCGACTCGCGCACCTGCGACCGGACCTCTCCCTCGGTATACCGCGACCGGTTATCGCCGCCATCCGAAACCACCAGCAGCGCCTTCCGCTCGTGCCGCGCGTCCTTCATCTTGGCCACACCGTAGTAAATCGCATCCAGAAGTGCCGTTCTGTGGCCACTGCGCACCGTCGCCAGACGCGCCTGAATGTCTTCCACAGAGTTCGTGAAGTCCTCAATCAATTCCGGCCGGTCGTTGAAGCCGATCACAAAAAACTCGTCCTGCGGATTGGCCGTCTTGATGAATTGCAAAATCGATTCCCTGGCCCGAATCAGCTTCGAAGTCATCGAACCAGAAAGATCGAAGATGATCCCGATTGAAACCGGTGCGTCTTCGCTGGCGAAGCTGATGATCTTTTGGCCGCTGTTGTTTTCAAATACCTGAAAATCCTCTTGCTCCAGCCCCGTCACCAGCCGGTTCATGGGATCTGTCACCGTTACTGGAACCAACACCATATCCACATTCATTCGAATCCGTGAGCCGGGATGAATTTTCAGCGCATCTGGGCCAGTCGCAGCCGGTGCTTCGGCGCCTTTCGGTTCAGCGGTATTGGGAGTTGCCGTGGAAGGAGGCGGTACATGCACCTTGTCGAGCGGCGTGTCCTGGGCCTGCACCCGAACCGCGCACAATCCGACCGCCAGTGCGCAAACACACAGAATGCGCCACAGGATCGGGCCTTTTCTGGCCGCGTCTTTCGCACTCGCCGGGAAGGAAGGTATCCTCATGAAACCGCACCAGGGAATGACAGATGTTAGCACGCTCGGCGAAGCCGTGTTGTCACTCCATTGTCCCCGCATTGTCCGCTGGTCAGGTTGCTTCCAACCCCATGAAAAAACGGCCCGCTTCTGCTGCTGCGATACAATCACCCCTGAGCGCAGAACACTCCAACCCACCGAAGAATAGCCTCTGCGTACATATATTCCGCCGATTTTCCGGGAGCAAGACCGTCGATATGGCTCGTATTTATCCGTTCCGTGCATGGCGCTACAACCCCTCCGCAGTCCGCCTCGATGACGTCGTGACGCAGCCTTACGACAAAATCTCTCCCGCCATGCAGCAAGCCTATTACCAGCGCAGTCCGTATAACCTGGTGCGCATCATCCTCGGGCTACCAGAACTTTTCGATGCCGAACGCGGAGAGAGCGTCTACACCCGTGCCGCCCGCGACTTCCGTTCATGGCGCGATCAGGGCATCCTCCACCAGGAAACAGAGCCCTGCGTTTTTGCCTACGCGCAGCGCTTCACTGTTCCCGGAACGGACATCGTCAAAGAGCGCCGCGGATTCATTGCGCTGGGCAAATTGCACGACTACGCAGAAGAAGTCGTCTTCCGGCACGAACAGACCCTCTCCAAGCCCAAAAGCGATCGTCTAAACCTGCTCAAAGCCACGCGCGCCCACTTCGGCCAGATCTTCATGCTCTATTCCGACCCCGGCGGCAACATCGAAACAATCCTCTACGACGGCAACGGCCCCGCCGAGGCCGAAGTCACCGATGACTATGGAGTTCTCCATCGCATCTGGACTGTCAGCGACCCGGCAGCCATCCGCCTCCTGGCCGGCGCCATGGACGACAAGAAGCTCATCATCGCCGACGGCCACCATCGCTATGAAACGGCGTTGAACTACGCCAAAGAGCACTCTCCCGCGCAGCCCCAGGGCTCCACCGAATCCCGCTCCATGCCCTCGCAGCCGGCCTTTCCGGAAGCCGCCGTCATGATGACTTTCGTGAACATGGACTCCGACGGCCTCGTTATCCTGCCCACCCACCGCGTGGTCCACAGCCTCGAGTTTTTCGACGCCACTGCCTTCGCAAAGGCAGCCGACGAGTTCTTCACCGTCGAACCATTACAAGGTGCGGACTCTACCAACTTCATTGCCACGCTAGCTCGCCAGCAACGCACTGCATTCGTCGCCGTCACCCCAACCGGCGCTCTGCTCCTCCGCTCAAAATCCGATGTCATTGACGCCGCGCTCACATCCATTCCCGACCGCCAGCGTCGACTCGACCTGACGCACCTCCACTCCATAATCCTCGATCGCCTCCTCGGACTCGACGCCGAAAAAGTTCGCGAGCAAACCAACCTGCGCTACCTTCGCGATGCCTCCGAGGCCGTCGAGCAAGTAAGCCGCGGCGAAGCCAATGTCGCCTTCCTCACCAATCCCGTAACTATGGAGCAGTTGCGCGAAGTGGCCTTCGCCGGCGATGTCATGCCGCAGAAATCCACCGACTTCTTCCCCAAGCTCCTGAGTGGCCTCGCGATCTATGCGCTCGACTAACAGGAGTCACGCGCGCCGCACGGCACTTCAAGCGGCCGCCTTTCTTGTTGCAGCCACCGCTCTGCTCGCGCCGGCCCAGCAGCCGGCGCCCGCACCTTCCGCTCCGCCCGTTGTTCCCTCATCACCCACATCGCGCTTCGTCGTCGTCCTCGACGCCGCCCATGGCGGCGACGATTCCGGCGCTCGTATCGACAGCGGATCAGAAAAGGACGTGGCCCTCGCCCTCAGCGTTAAACTCCGTTCCTTGCTTGCCGCACGCGGCTTTCAGGTGATCACCACCCGCGAGTCCGACGCCACACTCGACGCTGTCCACCGCGCTGAAATCGCCAACCGCTCCGGCGCCCAGGCCTGCCTCAGCCTTCACGCCACCGAATCCGGCTCCGGCATTCACCTTTTCGCCTCATCGCTAACGCCGGCCGCGCCCACGCGCATTCCGGCTTGGAAAACCGCGCAGGGCGGCTTCGTCACCCGCAGCCTGGCTCTGGCCGGCGTCGTCAACTCCGCTCTCCAGCACGCCAACATTCCCGTCACCGTAGGCCGCACCGCGCTCCCTGGCGTCGATAGCATGACCTGTCCCGCGATCGCCGTCGAAATCGCTCCGCTGCATCCTGCCAACGCCGCGATCACCAGCCCCGCCGATCCCGCCTACCAGAGCCAGATTGCTGAAGCTCTCGCCGCCGCACTGCTCGAGTGGAAGACGGAGGCACGCCAGCCGTGATACGTCGCTATCAAACGGTTCTCTTCGTGATTCTGTTCGCCGCCTCAGTCGTCATGGGCGTCGTCCTCTGGCAACTCCGCGAGCGCGCCCACCAGCGCCTCATCACCGGCCAGAATTCCACCCCCACCCAAGCTCCGGAAGTCGCACCCGCCGAAAAAGCCACCTTCCTGGTCGCGAACGACGCCGACAGCTCCCTGCTCGGTCAGGAGCAGATCCTTCCGCTGCCCCAGGATCCCGGCGCGCGTGCCCGGCTCATCCTTGGCAAACTGCTCGATATTTACGCCGCGTCTAATGCCCTCCATCCCGTTCCCGGCGGCGCCGCATCAATCGAAGAAGTCTTCCTGCTTCCCGTTCCTAGCAGCGAAACCTCCAGGCCCACCAGTTCCCGGCCCGCCTCTGCATCCAGACCGCCCACGGAAGACTCCACCGGCCCTCAGCTCGCCGTTGTGAACCTCTCCAGCGCCTTCGTTGCTGGCCATCCCGCCGGGATTGAGACCGAAAGCCTGACGGTGCTATCGCTCTGCGGCACCCTCCACGCCAATCTTCCACGCGTCGCGCAGGTGCGCTTCCTCGTCGATGGCCAGCCACGCGCTACCCTCGCCGGACATGCCGATCTTACCCGCACCTACCTTGCCGCCGGCGCGGTTTCCCCCGAAGGCGCGCAGCAATGAGCACCCCGTTCGTTCAATCCCCCTCCATCGGAGTCTTTGATTCCGGCTTTGGAGGTCTCACCGTCCTGCGCGCACTGCTCAATCTTCTTCCCCAAGCCCAATTCAGTTTCCTTGGCGACACGGCCCGTCTTCCCTACGGCTCCAAATCCCGCCGTACCATCGCACGCTATGCCGCGGAAAGCGCCAGATTCCTCGTCGAAGAGCAGGGTGCGGAATACCTCGTCATTGCCTGCAACACCGCCAGCGCCCTCGCGCTTGACGCCATTCAAGAAGCCGTTCCGGTTCCTGTGCTCGGCGTGATTGAACCTGGCGCATCGGCAGCCCGCGCAACCTCCCGCACCGGCGACGTTCTCGTCATCGCCACTGATGCCACCGTCCAGAGCCATGCCTACTCCGCAGCCTGCCAGGCCCTCGGTCTCCGCGCCCTCGAAAAAGCCTGCCCCCTCCTCGTTCCCCTCGTCGAAGAAGGATGGGTCGACCATCCGGTCACCGCACAGGTCATCGAGATCTATCTGAACGAACTCCGCGCAGAAGCCGCGCAGAAGGGATTCGATCCCGACACGCTGGTGCTCGGATGCACCCACTACCCGCTCTTGCGGCGTGCCTTTGAGAAGGCTGTCCGCCCCGGCACCGTCGTGATCGACTCGGCTGAAGCCGCCGCCGAAGCCGCAGTCCAGCTCGTCAGCGGCCGCCGCTCGGCCTTTGTCGATGCACTCCCGCCTCTTCCGCGCAGCGCGCAGCTGCAATGTTTCGCCACCGACTCAGTCGAAAAATTCGAGCGCCTCGGCTCCCGCTTCCTCGGCCGCCCTGTCGGCCCCGTCCGCCTCGTCGACCTTGGCGGCTAGCGCAAGAGCCCGGCTTCGCATCCATTCCGCAGCTTCATTGCAGAAGGGGCTGGAAAGCACTGACCCTCTGCGAGCGCGCAGCGAGCGCCTCCCGCATCGCAGGTGCCTGATACTCTAAAGATTGCTCGCCCGTGCGCGCACTTTTCCGGAGGACGAACGAAAGCATGATCAATCTGGCGGGTAAAACGGCTGTGGTCTTCGGGCTAGCCAACAAGCGGTCCATCGCCTGGGGCATTGCCCAGCAACTCCACAGGGCCGGCGCCACACTGGCCATCTGTTATCAGAACGAGCGCATGAAGCAGGAAGCTCAAAGCCTCATCGACGAGCTTCCGGGCGCCTCGGGCTTCCAGTGCGACGTCTCCAGCGACGCCGAAATCGATTCGCTCTTCGCTGCTCTCAAAGAGAAATACGGCAAGCTCGAAATCCTTGTTCACGCCGTGGCTTTCGCGCCCGCCAGCGAGCTCCGCGGCGACTTCATCAATACCACCCGCGAAGGCTTCCGCACCGCCATGGACGTCAGCGTCTACTCGCTCATCGCAGTTTCTCGCGGCGCTGCTCCGCTCATGACTGACGGCGGAAGCATCATGACCATGAGCTACTACGCCGCTGAAAAGGTGGTCCCCAACTACAACGTCATGGCCATCGCCAAGTCCGGCCTCGAGTGCGCCGTCCGCTATCTCGCCTGGAACCTGGGCCCCAAAAACATTCGCGTCAACGCCGTCTCTGCCGGCCCTATCAAAACCCTTGCGGCGCGCGGCGTCGGCGATCTTACCGAGATGATGCGCGCCCATGCCGAGCGCGCACCGCTTCATCGCAACGTCGACCAGCTCGAAGTTGGTGGCGCCGCGCTGTTCCTTGCCAGCGACCTCGCGAGCGCGATCACCGGCGAAGTGCTCTACGTCGACTCGGGCTACAACGTCATGGGTTTCTAACGCGCCAGGCGTCGCGGCTGCTTCAACACTGCATTCTGCATGAAACTGCGCGCCACCGCGCTCCGCAATTCTTGCGCGATCCACCGCTTTCGCAACCGCCGCGGGTATACACTTTTCAAGAATGAAAACCACGGGTTGCGGAACAGCAATCGTTACGCCCTTCACGCCGTCGGGAGCCATTGACGAGCCGGCGCTTCGTGCCCTTGTCGATTGGCAGATCGACTCTGGCATCGACTTTCTCGTGGCCTGCGGTTCCACGGGCGAAGCCGCGACGCTCGATGAGGATGAGTGGCTCTTCGCAGTCGGAGTAGTAGCCGATGCTGCAGCGGGCCGCGTACCCGTATGGGCGGGCTGCACACACAACAGCACGCGGACACTGGTCCGCCAGGCCGAGCAGCTCAAGCACATTCCTGGCGTCGACGCCGTGCTCTCTGCCAATCCCTACTACAACAAGCCGTCGCAGGAAGGTCAGTTTCAGCACTTCCTCGCGCTGGCCCGCGCCGTCGATCCGCTCCCCATAACGCTCTACAACATTCCCGGCCGCACCGGGGTCAATCTCGAACCCGAAACCGTGCTGCGCCTCGCGGAGGCCGCACCCAACATCCAGGCGATCAAAGAATCCAGCGGCAAGCTGCCGCAGATCGCGCGCCTGGTGCACATCCTCCCTGACGGGTTCAAAATCTTCAGCGGCGACGACAACCTCGCACTGGCTTCCATCGGAGTCGGCGCGCACGGACTCGTCAGCGTCGCCGCCAATGAAATCCCAGCGGAGATGGGGCGCATGATCCGCTCCGCATTGGCCAACGATTGGACTCAGGCCCATGTGCTCGATCGCCGTTATGCGCGCCTCATCGACGCGAACTTCTGGGACTCAAATCCCACGCCTGTGAAGACCGTGCTCAGCCTCATGGGCCGCATCTCCGATCACGTCCGCTTGCCACTGGTTCCTCCCTCTGCAGCGACGCGCGGCCGGCTCGAACGCCTGGCTGAAGAGCTCGGGCTGCTGCAACCAGCCGCCGTCCGACGTTAGGTTCTGCCTAATTTCGCAGTGTGAGCAGGCTCACAGCCTACGTCTTGACTCAAGGGCATATAATTCGGCCTGAAAATCAATCAGTTACAGGACGTGCTCTATTCACCTGCAACTGAGGAGGCTGATCTATGCTGAAGCCCTTTGTCGTCCTTTCCGCGGCCCTTGTGGTGTTCGCGTTTCCAACTGTTACGACTTTCGCCGCCGGTGGCCCTCCGCAATCCAACCCCGTGAAATCCACGGCCGCTTCGCTCGACAAGGCCAAGAAGCTCTATGCGGTGGACTGCGCTGTGTGCCACGGAGACAACGGCAATGGCAAGACCGACCTGGCCACCAGCCTGCAGGTGACGCTATTGGATTGGACGGACCCAAAGTCACTCGCCAGCAAGTCCGATCAGGATCTCTTCGACGCCATTCGCAAGGGCAAAGACAAGATGCCCGCTGAAGACGCCACCCGCGCCAAGAACGATGATGTATGGGGACTGGTGAATTACCTCCGCCAATTCTCAAAGAACGGACCTGCTGCCGCTCCCGGGGCCGACGCTCCCGCGACAACACCGGCGCCTGCTGCCGATGCGCCCGCAGCCCCGGCCACTCCTCCTCCTGCCGCGCCGAACACAAAACGCTAGTCGACACGAAGCGCTGCTGGTGCACGGTCACCGGGTAGAGGCCTTGGCGGCCGCGCATCCATGCCATCCGCGTAATTGTTGAGTTGCATCCAACTCGCCATGGACGTACGCGAGTTGCATCAACGGGAAGCGCCGCAGGAAACCCGGCACGCACTTTCGCTGAGTTCACTGGCACTCGGAATCGTCCTCGGATTTCTCCTGCTGGGGAGTTGGTCGCATGTTGCGCAGGGCGGCCTTTGGAATCGAGTTGCGACTTACCTTACGGGCCGGACTTCGCGCATCGACACCTCGTCGCCTTCGGTGGTTGAGAAAATCCGTAAGCTCTCGCGTCTTGAGACGGTCGTGTTTTCTCTCGACAAAATCGTCGGCGGTGGTCGCGAAAGCCCCTACCTTCCTGACTTTCTTGTCGGTGACAAGCTGCTGCTCGTGGCGCACGGCGAGGTCATGGCAGGCGTGGATCTCAGCCAGCTCCAACCTGGCAACGTCACTGTCCACGGGGATTCGGTAGAGGTGCATCTTCCGGCTCCTCAAGTGCTTTCGACCCGCATCGATAACACGAGCACGCGGATCTACTCGCGCACCACGGGCCTGCTGGTGCCACCCGATCCCAATCTTGAATCGCAAGTGCGGGAGGCCGCGGAACAACAGATCACGCAGGCCGCGCTCGACGACCACATCCTGGATAAGGCCCACCAGAACGCGCAAACTGCGCTCACCGCGCTGCTCACCGGGCTAGGCTTCCGCCACGTAGAGGTCGAGTAGTTCGGCAACGGCCCCAGTGCGCGGCCGTTTTGGCGTTGCCTGGTTGTTTGTGTTTCGCCGCATTGGAAAAAAAGGGCGCAGGGAAGAATTTTCAGACCCGATTGGGCGACGAAGACCTCTTTTGTCATGTAAAAAAAAAGAAAAAAAGGGTATATCTGTACGGAACTCCTTCTCTTTCAGATGGATAGCGGCAACGATCCGCTGTAAAAATTAGATTCCAAAGGACTTATTTGCAGATTCTAGACAATAAAGGAGTTACGAGCCATGATTTTCAAGGAAAATCGCAATTCATTCCAGTTGGAAGTCAATCTGAATTGATTGTGCCCCAGAGGGCCGAAATTGCCTGCAAAGGTAACGCGAAAAAAATGCGGTGCGGCGTGGCGGGCGCCTTACCCCGCAAGCGACTTCTTCACCAGATCGCTGACCTGTCGGCCATCGGCCCGCGCCCCGCCGGCCTGTAGCCGCGCCTGCACCGCCTTCATCGCCGCGCCCATGTCTTTAGGCGTCAGCGCATGCCCCGCCGTCGCCGCCAACTCCTGAAGAGCCTGCTGCACCAGCGACTGGACACCGGCTTCGTCCAGTTCCCTGGGCATGAACTCTTCAATGACCACAATCTCGGCCGCCTCGATGGCGGCAAGTTCTGGCCGGTTGCCCTGTGTGAACTGCTCAAACGAGTCGCGCCTTTGCTTGACCATCGACGTGAGTGTCTGCTGCTCTTCAACCGGCGTGAGCGGCCCGCGCTTCTCAATGGCCTTGTTCTTGAGCGCGTTCTTGATCAGGCGCAACGTTCCCGTGCGCACCTGATCGCGCGCCTTCAAGGCTGTGATGACTTGCTGCGTGATCGTGGCTTCCAATGCGCCTGCATCTGTCATACGATACGTTGCCTTCCGTTCCGCGGCCGCAATGATTGCGATGGTTGAACCGACTTAGAAAGTGTATCGCGTGGCGCGAATTATTCCCGCGCGCATTTCGGTTTATGTATGCACCATTCGATGCGCCTAGCGCGGGTTTCGCTTCATTTATTCAACGCTTTGATGACGCCAAAGCCAAGGCCGTCGAAGCGCGCCCGCCACCAGAACTTTTGCTTCGGTGCTGCATTTATATAGCCGAGGGACAAAACATGAAGCACACATTTTTAACGATTGCGCTGGCCGGCCTTGGGGCCCTGAGCGCGTCGGCGTACGCCGTGAGCCAAGGGCCGGAGTACGGGGGCAACCAGGCTGCAGCTTATAACGCACCGCAATCGCACAACGCGCCGCAGGCGGAGCCCGGAAGCGCCAATCCCGGCACAGTGAATTACGTTGAAGGCTCGGTCTTTCTCGACGGCAACGCGATCGCCCATCAGGACATTGGCCGCGCCTTCCTTGAGCCCGGCGAAACGCTCTCAACGCAAGCCGGCAAGGCTGAGCTTTTGCTCACGCCCGGCGTCTTCCTGCGGCTCGGCGATAACAGCTCAGTGAAGATGATTGCCCCGGACCTGGAAAAGACGCAGGTCGAATTAGAGAAAGGGCGCGCAGCCATTGAAGTCGACCAGCTTTTTCGACAGAACGACCTCGAAATTCTCGACGGTGGCGTGACCACCCAGATCGTGAAGCCGGGCTTCTACGAGTTCGACGCCGACCGGCCCACGGCCATGGTCTTCGAAGGTGAAGCCCAGGTGAGCGAAGCCAACGGCAAATGGAGGGAAATCAAAGCCCATCACGACGTCCGCCTTGTCGCGAATGCCGAGTTGAAATCAACCGGTTTCGCCACCCGCGACGCGCAGGATGCCCTCTACAACTGGAGCAGCCTTCGCTCGCAATACCTGGCCGAAGGGAATAACCAGATCGCGGGGGAATACGCGGGCTCTGCAGGCTTCGTCCCCGGCTGGTATTGGAACCCCTACGGTTGGGACTACACCTTCATCGGCCTGGGGCCTTACTGGAGCCCGTTCGGCTTTGGCTTTTACCCACCGTGGGGCTGGTACGGCGGCTACTGGCGCGGCGGCTACTACGGCGGCCGCTTCTACGGTCGTGGCGGAGCAATAGGCCGAGGCGGTGAAGTTGGCCGCGCGGGGTTCGCGGGTGGGTTCCACGGCGGCGGCTTTGCCGGCGGAGGAGGCTTCCACGGCGGGGGTGGCGGGGGCCGTCGCTAACTGAATACGCCGATCTTCAACGGAGGGGGAATGCGCAAAAGGTGCATTCCCCTTTCTCGTTCAGCGGCGTCATCCTGAAGGGCGCGGCGAGTGGAAATCGGCAGGAACTTCGCGGTCCTTCACGTCGGCCAAAGCCAGGGAAGACAATTCCATATCCGGAAAAAGCCCCATTTCGACACGTCCACAGGGATTTCGCGTCAATTCAAACACAAAATCCATAAAATTGTGTATTCTATGGACGAAGACACGCATAACGAGGTTCAGTCATGATCCGCAAGACCCGCCTTTTTACACCCGGCCCGACCCCTCTTCTCCCCGCGGCCCAGTTTGCCATGGCCGCCGCCGACATGCACCATCGCACCCCCGAGTTTCGCGCCCTGTACCAAAGGGTTCTGGCCCAGCTGAAGGTTTTCGTCGGCACGCAAAACGACGTTCTTTTGCTCTCGAGTTCCGGAACCGGCGCCATGGAAGCCGCTGTTTCCAACCTGACTTCGCCTGGCGACAAGGTGCTTGTGCTTACCGCGGGCAAGTTCGGCGAGCGCTGGACTGGCCTGGCCAAGGCTTTCGGCTGCGTACCCGACGTGGTGAGCGCGCCCTACGGCGAGACCTTCGATCTGAACGCCATAAATGCGGCGCTGAAGCCGGAACACAAGGCGGTATTTGTTCAAGCCACGGAAACCTCTACAGCGGTGCGTCACGACATTCAGGCCATCGCCGCGGTGGTTAAAGACGCGCACAGCGACGCTTTGCTGGTGGTGGACGGAATCACCGGGCTCGGGACGACGCACTTCGACGTGGATGGCTGGGGCATTGACGTACTGATTGGCGGATCGCAGAAAGCCGTGATGATTCCGCCGGGCCTGGCGTATTTGAGCGTGAGCGACAGGGCCTGGGCGGCGATGGAGGGCGCGAAGAATCCGCGCTACTATTTCGATCTGCGCAAGGAGCGTAAAAACGCGGTGAAGGGTGAGAGCGCGTACACGCCGGCGGTGGCGCTGATCGCGGGACTTGGCGCGGCTCTCGATTACATTGCGGGTCAGGCCGGCGGCGATCTCGAGAAAGGCCGTATCGCCCTGATCGACAACGCGCAGGTGAATGCGGAGGCCACGCGCGCAGGTCTCGTGGCATTAGGCTTTACACTTTTCGCGCCGACCGCGCCCGCCGCAGCAGCAACGGCCGTGGCGGTTCCCGAAGGCATGAACTCGGGCGACGTGGTGAAGGCGCTCAAGACGCGCTTTGCCACAGTGATCGCCAATGGCCAGGGCGAGATGCAGGGCAAGATTTTCCGCGTCGCCCATCTCGGTTTCTTCGACTATCTCGACACGGTTGCCTTGCTGGGTGCGATGGAACACATCGCCAAAGACACGTTGAAGCTGCCGGTTGTGTACGGACAAGCGGTAGCCGCAGCGCAGGAAGTGTATGCGAAGGCGACGAAGGCGTAGTGGGGGTAGCGGAGTTAGCGGGGTTAGCGGAGTTACTCCGCTTTAACATCAGAAGCATCACCGGAGCTGCACCCATGCCTGACCTGACATTTGGCGAAAAGCTTTTGATCGCGCGCAAGAAGCTCGACCTTTACCAGTACCAGATGGCGGAGCGCCTCGGCGTGCATCCCAACTCCATTACCAACTACGAGCGCGGCGAGGGGAAGCCGCATGCATCCGTTCTGCGGATGTTCGATCTGCTGTGCGAGCGGGAAGGCGTTCGCTTTGACGATTACGAAGCCGCATCAGCCACAGCAAACAAGGGAGATGTGATGAAAGTAGTGCTTGCAGAAAAAGTATCGCCGGCAACCCTGGCGGTTTTTGCCGCCGAGCCGGGATGGCAGGTAGTGACGCACGATCAGTTGAGTGATGGATTGGCCGCTGCGCTGGCCGATGCTGATGCCCTCGTGGTCCGCTCTGCCGTTCAGGTTGACGATGCGCTGATGGAAAAAGCTCCCAAGCTGCGCGTGGTGGGCCGCGCCGGCGTGGGTGTCGACAACATCGATGCCGAAGCCGCAACGCGCCGTGGCATTGTGGTGATGAATACGCCGGGCGCCAACGCAGTTGCGGTGGCCGAGCTCACTGTCGGCCTGATGCTGGCACTTGCGCGGAAGCTTCCCGTCGCCAACAGCACCATGCACGCCGGCAAGTGGGAGAAAAAATCGCTGCAAGGCGCGGAGCTGCGCGGCAAGACGCTGGGCATTCTGGGCCTCGGGCGGATTGGCCTTGAAGTAGCGCGGCGCGCGCGCGGATTCGGTGTTGAAATCGTCGGCAGTGACCCGTTCGTGTCGGCGGCGGTGGCGCGCGAAAACGGAATCAAGCTGGTTGCAATCGATGAATTGATTGCCGCATCGGACTATCTTACTTTGCATGTGGGTCTGACGCCGCAAACCGCGGGCGTGGTCAACGCACGTTCGCTCGCCGCCATGAAAAAAGGCGTGCGCATTATCAACTGCGCACGCGGCGAGCTGATTGACGACGCGGCGCTGATCGCCGCTCTGCGCAGCGGCCATGTTGCCGGCGCGGCGCTGGATGTGTTCAGTGTCGAACCGCTCAAAGACTCGCCTTACGTGGAGTTCGACAACGTGATCCTGACGCCGCATATCGCCGGCTCGACATCGGAAGCGCAAGAAGCTGTCGGCATTCAAATTGCGCAGCAGGTGCGCGAATATCTCAAGCTCGGCGTGGTGCAGAACGCCGTGAATCTTCCCTCGCTCAGCCACGAGGAGTACGTCGTTCTGGCGCCTTACATCGATCTTGGCGGCCGGATGGGGTCGTTCCTCGCGCAGGCCGGGAAGCCCGGCATTGAAGGCATTCATCTGACGTATGGCGGCGCGCTTGCCGACGCCAAGACCGACCTGGTGCGCAACGCCGCCATCGCCGGACTTTTGCAGGGATCGGAAAACGTGAACCGCATCAACGCCGCGGCCATCGCACAGGAGCGCGGCATCCGGGTACACGAAGAGAAGGCGCCGAGCCATCGCGGCGGCGCAGCGTCGGTGCTGCAGATTTCGCTGCACACCGCGGCCGGCGCGAGTCACGCCACGGCCACGGTGATCCACGAAGAACAACCGCGCCTGCTCGAATTCGACGGCATCGATATTGAAGCGCCGCTCGAAGGCAATCTGCTTGTGTGCCGCAATCTCGATGTGCCCGGCGTGATCGGCAAAATCGGATCGCTGCTCGGAGACCACGGGGTCAACATCGCCAACTTCGCCTTGGGACGCGAGCGCTCTGGTTCAAAGCCTGTGAAGGCGCTCGCAGTCGTCCAGGTCGACGCGCCCGTTGCGACAGCGGTGCTGGATGATTTGATGAAGATCGAGGCGATACTCGAAGCGCGGCCTGTGAGTTTGCCGGAGGCGAAATTCTAAAGGCTGGAGGCGATTATTTCGTCGGATCGGTGACCCGCCCCATGAAAAGAATTCCGCCCGATCTGTTATCGCGAATCAGAAACACGAAAGGGTGGTCGGCGCGAAAGACGATGGGCGGCCGCTGCACGGCCATAGCCATGGTCTGCATCACGATGCCTGTAGCCGCGGCAGCCTCGGTTCCTTCTTCGTTCACGTCGATGTAGGCTTTGTGCACGGCTGCGCCAATCCAGAAATCGCGCTTGCCGGTCATGCCGGAAAAGTCGGCGCGGGCTTTCTCGAATGCATCCGGCATGCCCATGGCAGAAAGCGTGCCGCCGAGCTCGAAATCCTGCGTCATTTTGAACTTCGGCAGGGTGAGAATGACCTTCGAGCTTCGGCTCAATTCGCCAAGCCATGTGCGCAGGTTCGCCGGCGTCATCGTTTCTTCAAGCGCGGGCAGCCCGGTGCGCTCCCTGGGCAAGAGCACGATCATCGATAGCTCGCCAGTTTTGTACGGAATCGCGAGCGCCTGAAATTGCGGCTGTTCGAAATAGCTGAAGCGGCTCTCGAGATGCATGAGTGGCGCTTTCACGCTCTCCGCTGCGGATACGTGAAAATCGCCATCCGCTGTTGCTGACTTCTCGAACTGTTTTTCCCAATCTCCTTTGAAATAAATCGCGTTGGTCAATACCAGCCGGGTGGATGTATCGACCGAGCCGGGAGGCAGCAGGTTTGTGATCTTGTTCTCGGTCTTTTCTTCGACCCAATGATTGATGGCGCCGCGGACGGCCTCGGGTTCGCCTTTGAAATCGACGCGCCGAAGACCCGCTCCGTAATTTGTACTGGTCAGTTTCAGGTAATCCTCAAGGAAGTTGAAGTCTTTTTCTGCCCAGAGGGCATCGGCTACATGAAGCTGATAGGCGGTGTGGGGCGAGTTGAGATCGCCGAGCAGCGCGCCCGCAGCCGGATGCAGTCGATTTTGCGGAAGCGTGAAGTGAAAGGTTGCGGCGATCTCGCTCGCGGTCTGGCCGCGCGCGCCCGCATACGCCATGGCAAAGGCAGTCGAAATGCTTTCCGGTGAAAAGAAGAGGTTGCCGTCGCGCCTGCCTAGTTGCGCATAGAGGTCGGCCGCGAAGGCATTGCTGCCTTCCACCAGTGCAGCTTGATCGGGAGTTGAAGAGGGAGACAGGGAGGATGCATTCTGGGCTATCGTAATCGCCTCTGACAAAACCAGAACCGAGATTGCCCATGCCGATAACAGCTTCATGCGATCCTCCAATCCCGGAGGCTGCGGCGAACACTCTTCAGGACGATTAGGCGCGGCTCAGGTAAGCGCCCTCGCTGGTGTCCACGCGGATTTTTTCGCCCTCGTTGATAAACGCGGGCACTTGGACCACGAGCCCGGTCTCGAGCTTGGCCGGCTTGGTTACGCTTGAGGCTGTGGCCGACTTCAATCCCGGCTCCGTCTCAATGACCTCGAGTTCAACGGCCGATGGCAATTCGATGCCCACCGCATTCCCATCGTGATAGCTCACCTTGATTTGCAGGTTCGGCGTCAGGTACTCGATGGCATCGCCCAGCGTAGAACCCTTCAACACGGTCTGCTCGTAGTCCACAGGATTCATGAAGTAGTAGTCATCGCCGTCCGCATAGAGGAAGTCCATTGAGATTTCGTCCACCTGGACCTTTTCAATCGCATCGGCGGAGCGGAAGCGATGCTCGAACATGGCGCCGGTGCGCAAGTTGCGCAGCTTGGCCTGGATGAACGCGCGCAGGTTGCCTGGTGTGCGGTGCTCTACCTTGAAGACCAGGTGCAGTTGATCGTTGTGCTTGATGATCATGCCGGGGCGCATTTGTGTGGCGGGAATCGCCATAGATGTTGGAACTCCTTGCTCTCGTTGCGCTCGCAGCGCAAAACATAGTGGGCCTTGGCCATCTTCGATTGTAACCGAGCGCGCGATCGAGGAAACGCCCCGAGGGCGCTCAATGAGGCTCTGCGCCGACCACCCGATTGTTTCCACCATGGCAATCCATTACCATTGCCTCGAATTCTCCACGGGCATTCTCCCGTTGCCGGAGTTATATCCATGCGCTTGTTTCGCGGTCTTAAATCTGCTCTGCTTTTCGCATTCCTGGCCTTTGCACCCTCATTTATTGCCGCACAAAGCCCAGTTCCCTCCAACGCGCCCTACAAGAATCCCGCCACTCCGGTCGAGCAACGCGTCGCTGACCTGCTTGGCCGCATGACTCTCGAAGAGAAAGCCACCATGCTTTCCGGCTCGGGCTGGATGGAGTCGGCACCCATCGACCGGCTAGGCATCCCCGCCATCAAAATGGCGGACGGCCCGATGGGGGTGCGTTCCTGGGCGGGCAGCTCGGCTTTGACCAGCGCGGCCAACGCTCCCGCAACCATGAAGGTTCTGGCCACGAGCTTTCCCTCCGGCATCGCCATGGCAGCCACCTGGGATCCGGATCTCGTCCAACGGGAAGGCCAGGCGATCGCGCGCGAAGTGAAGGCTCTGGGCCGCGACATGATCCTGGGCCCCACGGTGAATATCAACCGCGTGCCGCTCTGGGGACGCAACTTTGAGAGCTACGGCGAGGACCCCTACCTCACCAGCCGACTGGGTGTTGCCTACATCAAGGGCGTGCAGGGCGAAGGCGTCATTCCCTCCGTGAAGCATTTCGCGGCCAACAACGAAGAGTTCGAGCGCCACCGGATCGACGCCCACGTCGACGAGCGCACGCTGCACGAGATTTATCTCCCGGCTTTCAAAGCCGCCGTTCAAGAAGGAGGCGCCTGGACCGTGATGTCGGCCTACAACAAGGTGAATGGCCTTCACTGCGCGGAGAACGCTCTTCTGCTCCGCGATATTCTCGACAAGGAGTTCGGCTTCAAGGGGTTTGTTGTCTCCGACTGGGCGAGCACGTACTCCACCGCGGCCACAGTCAACGCCGGCATGGACCTGGAGATGCCCGGTGGCGCTCCGATGCGCGCATTTTCCGCACTGCCTGTTTTTACGGCCAACGGCAGCGGCGCAGGCTGGCTTGCTGCCGACAAAGTCCTGGCCGACGTCAAAGGCGGCAACATCGCGGAATCCACGCTGAACGAAAACGTCGGCCGCATTCTCCGCGTGCTTTTCGAGAGCGGTCTTTTCGATCATCCACACGCCGCCGGAGGCGATGTAGACACACCTGCGCAGATGGCCGTCGCGCGGCAGGGAGCGACGGAGGGCATCGTCCTTCTGAAGAACGACAATGCACTGCTCCCACTCGATGTCTCCAAGGTAAAATCGCTGGCCGTCATCGGTCCCGACGCGTTGACCCCGCGCACGGGCGGCGGTGGCAGTTCTCTGGTACGTTCCCGCTACTCAATCACGCCGCTCGATGGGATTCGCGAGCGCATGGGCAACTGGTCGCTGGTCAAATTCGCCCAGGGAGTGGGCATGGAAGGCGAGGATCCGCGCCTGGACACGCCGGAGGCCCGCGCCGCCATGCTCGAACAGGCAGTAGCAATCGCAAAAGAAGCAGAGATAGCCGTGGTTGTGGTAGGCCGTTACGCAAAACTTGAAGGCGAGGGTTTTGACGTAAAAACAATGGACCTGCCCGCCGGCCAGGATGAACTCATCGAGGCCGTGGAGAAGGTCAACCCGCATACCATCGTGGTGCTGAACACAGGCAATCCGGTCACCATGACCAAATGGATCGACAAGACTCCCGCACTGCTCGACATCTGGTATGCAGGCCAGGAAGCAGGCCAGGCGCTCGCCTACATTCTCTTCGGCAATGCCAATCCCTCAGGGAAGCTCCCGGTGACCTTTCCCAAACGTTTTGAAGATTCGCCCGCTTACGGTCACTACCCCGGCGAAAATCTTCAGGTCGATTACGCCGAAGGCATCTACGTCGGCTACCGCTATTACGACACCAGGCATGTCGAGCCGCAATTCCCGTTCGGCTTCGGCCTGAGTTACACAACGTTCGCCTACAGCGATCTCAGCATTGTTCCCTCTGCCGAACACGGCCAGGCCGTGACTGCCCATGTCAAGAACACGGGCACTCGTGCGGGCGCCGAAGTGGTGGAACTCTACGTCCATGACGGCCACTCGAAAATCGACCGCCCGACTCACGAACTGAAAGGATTTCAACGCGTGGAACTGCAGCCCGGTGAATCGAAAACCGTGCACTTTACGCTCGACCGCTCGGACTTTTCCTATTGGAGCCCCAACAAGCATGCCTGGACTGCCGACCCCGGAACGTTCGAAATACAGATTGGGTCGTCCTCGCGCGACATTCGCCTGCACGCTCCACTGGAACTCAAACGATAGAAAGCCTTCCGACTTTCAGCCCGTGGGCAGGCGAACTTGCTCAACAGTGCTTCGAGCAGAGTTCGACGTTGGCTTGAATAAAGAGGATCCCGCTTGTGGCCAATCAGCCGCGCACTACTTCGGCGCCTGGTAGGGTTCCGCGCGCAAGACATCGGTGAGGATGCCACGCTCTTCAGGACTGAACGCATTCTGATAGCGGCTCGAATTCAGCACCATCTGCCGTTGATCTGGCGGGACCGCGCTCAAATCGCGAAACGCATTCCCCATCAACACCTGGCGATTCGCCGGCAAGGTTCTCCACCGGCGTCCAGCCATGTTGGCAGCCATGCGGTCCTGCGGAGTCATGTGCTCAAGTAATTCAGCGCGCGCCAGCCGCCGTTCCCTCTGCTGCTCGGGCAACTGATTCACCTGGTGAAGTTGCTGCACCAGCCGTTGTTGGTCGCCCGAGGGGAGCCGGTTAAAGCTGGGATCGTTGCGCAGCATGCGTTCCTGGTCCTGCACCGGCAATCCGCGATGGTCGTTGAGAAAGGCGCCCAGGTGCCCCGGCGGGGCTGCGCCCGGATACGCCCGGACGGCCTGGTTGTATGGCGCGCGATTCAGAGAGCCCGGATAGACAGGTCGAACCGCGCCATTGCCCTGTGGCCGCGCCTGGTATTGCGGCTGAGGAGCTTTGTATTGGCCCTGCCCCTTTGGTTGACTTGGCGCGGGCTGTGCCTTGGGCGCAGCGTAGTGCGGAGCGGGTGCGGCATGAGGCGCACTTCCGTGTTGACTCCAGGCTGCCCACGAAGCAGGAGCGCACAAAACAGCGGCTGCCGCAGCTATTGCCGCGCATCGCATCCGCCTCGCATTCTGTGCCCCCGTCTTCATTTCCTTACCCAATCTCTTTCCGGCCCTGATCTCTTGCCCTGACGATCCCCAACCACATCTAGTCCCCGCCGTTGTCGGGCGAGGTCGACATCGCTTCCATCTGGTCAAGCAACTGCGCGTTGTTGTCCAGCGTCTGCAAGTCATGCACCACGGCAGCCTGCGGTGTCGGTGTCGTCGTCTGATCCCAGTTTGACACTCCCAAGTACGCTCCCCCACCCAGCAGCAGCACAACCGTCAAAGCCATCGCGGCCACTGGCCGCACATGCAGCGAAGGCCCATACGTCAGGCGCGCCCGGAGCCGCTCTAACCAGCTGGCCGGCGCAGCTTCCCGTTCTTCCCGCATCCGCGCTTCCAGGCGGGTCAAAAAATAGGGGTTTGGTTCGGGAGCTTCCCATGTATCCAAAAGCGCCATTGTTGCATGCAATTCCGCAAGCTCCTGGCTGCACGCCTCACACTGCTCCACATGCACGCGGACCTTGACAGGCACCGCATCCGGATTCAGCAACAGGTCCGCGAGGCCGGCTTCCATCCCGGCGCAATGAGCATTCATCGATTTGTTCTGGACCGTCTCCATAACTTCCTCCCCACTCCCCGCCGGTGTCGCCCGGCTTGTTTCCACTTACACAAATTCCTTCAGCTTGTCGCGCAGCGTCTGGTAAGCGCGAAACAGCAACGACTTGGTGGCCGACTCGCTCAGCTTCAGCACGTCGCCAATCTGCCTGTAGTCCATACCTTGATACTTGTGCATCAGCACGGCCATTCTCTGCCGCTCGGGCAGCGCCATCACGTGCGAACGAATCGCGCCCATGCGCTCATCGCGCACCATCCGCTGCTCAACCGAGAGTTCGTCGTCCGCCACATCCGGCGTAGTTCCCGATTCCTCATCCGGCGCGTCGAGGTAAATCGTCGATGCCGACCGCTCGTGCTTCGTGTCCCGCGCATGATTCACCGCAAGATTAGTGGCGATGCGGTAAAGCCACGTGGTGAACTTGGCCTCGGCGCGGTAGCTTTCTCTGGATCGGTAGACGCGCAAAAACACTTCCTGTGCCAATTCTTCGGCAACAGCTTCGTTGCGGACCATGCGGAACAGAAAATGAATCATCGCGCGGTGGTAGCGCCCAACCAGGTAATTGAAGGCCGCTTCGTCCCCCGCCGCTACACGCAGCATCACGGCCGCGTCGCTGTTTGGGTCTTGTGCGGCGTTCAAGCCGGGGTTCGCATCGCTGCGTAGCTCCGCTCGCTGGGCCGTGCCCACTCCCAGGGCCGATTTGTCCAGGACCAGGGTTGCCATATCTTCTGGAACCCCATCCGCATGGGAAGGTTGCGCTCCAAAGCCTTTTTCCTGGCTGCTTTCGCGGGCATTTGAGAACGCCGCGCGGCCGCCGCCCTGGCCTTCTGCCGGAGGGCCTGCCCGCGGTGTTTCATTGCGGGCAGAAACATGCGGCGCATGAGCCTTTCCCACGCCCGGATTGGCCCCGCCGGCGCCGCCTACACCCGCCAATTCCACCCCACCCAGGCCCGGAATCGCGCGCAGCGCCGCTTCTCCTTCAGGAGGAATGTCGGCGCCTTGACGTATCGATCTCGGTCTCCAGCGCATCATGGTTGGATGCAAGACTTGAGCCAACCCGCGCCTGCGCATGGGGTTGGCCGGAAAGCCCTGCTGGTGATACTCTATCGCATGGAATGCCCTCGTGTGCGGGCATTTACACCCCACCCCAGGGGCGCTTAACTCAGCGGTAGAGTGCCACCTTCACACGGTGGAAGTCGCAGGTTCGAATCCTGCAGCGCCCACCATATAAATCAATATCTTACGGTCAATCGTGCGGAGATTCCTGCAGAGCACGCAGCGGCTTGCGGCGTGTGGAATCGCGCACGGCGAAATGCGATATCCGCAGCTCACATCCACGGCAAGACAGGGACAACCAGTATGCTGCTCAAACCGCCGGAGCTCGCGATCGCGTACGGCGACCCGGGAGCCTCGGTCAAGCTGGTCGGTGTCACCGTATATACGAAAAGCTGGTTCGTGCGACCACTCATGGCATAAAGATGATCGTTGTTATCCCACACGATCCCGTCGATCTCTGTGGGCGTAAGAACTCCGCTGTAGACTGTGATCGGTTCAGCGCCATTGAAGTGGAACACCTCCAGCCCGTCCGGCGATGGTCCGCTGCCGCCCCACGGAAAGTAACCCTGGTTTCCCGCAACAGCCAACAGCTTCCCCGAAGGGGACATCACCAGGCTACTTGGCGAAATATCCGGCGTCGGCATCGTCTCCCAGGTATTCGACGAAGCCAGGTTTCCCTCGCTGTCGATGGTGTAACTCGCCAGCTGGATATGCTCGCCCGTTTTGCTAGCGGGATCGTAGGGCACAACACCAACAGCCAGGTGGTCTCTCGGATCCTCTGTAATCGTTGAAGGCCAGAATTGCCATCCTGCCTGCGGTTTCGGATCGCTCTGGTGGAAACTCAGCTTCTCCAGTGCGCCATTGCTCTTGCGAACATAGCCGCGCAGCCGTGACCACAGGCCGTAGTCCCAGGCTTCCAGGCTGTAGGCGAATTTGTCCTTCCCCGTGAAGACCGGCATCACATGCCATGGCCCACCGTCCGAGTGCGTCACAACGTCGTTGAACGTCAGCTTGCCCGTGGTCTTCGCTATGTTGTAGCTCTGATAGGCGGCACACTCATTTCCACCGCCGATATTCAAGAGCACATATACGTTCTGCCCCGTGTGGTCGAGAGTGGCCTGGTCTTCTTCGCCGCAGTTCGCGCCAGCGTAGTCCTGTGTGTCGATTTCCGACGTTTGTTCCTCGATGACTCCGCCCTTGCCAACGGCATACGAGTAAATCGAGCTGACGTTGTCCATCGTGATCAGGTGCGTTCCATTGCTGCCCCACAGCGTCCCGGCAACCGAAAATGGCGACCCGTTCGCGAGCGTAAGCGCCCCGTCCGCGGCCGCGTAGTATAAGTTGGCCCCGCTGGCCGTGCCAACGTACACGTAGGCCACAGGTTTCGATGCCGTCTGTACCGTCTGCTCATCAATTGAGGTCTGGGCGAAAACCGGTAGTGCTAAGAGCACTGCGAGACTAAAGGCGATGTTGAGTGTCTTGCATGCATGCGTCATCGTGTGCTCCTCCTTTCCAAAGTCCGGGTTGTCCATGAATTGAATCCCGCTTCTCAATACAAGAGAATGGGAAGGGCGCAGTTCCGCCTGGCCACTACGGCCAGGCGAAGCTGAATCGGCGGGAGACTCGGGATGCTTTCTCCCTCTTTCGGTGCGGAGGATACTCCTTCCAAGTTGAGCCGCATGTGATTGCGGATACGTTTCCTCACATCCAACGCGCGTGTCTTTCCGAATGATTTCTTCCATCTCTTCTACTCAAGCGGCCGGTGTCCCATCCATCGCGTCCCTTGCGGTGGCGGAGAGCGCAAACCTCTTTTGACACCTTGAGTCCGTTGGAAGAGTGAGCCAGATCACATTACACGGACTGCTGCATCGTTATAAACTCGCCTCGTCATGCTCGAGCGATCCCACGTCAAGTCTGTTCTCGAGGCAGCTCTATGCCTGTGAAAGACGCACTGTCGAGCCTCAGCTACGCGCACGGCCCGAGGCGCAAGCTCCTTGAGCTGACGATTGGCGACTTGCTGCAGCGAACTGCCGAACGATTCCCTGATCGAATGGCGGTTGCTTCGTGCCATCAGAACGAACGCCTCACCTGGGCGGAGCTCAGCGAAGAAGCGGACTCAGTTGCGCGCGGCTTGTGGTCGCTCGGCATTCGTCGAGGCGACCGCGTTGGCATCTGGTCTACCAACTGCATCGAGTGGGTCGTCCTGCACATGGCCTGCGCACGCGCCGGGGCTGCGCTCGTCAACGTGAACCCCGCCTATCGCTCGCATGAGTTGCAATTCACGCTTACCCGCTCGCGCATGAAGGCGCTCTTTCTTTGGCATCGCGACAAACGCGCCGACTATGAAGAGATCCTCGGCCGCGCCCGTCACGGCCTGCAACTCGAGCTCCAGCACACCATCTACTTCGATTCGCCCGAGTGGCTGGCCCTTAAGTACACGCCGGGCGACCTACCCGCCTATGTCGATGTCGACGACGTGGCCAACATCCAGTACACCAGCGGGACGACCGGCCACCCGAAGGGTGTGATGCTCACGCACCACAACGTGGTGAACAACGGCCAGTTTCTCGCGCACGGTTTTCATTACACCGAGCAGGACAAGATCGTGGTGCCGGTGCCGCTCTTCCACTGCTTCGGGTGCGTGATCGGCACGATGTCCGCGCTCAACACCGGCGCGGCGCTCATACTGCCCAACTGGACCTTCGATGCGCGAGCCACGCTCAAGGCCGTTCACGACGAACGGGCCACCAGCGTTTATGGCGTGCCTGCCATGTACGTTGCGGAGATGGCGCTGCCTGAATTCGCGCAATACGACCTGACCAGCCTGCGCACCGGCATGATGAGTGGCGCGCCGTGCCCCGTGGAGTTGATGAAGCGGGTGCTCGGCGAGATGCACTGCGGCGAACTCGTGATCGCGTACGGCCAGACGGAGACTTCGCCGGTGGTCACCATGAGCGACGCGGGAGACTCGATTGAAATCCGCGTGAAGACTGTGGGCCGCGCCATGCCACAAACCGAAATCCGCATTGCTTCAACGTCTACCGACGAGACACTTCCCTTCGGCCAGCAGGGAGAAGTCTGCGTGCGTGGCTACGCTTTAATGAAAGGCTACGACGGCGACCCGGTCGAAACCGCGCAGGTGATTCATCCCGATGGCTGGCTGCACACGGGCGATCTCGGCATCATGCGCGAGGACGGATGCATTCACCTGACGGGACGCTCGCGGGACGTCATCATCCGCGGCGGAGAAAATATTTATCCACGCGAAGTGGAAGAGTTTCTCTACACACATCCCAAGGTGGACGAAGCCCAAGTCATCGGCATTCCGAATGCGCGGCTTGGTGAAACCGTGGCGGCGTGGGTGCGACTGAAACCCGGCGTGGATGCAACGGAGGAGGAAATCAGAACCTTTTGCCAGGGCCAGATCGCGTATTACAAGATCCCCGAGCAGGTTCGCTTCGTGAACGAATTCCCCGCAACGCTCTCTGGCAAGATCCAGAAGTTCAAGATGCGCGAGTTCGAGATTGAAGCCCGGGGGTTGCAGGATGTGGCTAAAACCGCTACCGCCTGAATCTGTTTCACGGCGATTGATTGACTTTCGATTGTGGTCCATTTAGAATGGACCACAATCGAGGAACGAGCATGCCCCTTGGCAAACCTGTGGAGAAGATCGGCGTGACGGCCTTTAAATCGCAGTGCCTTGGCCTGATCGACGCTGTTGCGCAAGGCAAAACCGAACGGGTCGTATTGCTCAAGCATAATCGCCCCATCGCCGCAATTGTGCCGATCGCTGCGGATGCCGATTCATGCGTTGATCTTTGGGGCGCAATGCGCGGCACAGTCAGTGTGCCATCGGGGGTTGATTTGACTGATCCCAGCGGCGAAGTATGGGATGCGGAACGCTGAGGTGGCGGATCCCGTTCTGCTGGACACATGCGCGGCGATCTGGTTGATGAGCCGGGCTCCCCTCTCCGCGCCGAGCCGCACCGCGATCCGCGCCGCTCAAAGTGCCAATCTCGGTGTGTACCTTTCGGCGTTCTCCGCTTGGGAAATCGGAACGCTGGTATCCAAGGGCTGCCTGCATCTGACTCTTGCACCCGATGTGTGGTTCGAAACTCTTCTGGCGCTCCCCGGGGTGCGACTGGCTGAGCTCACGCCGAAACTTCTAATCAGCTCAACGGCGTTGCCTGGGACGCCACCGAGCGACCCAGCGGACCGCATCATTGCCGCGACGGCCCGCATGTATGGCTATCGAGTGATCACTCGAGATACGAAATTGTTAACATACGCGGCGCAAAAGCATATTCTCGCTACCGCTTGCTGAAGTCCTGGTCCAGATGATGCGCCCGCAAACTGGCCATGTTCGCGAGCGGGAGCGAACGCGCAGAACCTGATCAAGCATCCCCGGCCTCGATCACGCCGCCTTATCCATCGCCAGATGCCGCGTAACGGTCACCACGGTGATGTCGTCTTCCTGACCAAACGCTTTGGCCGCCTCCACAATCGCGCTCGCCGGTTTCGTCGAAATGGCCCGTGCCCGCTCAAACCCGAACAACTCGCCCGCGTCATTCTGCGCTTCAACCACGCCATCGGAATAAAACGTCAACCGGCTTCCATGCGCAAGATAGAACTGATGCGTCTGGTAGTCGTTACCGCTCACGATTCCCAGCGGCAGCGCTCCCGGCAACTCGATTTCATTTCCGTCGAGATACGGCGACAGATGGCCCGCGTTGGCGATGGTCACCCATCCATCCGCGGTGATGTGCGCCGCCAGAGCCGTTGCGAAACTCCCGTTGGTGCGCCCTAGCATGCGCTCGTTCAGGCTGGCCAACAACTCTGCCGGATCGGCCGTATATTCCGCAACTCCGCGAGTGGCTCCGACCAGCACGGAAACCAGCATAGCGGCCGGCAAGCCTTTGCCTGCGACATCGCCCACCACGACAAGCAGTCCTCCATGCCCGGCCGGCAACACTTGAAAAAAGTCGCCGCCGACCTGTTGCGCGGGCTCGTATTCCGTTTCCACATCGAACCCAGGCACAGTGTCGGTGTGTTCCGGAAGCAGAACCTGCTGCACCTGTTGCGCGGCCACCAATTCGCTTTCCAGAATCGCCTGGCGCCGGCTCATGCGCCCGGAACGAAGCAGCATGATGATGGCAAGTGAGAGCGTGGAGAGGATGCTGGAGATGCGGTCAAGGGAGATGGCGAACGGCCCGGCAGGAAAGCGGTCAATGAGGTTGAGGCCTCGAAGACCAAAATCACGCCATGCGGGAAACTGAAACAGAATTTCAAAACCCACCTCCGCATAGATATAGAGGCTGAATAGAACGGCAGGGATGAGCAGGATGCCGGCCTCGCGATTGCCGCGGCGCAGATGGATGCCGAGGATGATGGGCAACACGACTGCGAGCAGAAGGATGAAGGGCAGGTTGCTGAGGAACTGCAATTGCAGAATGGCCGGAAAGACCATGCCCTGGAGTCCGCTATAGGCGTTGAGAAGGCCGGCAACCGCCAGG
>Ga0182016_10001453_pt1 | contig 28861 bp, 31 predicted proteins | sample 712S2MmetaG_FD_120491 | JGI IMG/M metagenome (GOLD analysis project Ga0182016, IMG submission 120491) | Permafrost microbial communities from Stordalen Mire, Sweden - 712S2M metaG | ecosystem: Environmental > Terrestrial > Soil > Wetlands > Permafrost | place: Sweden: Stordalen | collected...
CCTTGAGCCGAGGCGAAGAATTGCCCTGAGACGTCGGTTCCGAACTCCGACGCCTGGAGGTACCGACGGGCCGCGGTCTCCGGCGTCTGATTCATGCCGGGAATGAGGTTCACGATTGGGATAAACAGATACTTCAACGCCGGGCCAGCGTTTCGCACCACCTTGGTGGCGGTCGCCCCACCGGGCGAGACAGCGAACACGGCCATGCCGGAGGGTAGCCGGCGCGCCAGCGCCGCGACCCACCAGGCGATAATGAGCTTCGCGTCGGCATACGTATTGTTGGGCACGTACTTCACGTTTGGCCCGTTGCGAATCAGGGCTTCGATAGCGGCGGTCCGGTCTCCCCGGAAGTATTTGGCCGCGAAGGCTGGCACATCGGTGTAGCTGAACATCGGCACGCCCCCACGGGCAGGTTCCGCGCCGGCGATGACAATCCGCGCGTTGGGGCTCAGCAGGTTGGCGCGGAGCAACCCGATAGTCAGTTGATGATGGCCGATCAGCGGGGCCTGAGCTTCCTCGATGCCCGCCACAGTGAGCACGCGCTTCTTACCTGGGACCATCCCGGCGTTGAGCAGGAGGAAATCGATCGGCTGACCCCGCTTGACCAGCTCGGCGAGCGCGGACTGAACGCTGGACGGCGAGTCCAGATCGAGTTCCAGCGGCGTGAAGACCTGTTTCTTGGTCTCAGCCGCGAGTTGAGCGGCCGTTTTCTGGACCCCGGCCAGGCTGCGCCCGGTGACGATGACCTGGCGGTAGCCATTGGTGGCGAGCATGCTGGCTGCCGCATAACCGAGCCCGGAAGTGGTGCCGGTAACGAGCGCGAACGAATGTTTCATGGGCGTCTCCGTGACGAAGGATGAAGGCCGAGTCGTGAGGCCTCGCGAGGCCAGAGCCGGCTTGCCAATTTCGAACTATTCAGTTATATAATGGTTCGATGGAAATTGTCAAGGAGTTTTGAACCACATGATTCAAAATACCGCCAGGCCGCGGGGTCGGCCGCGCAGCTTCGACGAGACGGGGGCGCTGGAAAAGGCGACTCAGGTGTTCTGGTCGAAAGGCTACGACGGAGTGACGATTGACGATCTCGTCGCCGGGATGGGCGTCGGACGGCCGAGCCTGTATGCGGTCTTTGGGGACAAGCGGGCGATATTCTTGCGCGTCCTTAAGGCGTACGCAGAACGGAAGGGTGCATCAGCCGCGAAGGCACTCCTTTCGCCACAGGGTCTCCGCGACTCGATCGCGGGCTTTCTGAGGTACGCCGTCGAAAGTGCGACCGAGAAAGGGTCCGCCCCAGGCTGCCTTATGGTGTGCGTCGCGCCGCTTGTGAACGACGCTGAGGTCCGGCAGTTCCTACAGAACGCGGTCGCGGGCGGCGCGGCGCTAGTGGAGCGCCGTTTCCGGGACGGGATCACTGCTGGAGAAATCCCGTCCGACTTTCCCGTAGCCACGCGCACAACCCAAGTCACGGATTTAGCGCGTGGGCTGACCATGCGTGCGCAGATAGGCACGCCGCGCAAGACGCTCCTCAAGGAGGCTGAGGAAGCTGCCGAATTGGTGCTCCTGCCGCCGCGTAGGGCGTCAAAATGAGATCTCAGCACCGCAGAGCCACCCAATTCATGGGGGTCTCTCGTCTCGTCCCCTAGAGTGTGATAACGAAGAGCATTGTATCTGGAGGGCTCCGGCGCACGGATGCCACTGGTATGACGGAACGGTTCGGCCGGAGCACTTCAGATACAATTCGTTGAACTGAGCCGGACCGGGAGCTATGGGGATTGAATGAGGTTCCGGATGGCGGGCGCCGGGGCAAACAAATTTGGTGACGAGGGAAATGAACTGCGGAGGCAGGTGCCTCCGCAGTTGGGAAGGGCAAAAGGTCGGTGTCGGAAGTGGGAGTTGGCATTGCTGGCACACCACGACACCCGTCTCAGACAGGGATCTCCCGTTGCCTTGAAGAGGGTCGCACAACCGAGCGGAGATCTACACGACGTTACGGTCATGGTGGTCATGAAGTATTTGCGGCCAAGGGCGGCGGCAAACAAGCAAGCGCCGCGGCAGTCAGGGCTTGGATGAAGATCAACCTGCCGGCCTTGCAAACTGGGCATCGGCGGGCGGCCGGTTCCTCAGTGGTGGAGTGCTGATCGACGACAGCATCTACGACTTCTGCGGCAACCATTTGCGGAGCGGGCAGCAAGGACCGGCACAGCGCCAGCATCGCCTTTCGTCTCCGGTTAGCCAGGAATCCGAAGTGGCGGATGTGAACAAAGCCGGAGGGCAACACATGGAGGAGGAAACGGCGAATGAACTCGACCGCCTCCAAGGTCATCGTCTTGGTCTGGTTGCCATCGGCATAATCCTTCCACTCGAAAGTGACGCGAGCGTCCGCCATCGATAGCAGACGCCGGTTGGAGATGGCCACACGGTGCGTATAGCGGGCCAGATACTTGAGAACCTGTTCCGGTCCGCCGAAGGGCGGCTTGGCATAAACTACCCATTTCACGTCGCCGGTCTTTTGACACAGTGCCTCGAATGCCGCCGGCTCAGCCAACGATTTCAGTTCGCCGTGAAATTGGAGTTTGCCCTTTTGGAACGCCTTTCGCAGATAGATCAGGAACTTCTTGCGGAAGAGGCAACTCAGGACTTCGACGGGAAGGAAGAACGATTTGCCACAAGCGACCCAGCGGGATTTGTCGGGGCTGACCCCGCCGCCGGGCACGACGCAGTGAATGTGGGGATGGAGATGGAGGTTCTGCCCCCAACTGTGGAGCACGGCCAGGAAGCCGATGGCCGCACCCAGGTGCTTGGGATCCGCTGCTATGGTCAGCAGCGTCTCCGACGCCGCCCGAAAGAGGATGCTGTAGACGGTCCTGGCATTCTGCAACGCCAAGGCGGCGATCTGCTGCGGCAGGGTAAACACCACGTGGAAATACTCCACCGGTAGCAGTTCGGCTTCCCGCTCGGCCAACCAATTGGCGCGAGCCGCGGCCTGGCACTTCGGGCAACTGCGATTTCGACACGAGTTATACGAGATGACGCAATGCCCGCACTGGTCGCACTGCTCCACGTGACCGCCTAAAGCGGACGTGCGGCAGACGCGAATATCGTCGAAGGCTTTTCTTTGCGCGCGGGAGAGGACGGACCCCCACCGCGCCAGAAAATCGTCGCCATAAGTGCGGAAAACATCGGCCACTTCGAGCCGATGTTCGGTCATGGCTCAGATGGAAAGGTGCTGGCGGCCTGCACAATGTCGAGTGGGTCCAGGAGTTCTAACGGACTGGTGGTCGCGCGCACCTTGGTATCGGCGACGTGAAGGTAACGGGCAGTCGTCTCCAGTTTCGAGTGGCCGAGCAGGATCTGGATCGTGCGGAGATCGACTCCGGCTTCCAACAGATGAGTGGCAAAGGCATGGCGCCTATGCCGCATGCGGCATAGTGTCTGAGCAAGTGCGACTTCAACACGACCAGGTTTCCGTCACGGGTCCTAAACACCATCCCGTGCAGGAGGAAACGCATGCATGAGGTGATCGTGGCATCTGACAAATGCCGGCGACCATACTGAAACAGGTACGGCGCCTTTCCAAATCGGTGGGCGCGGCCGCTCCCAACATCGAATGCAACACTCGGAAGCGCTTGGCCGGGTTGCAGTCCGTAGTGGTCGCCGAGCATCTGAGCGACCTTCACAAAAAGACGCTTGGTCTCCTCCCCAATGAAGTAATCCTGCGGGACGTCGGCCTTCTCTCCTTTCGGAATCAGTCGCAGAATGTATCGGACGCGTGGTGATTGATCCTTTGCCTCCGGCGGTGGCGGCATCTTCAAGCGCACGATGCAGTCCTCAGTCAGTCGGATCTGCATCACCTCGTTCATCCGGGCGCCGGTTGTCGTGAAAAGATCGATAGCCATCAAGCCGATAGTGGCGCAGGCATAGATTGCCTCAACCGCCAAGAGCACCCCTGTGATGTGACGCTGGGCGAATCCCATGAACCGTCCGTCCGCCACGGGCCACGTGAGCAACCCGCTCACCTCAGCAAGGAATGGTGTGCCGCCGTATCCCCAGGAAGACAACCAAGCTTGTTTGGCTTTCACTTCCTCTGCCGAACCCACGGACGGATTGAGCCCCATCACGCCGAGTCTGAAGATCTCCTCGAACCAGAACCCTGCCCCTGGCGCGTCGCCAAACAGTCGCTCCGCGCGGACAAACTCCAGGAAGACGTGGTTCACGCCGTCGGCAAAAGATCCGATGCCGCGACGTGCAGTGGCCACAGCATTGTACGAGTACGCATCGGCATGCGCCCAGGACGAAGCTGCGCCGGTCCCAGATCCTGAACCATAATCGCTCCTGCGCAGGCATGCCCCGCTCCTTGTCTTCGCCCTCCTCATATGAAAACGTCAGCGGGAAATCGGTTCCTGGCTTTAAGCTGCGGAGTGCATCCGAATAGGCTCGGCGCAATCGGGCGATGCGGTTATAGCGAAAATGGGCTTCCGCTCGGATCGCCGCGAATCTGGGCACCACGGCATCCGTCTCGGCCTTTCGAGTGCGCTGTTGTTGTTGGGTCACCTCCTTTTGCCGTACCAGACCTTCGACGAATAGACGAGACAAAACAGGCAAGATGAACTGTTGATAGAGAGGCTTTTGGCATTCCGGAAACGTTCCGAGCCACTGGGCCATCGTCTTGCTGGCGCTGCTGTATGTCACCCAGAACCTCTGGCGGATCGATTGAGGGTCGTCTGGGAGTATCTCCGCGCTCAAGTACATCGGGATATGCAGAGCTGCATCCCAGTCCTCCATGCGCGCGAGCCCAAGGCACGCGAAGAGGGAACTGAAACGAGAATGGAGAATGACAATCTTACCGATGATGCTGCTCACTTCAAATCGGCGAGCCATCATGATTGCGGCCAACAGCGCGGCGGTGTTTGCCCATGGCGTCGATAATACGTTCCTCTCCAAATAGCTCACGACTCGGTGAGGCACCTCCGGCCAATGTCCCTGATTGTGCGGATCACCGCCTGTCCTCGGCGCCATGAAGACGTCGTCCGCGATTCTGCCGCGCAGGCGCTGCCACGCCTTACTCTCCATCGCCGGGGATGCCACGTCCGCCTCCAAGAGCCAGCAGATACTCAAGATCGGAATCGCGTTCGCCATCTTGATTCGAGCGGCCAGCATTTTCGACTTGTAGAACCGCCCCACTGGGAGCGGTCACAGCCGGGTGCCTGCTGGGCGGTTGTGCCAGATCGCCTTTCAACGCCCGATCCATCCGTTTATGTAGTTGATCCTGTATCTCGGCATGACGTTGCGGGTCGAAGTAATGCTGGTATGCCTGGAGAGTTTCCCATCCGCTCTTCCAGCCCATGTACTCGATCAACTCACGCAGGCGGCGATTGATTTCGGACTCTAATCTAGCGGTCTCGTATATGCTTCGAATGGCCTGTGTGACGTACCAATGGCGTGCTTGATGAACGTCAGCCTCTATGCCGGCAGCCTGGCAGGCTGGATTCCAGCAGCCCTCGCGAAATGCTTTCGGACTCAGCTGCGTTCCGCGGCGACACAGGAAGAGCGGCACGTGATAGAGGTTCGTGTCGTTCTCCGCACTTTGGAGGTAATCATCCAGCATATGGTGGTTGCGATCGAGCTGACGGCGTTCCGTGTCGAACCAGCGCCGTAGCAGCTTGGCGGTTGCAGCGGAAAAACGGATGAACTTGACCCGCCTGCCATGGCTCCCCTTGTTGAATGCCTGCGCCTCCTGAAGTAAACCCCTCGCGGCCCAGTCGCGCAAACTGAGCCCCACGGCTTCGGACACGCGGCATCCGGATTCGAAAAGAATTCGCGCAATGCACTGTTCTTGTAGATGCCATCCGACGCTTTGGCCACCGCTCAGAACTCGCGCGGGGAACTCGGGATCATCAATGACTTGGGGAATCCAAGTCTCGCCCACCAGCTTGAAGTAGCTGTCGGACAGGCGTTGCTTGCGTGGATGGACCACGCCGCTGACCTCCGGCATTCGCGGAAGTGAGTCGCCGCCGGCGATTCGATCCTGAACTTCGGCCAGTACGGCAGACGGACCATCGACCAAGGCGTTAGCGTGTCGGTATAGGTCCTGCGCTCGCATGACCCGGTAGAAGAGCTTGAGAGCCGACAAGAAAACGCGAACGGTCGTCTGGGTGCCGTCGGTTAGGGACACCAGTTGGAAGCCCGCGTAATGTTCCCTGACTTTGCATTTCAGGCGCTCGACGAGGTAGTCCCCAACTCCTTGGCGAATGGCTTCAGGCGGATCGTCCCAGCTTCGGCCGGTGCCGCCCTGCGATTCGTCCTTCTCCAGCCACTCGAAGAATGGGATAACGGCGTTGAGATATAGGCGCGCGGTGCTGTCGCTCGAGCGCTTCACTGCCTCCGCAGCGAAAACGGTCAGCGGGAAATGCAGGCGTTTCATTCGGTCGAATACCAAAACCCGAAACTGCCCCGCACCCTTCCGCGCAACGATCTGAAAGCCCAGTTCCATCACGTGCTGCACTTCGGCGATTCGCTTCGGTCAACGACGCGATCGTTGCGGGTTAGACGGAAAAGCCGCCCGACGGACAGGCTCGAAACCAACTGGTTTCAAAATAAAGCATATGCGCTGGTAGCGCATATCCAACCTCCGCGCTATCAGCGCATTCGGCAGGAAAGACCGCACCGGCGCTTACTTAGCGGCCAACATATGCTTCCACAATGGGGCCAGTGGCATTTACCGGCGTATATCGGCTTAGTCCTGGCTCAGTCCCGGACACGGGCGGTGGTAAAACCCATTCGGTAGCGCTCGCCGATGGCCTCGCACAGATTATAGAATCCGCTGCGTAGCGTAGCCTTCGATATTCGAAGCCGCTTTGCAACGTTGGCCAGGCAGGGAGCGGGGTTCTCGGTTAGGGCTTTTTCCAGCGCCATCCTCCGCTGTCGGTCCCGAGCCCGGCGAAATGCCGCTTGCCTTGACGCAACCTTTTGTTGCAGGTTCGGGTAGTACTTCTTCAGAGCCTTGAGAGTGCCGATGCCTACCCTCTTGGCGATTTGCATCAGCGACGGCGGCGGATCCTCAGCAAGGGCTTTCTCGATGGTCGGCCGGATTCTTGCTGGCAAACTGGCTTTCCATTTCCTGCGTTTTGCGCCGACAGCAACGCACAGATCCGGGAATCTGTTTCGCATTAACCGGTCGTCCGCGTAGCCCAGCCCCCTGGATAGGTGCTTGGTGGATGGCGGATCGTCTGCTGCCAGGGCAGCTTCCAGTGCGTCCCTCATCTCCTCGATGGTACAGATCGGCTGAGCCCCTGGTTGTCGCCACCAATAAGAGTCCGCAAATTCCCGGTAGTTCTTTGCGATGAGTCTACAGAGCTTGGCATCAATCTGGTAGAGGCGCGATGCGTCCTGAAAGCCAAGCTTATGCGCGAGGCGCGTCAGTGGCGGTGGAGGCACTTGCTTCGATGCCTCCTGTAACACGCGCCGAATTTCGGCGCCATTAGGGAACCGCCGACGATGTCCAGGACCATCGTGCATCAGTTTTTCGATCTGCTTCACATCGACGTTTCTCAGAGCAGATCCCGGCGTAATAAGGTTGATTGGCGCGATATTCAAGTTCTCAGATAATTGGAGGAGGCCGTCCAGGCTCGCGGCCGATTTACCATTCAACCAACCGTCCAGGATGGAGTAGCTGATCGAGAGCCCTTGCGCGAAGGCTGTCGCATTTCCCGCTGCGAATCGGTCGACCAGCCCCCGCAGGTTTTCTCGGAAAGCTGCTCTCATCAGGCCTTCAGGCACTCGCGGAGTTGCTTCCAACAACTCGCCCAGGGCGGTCGCTACCCAATACGCGTGACGCATCTGATGTTGATCAAGAGCGCTCTCCGAGGCTTCGTCCCGGGATCGAACTCCGAGCCAGCGTTGGCACCGCGAACAGTGCCCGGGACGGGTGAAGGACGCCAGCGGGCGGCTGCCACGATTGCACCAGGGGCAGCGTTCCTGAAGAGGTTGCCGATGTAGCGGGCAGAAACTCACGGGGCGAAGCGACCACAACAGGGGATCGTATAGGTGATCGCCTCCTTTTCGCCATCCTCGGAAGCAATCGGGGCACCAGGCGCGTCTTTTTTGAAACAGCTTAGTGTCAGGGAGAATCTCCTCGAACGGCAAGAGTGTAAGGACGCGAAGTTCACGACGGCAAGTTTTGGCCTCAAGCACCTCAATCCACAAACGCGGACTATCTCCGGCGCCGTTCAGCGAATAGGATGCGCCAGCGAAACCATGGAACAGGCTCCGGCCATTCTGTAACCGTTTGCTCGGGTGAACGAGTGGAAGGGGACCAGGGCCGTTGTCACTTAACTCGCGGCCTACAAGGTTCCCAACGGAAACGGAATGGGCGGCCGCCAACCTTGATACGTAACTGGTGAGCCCCTCGACGAATGCCGTCCCGACGCCAATCGGTGCCAGGCTGTACAGCCGACTGCGTGCCGGCAGTGCCGGTACAGCGAGTTCCCACGAGTCAAACGGTCGCGGATTGCGCATGGAAGTGGCTTTCGATTCCGACTCTATCGCGTACCGGCCGTCGTGTCCCCGGTCGAGATGATCGCTTGGAAGGCCGGGCCTTTATCGCTGGCGGCACCGGCATCGACGGGCTTTCCTCGCTCCGGCGGGTTTCCAGCCCAAGGCGTGCTCGAAGGCTGCAAACCTGTTCGCCCCGTTCAGTCATCTGCCGCTCTCCTTCCAGAATCTCGGCGACCATCCGGTCACATTGCGAGACTGACAGTGCACAACCATCGAGAGCCTCACGAGTCAGCTTCCGGCCGCCCTGTCTGGCTGTGGCAGCGAGCGCGCGATTCAGCCATTCTTTCAGAATTCCGACGCAACCGAGGCTGCGTTCGTACAGGTAGTCCCAGTCCTCCAGCAGGTTTGGGGTCTCGAGTAACGGCAGGTTCTGCTCAAAGGAACGGAGAACTCCCAGGAATGTCCGTTTCTCGTCACCCAACTGGTATCGCCGGAAATGAATGTCGAAACATCGCCGGCTCAGCTGCGCGCTCAGGTTCCGGAACGCCAGCAGATCGTAGGTGCCAAACAGGACGTGGACAGTGCCCGTGTGGCTGGCTATCGATTTGATAACATCCAGTTGATCCGCGAGGCGCCGGCCTGAAGGGACCTTGGCCAGGTGTTGCGCTTCATCAATCAGCACTGCTGCCGGCCTACGATGGCGAAGGGCCTGTTCCACGGCGTACTGATAATCGGCACTCGAAGGTTGCGTCCCGGACCGGCAGGATCTGATCAAGTTCCCGGCATTCTTGCGATCCGGGTCCATTTTGTAGGGGACCAGCGGTTCGTGCATGCTCAAGAGGAGGCGGCGGAAATGGTCCCTCCAGTTAAACACACCGGAGTCCGGGGCAATCGTCTCCAGGCTCACGACGGGCACGCGTGTCGGGTCTGTGGCCAGGTTGGATGAGAGATCCTGGGCCAGCACCTGCTCGATCTTGAGGCGCAGCGTTGTCTTGCCAACTCCTGTGGGGCCAAGTACCAGGATCAGAGAGTTGGGTGCGGAGTCGTAAATCGCGGCGATCAGCTTTTCTTTGGCGGCAATCAGGGCCGGATGTGCGACCGCGTAAGCCTGGAAATACGCCAAGCGCTCGGCCCAGGGCCGCGTGACCAGTTCGCGAGGGAAACCGGCGCCGCCCATTGCGTTAGAACTCCCCATATGCCTCGATGACGTCATGCTGCTCCACCGGAGCCATCTGGAGTGTGCCTTCAGCGGCGGCTGGACTGCCAGTTGCATGGACCGAATCAAGAATAGCCGGACTAGGTCGAATTCCGGTACACTCACCGTCGGAGATCCGCTGCTTCAACAAGAATTCCTCCGCTTCGACCGATGTCAGGAAATCCGCGAGGCGCCGTCCAGTGATAGCGTACTCTCGAGAATGATCCTGGTGAAGGCGCCTGATCTCTTCGGTTGCCAGCATGAGTTCTCGTTCTGAATGGCCGCGAAGGGTCAGGTAGTGCTCAGAATGACAGGCGTGCCATTCATTGTGTACGAAGGCGAAGGCCGACCCGATATCGAACGGATCGAAGCGTACGGCCACCTGCTTGTCCCGGCAGTCGGGATAACGGAACGCCTCACACCAATAGAGAATGTGATTGATCTTCACCCCGCGGTTCGGGATCACTTTGGCGGTGCCTCTTGTGGTCGTGGGCAGCGTCGCCATCAAGAACTCGGCATTATAAGCGACCAGGCGATGGCATCGTTGTCCGGTCCGAGCGAGCCCCAACTCGAAGGCTTCCCGTGGACTTTGACCGAGAGCCACATGGGTCGTCGAATCGTAAATGTTGTAGAGGTACTCTGCCAAGTGCTGATGGAGTCCGGCGAGAGTCCATACTGCGTGCTCCTTCGGATTCACGGACTGGGTGACTTGCCTGACGTTTCGGGTGATCTGGGTGTTGCCCGCCAAGTTGTGGATGAATGCTGTGTTTACCGTACCGAATAGGCGCTCGCAGACGGAGCCGAAGCGCGCCTTTGCCGGGGGCCGCGTCTTCTTGAGGCACTCATATCGCGCCAATAGGGTCTCGAAATAGACGCTATCGAACTCACGACCGCCATCCAGGACCAGGATTTGGGGCAGTCGCCCGTTCCGGCGGACGCATTCGCGGAAGATCATCATGCACGAGCGATAGCTCGGCGGATCGAACGTCAGATATAATGCGGGCACGCGCCGCGAGAAAGCGTCTGTCAGCAGTGTCAGCCACGGTCGGCCAAGCAGCCGGTTGGTACGCGAGCTCCGAAGTTCTATATCGAGCTCGGTGTGATCAATGTGGGCGATCTCGAAGGGACGATCCCCTTGCCGTGGAGTCTTTAGCTCCAGCTCCCAGTAGAAGGGCTCCTCCTTGTAGGCGGACCGTTCTCCCTGGCGTTTTCGCGTTTGGACGCTACCAGAACGTGCGTGGACCGCGCGGCAAAACGTCTTGTAACTCGGGATCGGGAGAGCCTGCTGTTCGCATGCCGACCCAAGCGCGCACCACACTGAATGCCGCGTACGCTGCTTCAGGTTCTCATAGTGCTTATCGATGAACTCCAACATCAACTGCTGGGACAGCTCTGGCAGCTTCGCATTCCTGTTGCCCCGACCGGCGTAGCCCGGCAGAAGAGCAACATATCCATTCCCGAACTCTCGCTCGGCGGACCGGTACGCAGCGACCCAGCGACGCAGAGTGCGGGCCGAGGTCCCGACGTCGTAGGCATAGGACTGCCGTCCAGGCAGAAGCGCACCAACTTCGCACGCTGATTGGCAACCTCCAAGTCACGTTGACTCGCTCGCCGTAGCTGATCCGTGATTCCGGCGCGGGGTTGTCGATCCGCGTCCGCTCGCAGAATGCGCCCGTGCGTCGCAAGGGATTCAAACGACTGAACGGGCAACTCGATGAAGTCCCCCGCTTGCCCGAGTAAGCAAACGTGGCGCTCCCCCATGTTGGCGATCTGCCACGCGCGACCATCCCAAGTCACTGCGACGCCCATCTCGAATGTCTGCGGCGCCGAGCGAAACGGCGGCGGCGCAGACCCTTCGCATCGAGCGGCGTCTCCGGCTACGTCCTTACTGGGAAACACGATTACCTTATCGGGCTCCGCAAGTGGGGCAGAACACAAATCGACGTAGATTGTTTCGTCGGCGATCAGGAAGAAAACCTGATCTGGCGTGGCGATTCCGGCAGTCAACTCGACCAGATCGCGGAGCATGATCGAAGGCAGAGCAGCCACGTGAGAAAGGACGCGCTCGCGGATCGCGGAGGGTACGACGGCTGAATCGCCTCGAAAATAGTCCTCAAGGAACTGCACATTACGCTGGAGCGTCCAATCGATCTCGTCTGAAGATCGAACTCGATAGGAAAGCCCAAACTGGGCGGCGTATTCCTCCCCGGGAGGACATCGCCAGCGCCCGTCTTCTTTCCGGTATCGATTGCAGTTATGCTCGGCAAGCTTGTGAAGATCTTCCTGCGTCTTCCATTCCTCCCATCCGACGGAGTTCTCACGCAACACGAAATAATCGGGGGTATGCAGGACACCCAATCGCCGCCCGTTTGCAGCCTCATAGAGCAACTTGATCGAGGGCGGTTGGTCGTAGTACTCAAGGGTACCTGGCGCGTGCTCCATCTCGTAGATGGCCGCCAGTTCGACACGATGGCTTTCGAACTGAACAGTCACTCCCATCTTTTTGCTCGGGTATCGGCCGGTCACATTGCGGCGTCCGCCACCGACCCGGCGGGCCGGGTCAGAAGAGCGGACACAATCAATGACTGCCCGTGCTTCCGCAGGCAGTTGAAGCCGCTCATACCAAACGACGAGTTCGTCTCGACTGAGCATCGGCGATCACCTCCCATCTGCCGAGTCATCCAAGTGCGGATACGGCTGCCCGTTTCGATCCGCGCTTACTTCGTCTGCGAGTACTGACGCTTGAGCGCGCTGACGTAACGCACCCCAGCCTGATTGATCAAATCCTGCAATTCCCGGCCGTTTTGAATGGCGGCGCGCACCTCTGGCACCAGCTTCTCTGGGACATAGATTGAGAAACGTCGATTCGCTCGCCTGCCATAGAGCGCATAGCTGCTGTGGCCTTCGCCGGAGGCGCACGCCGGGCAGTTGGGCCGGATACAAGGCCCCTTTCGCAAAGACAGCGATCCGACAGCGACCGGCCAAAGCTCCCTGATAGCTGCGGCGAACCACCGACGGACATCCCTGGGTGTTTCGGATTTGGGCATGTGTATGTGTGAGTATACCTGTATACATAACAATTTGCAAACATTTTGTTCCGGCGTTTTTCGAAGAACGGGTCGTCCAGAGTTAATTCATGGCTCCAGGATCCGATATCGCAGTGAGCTGCCACCATGCTTCGAAAATCATTCCGTGCTCAAGCTGTCGTTGCGATGGCCATTGCGAAAAAGAGGGAGACGGAACGTAGTGCTGAGGTGATCGCGGAATGAGGGACGGGAAAACCTTAATATCGCTCGGCGCCCTGTGCCTTCACAGCCGCTCAATCGTACTGCGGTAGAATGGGAGGGGTCGGCTACCAATGAGCCAAGTCACGTTTTCCATACCGGATGAGATCCTGCTTGCCTTGAAGGCGACGCCGGAGATCCTTGCGGCCAGGATTCGTATTGCTGCGGCCGTCAAACTGTACGAGATGGGCCAGCTTTCGTCCGGTGCCGCCTCCCAGCTTGCTGGCGTGCCAAAGCCATATTTCCTCGGCCACTTGGCCGATTATGGTGTGAATACGTTCGATCTCAGCGAAGAGGAACTGAGCCACGATCTCAAGAGTGCATGAGGCGATCTGCGATACTTCGCCGCTCCAATATCTGCACCAGATCGGTTTCCTGCATCTACTGTCCGAGTTTTACACCCAAACCCTGATTCCTCCTGCGGTCGTGAGTGAATTAGAGCGCGGCAAAGCGATTGGCGTCGATTTGCCCGACGTTCGTGCACTACCCTGGCTGAAGATTCAGGCCCCGGAAGGGATGGACAAGGTGCCCACGGTGGCGGACCTGGGCGCCGGCGAGAAAGAGGTGCTGGCGTTGGGAATGCAGGTTCCAGGCGCCGTGGTAATCCTGGATGAACGACTGGGGCGATTGCACGCCGAGGCGTTAAAGTTGACGTTCACCGGCACGCTAGGAATCCTCTTGCGCGCGAAAGTGGAAGGCCGGATTCCCCGGATCGAGCCCCTACTGGCGCATCTTGATCGTTTGGGATTTCGCCTGTCGGCGAAAACACACGCGGCAGTCCTCAGACAGGCTGGCGAATGAGCTTGCCAACATTTTTATCGGGTGACCGTTCTGACACGCCGCCTTCGGATTCTATGGATCACCGTCGCCTCGCGTATTACACGCCAACCATTCCGGGCGCGGGCGGCATTCATAACCAGTGCGGCCACTTCTTCAATCTGGCCCCGTGGGAATGAGATGGCCCCCTCCTGCATCTTCTCGGCGAACGAGATCCGCGATTTGCGGTCGCCGCGGAGGACCACACGGGAATAAGCCTCGCACGCAAACGCGAATAGCTCGTAATGACAGAAGTCGACGTCTGCGAACCTCTCCTGGCCCCGCCGGACATGCAATCCGTAGTTCCTGGGCTTCAGATAATGAAGCAAGTGTGCTGCTTCGTGGACCACGACGTCACTGTACGGATCTTTGGTCTCGTAGGCGGACCACCGCACATGCGCAAAGTCTCCTGCGAGGCCATCGCAAGCCATCTCGACATCGTCTGGTTTGAGCCCATAATCCCCATATAGGGCCCAGAGAATCCGCCAAGCCGATTCCATGTCACAGGACGGCAATTCCACATCCATGGCGGCCTTGGCCCCCTGAAAATTCAGCACGAACGTCCGTTGGCCAAGTTCACGGAGGGCGAGTTCTCGCCAGTCGCCCTGCACAAGCCCCTTCACCATCGGATCAATGCGCTGCCGAATCGCTTCTGGAGCTACCCGCGGGACCAGTTGGGCTTCTGCTGGAAGCAGATTAGCCAGTAGGTGGAACAAGGTTCGCATGGCGGTTTTCGCCGCTCGGCGGTAGGCTTCGTTGTTTTTGAATTGGGCAGGAGTAAAACGACCGGAGCCTGCTCCGTCCCACGTCTCCTCGCTGGTGCGCAGAAATCGTTCGATGGTCGGCACCGCCAAGCCCGCGGTTGCCGCAGCTTGCTTGGCCGCTTCTCGAATGCACTGATTGACCGTTTCGAATCTGTCGTGTTCCATTTCTCTTACCGGCGAAACTGCGCCCAAAACGAAGTTATAGAACTTCCCGCGACCCTCTGCAACTCACCGAGTTCATGGCCTGACCGCCAGGCCCCGGGGGCGCTTGTCGGCGGCGGCTACGTTTCTGGAAACGTCGCTCTCCCGAACGTCAACGAAGTTGACGGCAGCCCTGCAAGGATCGCCGCGCAAGGACCCTTCGATCTGATGATCGACCGCCTCCTGCTGAGAACACTACTGAGAACCTGGCTCCGCCTGCTTCATTTGAATCTACTTCCCGAAAGGCATTCCATGTCAGTTCCAAACTCGATCCACGATTATCTGCGCATGTTCGCCGGCGAATTGGGCGAGCGAATCCTGCAAAGCTTCCCCGCGCTGCACAATGCACACGATCCGTTATCGCCACGGCTGGCCACCTTGCTACGAAAGCCGTTCCCTGCTCAAGCTGTCGCCGCGATGGGTGTTGCGAAAAAGTGGGAGAGGGAACGTAGTGCCGCGGTGATCGCGGAATGTGGGACGGGAAAAACTCTGATATCGCTGGCGGCGCTACAAATTCACAGCGACGGCCGGCCGTTTACCGCGATCGTGATGGCGCCGGGTCATCTTACATTGAAATGGTCCAAAGAGGCGCTGGAAACGATTCCCCGCCTGAGGGTATTTCTGATTGACGGTCTGCGGGATCGAGTTCGGGACAGCAGCACGCCATGCGGTGTCAACGAGGTGAAACTGCGCCACGGGCAGATCGTCCGCGAGGGGCTGCACACCACCCTCACTGATCTCCGCTTGCATAAGAATCACAAGAGCGCCCGTGCTCGCTGGCAGAAGGAGATATGCTCAGGACCGGCGCTGTTCGTGGTCGGGCGGGACAAAGGGAAGCTGTCGCACTTTTGGCGACACGCGTACCAGATAGCCCGCTCCGGACGCTATCTGGGAAGCGTGGTCAACCCGGACACAGGCATGCGGGTGGAGTTGGGCGATCGCTGGCTGATCGCCTCCGACTTTCGAAAGGCGCGTCTTAGCGAGGTCATCGGCGACTCCGGTGATCAGGAAGAGGGCGCCGATTTGAAACTCCGACGGTCGATCTATCGCCCGCTCTGGCAAGCCGATGGCAAGAGAATTCGGCGTGTGGCGCCGCTCGATTTTATTGGGCGTTTCATGCCGCACTGGTTCGACTATGCCATATGCGATGAGGCTCACCAGTTGGCCAATGATACGGCGCAGGGGAACGGTTTGGGAACGCTGGCGGCCTGCGCGGATCGTACGGTGATCCTTACCGGCACGCTGTTGGGCGGCTACGCCAGCGATGTCTACAATCTCCTCTATCGGCTGGAGGCCGGCAAGATGGTCGCTCAGGGCTACGAGTGGGGTGAACCCGGGCTGCGGTCCTTCGCCGAAACCTACGGCGTATTGGAAAGGGTCACGACCATCGAGCCGGCAGACAACAGTTGCTCGAAAGCGCGCGTCACCAAGCAGATCAAACGCAGGCCTGGCGCCTCGCCGTCGCTGTTCAGCGAGTTTCTGATGAGCCTTGCGGCCTTTGTTTCATTAGAGGACATTTCGACGGAACTGCCGCCGTTCACCGAACAAGTGATCGGTGTGCCCATGGACGCACCGCTCCAGGCTGCATGGGAGTGGACCTGAGCAGCGATAATGAGGCGGTTCTCACGAAGGTAGACCTTCAAAGCCGCCATTTCGTTGGGAGGTATCTGGAATCGGTCTCGCTGCGCAATTTGCCGCGGTCGGCAGACCTCTTGGATATCCACCGTATCGCCGGCGGCACTGCGGCGTCCGAGCCACAGCACGATACATTCCTGCTCGGCGCGGCCTGTGGTCCGCAAGTGGTCTATCGTTTCACCGATAACGGCGCTACGGCACCTGAGAGCCGACATGATTAGCCTGTTCCCTTCAGCCAGGCATTCCAGTAACGCGTTAGGAGACCTCCGAGATCGTAGCCCGTCTGATTACGATAAGCATCCCAATGGTCGTTTGTATGGCTCGAATGTGTATGGTATTCGCGAGATCCCGGCGAGCAGATAAAGGGCAACCCAGTCGCAGGATGTGCACTTGTGTTAAAGACCCCGGTCCGGTTCGGTGAGATTTCCGCAGGCGCCGGGCTGGATTTGAGCGGCACACCATTGGCGGAAAGGAGCTTGAAACTTGGTGGCTCCGAATTCCACTCTTCGCAGTTGGCTACCAACCTCAAGGCCGTGCGCCTCTCGGCAGTAAAAGTTAGATCGACGTGAGGGTACTCAAGCCCGTGTATGAGCCATCCCCTTAAGGAAGCCAGCTTACCAGTGATGTGCTCGACTTGAGCTTGAAACAGGGTCTGCGACGCGAGCGGGTGCATTTAGACGCCACCACCACCTTCAGGCGGACCCCAATCGACGACCACGCATCCCGTGAGATCGTTGGCCTCGTATGAGACCGAAGGGTTGATGATTCGTTTGTCCACGGTTGCGATCCAGCCGGTCGTATCCGTCAACCTCAAAGCCTTGGCCGCTTTCGCCAACTCGACTTCCACGGGCTGTTTTATTGGCACGCGTGCCGGGTGGCCGTCTGGATAGAACCCTGATGTGGTGGCAACCTCAACCGCTACATGATGAGCATCGGGCTGATCGCTCTCAATGTCGCGTATTTCGTGCAGCGCTTCCTCAACCTCGTGCTCCGCAGCATGCTCAAGCGTCTGGGCACCCTCTAGATCAGCTTCGGCATGTTTGAGATGCGCCTCAGCCTGCTGTAGTTCATCGCCATGTTCCATGAGTTTCTCCTTTACATCAAATTAACTATGCGCTATGCTACTTCTGCGATCGGCTAATGGCCAATCTCAGACATTCAACGATAGTTTAAGTATATTACACTATAGACGATGAGTCAACAGGACAACGAAGTCATCGCGCCGGGGCTCGGAAAGCGGCTCACCGAGCTTCGCGAAGAGCGCGGCTGGACCCAGAAGCAACTAGCTGAAAAAGCAGGGCTTAGCGTAGCCTTCTTGAGCGAAATCGAAAACGGAAAGCGAAACCTCAGCTCTGGCAAACTCCTTCATTTGGCGGATGAATTGGGGGCCTCACTCGACTACTTGATGCGAGGGGAGCACGCTCCCGTGCGGGATCGGCGGCCAGTCGAAATTCCGCCGGAGCTCGACGAGGTCGCTCAGGAACAAGGGTGGTCCTATCAAGATGCAGTTGCTCTTCTTCAGGCTCGGCATTTGATCAAGGCGCGGCGCAGTCCGGATGGAACTGATGTGCCGAAAATTTACAAGAGAGATGATTGGCTCGATTTGCACAAGAGGCTATTTGAATGATCGATTTGGTCCGACATCCCAAGTTGCGGCAAATTGCGCGGAACCTTCACATCCCTGACAGCGAAGACTGTTTGCGCGACCTTCGAGATCATGCAGTCCAGACCGTGCGCGAGATGTTGCGGGAATGGAGTCTGGAAACAATCGAGGATCTCCGTCGGCTTGTAGCGGACCGACTGTCGTTGAAGATCGAGTTCATTCGCAGCGATGAGGACGTTAGCCGACTTGCGTCGGAGTATCAACACTTTTTTGTTAGATTTCGGCGGATTCTCGACACGGAGTTCATTTCCGGTGACATTGAAGGACTTCTAGTTGATAACCCAAGCCCGAAAAAGGGCGGGCGGCGCTACCTGGCCATCATCGACGCGCGCGGATCCCGCGCAGCCCGAGCGTACTTTACGGCGTGGCATGAGGTTGCGCACCTTCTGCTCTGTCCACCGAAGCAGATGATTTTCGAAGGTTTTCGGCGTGCGCCAACCGACGCTCTCAAACGCAAGGATCCGCTTGAATCGGCGGTCGATCACATTGCCGGCCTGCTGGCATTTTGGGAACCACTTTTCAAACCTGCATTGCTCGATAGCTCCGCCGGAAATCTGACTTTTGGCGCGATTGAGACAGCCAGCGGGACTGTGGCTCCCGGTGCGAGCTTGTACGCGGCGACTCTTGCTGCAATCCGCCTCTGGGATGGGCCGGCGGTCTTCCTGACCGCGGAAGAAGCAACAAAGACGGATGGAACCGGATTCGCACTACGCGTGCACACTCTCATTCCTAATGAACTCGCGAGGCCACTAAATCTGAGGATTCGTAAGTCGATGCGTGTTCCGGCTGAGTCGGCACTGTTTCAGGCTTTCCAGGAGAACCTCGGTTTCGAGCGGTCGGCGGCGGAAAACCAGGGAATGTGGGAGGTATCTGGTCATGGGAACTTGCCTCCCCTCAGTTGGAAAATTCAAGCATTGCGACGGGGGGCAGCGGTCTATGGAATTCTCAAGCCCGTGAATTCACCGCTGTATCGACGGTCCGGGCGAATTGTAAGCAATAACTGATTCGGAACTCAGCAAAAGCTTCGACACACGTTTCTTGGTGGAGTTGTTGCCACCACTGTGATCTGCCTCTTTGCGTCAACAGTAACAGGCGAATCCCAAACTGGGAAAGGGTGTCTCGCGGCCGGTTTCGTTGGAATCCCAACTGGATTGAGGCTCGACTGGATCGAGCCGGCCATTCACGCTCTTCACCGGGGCCGGAGTCCTGCGAAGGTTGACTGACTGGTGGTCAGCCGATAAACACTCCAGAATTCAACTATGCTCGACCCGAAGACCCCTTACTTACATGTGTGCCGGTCGTGCGCCAAGAGTCGTTTCGAGGTCACCCGCCCGTCAGAGAGATGCCCAGGCGCACAGATCGCGTCTCTCCTGATCGGCTGAGTTCCTGTCAGCCGATCCGACGGGGCCTATCTCATTGACCGCATGGGTAATTGAAACGTTTGTGTGCGCTTCTGTTTTCTGTCATAATCCGTGTGAGATCGTTTCATGCCCAGCGGCCAAATCATCGCTCGCACGACCAATACCTGGCTGGTACGCCTCTACCAGGGCCGCGATCCGGCGACCGGCAAGCGGCGCTACCTTAATAAGACCGTGCACGGCGAGCGTACTTCGGCAGAGGCCGAGTTGGCGCGCCTCCTCTCCCAAATCCCGGCGCGTCCGGAATCGACCTCGATCTTGGATGTTTACCTCGATTGGTGGTTGCATGCGGCAGTCGACGGTCGGCTTCGCGCTAAAACTGCCCGCGATTACCGGACGCTGCTTGCCCGCTACGTGCGGCCCGAGCTGGGTCATGTCAAACTCAGCCGACTCAAACCGCTCGACCTCCAATCGCTGCTGCTGAGCCTCACGAGCCGGGGGCTTTCGGCTCGCACGGTTCGTTACACTCATGCGGTTCTGCGCAGCGCCTTCGACCAGGCAAGGCGCTGGAAGCTACTGGTCGAAAATCCGGCTGCGGACATGCCACTGCCCCGCGCCGACAAGCGCGAGTTCCGTGTCCTCACCCCCGAGGAAGCGCAGCGCTTTGCTTCGTGCTGCCCGGAGGATCCGGCGGGGCTCGTTCTTCTGGTGGCTTTAACGACGGGCCTTCGGCCCAGCGAATATCTGGCAATTCGCGCCGAAGACTTCGATCGGCACCGGGCGACGATTACGATCACGCGGACGCTCGAACGAGCCAAGGGGATTTGGCGGTTTGCCGAAACAAAGCGGCCGCGTAGCAGGCGGACCGTCTCCGTTCCGGCCGAGGTCGCTCGACGGATCGCGAAACACATCGACACCGGCGAACTCGGACCAAGCCGGTTGCTTTTTGAGAGTTCGACTCGCGGCCCCATTCACGAGCGGAATCTGGTCCAGCGCTCATTCAAGCCTTTGATCGGGCGCGCGGGCCTCCCTGACATCCGGCTTTACGATCTGCGCCACACCTTTGCCGTCCTGGCCCTCCGCGAGGGGGTGCCGGCGCGGCTTGTTTCCGAACAACTTGGTCACGCGAGCGTCGCCTTCACGCTCGAAGTGTATGGGCATGTTCTCGAAGAAACGCGCTCGATCGCAGCCGAGCGGCTCTCGGAACTGCTCTTTTCGCCCGCTCGCGCGAGGAAGCCTGTCGAGCGCGAAACGGCTCACCGCAAGTCCGCATGAGGATACGCTAGGGGACGACAATGAAGAATACGGAACCGGCGAAATTCATGACTACGAGCGAGTCCTTCCGAAAGCTCCTGCTCGCTCATTTCGAGGGCGACGCGGAGGGTTTTCGCGTGGCGGCTCGCGAATACATTCAGGAAGAGCGCCGCAAAAATCATCACGTGGTGGCGCGCGACCTCGAACGCTTACTCGCCAGCTACAACGGCCTCTCCGTGGTCCGTGGGAACAACGGCTTGAGTCCCTTGCCGAGCGGCTCCCGTGACGTACCAAAGGACAAAGAACGGGACGTCGCTCTCATCGAGATGTTTGAGCCGGCCAGGCGCCTGACGGATCTGGTGCTCGATGAAGCGACTCGCAAAACCCTCGAGCGCATCGCAGACGAAAACCGGAAGGCCGATCTGCTCAAGACGTATGGCTCCCGACCGGCGAATCGCATCCTGTTCTGCGGTTTTCCCGGCTGTGGCAAGACTGTCTCTGCTGAGGCGATTGCGGGCGAGCTCTATCTGCCGCTCGCGCTGGTGCGATTCGATGCGGTCGTATCATCCTACCTAGGCGAAACGGCCGCCAATCTGAGGAAGGTTTTTGATTTTGCTCGCAGCCGCCCGATGGTGGTGCTGTTCGATGAGTTTGATGCCATCGGGAAGGATCGAGCCTCGCTCGAAGAACACGGCGAGATCAAGCGGGTCGTCAACTCGTTTCTCCAGATCCTCGACGGATTCCGAAGCGACACGGTTGCTATTGCCGCGACGAACCACCAAGGATTGCTTGACCCGGCGCTTTGGCGCAGGTTCGACGAGATCGTCTTTTTCGATATGCCGTGCGCGGCTGCAATCGAGGAACTGCTGCGCCGAAATCTTCGCCAAATCGGAGTTCATCCGGCTGTGGACTTGCACATTTTGGCTGAGGGGCTTGTGGGGCTATCGCACGCCGACGTCGAACGGATCGCTCGGGACGCGGCGAAGGAGATGCTTCTAACTGAACCGGGGCCAGTGACGCCAATGGCACTTGAACGAAGCAGCGCTCGCCAGCGGAAGCGAACAGCTGTCGCCAACGGCGGTGAGAAGGCCAAGCCCGACTCTCGGCGCGTTCGCAGCCGAAAGGATCCCACGAAATAAAGTGCCACACCATCCTGAGGACGAGCGGCATCCGCACTTGCCGTTGGTCCGGGTGGAGGCAAACCCGCCCCGCCGAAAACGTCAGGGATTTGGAGCGCCGAGACCCACGCGCGGGGAGCGTGCCACGTTTGGCGGTATCCTTCTAAACAAAATTGACGAGATCGAAGCCGAGGCGCGTCGGGCTCCCGCTGTTCAGGGGTTCGCTCCGCATCTCGTTTTCCTCGTCCCTCTGGCGGCGGGCGCGTCGGCCGACGCAGTTGCGGAAAGACTTCGGGATGCTGGGCTCACCGTTGTAAGTATCGAGCCGGACCAGGCGGTTGTCGTTTTTCAGGACGACGCGAATCTGGCGGAGTTCCGCCGTGCGCTTGATCAGTACATGGCTGGTCCGAGAATCATCGCCGCGACCGGAGAACAAGCAAAGACAACGCAGTGGGATGTGTTCGAGTTCATCGAAGCCGATCGGATGCGGAGTTGGTCGCGAGCGGATCGCATCGGGGCGCGGCTAGCCGCCGAGATCGGCGTCAATGGGGAGCGGATCGACCGGGTGCGGATCTACACCCTGGATGTTGAACTCTGGCACCCGGGTCTCGCCGAACTGGCGCGACACAAGATGGCGGAGCTTCAAGCTTTGGTCAACCAGGGGCGGGCCGATGGCGAGCGGTTCTCCGATCAATTCGTGGGAGACCTGCTGGCTGTCGCCCGCGTCGGTGTTTCGGGAGCCAAGCTTGAGCAGCTTCTCGATGCGTCGATAGTGGCAGAAGTGGAGCTTCCGGAACAGCCTGTGTTCGATGCAGTCGCAGCCTCGCAAGTCACCCCACGGAATTTTCCAGCCCCACCAGCACCCTCGGAAGATGGCCCGCGAGTCTGCATCCTGGATAGCGGAATCGTCTCTAATCATCCGCTCCTGGCAGCAAATGTCGGAGGTGAAGAAGCTGTCCTGACCGCCACGAACGACCCGGCAGATACCAATGGACATGGCACGCATGTCGGCGGCCTAGCAGTGTTCGGCGACATCCGTGCCTGTTACAGCAATGGAACATTTTCGTCTCCGGTTCGGCTCTTCAGCGCACGCGTATTGAACGACCAGAATCGCTTCGACGACGATCGGCTGATTCACACGCAAATGGAGGCCGCCATCGAGGTATTTCGCCGGCCGCCTTACGAGTGTCGGGTTTTCAACCTGTCCCTGGGCTCGCCCGACGTCGTTTTGAATGGGACGAACCGTCGGCAGACTCTCTGGGCTGAAGCACTCGATACGCTGGCGCGTAAGCATAAGGTACTGATCGTCGTCTCGGCGGGCAACAACAGCCATGTTCAGGCCAACACACCTACAGACGCCGAGCAGATCCTCCAGGACTATCCCCGATACCTCTTAGACGCCGAATCCGGATTGAGTGATCCGGCAACCGCCGCGATCGCGCTGACGGTCGGATCGTTATCTCAGTTTGCGGCGCCCGCGATCCGCGCCGGTGTCGGCGCTGGCGATTTCGTTCGCGCCGTTGCCGGTGTCGATGAGCCGTCGCCCTTTACTCGCAGTGGTCTCGGCATTAACGGTGCGATCAAGCCAGACCTCGTCCACTACGGCGGGAACCTGCTATTCGAGGGTTTCGGTAATCAAGTCCGGCGGATTCGCACCGAGAACCCCGATGCCGGAACCGGAGTGATGTCTTTCTCTCACGAGCCTCTCGACCGACTGTTTTCATTCCTAGTCGGAACCAGTCAGGCAGCTCCGCCAGTTGCTCGCATCGGCGCGCTGATATGGAATCAACTGCAGCCGGCCGTCGAGGGCGACCTTGATCCGAACTTGGTACGGGCGGTTCTGGCCAATTCGGCCTCCGTTCCGGAGGCTGCGTCGAATCGAATTGCGGCGATCAACGACGACGAAGGGATTCTGCGGGTTTGTGGTTATGGCCTCCCCGATGCCGAACTCGCGCTCGAATCTGGAGATCGTCGCGTCACCCTGATCTCCCAGGGCAGGATTACCATCGATACGCTGATCCTATATGAGGTGCCGGTACCGGATGTTCTCCGCAATGCGCTTGGGAAGAAGAGAATCATTGCCTCGCTTGCCTTCGACCCGCCGGTAAGGCGTCGACGCGCCGAGTACCTGGGAGTGGAAATGGGTATGAATTTGTTTCGCGGGAAAACACCCGAAGAGGTCGTCGCCGCGTACCGATTCGTCACCCGGGAGGAGAGGCGTACCGCTCCAGGAGCACTGGCAGCTCCGTTTCAGTGTGATCTGCTGCCCAAGTCTCGTATGATAGAAACGAGCACGTTGCAGCGGCGCGAGTGGTCCTTCAGCAGGACGGACGAGAAGTATGGAGATACGTACTATCTCATGGTCCAGGCTAGAAGGAGTTGGGCGCCTGCTGAAATAACAACGCAGGACTTTGGCCTTGCCGTAACGATTGCCGCTGATGAACCGCGCTTGTACAATCAAGTGCAGCAGCGCGTACGCGCTCGAGAACGCGTAAGACGACGGGTTTAGGAGAATCTGGAAGGGCCACCCGCAGAACATTCCCCCTGACGAGGCCCATTTGTGGCTTTGGTCAGGCCCGTTCCCACTCATGTCTGAATGATCCTCCTCGCCGGAAGAATAGCGCATGATGAACATAAGGCGAAAGGACACTTTTCGCGCGAGATTTGCGGGCGTGGAAGTGCATTCTGCAGGCAGTCGAGACTTGTGAGCGGGGGCCCATGGCCCAGATGGACACGAGCTCGGTTACCATGGAGTCGATCGCGGAGCGAAGCTAGACGAATATGGAGGCGACGGTAAACCTGCCGGGGCTGGACGAGCATTCCGAAGCCGGTCACGAGCTTCTCGACGAAGGCGAGCCGTGTGCAGCGCACAGCGCGTTCGAGGATTGGGTATCCTCGGTCGCACGCTGCCTCAACGGTGTTTTGCCCGACAGCGGGCTGAGTTCGGAGTGGCTCGGTCTTCCCCATTCGCACTTAGTGATGGGCAGCGGCTATTACGACGAGCCTGCGGCTTGGGCGAACTTTAGAGGGGCCGTTCAACGGCCCCTAGCCTGGCTTGGTCAGCTACCCGGCAAAGTGCAGGATGTAAACGCTGTGCCAGCTCTTACCCAGACTGCGGCTAGGGAACGTGGACGGCGTGAGATCCGAATGCAGATGACGGCTCGGGCCTACGTCGACCCTGACCGGATCGCCGAGTTGAAGGAAATCTCGCATCCTGAATTCGACCTGAGGAAACTCGTACGATTCTGTGAGAAGCTCAATCTGTGCTTCGCTACGGAATGCTATCTCGCCGTTGCGATGCTCACCCGCGCTCTTATCGATCATGTGCCTCCGGTGTTCGGCTGCCAGAGCTTTGTCGAGTTGGCGAACAACTACGCGGGCGGCTCGAAGTCGTTTAAGGAATCTATGCGGAACCTTGAGAACTCGAGCCGAAAGATTGCTGATCAGCACCTCCACTGCCGGATACGCCGAAGCGAGTCGCTGCCGACCGCCCGGCAGGTGGATTTCGGGAACGATCTCGATGTACTGCTTGCCGAGGTAGCTCGCTTACTGCGGAGCGGCTGAGGCGCACCACTCCCCTGCTGAGCCGATGAGCGTTAGTGTCTAAGGGCGCGCTGAACATACGACAGCGCCGACCGACAGTGCTCCAGCACCGCGGGCACATCTCCATCGGCAAGTGCCCCCATTGCAGTTTCAACGGGCGTCTTTGGCTTGAACGAGTTCGTACGGGAGCATTGGCACCGGCTCTCCTGGGGCAATCCGCTTGAATCCTGTTTCCCGGCGGAGCACGCAGAAACACACGTCCAACTGCTCGGTTGCGACCGCTGTGTTGATTTCGGATGAATCTTTTGCGGCTATTTCCCTCAAGAGGGCCTCGACGTCCTTTAGTTTCATGTCCATAAATACAGCGAATGCAGCTTCAATAACCATGCTAGAGCGAGAGCCAGCGGCTCACTCTTCTCGGCTTTGCTTCTTCGTCCACGTGTAGATGGCACGCTCGATTTCACTCGCCGGCTGGGAGAGAATGAGCCGATCGATGGGACGCCCTTCAGTAAATGCGCTGAAAGGCTCGGCCCGCTCCGTCGTTGCCATTGTGTACGATTGTGACGGTTGCGGATTGCGCGCAAAAGTGCGGTACCCCATGCCGCTCAGCGCGGCGTTCCACAAGAACCGCTGATGCCTTTTGTATAGATCGAGCTCATCGTAGATCGCTGCCGCGAACCGGAAGTCCGCGGCAAGCGCGGCTTCCACATCTTCGATCGCGATCCGGAAGATCCTCATCAGATCACTCGAGTTCGCTCGCTCGGTCCGACCGGTGACGTTCGAGTCGAGGACCATCGTACCGGATTCGTGCAACTCCATCCGGACAGCCTGAATCCCCCGGCGCCAGTCGTTGCCGGCCGGCTGTTCGATAATCAATGAGTCGTTCGACAAAGATGGCGGCTCCTTCGCCCGCTGATAGCTGAAAAGGCCGATGGGCTTCGAGTGTCCGAGTTCGAGAAGCCGATCGGCAAATTCGCCGGAGCCGAGCCGGATCGGGTCGATTATCTCCTCGCGCCGCGCAGGGACGAGCACGAAGCGGAGAGTGACCTGATCCCCCACTTTGTAGGGATGTTCCAAATAGGCTGACAGTTCGTCGGGATTCATGGCTGGCCTCCGGGCGGTCTCGATCAAGGGTCGAAGTGCGCGCTCGAGCTCGCGGCCAAGTTCCTCCGGTCCTCGGAAGCGGACCCGAAAGTAGCCGTCGACATAATCCGAGACCGTCCTCGACAGATTCTTCGCGTCCTCGTCCTGTTCAACGTCTTCAATGAAAACGAGGGCGGGAATCCGCCGACGGCGGGCCTCCTCGAGCTCCTCTTGAACTACGAGGCGCCCTGAAGGAGCTCGCCAACCTCCCCGTGCGCCGATGATAAGCACGAAATAGTCGGAGCTGGCCACCGCATCAAGGCACGCATTCCGGGATGACGCATGGATCGAGGGGAAATCTTCATTGACGAGTAGCGGTTCGCCGTCGGCGGCGTGGATGGCAACGCGGGCAGCTTGTCGATGCGCGTCAAAGCCCTCGATGACAGAACTCACGAAGACACGGGGGCGCATCGTGGATAACGATCCACCAGGTGCCCCGAATGAGATTTGTTTGGGCGGTCGCACGATATTCTCAATACTCAATCTATTCCGATTTCCATTCCCTCGTGCCTATTTTTAGGGCCGGTTCGCATGTCACCGGACACTGCGTACGGCGTCGCGAATCGAACGGGCCACTCCGTCATCAACGCCGCATTCCAGAGCGAGCTTAAAGAACTCTTCGACGGCCTCGTGGCGGCGCTCGAGGGTGAGGCGGCGCGTCTCTGCGCGGGCACACTGGCAAAGGGCGTCAAGCATCATGCCGCTCGTGCCGGCGTTATCGATGAGAACCTTACGGAACCGCTCGATAGTCTCCTCGGGCAGGTCGGGCCCGAGGAGAAAATATCGGAGGTATTTGAGGAAATGAGGATGCTCAAGGATCTCCCTGCTGTGCGTCCCGTTCCCTTCGAAAACCGCGATGCGGGATTTGTTCCTGCCGCCGACGTTGAGCTCCGGGTCGGTGAGATACCGGCGTCTCACCTCGGGGATCGCGCCGCGCGCGATAAGCGATTCGGCGAGGTCGGCCGCCGCGGCGAGCGACTCCATCCGCGATGCGTACTCCCCGGACAGCTCAAAGTCTATCCGATCGAACAGGGCACTTTCTTCGGGCGTCAGAGGAACCGGCTGCGGCTTCGGGACGGTCACCGCCGGTGCCCCCGACTGAGGTGCCGCGACAGGAACCCCATGATGACCTGGTACCGGTCGCCGCTGCAGCGGAACTGATACTCATTGGCCATCTGCATCGCGAACCCAGCCGCGTGGTTCTCGGTCTTTTCCGCCTCGGGGAGCCTGCGCCACTCGTCAAGGATCGCCTGGAGGGATTCTTCCTTCTTCACCGCTGCCCCACTTCCCGCCGCAGAGCAGGCACGGCTTGAGCCGTCTTCTGAACGGTCAGCCCGTTGTGGCCGCAATCGACCGCGAAGAGCACGTCGCGGACGTCTTCGAGGAACAAATTCAGCTCGCGCGCTATCGAAGCGTAGCTAAACATCTGGGTCTCGTCCGGGGTTTCGGCGATTTTGCGGTTGAGGTATTCCTCGTACTCCTTCGCCACCTCGTTGCGCCGTTGTTGCTTCCGCTTCCGGCGCGGGGCGTTCCCGCGGTAGCCGTCGCGCGGGACGGAGATCGGATACCGTACCATGCAGTGCCTCGCTTGCCTAGTTGGGCTACAAACATTTTAGCGCGGCAATGTACTTGTGTCCTCCGCTCGTTGGTTACTAGCCCGGAGGCGTCGTGGCCGCCGTTGAGGATCACGTCGTATCGCCGGCTCTGGGGTGGGTGGTTGCCGCGAGTTCGCTGGACGCTAACGGCGGCTCGGTAGCGGGAGAAGTTATGGCGCCGCTGGCAGGGTCGGCCGTAGGTTGGTCATCGGTGGGCGCGAGTCTGCCGGCGGGGGCGTGTCTGCCCTGGCGTGCCTGCCTGTTCTTTCTGCAACGAGTTGCCGGAGTTGTCGTCCGTTGTGCTGCCCGAGGGTGATTTTCCTTCCCCTGCCGCCGACATTGCTGCCGGAGCGATTCCGTGCTTGTCGAGAAGGGCCTCGAGTTCGGATTCGGTGACGCAGGTCGAGCCGACACAGAGCTTATCGAAGGTCCCGAGCTTTGCGGTGATCTTGTCGACGTCGTGGCCAAAGTGGACGACGCCGTCGACGATCGGGCCGCCGGTGTAGCCGAGGGTGTCAATCAAACTCGAGCCGTCGGCGACGGTGACCTTGGTGTGCTCCCCTGCAACGCATCGATGCGGAGATTGAGTTCCTTCAGGGCATCGATGATAACCGGGTGAAGGCACCGTAGGCGCCGGACTTGTAGCCGTTCGCGTCAGTCGAGACGAGCCCGGGGATGAGAGTGTGCGCGCGTTTTTCCTCAATAATGATTCGAATAGCGTCGCCGAGTCGGCCATCATTCCGCCGCAGCCGTCGGTGCCGCGACTGGACAAGGAGCACGAGGCATTGGCTGGCCGAAA
>Ga0182016_10001460_pt1 | contig 28782 bp, 16 predicted proteins | sample 712S2MmetaG_FD_120491 | JGI IMG/M metagenome (GOLD analysis project Ga0182016, IMG submission 120491) | Permafrost microbial communities from Stordalen Mire, Sweden - 712S2M metaG | ecosystem: Environmental > Terrestrial > Soil > Wetlands > Permafrost | place: Sweden: Stordalen | collected...
ACTGCTGATTTCCCCCGTATTTGCATTGAGAGACAGGCCTTCAGGCAACGGAGGGTAATCAGTGACATCTGGACTCAGTGAAAATGTGTAGGGTGCCGTGCCCCCGCTCGCGGTGATTGAGCAGCCCGCATATGCGGTTCCTTGCGTTCCGCCTGGGCACGAGGTTGTGGTTATCGTCAGTGCATTGCCGGAGGCCGTCACGGTGACCTCTGCCGTTGAGGTGGTTGAACCGGCCGCATTGGTAGCAGTCAGAGTGTAGGTAGTGGTGGCCGTGGGATTGACACTCGTTGAGCCGTTGGCCAATGTGGACGAAAAGGTTCCCGGTGTAATGGCGATAGCGTTGGCCCCGGTCGTGGACCAGCTGAGCGTACTGGCGGCTCCCGAAGTAATACTTGCGGGGCTCGCTGTGAAGGAAACGATGATCGGTTTGTTTGTCGACGTTACTGTAACGGTAACTGTGGACGTGGCTGAGCCGGCTGCATTTGCGGCAGTCAACGTGTAGTTCGTCGTTGACGCGGGGCTTATGCTAGTTGAACCAGTTGCCGCCGTAGACGTGAATGTTCCGGGCGCGATCGCAATGCTGCTTGCCCCGCTTGTGACCCAGCTCAGCGTTCCACTCGCGCCTGAAGTCAGGCTCGCAGGAGCCGCCGTGAAGGAGATAATTTTTGGCGCCGCGCCCGGCGGGGTCGACGATTTCACCGAGCTGCACCCCGCCAGGGCAAAACAGCCCAGCAGAAAGAGCATCATGGCGCAAAGATCGAGGGCTGTCGCGTTTAATACCCGAGATCTGAGTTTACTTCTGCAGAGTGAGCCTACCGAAGCCATGCATTCACCGCTGGTGGTTGTTAATAACTTCATCGTAACAATCAACCGATTGACGCAGCGTATGTTTCGGGAGGCTCGTCTCTTCAGGGCATCACTTTAGTCATGCTGAAGGCGGACAGAAACCGCTGGCGCGAAAACTCAAAGGTTCCAATTACTTTGGTGTTATCATGGCGAACGAGGCACCACCTGAGATTCCGCATTCCGGATGGGGCGAAGGATTCAGCACGCCGGCCTGGGTTAATCATTTTGCTCGGTTCGACTTAAAGGCGCTTGAGGAATCACAACGACCCATGCTGGCTCAATCGGATTTTTCCACCGCATCAGCGCTCTTACGGTTTTCGAGATGGAATCGATTTCGATCGATAGCCTTACTGTTTGTTGTCGGTGCGATCTGTTTTTCAACGTCAGTTAGTCAGCCTGTACAACTGCGAGACGCTCGGATCGATCCGCCGAACATGCTGGCATTGCCCGGTCACCATCCCCAATGGGCCGACGTGGCGAATGATGAAGGGCCGTTGCCATCGACACAAAGGCTACCGCCTCTGACGCTTGTCTTATCACGATCCGCGAAGAATGAGGCTAACTTCGAAAAGCTCCTCAGGGACCAGCAGCTTCCCGCGTCGCCTGATTATCACCGGTGGCTCACTTCAGCCGAGGTCGGAGAGCGTTTTGGCGGTCCTGCGCAGGATCTAACGAGCGTGAGGACATGGCTTGAAGCCAATAATCTGCATGTGGATTGGGTATCGCCAAGCCGAGTCTTTATTGGTTTCAGCGGGAATGCCGGAGAGGTGGGACGCGCATTTCAGACCGAGATTCACACCTACAATGTGAACGGAATTCGGCGGTTCGCTGTATCGGTGGACCCCAGCGTCCCAGCTGAATTGGCGCCGATTATTCAGGCCGTCCGTGGGTTGTACCAGGTAAGTGAACGGCCCTTGCATCGTTTCAGGTCTCTGAATTCAGCTGTCCCGGAATTCACCGACGCATCAGAGCACTTCCTCACTCCGCAGGACTTTGCAACCATCTACGATATTACGCAGACTGCACAGGTATCCGGCCAGAGCATTGGAATCGTAGGTGTCTCGAGAACGGATGCCGCGGACTTCACAAACTTTAACAATCTGACTGGGGCGAATGTTGTTCCACCAACCGAAATTGTTCCCACCGCCTTTGGTGGACTTGATCCGGGACCTGCCTATACAACTCCGCCGGCAGCCGGCGTTTCGCTCGATGCCCAGGCCGAAGCAACTCTGGATGTGCTTCGCGCAGGCAGCACGGCTCAAGGCGCGAATTCGCTTTTGGTCGTAGCTTCCGGATCGAGCGGCGGCATCGGCGCTGACGCTCAGTATCTCGTCCAGACTTCTCCGGTACCCGCTTATGTGATGAGCATCAGTTTCGGCGTATGTGAGTCGTCGGTTGGTGATTCAGAAGTCAAGTATTGGGATACGTTGTTCCAGCAGGCGGCCGCGGAAGGGATATCGGTATTTGTCGCTTCAGGAGATGCCGGCGCGTCAGGGTGCGACGCCAACTTTTCCACGCCGCCGGCCAAGCCGCAGCCCAACAGCCCGAACGCCATTTGCTCTTCGAGTTATGCCACCTGCGTGGGGGGCACAGAGTTTAACGATACCGCCGATCCCTCTCTCTATTGGAATGCGGCGAATGGCTCGAATCTCAATTCGGCCGTGAGTTACATTCCCGAGGGAGGATGGAACGAGCCTCTTAACCAGAATTCACAAATACAGGTCGCATCTTCGGGTGGCGGAGTAAGCAAGTTCATCGCGACTCCGAGTTGGCAGACGGGGATGGGCGTACCGGCCTCGCGGTCCGGGCGCTATACCCCGGATGTAGCGTTCTCCGCGGCGGATCACGACGGATATTTTGGATGTTTCGCGGCTGCGCAAGGCAGTTGTGTCGAATCAAGTGGACAATTTGCTTTCTCTGCTTTCTCGGGAACTTCCGCGGCAGCCCCGAGCATGGCCGGGATTGCGTTGCTTTTGAATGCTGAGCGCGGGGTTGCGCAAGGCAATCTGAATTCCGAACTCTATAACTTGTCATCGAGCGCCCCCGCGGTCTTCCACGACGTCACAGTCAGCACCAGCGGGGTTGCCAATTGCTCCGTGAAGACTCCGAGCATGTGCAATAACAGCATTGCCGGGCCAACGGCGCTAACAAACGGCCAATCTGGGTATCTTGTCACCGCCGGATACGACGAGGTCACTGGCCTGGGTTCGCTTGATGTGCAGCAATTTCTGACAAGCTTTGCCGGCAGCAGAGCCGCTCCTACGTTGACAATCGCGGCTTCAGCAAGCATCACCACTGCACAACCAGACGATGTAAGTGTCACGGTCGTCGGAACCGGTTCGAATCCGCCCACAGGATCCGTTGCGCTGACTTGTGGGAGTTATACTTCTGCAGCGATAACGCTCAGCAATGGCCAGGCCTCGTTTATCGTTCCAGCCGGATCATTCCCCGTGGGAAGCGATACGCTGGCTGCTACCTACACGCCTGACGCTGCGAGCGCGGTGAATTACAACCCGGCTTCCGCATCGATTCCTGTCACAGTCTCCAGCGTTGGAATCATCACCCCCTCGATACTTGTAGCTCCATCGGCAGCTCAGACTACGACGGCACAGTCTTTGCTGGTGATTACCTCAGTCAATGGCGGCTCGGGCAACGCAACTCCGACTGGTTCCATTACGCTGAGCAGCGGCACGTACCAATCCGCACCCGGCAGTCTTACCGGTTCGCAATCTCAAATCACAGTTCCTGCGCAAGCTCTGCCGCCAGGGCAAGACATGCTGACAGCCACGTACACGCCCGATGCGACAAGCTCATCGATCTATGCCAGCGCTACGGGAGCGGCATCAGTCAATGTAACGGTGGCATCGAAAGTTACTCCTTCAATCAGCGGCCAGGCGCCGACAACGAGTATCACCACAGCGCAAGCATTTTCAGTGACCGTCGGCGTAAGCGTTGCTCTGGGACCGGCCTACCAGACCCCAACAGGATCGGTTACAGCTTCAAGCGGCAGTTATTCCTCGGCGGCGACTTCCCTTTCCAACGGCACCGCAACCATCAACGTCCCTGCTGGAGCTCTCGCAGTGGGAACCGACACGATGAATCTCAACTACACACCCGACGCGGGGAGTTCTGCCGTCTATACGACCGCTTCAGGCACAGTATCCGTGACGATTGTGTCTCCTCCTCAGCCCAGCTTCGCACTCAGCGGCACCTCAACGACGTTGTCTCCGGGGGCGTCCACTGGAAACTCCTCGACGATTACCATCACACCGAACAACGGCTTTACCGGCACGATCGAGTTGACTGCGGCCCTCACTTCGAGCCCGACAGGCGCACAAGACCTGCCGACACTCAGTTTCGGCGCCACGAATCCGGTAATTATCACGGGCACAGGGGCAGGCACTGCTGTCCTTACCATTAATACGACCGCGCCAATGAGTGCAGCGCTGACCGTTCCGGCACGCCCTGCGTCGCGCCTGTTCTCCCTTGGCGGAGGAGTGCTTGCCTGCATGTTCTTCGTTTGCATTGGCTCGAGGCGGCGGCGATGGGTGGGCATTTTGGGAATGTCATTGCTCTGGACCCTGGCCGCCGGCGGAATTCTCGCGTGTGGCAGCGAGGCTTCTAGCGGGGGGGGCATTGCCAACCCCGGAACAACGGCCGGGAGTTACATTGTGACGATAACTGGCACATCAGGCAGCGAGACCTCGGTGGGAACGATCACGATCACAGTCAGATAGGCTTCAAACCGGCTTTGCAACAAAAACACCCTCCCGAGAACGAGCGGCAGAATCATCCGATGATAGCTCAGAACAGCCGGCGTTCGTGCTGGTGTCGATTGACGCCTTCCAGTGCTATGCCAGTAGCGCAAAACGGCGGAATGGCTTCCGGCCGGTTCGGTGAAGCCGGGGCGGACTCGTCCCGCCTGGCTCAGAACGAACAGTCTTGGACTTTTCTGGAGTCTCATGCTTTTCTTCTGTAATCGCCTCGACTCAGGTATTTTTCGAGCCAGAGGTACAGGCAGATGAAGAGATAGCGACTGCCCATCTCCTGGATTTTTAATTTGGCCACGCCGGTTCGCCGGTTGCGCCAGGTGATCGGCAAGGTGGTCCAGGAGTATCCGCGAATAATCGTCTTCAGCGGGATTTCAACGGTGAGATTGAAGTGAGCGGAAAGCATGGGCTCGCATCCCCGGATCACGGTCGCGCGGTAAGCCTTGAATGCATTCGTGGTGTCATTCAGGGAGGTGCGGAACAAAATTCGGATGAAGAAGTTCGCCATGCGATTAATGCGCAGCTTGAACCACGGATAATCGATAACGCCGCCGCCCCGTGTGAAGCGCGAACCAAAAACCGCATCCCAACCTTCGTTCAGTGTGTTCCAGTATCGGACAACATCGCGACAGTCGTCTGATTCGTCGGCCATCATGACGACCACAGCATCGCCGCGCATATTGCGCAGCCCGTAACTGATAGCACGACCGAAGCCGTGGTCAGGACCATTCCTTACAAGGCGCGCCTCAGGGATGCTTGCGCCGAGCCCTTCGACAATTGCGGCGGTGCGGTCAGAACTTCCATCGTCGACGACGATGATTTCGTGCGGAACGCGATTCAAGCGAAGTTCGAGGTGGAGGTGCTCGACTGTAGACGCAATGCAGCCTTCCTCATCACGAGCAGGGATTACCACCGAAAGCAGCGTAAGGGCCGGGCCTGGCGAGGCAGGTGCATTCATATTCCGCACCGTGTGAGCCAGTCGGGATTTGCGATGACGTGGGCTGCGATCTCGTCGAGAAGCTGCTCCATATTGATCGTCGGCTTCCAGCCCGTAGCCAGCTTTACCTCGCCAGAATCGAGAATCAGCCAGGGAACGTCGTAGGGGCGATCAGAGCCATCGGCGATCGGTTGATGCGGACCAAAGCGTTCGTCGCACCAGGCATTCAACTGCGCCAGCGACATGGAATTTTCTCGACCTCCGGAAACGTTGAAGAGTTTTCCTGGACCGGTACCACGAAGTTCGAAATCGATAATCCGCGCCAAGTCGCGGGGGTGCAGGGCGTCGCGTACCTGGTAGCCCTGTCCGCCGAATCCAAGATACCTCAATGTTCTTTTCGCGGAGTGCGCATGCAGCCAGTAAGAGAAGATTCCCTGCTCCGCCGTTCCAAATTGCCCGGCACCGGCCAAGACTCCGCAGCGATTAATCCATACAGGAATATTGAAGCCTGCGGCAAACTCCAATGCCAACCGTTCGGAGGCAAGTTTTGTAGCGCCGTAAAGGGAAATCGGTGCTTCAGTGCTGAATTTTTCAGTAATCCCTTCGACGCTTGCGCCGGGAGGAAGGAGATCCGTTTCGCTCAGACGGAACGCGCCGGATTCCGGTTGCAAAGGCAGTTGGGCCAATGCAGGTATCGAGTAGACGCGGCTGGTGCTTAGAAGAATGAATCCCGCATGTGCACTACGGCAATACTCAAGAAGATTTATTGTGCCGAGGAGATTGTGTTCGAGGAGCTGTCGCGAGCTGGTCTTTCCATCTCGTCCAGCCAGAACACTTGGTTGCGCAGCCGCGTCAATTACCCAGTCGGCGCGGGGCAAAGACTCAAGGTCGCTGGCGAGGCGAATGTCGCCATGAAAGAGCTCCACGCCTGCCTTGCGAAGCGAACCGCGGTTGGTCTCGCTGCCACTGCGCGCAAGGTTATCGATGCCGACGATGGAGATGTTTTCGTGCGACTCCAAAAGAAATCGCGCGAGATGGCTACCCGCAAAGCCACAAACTCCTGATATGAGAACCTTCATAAGCTCATGCTTGAACTAATCGCTTTGACCACGAGGCTGCGATCTCGGCGATGGTTTCTTTGAGAGTCCTGGTGATGCCCCACGCAGGATAGTGAGACTTCATTTTGCGCAGGTCACTGTAGTAGCAGATGTGATCGCCGATTCGATTTTGATCGACATAGCTAAAGATTTGCTTGCGTCCGGTGCACTCTTCGGCCATCGCGAATGCTTCGAGAATGGAACAGGAATTCTCGTAACCGCCGCCGAGGTTATAAACTTCGCCGCAACGCGGATTCTGTGCAAATGCCAACATGAATCGAGCCACATCTTCTGAGTGAATGTTATCCCGGACTTGTTTGCCCTTATAGCCGAAAACTTTGTATTCTTTGCCGGTCAGGTTGCAGCGGACGAGATAACTGAGGAAGCCATGTAATTCAACACCGGAGTGATTGGGACCTGTGAGACAACCGCCGCGCAGCGCGCAGGTAGGCATGTTGAAGTAGCGGCCATACTCCTGAACCATGACATCAGAGGCGACCTTTGACGCGCCAAAGATGGAATGCTTCGACTGGTCGATGGAAAAGCTTTCCGCGATTCCGTGCTTGAATTCCGGGCCTTCGTAGTCCCAGCGCGTATCCAACTCGACGAGAGGAAGCCGATTCGGTGCGTCGCCGTAGACCTTATTGGTCGACATGTGGATGAACGGCGACTCCGGCACGGAGCGGCGAGAGGCTTCGAGAAGGTTGATCGTACCTCCGGCGTTGGTATCGAAATCGTCGAATGCAATTTCGGCTGCACGATCGTGGGAAGGTTGTGCCGCGGTATGGACGATCACGGAGGGGCGCACAACTTCGATGAGATTGAGGATGCCCTGGCGATCGCGTATGTCCAGAGAGTGATGCTGGTAGCCGGGAATCTGTTTGCGAAGCCGCTGGAGTGACCAGGAAGTGTCGCCTTCGGGCCCAAAAAATACCGCTCTCTGATTATTGTCGACGCCGACGACGTCGTAGCCCGCACTGTGAAAGGCTACGCAAACCTCAGACCCAATCAATCCGCACGATCCCGTAACTAAAACGGACTTCTTTTTCATTGGCCATAGCATTACACAGACAGCCCTGGTGGTAAAGGGAGCATGCTGTGGACGCTTACGTTGTTGAAGCGCAGAAGGACACGCGCATTGATCTCGCGAACGCGGCTATCAATGTCCACTTTACGGCCCACTTTGCGGCGAGGAGAGAACCAGCAGGTGATCGCGAAGGGCGCTGTTCAATTCAATCCGCTCGAACTCAGGTTCTTCCGGCCAGTACTCCAGCACGATGGGATCGATCATGGGCGAGTTGAGTTCAGGGTTTGCGCGATAGTGCGCCATTCCCGCGAGGACGATTGCGCGCCGTTCACTCAGCCTTTGATTGCCTTTGAAGATTCCTGCGGCAAAGAACAGGAAGCTGCAAGCGATGGCAGCGATAGAAAATCGTTTCAAAGTTGAACCGGACACTCGTCCGGACAAGTAACTGACGAGGTAAAAGTAGGCGTATATGAACACAAGCACTGAGTAGATGCTGTAACGGGAAGCAATGGCGCCGCGCAATCCTCCTACGAGCGCGGCGGTCGCGAGAACCCACAGCGTGAAATAAAAAGAAACAGGATGCATTCGATCGAAGCGCGACCGGACAGAGAGCGCAAAGATTGCTGCAAGAGCTACGCCGAAGAAGGCAGCAACCCAGGGGTGCAATATCGCACATCCGAGCAATGCGAAAAAGTAGAAGACCTTTTCGTTCAATGTCGCCGAATGCAGAACATGCGCGGAATACCTGTGAGGAACGTAATGATAAAGATAGACTGCAACCGGCAGAAGGAAGCATGCGCACCATAGTGCCGCAGCCGAGAGCGCCTTGCGAGGGAGCAGGATGAGCAGGCCAATTGGCGCGAGAAGAAATCCATTGGCGGAGGACAGGGCAGCCAAACCTGCCGAAAGCCCTGCAAGGAGGCTTCGCCCCAGGCCGCTTTTCCCGGGATTGGTGGCTACGAGCAGGATGATCGATAAGAGGCTGAAGAAAATGACAGGGATATTCTGCAGGCCCGCCATCGACCAGTCCAGAGTCTCCCAGTAAAAGGGCGCGAAGAGCAACAGGCTGATCGGCAAGAACTCCACTAGTCGCTGGTTCAAAGAACGGGGCGAAGGGGACCGGTAGGTTCTCCACAGAAGGTAGGCGATCAACAACAAAAACAGATTTCCCAGCATCACGAGGAAAGGGAAGTTGAGATGACCTGTAGCTTCGAGATCGCACGCAACGATGAAGTGTGCGAATGCAAGCTTGTAATCGTTGGTCTGTTGCGTTAACACTTCAAGAGCCTTGGCGCTGAAGCCGGGAAGCTGACGATACTCTCTCGCAAACGCAAGAATTGCCGCATAGTCGTCTTGATAAGGAATATCGAAGGCTTGGCGGTACAAGATCGTGAATTCAACGACAGCGGGCAAAACCACCGCGAAGGCGAGAAGGATGCTCCATAAAAGGCGTCGCTGCTTATTGCCGCCATGCGAGAGCGACTCGCCCAAGCCGGCAGGATTTTCCAATTCGTCTGGTGACGAAATCTGTTTGACAGGGCGCATATGAAAAGTTTTCAGCCGTTCGCTCTTGGATTTCGTGCTGCATTTTATTGCTGAGGCACAGCGCTCTCGTTTGTTGCCGCTGAAAGCATTTGCCCCCTCATCTTGAAAAAGGCGTACCGTCATCATAATCGGTTCCCATGCAATTTCTCTCAAGTCTTCAGGCAATAGGTTGTTTGGACCGTCCGGGCGCTCAACTTCTAATTGCTCAGGACTTACGCCATTCAGCAATTTATCGAGGGCTCCGACGGCCGGCTTTCGCGTCGTCAAACTGCCCAATTCCCCGTTAAAGTGCCCAGCGTTCCCGCGCCCGCCGTGCGACAATGAAAGCAACCGTGATGACTTCTGCCTCCTCTGCTGTTGTCCCTTCACCGGTTGCGGTTACCCCGCAGTTGCTCGCTGCCCACAGCATTACAACGGATGAATTCGACCGCATTCTTGCGGCACTGGGGCGCACCCCTTCGCTCACCGAATTGGGCATTTACTCGGTGATGTGGTCGGAGCACTGCTCTTACAAGTCGAGCCGTGTCCACCTGAAGCGCCTGCCAACCAAAAGCGATCGCGTAGTGCAGGGGCCAGGGGAGAATGCCGGCATCATCGATGTAGGCGACGGCTGGGGCTGCGCCTTCAAAATCGAGTCGCACAACCACCCCAGCTATATTGAGCCGTTTCAGGGCGCGGCAACAGGGGTCGGCGGCATTCTTCGCGACATCTTCACCATGGGCGCGCGGCCATTAGCGGTGATGGATTCGCTGCGCTTCGGGCCCATCGCGCCCGAATCTGACCTGAATACGACCCCCGAGAACGCAAAGGAGCGCAAGCTGCTGCTGCACAAGAATCACTCCATCGTCGAAGGTGTGGTGAGCGGAATCGCCGGCTATGGCAACTGTTTCGGCGTTCCCAATCTTGGCGGCGAGACCAAATTCGAGCCATGTTACAGCGGCAATCCGCTGGTGAACGCTTTCGCACTCGGCCTTGTCCGGATAGACGAAATCTTCTACGGCAAGGCTTCGGGCACGGGCAACCCCGTTATTTACGTCGGCGCAAAAACGGGCCGCGATGGAATCCATGGCGCCACCATGGCCAGCGAGGAGTTCCACGAAGGCACTGAAGCCAAACGGCCGAACGTACAGGTTGGCGACCCCTTTATGGAGAAGCTGCTGCTCGAGGCTTGCCTTGAAGCCATGAAAACCGGCGCGATCGTCGGCATACAGGACATGGGTGCTGCCGGCCTTACCTGCTCAACCTGCGAGATGGGCGGACGCGGCGGCGTGGGCCTCGACGTGGAGCTGGACCTCGTCCCGCAGCGCGAGACTGGCATGTCGGCCTACGAAATCATGCTCTCGGAGAGCCAGGAGCGCATGCTGCTTGTCGCCACCAAGGGCCGCGAACAGGAGGTCCTGAGCGTCTTCACAAAGTGGGGACTTGACGCTGTCATCATCGGCACGGTGCAGCCCGAACCCCGCTTGCGCATTCGTCAACATGGCGAGCTGGTGGCCGACATTCCCAATCAATCCCTCACCGACGACGCGCCGCTTTACCACCGACCCGTAGGCGAGTGGAAATGCCCTCTTCCCGCTGAGCCGTCGGACCTGATTCTCGGCCGCCTGAATGAAGATCGCGACTTTACCGCCGACCTGAAGAAGCTTCTCGCCAGCGCCAACGTGTGTTCCAAGCGATGGGTGCACGAGCAATACGACACCATGGTGCAGACCAACACTGTCCTCGGACCAGGAGGCGAAGCCGGGGTCATGCGCATCAAGGGAACGGGCGAGCCCGCGGGTGACTCCGGTGCTCGAAGGGAACGGGGCCTCGCCATGGCTCTCGACGGCAATGGCCGGTGGGCTTATCTCAATCCAAAACTCGGCGCCATGCACGCCGTGGCGGAGTCTGCCCGCAAGGTTGCCATGACGGGCGCAACGCCTGTCGCGGCCACTAACTGCCTCAACTTCGGCAATCCTGAAAAGCCCGAAATCATGGCGCAGCTCTCGGCCGCCATTGACGGCATCAGCGAAGCCTGCACCGCGCTCGGCACGCCCATCACGGGGGGCAACGTTTCTTTATATAACGAGACCAAAGGCGAAGGAATCTACCCTACGCCGGTCCTCGGCATCGTGGGCATTCTCGAGGACGTGACCAAGGCCGTCCCGGCACATTTCCAGAAAGCCGGCGACGCCATTTTGCTGCTCTGGCCCATCCCGCGCGGCGAGCAGCCCGACCCTAACCTTTCCGTCCCCGTCGACAATCGCAACTTGCATTGGCAGGTCCCCGTCCGCGAAGTCACGGCGGAAGATTCGGTTGTGGTTCCCGAAGATCCCACGGCGACGCCTGCACAAGCCGCAGCTGAACTCGCGATTCTCGGCTCATCTGAATATGCCAAGGTCATTCTTGGCGGCGTATGGGGCCAGCCTCCGCCGCTCGACCTCGAAGCTGAAGCCGATCTGCACACGCTGCTGGGCGTCCTCGCCGATCGCCGTCTCCTGCGTTCTGCCCGCGATATTTCCGATGGCGGCATTGCTGCCGCTTTAGCCCAGGGTGCCTTCCCACTCTCGATCGGCGCCGTCGTTGAGCAGGACCCATCGCTCATGGCACATCCGCTCTTCGGTCTCTTTGCCGAACCCGCCTCCACGGTGATCGCCTCGGCGCACTCGGTTCATATCTCCGACATCGAAGAGTTGGCGGCCAACTACAGCTTCAACGTCGCGCGCATCGGAACCACCGGCGGGCCCACCCTTGAAATCAGGGTCGATCGGGAACCATTGATCTCCGCGCCACTCGCCGAACTCCGCGATGCCTGGGCGAACTCTCTCGAAGCCACTCTCCATGAAGAGGTGACTGCGTGACACATCGTCTTTACCAGGGCATTCAGGGCGTCGAGGACATCTCCGCGCAACTGACCACTGACGGCTGTTCACAGAGCACTGAGCGCATGGAGAACGATGCGCTGCACGAAGAATGCGGCGTCGTCGCCATTCACGGCCATCCCGATGCTGCTCGCCAGGTCTATCTTGGTCTTTATGCCTTGCAACATCGCGGACAGGAGTCGGCCGGCATCGCCTCCGCGGACGGACAGCGCCTTGCCAATATCAAAGGCATGGGCCTTGTCAGCGAAATCTTCACCGACGACGTACTGGCCAAGCTGCCCGGCTCAATGGCCATCGGCCATACGCGCTACTCGACAACGGGAGACTCGGCACTGCTCAACGCGCAGCCCATCCGCGTGGACTCAACCAAGGGCCTCATCGCCATTGCCCACAATGGCAACCTCGTAAATCTGGGCAACCTACGCGCGCGCCTGGAGCGCGATGGCGCCTACTTCCAGACCACATCCGACTCCGAGATCATCGTGCAGCTCATCGCGCACTCCAAGGCCGGCTCGCTCGTGGATTGCATTGCCGACTCGCTTGGCCGCGTCGAGGGCGCTTTCTCCATCGTCATGATGACCCGCGACCGCGTCTTTGCCGCGCGCGATCCTCGCGGGTTCCGCCCGCTCTCCATCGGTCGGCTCAAAAATCCCGAGGGGCCCGACACCATCGTCTTCGCCAGCGAAAGCTGCGCCTTCGATCTTCTCCGCGCCGAGTACCTGCGTGATGTACTTCCCGGCGAGCTCGTCATGGTCACCGGAGACGGCGTCACCAGCCGCCAGTACGCCACCGGCGTCCCGCAAACCAGCTGCATCTTCGAGCATGTGTACTTCGCGCGGCCCGACAGCAAGATCTACGGCCGCTGGGTGCAGGAGTCGCGCGACCAGATGGGCCGGCAGTTGGCCCGCGAGTCCGGCGTGGCTGCCGACGTGGTTGTGCCCGTCCCCGATTCTGGCGTTACCGCGGCCCTGGGCTACGCTGAAGAGGCAGGACTTCCCTTCCGCTTCGGCCTCATCCGCAACCACTACGTTGGCCGCACGTTCATTGAGCCCGAGCAGCGCGTCCGCGACTTTGGGGTTCGACTCAAGCTCAACCCCGTGCACAACCTTCTTGAAGGCAAGCGCGTCATCCTGATTGACGACTCCATCATCCGAGGAACCACCAGCCGCAAAATCGTCCGCATGGTCCGCGGCGCCGGGGCCAAAGAAGTCCATCTGCGCATCAGCTGCCCGCCGACAATTTCCCCTTGTTTCTACGGCGTCGACACGCCCAGCAAGAGCGAACTCATCGCCGCCAACAAATCTATCGAAGAGATCCGCCAGTTCATCGAGGCCGACTCGCTGGCCTATCTATCGCTGGATGGCCTGCTCAAGGCCTGCGAGACGAAAGAGAAGACCGGTTACTGCACCGCCTGCTATACCGGCAACTACCCCACGCAATGGGTCGACGTCGACGAGATTCTCCCCGCCGCTGTCAGCATTTAGCGCACTCTCAGCTACTTGATTCCCACCGCCATCGAATCCGGCCCCGCCAGGTGCTCCACGCGCGTCTCCCTGAACCCGGCCTCCTTCATCCATCCCAGGCAGTCTGATCCGGAATAATCAAACCCGCCCGGCGTCTCGATCAGCATATTCAGGCTCATCAGCAATCCAAATGCATTCTTTCTCCGGTCATCATCGATGAGCGCTTCGAACACAATCAGGGCGCCGCCTTCCGGCAGAGCTTGATACGCCTTGGCAATCAGAAGCCGCTTCTCCTCGAGATTCCAGTCGTGCAGAACATGCCCCATCGTGATCACATCCGCCTTGGGCATTGCGTCAGTAAAGAAGCTCCCTCCCTGGAACCGTACCCGTTCCTGAAGACCGTTTTCTTCCATGTACTCCTCAAACACCGGTCCCACCTCCGGCAGGTCGAATCCGACGCAGGCGAGATGGGGGTTCTTAAGCGCAATCTGTGCCAGAAGGTCGCCCTGCGCTGGGCCCATGTCAGCGACTGTCTTGTATTTCGCCCAGGGAAACTTCGCCGCAATCGCCATGTTTCCACCGCGGCTGATGCCGGTCATGGCCTTCAAAAACCCTTCAACCGTTTCGGATCGGCGTAAAGCGAGGCGAATGTCTCGTCACCTGGGCCGCCCTCGCCTTGCGGCTGTCCGGTGCGCAGCGCTCTCGTCAGATTATTCCAATGCGGGTAGAGCCGCTGGTTTGCCATCTCGAGCATTCCGCCGATGTAGCTCGGCTTGCGCTTATCCAGAAATAGGTCCGTCTCCTGCGTGTTCGAGTAGACCCCATCCTGCCGCTCCAAGAATCCCAACGCCACTAGTGTGTCTAGAAAATCCCGCGACGATCGCGGATGCAATCCGAGGCGCCCCGTCAACGTATCCAGATCTTCCGGGTGTTTCGCCAGTTCGGTAAACACCTCCATCTCTACCGCACTTAACAAGGTCTTCGAGGCCCAGAAAGCCGTGCCGGTTTGAAGGATGTGCTCAGGTGTCAGTGCAGGCGAACTCATAGCGATCTCCTCGTTCTTTGAAAAGTTGTCCCAGGGGAAAGTGTTCCGGAAGTGTATCGGATCGGAGAGATGGATGGGAATGAATTTACGTGCTTGCAGCCAAGGTTTCTTCCGTTTCGGCAGTCGTCATAGAGGGGCTTTCGGTGCAAATATGGAGCAAAGCCCCCCCGCGAGCAAATAGCGAGCGTCTGCCGCGCCGCAGGTGCCAACCGTACCACAGGTGGCGAAGTAGAATCATTGCTGATCCCGCCTTATGCGCAGGGATGCAAGAGGTTGTCGATGGCTCGGCTCCGAATCCTGATTGGCGCGAACATATTTCTCGCATCCTTTCTTCTCTTCCTGGTTGAGCCGATCGCGGCCAAGCAGCTTCTGCCCATCTTCGGCGGGTCGGCTTCGGTGTGGATGACATGCCTCGTCTTTTTCCAGACCGCGCTTGTAGTGGCCTATCTTTACTCTCACTGGCAAGCGCAGCGGGCCCGCTGGGTTTTGCATTTCAGCTTGCTTTTGATCGCTGCGGTTTCCGCCGTCGCCTGGTCGCTTCGGGCGGGAATCTCCAGCCAATCCGCGGCTCATCCCGTTTCATCGATCTTCGTCGCCCTGGCGCTCTCCATCGGCCTGCCCTTCCTCATGCTTGGCGCGACCAGCCCGCTCCTGCAGGTCTGGCTCGCGCGTCTTGAGTTTCGTGGCATCCCCTACCGTCTTTTTGCACTTTCAAACCTCGCCTCTCTTCTCGCGCTCGCGTCCTATCCAACACTGATTGAGCCGCATTTCACCCTGCGCGCGCAGCGCCTTCTCTGGTGCGCGGGATTCGGCGCCTTCGCGTTGATCTCGGCGATCCTGGCCTGGCGCACCCGGCTTGCCACCGATGCACCTCCGCCTCCCGAGACATTCGAGCAGGTTAGCTTCCCCTCCACGCCACTGACCCATAAACTGCTTTGGGTGCTTTTGCCCATGGGTGCAGCCATGCAGCTGGCAGCGGTCACCGCGTACCTCACGCAAAACGTCGCCGCCATTCCGCTCCTTTGGATTTTGCCTCTTGCCGCCTATCTCATCACAATCATCGTGGCTTTTGAATTTCCCCGGCTTCTTCCTCGTGGCATCCTTGTCCGCTTTCTCGTCGTGCTGCTGGCCGGCCTCGGCTACATGCTTTCCAAGACCGATGTCACGCTGCCTCTCCGCGTCGCGCTCGGCTTCTTCCTCGTCGAAGTCTTCGTCTCCTGCCTCTTCTGCCACACCGAGGCATATGCGCTGCGTCCCAGGCGCCCATCAGAATCAACTCTCTTCTACCTTCTGTTTGCGACAGGCGGAGCACTCGGCTCCTTTTTCATCGGCATCGCATTCCCGCTCATCTTTTCGTTCAATTACGACCTGGCCCTCACGTTCTTCATCACCGCGCTTCTCGCTCTCGGCGTTACCTGGTCCTCAGGATGGCCGCTTCGTCTTCTCTGGACAACTGCCAGCGTTCTCCTGCTTGCCCTTGTGGTAATGCTGCACATTGCGTACCAGCGCAACACGCCGCTCGCCATCAGGAATTTCTACGGCAGCCTGCGCGTCCGCGAGGCGCTGTCTCCTCACCCAGGCGCGAAGGTGCGCACGCTGACGAACGGAACCATTCAACACGGCACGCAGGTTTTCTCGCCCGAACTGCGCAAAACGCCGACCACCTACTACGCCCAGGATTCCGGCGTCGGTCTTGCGTTGCGGTTCTGCTGCCTGCGCAGAGATGGTTCAACGCGCCCACGCAACATCGGGGTCATCGGTCTCGGCGTTGGAACCATCGCCGCTTACGGACAAACCGGCGACCGCATCCACTTCTACGAGATCAACCCGGCGGTCGCGCCCATTGCGCAGAATCTCTTCACCTACCTGCGCGATTCCGCCGCGCAGACCAGCATTGCCGAAGGCGACGGACGCTCGACACTCGCGGTCGAAGCCCCGCAGAACTTCGACGTCCTCATCGTCGACGCCTTCTCAGGAGATGCGATTCCACTGCACTTGCTGACGACGCAGGCCGTCGATCTCTACAAGCGTCACCTCGCTCCCGGCGGCATCCTCGCGTTTCACATCTCGAATCAGCATGTCGATCTCGAGCCGGAAATTGCTCTTCTCGGGCAATACGCAGGGATGGAAAGCCGCCGTGTCTCGAGCCGCGAAAATGAAGACCGCGGCGAATTCACCGCAACCTGGATGCTGCTTAGCGCCAACCCATCCTTCTTCGCGCAGTCCGAGGTCGCCCCGCATGTACGTCCCGCGGCAACCAATGCGAGTCTTCAACTCTGGACCGACGACTACTCCAGCCTGTTTCCGCTGTTGCGCTGAGCAGCATTTCTCCGAATCTTCCCCCTGCGGGCATAATCGGCGATTTCACCTCCGCTTCGCGCGCCGCAGCGGCTTAAAATTCCGCTATGCCCACATTTCTGCCGGCTCACAACCTTCGGCGCTCTTGCCCTCAATACGCGGCCATCGCCCTTCTTGCTTGCACTGCATACCGCTCGAATGCGCAAACCCCTCAGCCCGCTCCGCCGCTTTCCGCAGTGGAACAGAAGATGGCCGCGACCATCGATGCGCATCTGGCAGAGGACCGGCAGCTTCTTGAACAGATGGTCGACATCAACAGCGGCACGATGCATCTGGCCGGTGTAGAAGCAGTGAAGGATATTTTGCTGCCGAAGTTCGAAGCTCTCGGGTTTCAGACGCATTGGGTGCCGATGAAGGCTGGTACCGCGCGCGCCGGCGATCTGGTGGCCGAGCACCTTTGCCCACAGGGAACGGGTCACTGCGGCAAGCGCCTGCTCCTCATCGGCCACATGGACACGGTATTCGAACCGGAGAGCCCCTTCCAGAAATTCGAAATTGTGCCCGGCACCGATGACAAAGTTGCGACCGGGCCCGGCATTGCCGATATGAAAGGCGGCCTGGTCATCATGCTCTCAGCGTTGCGCGCCATGAAGGATGTGGGGGCCCTTGACCAGGCCGAGATCCGCGTCGTTTTGAGCGGCGATGAAGAACGCTTCGGCGCACCCGTTGAGCTTGCTCGACGCGACTTGATTGAGGCCGCGAAGAAAAGCGACGTGGCTCTTGAGTTTGAACCGAGCGGGCGCTCCAACGGGCAGGACACGGTCAGCCTCGGCCGGCGCAGTTCAACGACGTGGCACCTTGAAACCACCGGCTTGAGCGGACACTCCTCGCAGATCTTCGGCCCGCGGCTTGGCTATGGCGCAATCTATGAGATGGCGCGCATCCTCGACGACTTCCGGCGCGAACTTCCCGAAGACGGTCTCACCTTTAGTCCAGGATTGATACTCGGCGGCGCTACGGCGCAGGCCAACGCCGATGCAACCGGCGGATCGGCAACGGGCAAAGCCAATGTGGTGGCCGCGGCGACCATGGCAAACGGCGACATCCGCACACTCAACAACGATCAGACGCAGCGCGTGGAAGACAAGATGCGCAAAATCGTTGCAGAGCATCTGCCACAGACTGATGCGAAGATCGGTTTCGACGAAGGCTACCCGGCCATGGCGGCAACTGACGCGGGCAAAGCGCTGCTGCGCGAATGGAGCGATATCAGCGTGGCTCTTGGACTTGGGCCGGTGAGTGAAAGCGGGGTGATGACACGTGGGGCCGGCGACATTGCCTTCGCAGCGCCCTACACCGCGGGACTGGTCGGTGTGGGGATGCTAGGCGAGGGGTATCACGCCGAAGGCGAAAAAGGCTATCTCGATTCCCTGAGCCCGCAAGCCAAACGAAATGCCGTGCTCATGGAGCGCTTGACCGCGGTTCCACGATAGCCGGGCGGCCGATCCATCCGCAATTTTTATTGCGGCGGGGAAGCAAAGCACGCACCTTCCGGCTTTTGTCTCCACTTACTCAAAAGGTGATCTTGCCTCCGAGTTGCACTTGCCGCGGGCTGTTCGATGTATAGCTGATCACTCCGAAATTTGGATCGTCGACGGAGGTATCCGGCGTTCCGAAAACAGGATGATTCAGTGCATTCTCTGCTTCGAGGCGGATCTCGAAGTTCATGCCTTCGTGCAGCCGCGCCAACGAAAACTCCTTCTCAACCGACATATTGGTGTTGAAAGCGGTCGGTGTGCGGAGAAGGCCCGTGGCGCGTGGCGCATTGCCGAACGCGTAGATTGGCGGCAATTGGAAAACCTGGGGATTGGCAAAATACGAATTGATCCAAGTGGAGTCAGGTCCTTTGGTGCGCGTGGGCCTGCCCACAATATTGGGCCGCTGCCCACCATAGGTGGGAAGCGAAACTCCATCGTAGGTGAACAGCGTGATGGGCCGGCCGTACGAGATGCGCCACACACCATTTGTTTTCCACCCTCCAATCACTGCATCAAGAACGGCAGGCATGTGCGGCAGAAGCGCTTTGCCGCGTCCCACCGGCAAATCGTACGTGTAACTGAATTGATAGACGTAGGGAATGTCGAAGGTGGAAAGACTGCGCTCGAGCCAGGGCTTATTGGGATCGACGAGGCTCGAGAAGCTGCCAAGCCAGGTCGTGTTATCGTCGGGCGCCGACGCGTCGTCGATTGACTTGGACCACACAAAGCTGGCCAGGAATTGCAGTCCGTTGGAATAGCGCTTCTCCGCCGTCAGCTGCATTGCGTGGTACTCAGAGTTCGCAATTGGAGGCGGCTCGATGGTTACGCCGCCGGGAAACTGCGGGTACGGAATCTGCAACATGAACTGCTGAACCTGCGGTGCCGAGAGCGAACTATTGGGATCGGTATTAATTCCGTAGAACGGGTTGTTGACATAAGTTGTCAGGTTATTCAGTTGTGTGGAGTTATAACCCTCCACCTCAGGTCCAAGATGGTTGATGTAGTTGTCACCGGAGTAATAAAGATGAGTTCCCTTTTTGCCGACGTACATCATGTTGATCAGGATCTGTGCCGGCATCTGCATCTCGATGCCGAAACTCCAGCTCTGCTCGTACGGCGTGTTGGTTACGTTTCTCAGCGGACCGTTCGCGCCATATCCGTAATCGTTCAGCAGGCCAAGCGAGTTTCCCGGCGGCTGGATCAACCCATTGGGGAACGGATCGCCCAGGTGCAGATAGGGCGTGGCTCCATCGCTGTTGTACGTGGTAATCGCTCCGGTGTATTGGTTGAATCCCTGTGAGCCGTAGGGCGCGACACCCGTGGCTCCCGACCGCGGCTGCGAATAATAAATTCCGTAGCCGCCGCGGACCACCGTCTTCGGATCGAGCAGATAAGCAAAACCGAAGCGCGGCTGAATGTCTTTCCAGTCGCCGTTCACAATCCTGCGCTCACTCGGGCTCGCGAAGACTTCGCCGCCGTGCAAAGCACCCAGGCCGGGCACAGAAACGGGAAACGGCGCATTCAGATCGAGCCAGTTCTGCCGGTTGAAGCGATCGGTTCTGGGTATCGAGACGTCATAGCGCAAGCCCAAGTTCAGTGTGAGCTTCGGAGTAGCCTTCCAGTTTTCCTGAATGAACCACGCATACTGCCGATCCTCCGTCGCCGGCCGATCCTGGATTTCGTAGTAGGCGCCCGCGTCGTAGTAGCCCATCATAAAAGCCGACATGCCGTCGCCGCCGCAATCTGAAAAGTCATTGGGACACTGCGACGTTCCGTAGTGATCGAAACTGAAAATTCCATTCGGGGCGTTGGTCTGGATGTAGTTCATCTGGTGCTGGCGGCCTTCGAATCCGAACTTCAATTCGTGGTTGCCGTGCACTTTATTCATCGCGACCGTCAATTGCCCGGTGTCCTGGCCTTGCTTGTAGTTCCCATAGGGATCGCCGCCGACGCTGGTGTAGCCGGCGGAATAATACGTACCCTGATCGATGAACATCGCCGGTACGCCCTGAAATCCATTCGAATTCAGGTACGACGGGAATCCGAGTTTGTCGACTGGGTTCGTAACTCCGCCGGCCCCGTTATACGCGAGAATCTGTTCTGCGCCGCGCGTGTAACCGAGCGTCGCCGTCAACAACAGCGTTTGCGAAAACGTGTGCTCGTCGTTCAGGGTGAACAAGTGGGCAGTTGATTTGTTCGGTCCGCCGGCACACGGATCGGCGAAGTTGCCAAAGCAGTTGAAAGGAGACGAACTGTTCCACTGCTGGGAGTACTTCGCGCTCATTAAGTTCTTTTCGCTGAACCGATGATCGATCTTGATATCGAATTGATCGTTGGGATAGCGGCTCGCGCCCGACTCGATCCAGTTGTCGTAGATCGTCGGATTAGCCATGTTGGCCGTGGGCTCGGGAAACAGGTTCATCAGCGTCTTGGCAATTGGATCGATCAGATCGCCGGCACCGCCGGAAAGTTGGTACGGCGTCCCCGCGAGATTCGGATTGCCGGGACTGGCATAGGTACCGAGGTTGTTGTAGGGGATGAACGTGCTGCGATACGCTCCGGCAGCGCTTGAGCCATCGGAGCTGGCTGGTTGATAAACACCGGAGTACGGATCCCAAATTTGTCCCGACGCTACGCTGCACAGACCTGTGTCATCGAACGTTCCTCCCTGCGAAGCACACACTTCGCCAAAATCCCCGTTCTGGCGTTCGGCATCCGTTGGCACGCCGGCCTGGTACGTCCCCATTGAGCTTTGCCGCGTGGCATCGTAATCGAAAAAGAAGAATGTCTTGTTCTTATGCACTGGCCCGCTCACGGTGCCGCCGAAGTTATGGCGATGCACCGGCGGAATGGGGATGTCATTTAAATTGTTGAACCAGTTATTGGCATCGGTAATCGTGTTGCGGATGAAATCGTACGCGCTGCCGTGGACGGTATTCGACCCGGATCGCGTGATCATATTGACCACCGACGCGCCCGAAAACCCATACTCCGCGCTGAAGTTCGACTGCTCCACGCGAAACTCGTCTACTGCCTCTGGCGAAGGCGTGTAGGTGACCTGTGTGACGCCTCCATTCGGCTCATAATTCGTGACCGTCGCGCCGTCCATCAGGACGTCAGACGTAGAGTTCCTGCTCCCGTTGGAAACAAAGTTGGTTCCGGTGCAGCCAACGGAGCATTGATCGTCGGTCTCGGTGACACCCGGTGTCAGCATCGTCAGGTCCATCACGTACCGGTCAATGAGGGGCAAGTCGTTAATGAACTTTCGATCGATCACCAGCCCCGTGGTTGCATCCTGAGCGTCGAGCCCCTGAGTCTGGCTCTTCACCTCGACAGTTTGGGAGGAACTGGAAACTTTGAGGTTCATATTGGCCGTGACGTTTTGATTTACGTCTACCCGGATGCCCGTACGCACAGTCTTTTCAAAGCCAGGCACTTCCGCCGTGACCGAATAAACTCCCGGCGGGATTGAGCGGAAGAGATAGCGCCCGGAATGATCTGACACCGCGTTAAAGGTGTATCCCTTGTTTTGATCTGTCAGGATAACCTTTGCCTCGGGGAGCACGGCGCCAGTCGGGTCCGTCAGCAACCCGGTAACGGAGCCGAAATACGCCTGGCTTAGGAGGCGGAAGGGGCCGGAAAGCAACAAGATCAGGACGAAGATCCAACAGAATTGCGGGCTACGCCTTGGAACCTGATTCGTGGAAAACATCGTTTTCAAGCCTCCTGAAGGACCAATCAACAAGTCGAGCGCGTTCTCTCATACCGCTGCCCTTTGCCAATGCCGCAGAAGCGGTCAAAACTAGGAAAAATGGCTTGCATAGCACTCTACAGGGAAAAGGCCGATGGAATGAAGCATTCTGAAACGAAAGTCTATCGGCGGTCACTCCTTTTATGGGGCGGGTCGCGCTTGTTTCAAGCCGAACCCTTAGCTCATTCACCGGCAGTTAATGGCAGACTGGTGAAATGGATATGCCGTGGAGTGAATCCGCGGTCCGGACTCGCGGGATACTTACAATGGAGTTATGACCTTGAGACCGCGGGCCTCGTTTTGTCATCGGTGTTGTACTCAAGATCACAACTCGCAGGGCAGACTTTCGGCAACAATCATTTCACCTGAACCGCGCCTTTTTAGGATTTCAGCCATTGAGAGAGCTGCTTATGTCTGAGCCATTCAGCTTCTGCCTTGCGTTTATCCGCCTATTCCCTGGCATCCGCTCGAACCAGCGGAACAGGATTGCTGCCGTCTCCCTGGTTGCATTCGCCTCGTTCGCGTTCCCAGGAGCGCGCAGCGCAGCGCAGACGCCTACTCCCGTCCAGGTTCCCACCTGGCGCTATGACAATACCCGACAAGGGCAAAATACGCACGAAACGGCCCTGACCCCGGCCAATGTCAACGTGAACACGTTTGGCAAGCTGACTTCGCTGGCGGTGGACAGCACAATTTACGCACAGCCCCTCTACATTCCCGGGCTGCTGATGAGCGATGGCTTGTTGCACAATGTGCTTTTTGTCGCCACGGAGAATGACTCGATCTATGCCTACGACGCAGATCCGAAGCTTGGCTCAGCCCCCAAGCTTCTTTGGCAGATCACGCTGCTGGATACGGCGCACGGGGCCAGTGCGGGCGAAACCGCGATCCCCTGGAACCAGCAAGACGCCATCTATGGTCAAGGGGACATCGGCCCCACGATCGGCATTACTGGAACTCCGGTCATCAATCCCGCCACCAACACCCTGTACGTGGTCGGCAACACCGAACTGAATGGCGCGTTTTTCTCCCGGCTCCATGCCATCAACATATTGACCGGGGCGGAGCAGACAGGTCCCGCGGTGCAGCAAAACCCGGTGTTGATTAACGCAACGGTGGCAGGCACGGGACAGGCAAGCTCGGGCGGGAAAGTCTCGTTCGACGCTCTCCTTGGGAACCAGCGCCCTGCTTTGGGTTTCTACAACGGTACTGTCTACATTGGCTACTCTTCGCACGGCGATATCGGCCCGTGGCATGGCTGGCTCTTCGCCTATGACGCGACCACGATGAAGCAATCCGCCGTGCTTTGCCTCTCGCCTAATGGTTTCGGAGCCAGTCTTTGGGCATCGGGTGCCGGCTTCCCCATCGATGACGATGCGAGCGGCGGCCGCCTGTTCCTCGTCACGGGCAATGGGACCTTCGAAACCAACTATCCTCCCTTCACGCAGAGCCTCGACTTCGGCGAGAGCATCGTGCGCCTGAATCTTGCCAACGGCGGCCTCGCGGTCGAGGACGCGTTTACTTCGTTCAACGCCCAGGCTCTCAACACCGTGGATAACGACCAGGGGTCCGGTGGCGTGCTAATGATCCCGGATCAGCAGGGATCCAATCCACACATCCTGGTGCAGGAAGGCAAGGAGGGCCGCATTCTGGTTCTCAACCGCGACAGCCTGGGCGGCTTCGCGTCCGGCGCCTCCTCGAACACCAACATCCTTCAAGATCTTCCCGGCGAAACGCAGGGCACCTGGAGCACGCCCGCCTACTGGAACGGTCATGTCTACATCTGGGGTAGCGGCGATTTCCAAACTGGCCTCAGCGACACGCCCAAAATGTTCTCCCTCGCCAGTGGAGTCTTGAGCGAGGACCCAAGCAGCGTGGGCGTCATATCGTCCCAGTTCCCCGGCGCCTCATTCATGATCTCTTCCAACGGCAAATCAAACGGTATTGCCTGGGCAGTGCGCAACGACCAGTTCAGCACTTACGGCCTTTCCGTTTTGTACGCATGGGATGCCACCGACCTTACGAAGCTGCTCTACGAGAGCGACACAAATTCCGGCGACAGCATGGCCGGCACCGCCAACAAGTTCGCCCTCGCCATGGTGACCAACGGCAAAGTCTACGTGCCCTCAGAAGGACATGTCACCATCTATGGGCTCAAGAGTGGCGAGCCCACCGCCGCCGCGCCGACCTTCTCACCAAACGGGGGCGCCATTTCGACCACCCAGACAATCTCCATGGCGACCACCACCTCGCCTGCGCAGATTTTCTACACCATCGATGGCTCGACACCGACAACTGGCTCAACGCTCTACAACGGCCCCCTTACAATCGTCGGCGCCGCTACCGTAAAAGCCCTCGCGGTGGCGCCCGGCTATAACCAGAGTTCCGTTGCCGGAGCCCAGTTCGATGTGGAATCGCAGGCGCCCGCCGTCAGCTTCTCGCCGGCCGCCGGAACGTTTACCTCAAACCAGCAGGTGATCCTTTCCGACACCGATGCCATGGCGGCCATCCACTACACCGCCGATGGAACCACGCCGACCTCCTCTTCGACCGCATACACGGCCCCGATTGCTGTATCCGCATCCGAAACCATCAGCGCCATCGCCATTGACCCCTCGATGTTTGCGAGCGCGGTAACAACCGCTGCCTACGTGATAACGCCGCCCCCCATGCCCACTCTGGCGCTCACTGCAACCACTCCGGCCGCCGTCGCCCCTGGCAGCGCAACCACTTCGACCCTCACCATCACGCCTGGCGGAGGATTCACGGGAACCGTCGTCATCGCCTGCTCTGTCACCTCAAGCCCCGCGGGCGCAGTCGATCCGCCCACATGCTCGGCGACGCAACCGTCGGCAATTACCGGTGGCACTGCCGTGACATCCACTTTGACCGTGAGCACCACTGGCCCATCGAGTTCCGCTCTACTGCCCTTACGCATCTTCGGATTCGGCGGCGGCGGCGCGTTGGCGGTTTTCGCCTTCTTCGCCCTGCCCTTTCGCCGGCGCGCGGCCAGAGCTATGCTTGGCGCGGCCATCCTCGTGGCCGTCGGCGGGGCCATAGGATGCGGCGGTTCGGGCGGAAGCACCACGAGGAACGCCGGCACCTCCGCAGGCAGCTACACCGTCACCCTCACCGCCTCAAATGGATCGCTCAACGCATCGACAACTGTGTCCGTCACGGTGCAATAATCCAGAGTATCGAAAATGGCTTGAAACGCCCGATGTCCCCGTAAGTCTCTCCAGCATGAGCATCCCGGTTTCCGCCAAAGTTGGCTAAGATAGGGCATGCGACGAGCCTTTTCGCTGGACGCCGAGGGACAATCACTTTGATTCGCGCGCTCGTCGACTTCTCGCTCAAAAGCCGTTGGCTCATCCTGGGCGGTGTCTTCGTGCTCAGCGTATGGGGAATTCTTTCGTTCCGCGCCCTTCCCATTGAGGCGTACCCCGATGTCGCCAACAACTACGTCCAGATCATCACGCAGTGGCCAGGCCGTAGCGCCGAGGAGATTGAGCGCCAGGTCACGGTGCCCATTGAAATTCAGATGGCGGGCATTCCCCACCTGACCCACCTGCGCTCGACGACCCTCGCCGGGCTCTCAAGCCTGATGCTCATCTTCGACGACGATTCCCGGAGCGATCTGAATCGCGAGCATGTGGTGGAACGTCTGGGACAGGTAAGCCTGCCGTCGAACCTTACTCCGCAAATGGGAACCGACTGGAGTCCCGTGGGCCAAATTTACTGGTACACGGTTGAGGGGACGAACCCCTCCTACGACGTCATGGAGAAGAAGTCTCTCGAAGACTGGCTCCTTGAGAAGTCGTTCAAAAGCGTAAAGGGCGTTGTCGATGTCTCCAGCTTCGGTGGCCCGACCAAGGAGTACCAGGTCAAACTCGACCCCGAAAAGCTTGTCCTCTACGGCCTGAGCATCGGTCAGGTGGAGCAGCAGATCGCGGCAAACAATACCAACGGCGGTGGAAGCTTTATCGAGCAGGGCTCGCAGCAAATCAACGTTCAGTCCCTGGGGCTCTACACCAGCGTGCAGGACATTGAAGACACCGTCATCAAGGCCCAGAACGGCGCGGCCATCACCATCAAAGACATCGCCACGGTCTCGCAGGGAGCGAAAATCCGTCTTGGCCAGATTGGACGCGCAACGCACCTGCCGAATGGCTCCATCGTCGACAACCCCGACACCGTTGAAGGCATTGTCCTGTTGCAAAAGGGCGACGATTCCGATCCTGTTTTGCAGGGAATTCATGAAGAGGTGGACAAACTCAATCACGGGATTCTCCCCAAGGGCGTCACCGTTGTTCCCTTCCTCGATCGTTCCAAGCTGGTGTCGTACACGGTAGAAACGGTTGAACGCAACCTGACTGAGGGAATGATCCTTGTCGCGATCATCCTCTTTCTGTTCCTCGGCAACGTACGCGGCGCCATCGTCGTCACACTGACCATCCCATTTGCGCTCATGTTTGCGTCCATTTGCCTGGACTTGAGCCACATCCCGGCGAATCTGCTTTCGCTGGGAGCTCTCGACTTCGGCATGTTAGTCGATGGGTCGGTGGTCATGATCGAAAACATGGTGCGGCACCTGGCCGAACGCGACGATACCCGCACACCGGCACAAAAGATACGCGACGCGGCCCACGAGGTGTTGCGCCCCGTGTTCTTCGCGCGCGGCATCATCATTACGTCGTATCTGCCCATCTTTACCCTGCAGGCTGTCGAGGGCCGGCTCTTTAAACCGATGGCGTGGACTGTGACCTTCGCCCTTCTCGGCGCGCTCGGGTTTGCCATCATGGTCGCGCCGGTGATGGCGGCATTTCTTTTCCGCAACGGTGCGAAAGAGTGGCAGAACCCCATCATGCATTGGCTGATCGTCCGCTATCGCGTCGCGGTTCGTGCCGCCATCGAGCACCGCTATACCACCGTGGGCATTGCCGCCATTCTCTTCGGAATTGCCGTCTACCTGACGGTGGGCGGCCCCATCGGCTCAGAATTCTTGCCGCATCTGGACGAAGGCTCTATCTGGGTAAGGGGTACCTTGCCCCCCAGCGAAGGACCCACCGCAAGCATCGAGTTCACCAACAAGGCGCGGGTTGTCTTGGCGTCCTTCCCGGAGGTCACTCAAGTGGTAAGCCAGACCGGCCGCCCCGATGACGGGACGGACACAGCCGGGTTCTTCAACACCGAATATTTTGTCGATCTCAAGCGGAAAGAGGACTGGCGTCCGGTCTTTCGCAGCAACAAGGAGAACCTCATTGCCGCCATCGATCGCGAGCTCGAAAAATTTCCCGGCGTAATCTGGAATTACTCTCAGCCCATCTCCGACAACATGGAAGAAGCGGTCTCCGGCGTCAAAGGAGAATTGGCAGTCAAGCTGTACGGAGACGACCTTCGCACTCTTGAGGCCACGGCTCAGAAGATTCAAGCGCAGATGGCCACGGTGCGCGGCGTCGGCGATCTGGGAATCTTTCGCATTGTCGGTCAGCCCAACCTGAATCTCCAGGTTGATCGCAAAGCGGCGAAGCGCTGGGGCATCAACATTTCCGATATTCAGGATGCTGTGCAAACCGCTGTGGGCGCCAACGCACTCACCCAGGTGCAACAAGGCGAAGCGCGCTTCGACGTGACCTTGCGCTATCAACAACAGTATCGCGATACTCGCGAAGCCATCGAGAACATCCGGCTTCTTGCGCCCACCGGCGAGCGGGTTTCGCTGGCGCAACTCACGCACGCCACCACTGAGGATGGCGCGGAACAAATCAATCGCGAAAGCGGCCAGCGCTACATAGCGATCAAATATTCCGCCAAGGGCCGCGATCTTGGCTCAACGGTTGAAGAGGCCATCGCCCGCGTCCAAAAAAACGTTCAGCTTCCCACCGGGTACCACCTGGAATGGGCGGGCGAGTACGAGAGTCAAAAGCGCGCCAACAGGCGCATGGCCCTCATCGTTCCCATTACTGTGCTGGCCATCTTTCTCATCCTCTACACCATGTTCCGCTCGGCCAAATGGGCGGTCCTCATTCTTATCAGCGTGGGAATGGCCTCCATCGGTGGCCCCTTGGCGCTTTTCATCACTCATACCAACTTCTCCGTCTCTTCCGCGGTGGGTTTCCTCGCTCTCTTCGGAGTATCGGTGCAGGCCGGCGTGATCATGATTGAATTCATCAATCAACTACGGGCGCGGCGCCGCGGCATGGAAGAGTCCTCGCATGAGCATGTGGTTGAAGCAGCCGTGGAAGGCGCTGTCCTGCGGCTGCGGCCGATCATGATGACGATGCTGGTTGCCACACTCGGCCTGCTTCCGGCTGCCCTTTCGCACGCCATCGGATCAGACTCGCAGCGCCCCTTCGCCATTGTGATCGTCGGAGGCCTGCTGGCTAACCTCGTCATCGGCGTATTCCTGCTGCCGACGCTCTATGTCTGGGTTGCCCGGGAAGATGACATTCTGCCTGCTGTCGAGGACTCTTCCGATCTGTGAGCGCTTTCTGCGTGGATGGCCAGAAACGCGGGCCAGAATAGCCCGCTTTGGCGACTTACCGATTGGCGGAACTTTGACACGCATCGGCGGCATCTTTCGCGCCGGATGACTCGCTCAGTG
>Ga0182016_10001462_pt1 | contig 28781 bp, 24 predicted proteins | sample 712S2MmetaG_FD_120491 | JGI IMG/M metagenome (GOLD analysis project Ga0182016, IMG submission 120491) | Permafrost microbial communities from Stordalen Mire, Sweden - 712S2M metaG | ecosystem: Environmental > Terrestrial > Soil > Wetlands > Permafrost | place: Sweden: Stordalen | collected...
TCCAATGAGTACAACCTGGCCCTCGGGCAGAACCGCGCCGACGCCGCCAAGAATGCGCTGGTCACGGCCGGCGTGGCCGCGACCCGCATCCGAGTCATCAGCTATGGCAAGGAGAAGCCTTTCTGCTCCGAGTCCACCGAAGAGTGCTGGCAGCAGAACCGCCGCGCGGGATTCACCCTGGAACGCTAAGGCATTTCCGCGCGTTTGAATTGCGAAAGTCGACGCGCTTCCCTGGTCTCGATTCAGGGACGAGGGAAGCCCATCTCCAAACAAGCCGAAATCAGGTTTCCGTTCACTGGTTTCAGTTCCCATGTTCCCGTTCAAGGGTCTCCGATTCTTTCTTCGTTGGTGAAAAAATGCTGACAGCATACAAGCTTCGCTTTCGTCTCGTCGCTGCAATCATTCTGGCAGTTGCTCTCTGCTCGCCTCCCGCGCACGCCACATCGAAGGAGATCATCGAGCTGCAAACCCAGGTGCAGCAATTGCTGGACATGATGCAGCGTCTTCAGTCCACGCTGGATACGCGCCTAGGCGTCGTGCAGCACCTGGCCGAGCAGACTGCCGACGACGCTAACCGGGTGACTGCCACCGTCAATGCGCTGCAACAGAAGATCAATGCACAGAACGAGGCGGGCAACGGAAAGCTGGACACCGTTTCCGGGCAGGTGCAATCGCTGAACGACTCGGTCGACGAGCTGAAGTCGCGCATCGCCAAGCTGGATAAGTCGGTCCAGGATTTGCAAACCCAGTTGCAGAGCGTCCAGAACCCGGCCCCCAGCGCTGTGCCTGGCGTCGCGCCTCCGGCTGTGAATCCTGGAGCCGCCGCCCCGCTGCAGACTGCTCCCGGCCCGCCAGCCGAAGGTTCCGCTCCAATCGCCCCGGCGGCCAACCAGGCGCCTCCGCTTCAGGAAACATTCCAGGCCGGCCTGCGCGACTACAACTCCGCCCGCTACGACGTGGCGGCCAGCGAGTTCCAGGATGTGCTTCACTTCTATCCGCTCGACGATCTGGCAGGCCATGCGGAATTTTATTTGGGCGAGATCGCTTACCGGCAACTGAAGTTCAGTGAAGCGGTCAAGCACTTCAACGCCGTGCTCGAAGGCTTCCCCGGCAGCCCCAAGGCCCCTGCAGCGCAACTGCGCAAAGGATTCGCGCTCCTGCAAATGAAGGACAAGCGGGACGCGGGCATCCATGAGCTCCGCCTGCTCATCCAGCGCCATCCGCAGACCCCTGAAGCCGCCCAGGCCCGCGCCAAGCTCAACGGCCTCGGCGTAAAGATCTCACCCGCTCCGGCGCGCTGAGTCCCATAACTGACAGACAAACACTCTTTTCCTGGAGTTCCTGTCTTGCCCACAATTTGCCCAAACTGCGGTGGAAAGGGAATGGTCCGCCCGCCGCCGAATCCCTGCTCCAAGTGCGGTGGCCGCGGCTACACAGCCAATATCCAATGGAGCGGCTATGGGGCGGGAGCTCAGAGTTTCGAGACGACCACGCCCTGCGATGCCTGTAATCGGACTGGAAAGATCCCTGTGGATCTCGTCCCCTGCGATTGGTGCGACCGCACTGGGCAGGTGAAAGTAGCAGCTGTTCCGGTGCGCTGTCCGCGATGCTCGGGAGTCGGCGTCGTCCCTGGCCCGGAAAAGTACCCCAGCGGCCTTTCCAAAGGCCAGATTGTATGTCCCGCCTGCAACGGCGAGAAGACGGTTCTCCAGAATCAATACGTCCCCGATCGCAGTTAGCGTCAGAAACAGCAAAGCCCCGCTTTCACAGGGCCTTTGCAGTCACTCATTCACTTTTCACTTCTTCACTATCTCTCGCATTACTGCAAGCTGGCCATCAACCCGTCAAGCGCCGACTTCGGCGGTCGCGTCAGCGATTCCGGCAGTTGACCGAGCGGCTCGTCCACCACGTTCAACAGGTCGATGAAGGTCGGCTTCTCGGTATTGATGTAGAAGACGCCGGTCAGGATTTCGTCCTTTGCGTGCGCCTCCATCAGCGTGCGCACGGCGTTGGCCTTGTCGGTGGGATCGTAATCCTCCAGCAACTTCCGCAGCCGAAGGTTCGAGCCGTCATGCATCTCCACTTCGTAGATTTCGCCTGATTCGTAATCCACTTCGATGTCATCGAAGCTGGCCACGAAATCCACTTCGTTGATCGGCTCGTCGTTGTCCTGCATGAACTTGTAGCTCTTCGTCGATCCCTCGTGGTCGTTGAAGGTCACGCAGGGGCTGATCACATCCAGCATCACCGTGCCCTTGTGTGCGATCGCCGCCTTCAGCATCGAGAGCAACTGCTTCTTGTCGCCGGAGAACGACCGGCCCACAAACGTCGCTCCCAACTGGATGGCCAGCGCGCATGTATCGATAGCCGGCAGATCGTTCACCACTCCGGTCTTCAGCTTCGAACCCAAGTCCGCCGTGGCCGAGAACTGCCCTTTGGTCAGCCCGTAAACTCCATTGTCCTCGATGATGTAGATCATCGGCAGGTTGCGGCGCAGCAGGTGGACAAACTGGCCCATGCCGATTGAAGCAGTATCGCCGTCGCCGGAGACGCCCAGCGTGGTCATGGTGTGGTTGGCCAGAATAGCCCCGGTAGAAACCGACGGCATGCGCCCATGCACGCTGTTGAAGGCGTGCGCGCGGCTCATGAAGTAGGCCGGGCTCTTGGACGAGCAGCCGATTCCGCTCATCTTCATCACCCGCTCCGGCTCCACGCCCATCTCGTACATCGCCTGGATGATGCGCTCGGAAATGGCGTTATGGCCGCAGCCGGCGCAGAGCGTGCTCTTGCCGCCCCGGTACTCAAGAATCGGAAGTCCTATGTGATTCACTTTTGGAGTAGCTGTCGCGGTTGCCATTTAGAGGCCCTCCTTGGTCGCAAACTCTTCGGTAATGGTGCGGGCGTCCAGCGGCAACCCATTGAAGTGCAGAATGCTGCGCAGCTTCATTGCCTGCTCACCGGGAAGATCCAGTTTCAGCAAGCTGGCCAACTGAGCGTCCCGGTTCTGTTCCACCACGTAAACCCGCTCATGCGAGGCCACAAAGTCGTGAATCTCGTGCGCGAACGGATAGGCCCGGATGCGCATGTAGTCCGCCTTCTGGCCATGTTCTCTGTCGAGTTGGTCGAGGCTTTCACGCAGGGCAAAATCGGTGGTGCCGTAAGCCAGGAATCCGATCTTCGAGGTTCCATCCTTCACCGTCACGGGCGCGGGAACCAGTTGGCGCGCATTCTCAAACTTGCGCGCCAGCCGCTCCATCAGCTTCACGTACTCCTGCGGCTTTTCGGTATAGAAACCGGCGTCGTCGTGCCCCGTCCCGCGCGTGAAATAACCGGCCTTGGGGTGCCGAGTTCCCGGCAGCGTGCGCCAGCCGATCCCATCGCCGTCCACATCGCGATAGCGCGCGAATCCTCCCAGCCGCTCCAAATCCTCCGCCGTCAGAACCTTACCGCGATCGAGAGGCGTTTTCGGATACTCAAACGGTTCCGACATCCAGTTGTTCATGCCCAGATCGAGATCCGTCAGCACAAAGACCGGCGTCTGCACGCGTTCGGCCAGGTCGAAAGCCGCGCAAGCAAGCTCAAAACACTCCTTCACATTGCCCGGCAGCAGCACAATGTGCTTGGTGTCCCCATGCGAAAGAAAAGCAGTGGACAGCAGGTCGGCCTGCGAGGTCCGTGTAGGCATACCCGTGGACGGGCCGGAACGCTGCACGTCGAAGATGACGCCCGGAATCTCGGCAAAGTACCCTAATCCGGCAAATTCGGCCATCAACGAAAGCCCCGGCCCCGAGGTTGCGGTCATCGACCGCGCTCCAGCCCACCCCGCGCCCAGCACCATCCCGATCGCCGCCAGCTCGTCCTCGGCCTGCACCACCGCAAAGGTCGCTTTGCCTTCCGGCGTCACGCGAAACTTCTTGAGCAGATCGGTAGTTGCCTCAATTACAGAAGTCGATGGCGTAATGGGATACCAGGCCACCACGGTAACGCCAGCAAAGACCGCCCCCATGCCGCATGCCGCGTTGCCGTCGATGATAATCTTCCCCTTGGTTTGATCCATCCGCTCGATGAAGTACGGATCCTGCTTGGTCAGGTGTTCGGCCGCATAGTCGTACCCGGCCTTCACCGCGCCGAAGTTCAGCTCGAAGACCTTCACCTTCTTGGCAAACTGCTTGCGCAGCCCGCTCTCGACCACACCAAGATCGATCTTCAGCAACTGCGCCGCCGCGCCCACGTACACCATGTTCTTGACCAGCTTGCGCAGCTTGGCCTCCGGGCAGATTGCCGCGGTAATCGCATCGAACGGCACCGGATAGAAGACCACATCCTCGCGATACTGCTTCAGATCCAGCTTCTCCTCGTAGATCGCCACGCCACCCGTGGGCAGGTCCAAAACATCCTGGCGCGCTGTATCGGGATTGAGCGCCACCAGAACCTCGGCGCCGCGCGTGCGGGCCACATAGCCATCTTTGCTGGCGCGAATCGTATACCAGGTAGGAAGTCCGGCGATGTTCGACGGGAACAGGTTCTTTCCGCTGACCGGAACACCCATGCCGAAGATGCTTTTCAGCAGAACGCTATTGGCGGATTGCGAGCCGGACCCGTTCACCGTTGCTACGTTGATGCTGAAGCTGTTGACCACCCGTTCGCCCACGTTCGTTGCGCCCTCTAACTGACCGAGGGCAAGGTCGCTTGTCGCCATTTGGCGGGTTCCCCTTCCGGTAGACTCTGAAAAGACTTCATCCCTTGTCCTATCGAGAATGAGCCAATCTTTCCTTCACATATGTGATTATAGTCACTTTGAAAGTGCACCGTCCCAAATCTGAACGAGAGAATTACCCCTTTGGTTCCATCGAATCTAGCCCTTTTGTACCGGTGCGGAGGTCGGCCTGTATCCGTAGGCAGCATGCCTGGATGAGAGGCCTCTTGCACACCACCTCAGGCACATGTCGATCAGTTCGCTCTCTTCGACGGAATTTGTTGATTCTACTGTATACAACTTTAGTGCTATACTGCCACAGCAGTAAGAACCCGCCAATATTGGATCTTGGATTCGCTCTCGTTGCATCTCTATTGATTCCCAATCGTGCATTCCAAGCCCAGACGAATCTTAAATCTCTTCTTTTTTGCTCTTGCAGCAGTTTGCCTGTCGCTTAATCCCGAACTCAAACAAATTCCCTGGAGGAAACTTGAAAATCTTTCTGAAAGTTGGATTGACGATTCTGCTCGCGTCGGCTCCGCTTGCTCACGCAGATTATGTGACCATCGGCAGCCAGGATGGCCCCAACTGCTACCCGTTCATGTGCAACGACTCAAGCAACACCACAGGCCCCTCGATCGACTACCAGGAAGTTTTCAATTCCAGCGCCTTTGCCGGGCCCGGAAACATCGACTTCATTAGCTACACGTTCGACCCGGGCGTTGGCACCGCCACGTTCCTGGGCGGCGACTACGCTTTCTACTGGGGCTACTCCGCCAACGGAATGACGCTGAGCACAGTCCTGCCCTCCAATTATGTTTCCGGCTCCAAAAACTACATCGGCAACGTTGACATTGCCCCTGGCGGGGTGGAATACGGCCTTGGATTTACCTGGGAGGGATTTCCACCCGTCACCTACGACCCCGCGGACGGCGATCTGCTGCTCGAAATCGTTGTGACAAACCAGGATGGGGTTCCCAATGGCTCCGGTAACGGCTACAACTGGGCCGATTACACCGGAACCGATGTGACCCGCGCCTATAACATTTCCAACCCAAACGCCAGCGCCATTGCAGCCGGTCCAGACTTTAGCGGCATAGGCGCCCTGGATACGACCTTCGGAGGATCGATACAGGCTGCAACGCCCGAGCCAAGCGGCCTGCTTCTGCTCGGCACCGGCCTGGTTGGCCTGGTCGGCGCCATGCGCAGAAAGTTCGCGCGTTAAGCGCAGGGGGAGGAAGTTCGTTCCCAATCGCAATACGCCTTGAGGAGCCTGGACAGTTGAATTCGTCAAGGCTCCCTTTAGGTTTGTAGTCGAAGAATTGATCCGGCATTGACATATAGCTTTGTAGGCTAGAACGCGTTTATCTCCGGCAGAGAACCTCAGCCCATTGGCGCACCGAATCGGGGCTGAGCGCCGCGCCGCCGCCCTGGCTGGCGGCCAGTTGCACGGCCAGGTTGCCGATCGTCGAGCTTTCGGTCTCACCAATTTCGACAGGCAGGCCCGTGCGCTGCGCGGTCAGCTCGGTGAGCAGCTTGTTGCGGCTGGCGCCCCCCAGGATGTGAATTCGCTCCATCTTGCGGCCCAGCATTTTCCCTAAATCTTGCAGTGCCGAAGCGTAACGGGCTGCAAGACTCTCGAAGATAACCCGCGCAAAGACAGGCTCATTGCCGGCGACGTCGGGAATCGTGGCCCAGCGGCGCCGCCACAACTGATGATTGATGCGCTCGGGCATATCGGAGTCGAGCAGCAGAGGCTCGGCGTCCACATTGATGACGCCGGGAAAGCTGGAACAGGCGGCCTGCGCGATCAGCTCCTCGATCTCCCAGGCGCGGCCCTCGGCCGCCCAAGCATCCATGCATTGCTTCAGTAGCCACATGCCGTTAACGAGAGTGTGGAAACAGAGGTCTCCGGTGGCCGCGCCCAGATTGGTGTAGCGGGCCTCCAGGGCTTCGTGAGTGGTTACGGGCGCGGAGGTGAGCGTGCCGACCAGCGACCAAGTTCCCGAGCAGATGTAGGCAGTGGAGCTGAGGCTGGTGGGAATGCCGGCAATGGCGGAGGCAGTATCGTGGCAGGCGGGTGCGATAATCTGGGTTTTGCGGTAGGCATCCAGCGCAGCCAGTGGCCCCTTTATCGGGCCCAGAATGGTTCCGGCGCGGACAATGGGCGGTGCGGCATCGATAGGAATATCGAGCAGCGAGAAGAGTTCCCGATCCCAGTCGCCGGTCTTGAGATCGACGAGGCCGGTATGGGTGGCGTTGGTGTATTCGGCCGCGCGGCGGCCGCCGAGCCAATGAAGGATGTATTCGGGCAGCATGACCCAAGGGGCGTGAGGATCAATGTGGTCTTTGGGGTCCGCGAGCAGTTGGTAGACGGTGTTGATGCGGTGGGGGAGCACGCCGGTGCGCTCAAAGAGCTTTCCGTTTGGCACAATTGCGTCCGCGGCCTCTTTGCTGGGGACTGTCCGCTCGTCGCGGTAGCAGAAAGGCTCACCCAAGGGCTGCCCGTCCGGGGCAAGGCGAACATAGTCCACTGACCAGCCGTCGACAGCAATGGAAGCAATGCCCTCCGGCGCCTCGTCCGCAGCTTTGCGAAGGCCCTCTTCGAGGCCGGCAAGGATCGCATCGAGGGGCCAGTGGAGCGATGGGCCGCGATGGACAGGGCCATTGGGAATGCGATGAACGATCTCGATCTCCGGCTGTCCATCCTTCCAGCGAAGCAGGGAGACACGGCAGCTTTCGGCGCCTAAATCGATGGCAATGCGTGCGGGTTCTTGCATAGGTGCTGGATTATCTCCGTTCGGATTCAACGCAAAAAAGCCTCCGTCAGACCGCCATCGACCGGAATCAAGTGGCCGGTGGTGCAGCGCGCGCGAGGGCCGGCCAGGAACAGAATCGCCTCAGCGCAGTCAATCGGATCGATGGGCTGGCCAGTCAGTGTCCGCTGGGCATAAAAGCCTGCCAGCAGATTGCGCAGTTCATCGTCTGAAAGTGAGTCTTCAAAGAGAATATCGTACTTGGCGAGCGATGCGCGGACACGGTCGCCGGGAAACATCGCCGAACCCTTGACCACCGTGGCCGGGCTGATGCCGTTGACGCGTACGCGGGGCGCAAGGCCGACGGCTAATTCGCGCACCAGGTGCGAGAGTGCGGCCTTGCTGACGTCATAGGCCTCGCTGCCCCACTTGGCGACAACTGCATTGGCCGAACTGGTGAGAACGATTGAAGCGTCGAGATCCTGCTCGGCGAAGAGCTTGGCGGCCTCGTCGGCCAGCAGGTAATTGGCGGTGACATTGACCTCAAACGTAGCGGCCCATAGGGCATCGGGAATCGCGTCCTCGGAGGACGATGGAAAAAACGCAGCCGTGTTGATGAGCATGTCAATGCCGCCAAAGGCCGCGACAGTGGCATCGAGGGCGGCGGCGATGGCTTGGCGGCTGCGCACGTCGATCGGCGTGCAGGCTGTAAACTCCCGCGAGGTAACCGATTGCAACTCGTCGGCAACCCTTGCCGCGGCGGCATGGTCACGATCCGCCACCACAACGTGGGCGCCGCGCGAAGCTGCCAGCAGAGCCGTCTGGCGGCCTATTCCGCTCCCGCCGCCCACCACCAGGGCGATGCGGCGGCTGAGTTCCTTTTCCGGCGGCTGGCGGCGGATCTTGGCCTCTTCCATTGCCCAATACTCGATGCGAAAGGCTTCGATGGCAGGCAGAGCCACGTAATTGCTGAAGACCTTGAAGCTCTCCGGCGCAATTCCCTCTCCGCATTGCGGCAGCGTTCCGGTTACTTCGCCTTCCGCCAGCAGCGTAGCGCCTTCCATCACATGAATGGCGTTGGTATAAAACTCGCCGGTGATGCGCGCCTCGGTCTTGTTCTTGCCAAAACTGAACATGCCGAGGCCCGGAATCAAAACGACGGTCGGGCTTGCGTCGCGCAGGGCGGGCGAATCGGGCGTTGCAAAGCTGTGGTAATAGTCGCTGTACTGCTGGCGGTATTCGTCGAGCGATGCGTCGATCTGCCGTTTCAGCGCCGCCAGGCCCGCAGCCGAATCGGCTTGCGGCGTCCACGGAACGAACAACGGGCGGATCTTGGTGCGGATAAAATGGTCGGGGCAGCTTGTTCCAAGGAAAGCAAGGTCTTTTGCGTGCGCTGAGTTGACGAACTGAAGCACGTCCGGCGCGTCGGTGAAACTGGAAATCCAGAGCTTTTGGGCGCTGACCCGCCCGCGCAGATACGACGCAATCTGGATGGCCAATGCCTTCCTGTCCGCGCAGGAGACCACGGCTTCGCCCCCGAAGCGCGTCTCGCCCTTCATGATTCCGTGACGAGCGATGAACTGCCCAATCTGGTCAATCACCGTCAGCGTGTTCAGGTAGCACTCGCGCTGCGTCTGGCCCCAAGTAAACAGGCCATGGCCGCCCAGAACAATGCCGTCGCAGCCGGGATTCTCAGCCACAGCCTTGCGCATCCTCAGGCCCAGCTCAAAGCCCGGCCGCAGCCAGGGCATCCAAACCAGGGAGTGATTGAACTCGCGGTTGAATTCCTCCATCTTGGCCTTGCCATTCGCAGAAGCAGCCAGGGCAATACCCCAGTCGGGATGGAGATGATCGACGTGGGGAAAAGGAAGAAACCCATGCAGCGGAGTATCGATCGACGCCGCCACCGGATTGCCGCGGAAGGCGCACAGGGGATACAGGGCGACCATGTCGTCCTCGGTGTCAACTCCCTTGTAGCTGCGTTCTAGCGCCAGCAGCTTCTCCTGGTAGAGGGTTGCGAAGCCGGTTCGCTTGATGCTGCCCAGATCGCCTCCCGAGCCCTTTACCCATAGAATCTCGGCGGTCTCACCCGTGAGCGGGTCGATCTCGGCGATCTTCGAGCTGGTGTTGCCGCCGGCAAAGTTGGTGATGCGCAGGTCGGAGCCGAGCAGGTTGGAGCGATAGCGGAGCAGATCTGGCTCGTCCAAAGTTGCGGCAAGGCTGGGATTCCAGCGGTCTTCAAGGAGCTTGAGAGTGGGGGCGGCGGGAGGCGCTAGGGTCATATATACCACTGTACGGGGAATTGTCGAAGCGAAGTCAAGATAGCATACAAAAAAGCAATAGGCGATCTATTTCTTATATGAATATTTTCGTTTTAGCAGCACAGATTCTACTCCGCGCCGAAGAGGCGGCGGAAGAAGCGGCCAATGACGCTGAAGAAGCCTGATTTCTTTTTCAGAGCTTGGGGAGCAGCGGTAGGGGTTGCAGGCGGATTTGCGCTGGCGTTGGCGGGCGGCGTCTCTGCCGCGGGCTGGGGCGCGTTCTCCGCGCTTTTATAAACCAGCGGTTCCACCATCGGCGCTGAGCCGGGGTTTGGGTTGGGCGCGCTGGGAGCCGGCTTCGCAAGGGGCGCGAGCCCTTCGCTCTGCGCCAGCGGAAACTCGTTGCTTTGAGCGGCGACAGGCGGCGGGCAGCCGCAGGGTTCTCTTTCCTGGTCTACGACTTCGTGCAGGCTGCCGTGCTGGAACATCACGCGCTGGCCGGGCTGCACGCGATACGCGCCGCCGTCAAAGACGCTGGTTACCACAACATAAGGAGCATTGATGCCCGCGTTATCCACGCAGGTATCGCCGTGCTGGCCTAGCCGCACTTTGACCTCGGCAGCGCCGGGACCGGCGATGAGGATGCGGAAGTCGGGGGTGACCAGGATGTCGGAATTGCGGCCAGTGGCAAAGCTAGCCTCGATTGCGCCGTGGTCCATAGCCATCAGCAGGCCAGGGACTTCGCCTGCGGGCACGCTGGAGTCCGCAGCCAGCTTGACGGTGGTGGAAGCGCAGATTCGCAGCACGCCGCGATGGGGCAGAATAACCGGGGTGGTCTCCGTGCCGGAGGTGATGGAGCCGCTGGCGGCAATGACGGCCTTGCCCCGAGAGACCTCGAGAGCGCCGGTCACCGAGGCAGCGGAGTCAGCATTTTTGCTGTCCAGAGAAACGATGGCGATGGGGCCGGATTCGACCGCGGGAGCCGCGGAAGGCACGGCAGCCTGCGCATAGAGATCGGGCGCGGCCGCAACAGCTGCCGCGAAGAAAAGGATTCCAGCCCAGCCCACGCGCCGCATCGTGCTCACATTCCCAGGAAGTTGCGGATCATCTGGTGGCCGCCTTGCGTTAAGACGCTCTCGGGGTGAAACTGCACGCCCTCAATGGGCAGAGTGCGATGGCGTAGGCCCATAATGATCGAACCGTCGACCGAGCCGCCGCCATTGGGCGATGCCGTGCGGGCGGTGACCATCAGCTCGGCGGGGAGCGAGTCTTCGGCAACAATCAGCGAATGGTAGCGGGTGCAGATGAGCGGTGTTGGCAGCCCGGCAAAGATCCCTTTGCCATCGTGCTCCACCGCGCTGGTCTTGCCATGCATCAGTTGCTGCGCGCGCACCACCTGGCCTCCAAATGCCTCGCCGATGGCCTGGTGGCCCAGGCAGACGCCAAGAATCGGGGTCTTGCCGGCCATGTGACGGATGAGCGGAACCAGAATGCCGGCCTCGTGCGGAGTGCAGGGACCGGGGGAGAGCAGGATGCGGTCGGGGCGCAGCGCTTCGACCTGCTCCACCGTCAGCTCGTCGTTGCGGCGGACCTCGACCTCGGCCCCCAGTTCTCCCAGGTATTGGACAAGGTTGTAGGTGAACGAATCGTAGTTGTCGAGGACGAAGACCATGGTGAAGTCCAGTGTAGCGCGTGGCGGCTGCCATTGCGCCGTCTCCTCATCGCACTTCGTTCGCGCTTGGCTTCTTTCATCGGCTTGACACAAGTCTGGCAATGGCGCAACATACGTCGCATGCGACGCAATCTGCGCAGCGGAGGCGATAGTTGGATTCAGAACACACTCTCAAACTCGAAAACGTCAAGCGTCGGATCGAGGCCACAACGGCCGATCTGTCCGGCTCGACCTTCACCGACGTCAACTTTTCTGCCGCAACATTCAGCAATGCGAACATGGCCGGCGCACGAATTGAAGACGCCAACCTGTCGGATTGGCGCGTGCGCGATGCGAACCTCTCCGGTCTGCAAATTTCAGATGCCGATCTTCGCGGCGCTTCGGTTGCAGAATGCATGACGGAGGGCATGAGCATCGATGGAATTCTAGTATCGGAAATGCTGGCCAGTTACCGTGCCGCACGCACAAAGGCGGGATGAGCGTTGGCGAGCAAACCGGCCAGTGAGGCAAAAGCCGTCAAAGTCGAAGAGATTGCCCGCGAGCTGGGCGGGATTCGGCAAGCAATGCGAAGACCTTTGGACGCGCAGATTGCAAGGGTCGGTTTGACTGTGCCGCAGCGCGGCGTGCTGGGGGTGGTGTTGCGCAACCAGGGAATCAGCCTCAAGGATTTGAGTCGTGAACTGTGTCTTGCCCACTCGACGGTAAGCGGCATCCTGGATCGCTTGGAAAAGCGGCAGATGATTGAGCGGCTGCCAAACCCGGAGGATGGGCGCGCGACGCGCATTTATGCAACTGCCCGCGTTGCGGATTTTGTCCGCGAAGGCATCCCCAGGCTGGTACGCGGGCCGCTGCATGAGGCTTTGGGCCACGCCACAGCAGAGGAGCGGGCTGCGATCCACTTGGCGCTTCATCGGCTGCGCGAACTACTGGAAGACGTGTGAACATTGCAACGAATCACAGTCTTGGTTGCACACCGCGACCGCATCTGCAAAACTGGCCATGGTCACCAACGATGGTTCTTCACTTTCTGATACAAGGCCGCGTGCAGGGGGTCGGCTTCCGGTGGTTTGTACACCGGGAGGCCAGCGAGCTCGACCTGCGCGGCTGGGTGCGCAACACCGAGGATGGCGAAGTGGAGGTGGTGGCAGCCGGCACGGCGGAAGACCTGGCCGAGCTGCGGGCCTGTCTGCGCCGCGGGCCGCGCGGCAGCCGCGTAGACAATCTGATCGAGCACTATCTGGACGAGATCGAAGCCGAGGGGCTGAGTTCGTTCCGGATCGAGGGAGCCTGGTGATCGAGCTAATTCCTCGAAGAGTACCAATACCAGTTCGGAGCCATTTTGACAATCTCGATCGGATTACCTAAGAAGCCATCTGCAGGCGGTACTTTGCCGTTTGTGGAATAGACGAACCCCGCGAAACTGTCCAGAACGCCAGTGAACGTGAAAAAGAGGGTCCAGGAGTCTTTTCCGTCGCGCCACACGAGAACGGCGCCACCGTTTGAAAGATATTTGGATCCCTCGGGAAGGCTTATTTCAGTGCCTCGCCCGCCCTCTTTCAGGATGGAATAATTGCGGCCGCCACCAGCAATATCGTGAGCGACTTCGGTCAATCTTTTTTGATTGACCTGCCAGTTGAACTCAGTGACAGCCTGAGTCGTTAGGGGTCTCATCGTCTTGAAAAACGCATAAACCAGGAACGGGCTTTGTTCCGTAAGCTGAGAACCTGCTCGGCGAAGCGCTTCCATGACACAGCCGGCAAGGAATTCGGCGCCGGTAGTGGTACTGCGGTAACGGTCAGTTGCGAAATAAGAGGCCGCCTTCGCCTGCCCAATATCTTCAAGAGCTTCCTCTTCGACTGACGCTACATCGGCAAGGTCTACTTTCTTCGAACTGGCGACGGACAGGATCAATTTTTCTGAATTGGACCTTCCAATCAGCTTTCCGTCCTTCCAAATGTTCGTAACGGTCGGCGTCAAAAGGACAGGAGTCGCCTTTGCCGCTCTTGTCTGCTCGATCAGTTTCCGCAGACTCTCTTCTTCCAGGCTCGCCGCACTGATGGCTGAAGAGGCTTCGTGTCTCCCGAACTGAATGAAGACGAAATCCCCTTCTTGGAGTTCCGCGAGAATCGCCTTCCACGCGGCGCCTGCAAGAAATGATTCGGCGCTCGCGCCGGGTAGGGACCTGTTGGAGATACGCACAAGCTCCGGGACGAAATAAGTGCTTAGATGATCCCCCCAGCCTTGGTTTGTACCGCTTTTGGCCGACTCGTCTCCAATAACAAAAAGGGTGCGGACTTTAGGCTGCTCCTCCCCTGCCGGGGACGGTTGAGCCAAACAAAACGGCACTGCCAAAAGTGCTGCGGCAGCGAAGAAGCAAAATCTCGGCATGCGCACAAGTCTAGCGCAAGAAGGTAGGGATCAGGGAAAGCTCGATACCCAGAGAATCCGCTTTTTTATCTGACCTCTGACCCTTGACCGCTTCCTCCCGGCGCCTGTCTATAATCGACCTATGCCCGAAAAAATAAAACCGATCGAAGTTGAAGCCCTGAAAGCCCTGGTGCGCACGGTGCCGGATTTTCCCAAGCCGGGGATTCTCTTCTACGACATTACGACCCTGCTGAAGGACAAGACAGGCTTTGCCAAGATGATCGATGCGCTGGCTGCACACTATGCCGGCCAGAAGATCGACATGGTGCTCGGCATCGAAGCGCGGGGATTCATCTTTGGGCCTGCCCTGGCCTACCGGCTCAATGCGGGCTTCGTACCGGTGCGCAAGCCGCGCAAGCTGCCCGCGCCTGTGGCCCGCGTGACCTATGACCTGGAGTACGGCTCCGACACGTTGGAGATTCACCTGGACGCGATTCAGCCGGGGCAGCGCGTGGTCGTGGTAGACGACCTGTTGGCCACCGGAGGCACGATGGAGGCCACCGTGAAGCTGGTCAAACAGTTGGGCGGGGAGATCGCCGGGCTGGCCTTTGCCGTCGAGCTGGACTTTCTAAAAGGCCGCGGCCGCTTCGCGGAGTACGACGTCTTCAGCCTTCTCCACTACGACGAGTAGACTGGGCTACCCGCCTCTGTCCGGCGGGGCAGTTTGAGCGGAAGATATTTACGTGGTGCGCCGCCTGCGGTAAAGTCCGCTGGCGAAGGCCAGCAGGCCGCTGCCGAGCAGGATGAGGCTCCCCGGCTCGGAAGTAGGCGCATAGCCGATGAAAATCTGGGGAACATCCTCTCCCTTGGGCCAGCCGCTTACCGGAACATAAATGTCAAACCCGGAGTAGAGGCTGGCGTCAATTGGGTTGCCGGCGACAAATGCCTGTGCAGCCGTCAGTTGCGTGTTGTCGCTCCCAGTCACGTTGCTGGAGAAAAGTCCCCAGGCAGCCAATTGGTCATTATCGCTGTTGGACGGATTGACATTGGCGTCTTTGTAAAGCCAGGCCGCTTCCCGCCAATCGCTCTCAGGGTAAAGTACCTGGATCGTCCCGTTGAATGTCGAGATTCCCGACATCGCCGAGATCGGCTCAGTGGTTGCGGTCCAACTCTCGCTAAGACTGATGCCGTTGTAATAACTGAGACACATCAGCGGAGTGGTAGCGGGCCCCCCGTTGACCCCGAAGTAGTAGGGATACGCGTCAAACCCACCGGCAGAATTCGATCCGACGCCCATCATTTCCAGAGTGACGTTATCCGCGTGAGCCTTGAGCGGACTGGCTGTAGTTAGCAAACAGAACGCGCACAGGCCGAAAATTCCGCATAAACCGAAGTTCTTCACAGTTTCACCTTTCTTGGGGATTGCATTTCTCACAGTTTGCATAGGGATCCTGGCCCCTCCCCCAGTTGCCCGGTGAGTTACTCTTTGCGCTCACATACCTCGTCACCTCGATTCCTTGCGTTGTAGCCATTTGGAACATGGGGCTACTCTCGTGTTTCGAATCGACAGGAATGACTCGGAGCAAACTCACCCTATACACATTCACTCTCAGTGAGGATGCGTTGTTGAAGGCTGTCGACAATGCGGCAATCAAATAACCAGACTCTGCTTGTCTAAACTAAGAATTTATCAATGCATCGAGCGCACTTGTGCTATCGATTGCTCAATAACAACGAGCACGCGGGCTAACTTCCTGGTAATTCTATTTCTATTGCTTCGAAGCTACGAGGGCATCCTAGGGGTTTCAATGACCCTGCGAACTTTCCTTGTCCCCGCAAAGGTTTGCTACGACGCCCCTTCCGGCTCCGCATCCGGAGGAACTTCCTGGGGAACGCCATCGACGGCCGTGGACTCTGCCTGGAACATCTGCGCGTCCGTAAACCGGTAGCCCACATAAACATCCGTCAGAAGGTAAATTGGATTGGAAGGGTCGTCTTCAATCTTCTTGCGCAACTGCCGGACGAAGGTGCGCAGGTACTCAACCTCTTCGCGGGAATCGGCTCCCCACACGGCGGTCAGCAGCCGGGCATACGTAATGACGCGGCCGGCGCGGCTCATCAGACAATGGAGAATATCGAATTCCTTGCGGGTCAGGTGGACCTGTTCGCCACGCTTGGTCACCGTACGCTTTACCGGCTCCAGCCGTATCTCCCCGATCTCGATAGGCGCGTCCTCGGCACGGGCCGGTGCTTTGACGCGGCGAACCGCCGCGCGAATGCGTGCAATCAATTCCCGTGTGCTGAATGGCTTGGTGACGTAATCGTCCGCGCCCAGATCGAGTGCCTGCACCTTGTCCTCTTCCTGGTCGCGCACCGTGAGCATAAGGATCGGAAGCCGGGGCGCGAAGGCGCGAATGCGGCGGAGGGTTTCAATACCTCCGATGCCGGGCATGTTGATGTCGAGCAAGACAGAATCGTAAACGGCGGCGCGCAGCATTTGCAGCGCCTCTTCGCCGCGCGAGGCTTCAGCCACCTGGAAGCCAAGTTCAGCCAGAGGAGGCCGCAGCGCCCTGCGGATTGCCGATTCGTCGTCGACCACAAGAATGCGAAGCACAGGCTGATTCATCGAGAACACTCCTTCTGCGCCGAGGCGGGGATAGCCGCAAAGAATGTGGTTCCCTCGATCTCATCGCTTGTAACCCAAACATACCCGCCATGAATCAGAGCGACCCGTTTGGCAACCGAAAGTCCGATTCCGGTGCCTGGGGCCCGATTCGAGTAGGTCGAAGAACGAAAATAGCGGTCGAAGATCCGTTCCCTGTCCGCCATGGGAATCGCCGGGCCGAAGCTGTGAACGGAAAAGATCGCCTCCGCGTTGGCATGGACCACGCGAATGGTGATGGTGGTGCCGAAGATCGAGTATTTGCAGGCGTTGTCGATATATTGCGTCAGCAGCATCACCATCAGCTGGCGATCGCAGCAGACGACCAGGTTCTCGTCCTTCAGATCGATAGCGACCTTCATGCTGGCCAGGCGATCCCTGAGGCTGTCCACAACCTCTTCAATCAGCGATCCCACATCCACCTGCCCGGCATGAATCGCGACCTCGCCGGCATCCAGGCGGGCCGTGGTCAGCAGCCGGGTGGTCAGATCGCTCAGCACGCCGGCCTGCTCATCGATCAGGCCCACCAGTTCCGCCTGTCCCGGCGACAGATGGCCCATCTCGCCGAGGCCTGTGCTGGCCGCGCGAATTGCCGTCAGTGGCGTCTTGTAGGCGTGAGCCAGGCTGTCGAGTACGGTGGAGCGAAGCTGCTCGGTGCGGCGTTCGGTCTCGATGCGGCTCTCGTTGGCAAAGGCCCTATAGCGATCGAAGGTGATGGCAATCAGCGAAGCGATGGCGTTATTGGTCAGCGGGGTTGTCTCTCCTCGCACTACCAGGCTCCCGATCGGAACAGTCCCGAGCCGGACGACTCTCCGCCCCAGGCCGGTCTCCGGATCGTCGTCCGAAGTCTCGAAATAGTAGACATTCTGCGCCAGTTCCTGCGGGTCCACGTGCCAGATACCGGCTTGATACACATCGTGCAGGTCGGCGTCAAAGACAGCCACCGCCTCCAGCGCGAATATCTCGTGGACCAGCTCGGCCAACTGAGGGCCGGGCTCAAGATGGAGGTTCATTTGCAGCGTGCGGCGGGTGAACTCATACAGATCGTGCATCTGTCCGCCCCAGGACTCGGCCTTTTTCGCGTGGTCTGTGACACGCGCCGAAAGCCGGCTCACCACGAGCGCCACCAATACGAATGCCAGCAGCGTGACCGTGTTTGCAGGATCCTCCGCGGGATTGAGCTGAGGCTGCCGAGCAGTGAAATAGCTGTGCACCACAACCGCCGAGAGCGACACGACGACCGCCTGCCAGAACCCGCAAAGCAGGGCGGTGGGCATCACGATCAAAAGATAAAGCAGCACGGCAACTGGGAGCAGCCACCCCGACCAATGGGCAAACGCGGCCACAAGAACCGAGGCAAGAATCCCCAGCGCACACTCCAGAGTGAACAAGAGCACGCGCGATCCAGAGCCGGGCGAACGCAGTGCGCCGAAGGCTGAACGCACGGGATGACGGGTTCCAGACAACAAGCCAGCAGCCTCTCGATCGGTACGGGATGCGATAAGAACGAAGCCACGCCGCCATCCCGGCATGAACTGCTTGACACTCGCAGCGGTGGGAAGACGTAGAAAAATTTTAGCAGGCGCCAATGGACTTCTTACGGCACATCCTCTACCTGCCGCCAATGCTCCTGTTTTGAGGCCCACGCTCGTCCGCGCGCCTTTGGGGCTCAATCGAAATAGGGAATGAAGCAATAAAACGCATAAGGAGTTCTTTTTAGAATCATCATGGCTTCTTTATGTGTCCTTTGTGTAACTAATATTAATCCGTTATGACCGGATCGCCTCAGGGAGCATGTGAATCCTCTCCGGAATATCCATAGGCAAGTTTACCGGTTTGGCTCTGAAGGCTCGGCTGGATGTGCTGTAGCACAGGACAGGGTGCTGCCTTTGGCCACCATTTTGGCCGTATTCATTTTGCGTAATACAACAACCATCTCTTCTTGGAGGAATAGTGCCGATGTCTTTGAACCCCAATCGCATACTGCAAACGATGGCCGGAGCTGCCTTGGCAATCGCCATGATGGCCGGCGCGCAAACACCGGCTCCGCCGCCCGCAACGCCCGATCAAACTCCGGCGCCTGCCACGACTCCAGCCGCGCCTGCGACCCCACCGGCCGCGCCCACCTGGAGCGTAGGCCCCATGGACATCAGCGGCTTCATCGATGGCTACTACAGCTTTAATGTCAACCGTCCGAACACCACGGACGGCTACGACCAGATCAACCAGCTCTACAACTTCAATGACAAGACGGATCAGTTTGAACTCAGCGCGGCTAAACTCACGCTGAACCACGATCCGGACCCCGTCGGCGCTCATGTCGACTTCATTTACGGCCGCACCAACACTCTCATCAACTCAGCCCCAAGCAACGCGACTGCCCTCAATGGCGGCGATCAACTCCCCTATATCGAACAGGCGTTTCTCAGCTTGAAACCGCCCAAGGCCAAAGGCTTCGAATTGGACTTCGGCAAGTTTGTCACTTCGGCCGGCGCGGAAGTCATCGAGGCCAAGGACAACTGGAATTACTCGCGCTCCTTGCTGTTTGTCAACGCCATTCCGTACTGGCACTTCGGCGGACGTACTTCGGTGCCTCTTTCCAAGACAGACACAATTGGGTTCCAATTGGTCAATGGCTGGAACAATGTCTCCAAGAGTAACGGAGGCATAACCGGCGTCTTCACCAACGCATTGACTAAGCCAAAATACACTTGGAGTCTCAACTATATTGTCGGCCCCGAGAACGCCAACACCACCAGCGGATTGCGCAATCTGGTCGACACCACCCTGCTGCTGACGCCTCCAGGCAAGTTCAACATGTACTTGAACTACGACTACGGCCAGAACAACACGCCGGTGACGACATACGTGGGCGAGGGCGAAACGCCTGTGACAACTTTTGTGCTAAATACGTGGCAGGGCGGAGCTGTCGCTTTTCACGAACAGGCAACGGCCAAGCAGGCCTTCTCCGGCAGGTATGAATATTTCACCGACCCGGAAGGCTACCAAACCGGCACGGCGCAGCACTTGCAGGAGTTTACCGCGACTTATGAATATAAGTGGGTCGAAGGTTTGCTGACCCGTGTCGAGTACCGCGGCGACTTTTCCAATGTGAATTACTTCCATAAACTCGCTAACCAAACAACGGACCAGCAATCCACGTTGACTGTGGCGTTTATAGCCTTCTTCGGCCCCAAGCGCTAGCCCGCGATCCAATCGCTAGGCTATGATCGTTGTCCTCACTTTAGTCGTAATCTACCTCGCCTTCGTCGCTTTCTTCAGGCCTAGGCGCTAGAGAGCGCAAACCCGCGGTTCCGGCCGGTAAATACATATGTGTTAACGGCCGGGGCTGCATCTTCAATACTCCAGCATGGGAGCGTCCGAAAGCGGTTTACGCCTCTTTTCAGATTCCTCATTTCATCTTTATCGCGCAGTTACTAGGATTCACCTAACTCATTCAGTGTGTCCGCATCCGCCCGGATTGCAACTGCGAAACGGGCGCAACTCATGAAATTCCCGGGGGCCATCCGCCGGGAGCAGCCATACGAACCTCACTTAACAGGAGAATGCTCATGGCAGAACAGAAAGCACCTCAGATGCAGGCCACCCTGGGCCTCACCGGGCTGACCAGCAACGCAATGGCCCTCATCGCCCCCGGCGCGTTTCTTTGGCTGACCTTTTTCATCCAGGCCACCACTGGCGTTGCAAATCAGCCATCAACCGCGCCAGCAATGTGGATCGGCATCTTCGCCGCCCTACTGCTCTGTCTGGCAACGGCGGTTGCTTACGCCGAAATTTCCAGACTCTATCCGGGTACAGGCTCAAGCTACTACTACGCCGAACAGGCGCTCTTGTCCAAGGACGCGGCCTTCAAATATGCCCGTGTCGCAAAGTTTATTGTCGGCTGGGGCTCTCACCTTTACTACTGGGTCTACCCCGGTGTGATGGTCGCCGTCACCGGAGTCTTCGTGGGATACGTGGTCGGCTTCCTCTATCCAAGCTTCATGAGCGGGTCGAACCCCGGACCGCTCTTCATGGCGCTGGTCGCAGTGGTTTTCTCCTTCTTTGTCGCGTGGATCGCCGCCAAGGGCGCAGGCGCTTCCACCGCCGTCAACCTCGCCATCAACGTGATTCAGATCTCGGCGCTGGTCGTCTTCGCCGTCCTGGCGATCGGCTACCGCACCAGCCACCCTTCCGGCACCACCGGCCCAACCGCCTACCAGTACGACGGGCAAACGCTGGCCACTTATAACTACCAGTTCGCAACTGACAAGACCGGAGCCACGCTGCGCGACGCCAGCGGCAATCCGCTGCCCTTGCTGGACTCGGCAGGTAAGCCGGTTCCCTATGTCATCACCTACCCCGAGACGGACGCGACCGGCAACTTCCTCACCCACACCTCGGCGGCTTCTGTGATCATGCCGCACAAGCTGAGTTATATGTTCATTCAGGCCACGGTCGCCATTCTGATCCTGGTCGGCTTCGAATCGGTCACCTCGATGGGAGGCGAGGCCAAGAACCCAACCAAGCATATACCGATTGCCGTCATCGCCTCGCTGCTGATCCAGGGCCTGGTGTGTTACCTGTTTGAGTATTTCGCGGCCAACTACTTCCTCAACTCGGGGTACACGATGCAAAGCGCGGCCAACTCGGCCGCTCCCATCGGCGACATGATGATCATCGTCGGCGATGCTCTGCTGGGCCACGGGAATGGAAGGTGGTTCATGCTGGCAGAAGCCCTCACCGTCTTCCTGGCGCTCATCGGCACCACCCTGAGCTGCATGAACACCGGCGCGCGCGTCACCTACGCTATGGGCAAGGACGATGAGGCTCCGGAGCACTTCGGCATCCTTCACGCCGAATCGCTCAGCCCCCGCAAGGCCATCTGGACGCTGGCCTGGATCTCCGCAGTGATCGGCGTCGTCGCCATCGCACTGGTCTTCGGCGATGCCGGCGCTCCTACGGATGCTGCCATTGCGGCGCTGCCGCACGGCATCTTCTCCAGCTGGGGCTACCTCCCGCACGATACCCTGGCCGCGCTCCCCAACTCATTGCTGACGGTTACGCTCACCTCAAACTTCGGCACCTTCATCCTCTATGCGCTTAGTTGCTTCCTGTGCATAGTTGCCTTCCACAAGCGCCCCGACTACAGTTTTGTCAAGCACCTGCTCATCCCCGGCTTCGGGCTGCTGGCAAATCTGGTCTGCATGGGCTTCTACCTGGCCGGCCCGATCTTTGGCCTCGGCACCTTCAAGGAACCGCTGCTCGCGCTCGGAATTTCGGCCGTCTGGGGCATCTACGGAGCCATCTACTTCCTTCGCTCATCTAAAGCCAAGGGCAAGGAGATTCTGCTCACAGCAAGGTAAGGCCGCGCAACCGCACCACAACCAAACCAAAGCCGCTGGGTGGAATCTCTCCTCGACTTCTTCTTGCGCAACGAGGAGCAGAGTTCCGCCCAGTGGTATTTTTGAACTACATGTCTAACAATTTCTAAGAAGCGCTTTCCCCCGCAGCGGGGCGGAAGATGCTTGAGGCGGCGGCGCCCATGTTGGAAGTTCAGTTCGGCCAGGCTAGCGACTTTGGCAAGGTTCGCACCAACAATGAAGACGCGATGGGATCGTTCATTCCCGCATCGCGCCACCAGGCCCGCACCCACGGCTATCTATTTGTCGTTGCAGACGGTGTGGGCGGCATGGACCTGGGCGAGGTTGCCTCCGCCACCGCCGTGTCGGTGCTCACCGAGGAATTCGCCAAGGCGCAGGCCGGCACCATGCTTATCAGCCTGCTGCCGCGCCTCATCCAGCAAGCCAACACCGCCGTTCACGATTGCACCCTGGCCCCCGAATACCGGGGAAAGAAGATGGCCACAACCATCGTGGCCTGCGCTCTCCGCTACGATCAGGCCATCGTCTCTCACGTGGGCGACTCGCGCTGTTATCTGGTCCGCAACGGAAAAGCCAGACAGATCTCGCAGGACCACACATGGGTAAACGAGCAGAGGAAAATGGGCCTGATCTCGGCCGGCGAGATGGCCGAGTCAGATTCCCGCCACGTGCTCATCCGGTCGCTCGGGCCGGAGATGTTCGTATCGCCCGATACAACCGCACTGAGCTTGCAGGCCGGTGACGTGATGGTGCTTTGCACCGATGGCCTCCACGACGAGATGCGCGAAGAGACCATCGCCCAGATCGTCTCCCAGAACAAAAACATCGACCAGATTGCCCGCGAACTGGTCTCTCGCGCCGTCGAGATCGACGGCAACGACAACACCACCGCGCAAGTCATCCGCATCCGCTCTGTTGAGCAGGTGGGCATGTACCGCGGCCGTCCCTATAGGCTGCCAACTTAAGCCAAGATTTTTCAGAATTTCCGGAAGCCTTACGGAATTCTTACTGAAATGGCGCTCTAACCCGATACAGTTGAATTAGCTACCCCAATGGAGCATCCAGCATAATGGGCTTTTTCGATACCCTGGAAGCCGGTTCGCAGATCGATTCCTACCGCATCGATGCGCCTGTTGCCCGCAGCGGCATGGCCTCGATCTACCGCGCCACCGACCTGCGCGACGGCCGCATTGTCGCCCTCAAGATCCCCCATCCCGATCTCGAAGCCGATCCCATCCTTTTCGATCGCTTCAAGCGCGAAGCCGGCATCGGCGAAAAGCTGAATCACCCAAAAGTGATGCGTGTCTTTGGCGGGGAGAAGCGCTGCCGCATTTACATGGTCATGGAGTGGTGCGAAGGCCGTTTGCTGCGGCAGATCCTGGATGAGGGCGAGATTTCCCAGGATCGCGCCGTTCGCATCGTCGTCGGCATTCTGGACGCCCTGGATTACATCCACGCCAACGGCGTGGTGCATCGCGACCTCAAGCCGGAAAACATCATGGTCGATGCGGACGACAACATCAAGCTTATCGACTTCGGCATCGCCAGCGACTCCGCCGCGCGGCGGCTCACCTACGCCAACTTCACCGCGACGCTCGGCACCCCGAACTACATCTCTCCGGAACAGGTAAAAGGCAAGCGCGGCGACGGACGTTCCGACATTTTTTCGGTGGCCGTGATTTTGTATGAAATGCTCTCGGGCAAGCTGCCGTTTTCTGGGCCTTCGCCCTTGGCCGCAATGAACGACCGCCTGTTGAACCATCCCACGCCGCCACGCGTCGCCAACCCTTCCATCTCGCTCCAGTTACAAGAGGTTTTGTATCGTGCTTTGGAAAGAGATCCAGCGAACCGCTATCCGAAGGCGCGCGACTTCAAATTCGATCTCGAACACCTGGATCAAGTTGGCATTGAGGACCGGATCGAGCTACGGCACTGGCAAAAACGCAAATCCCAGCTTTCGCGCAAGATATTCTATTATAGTGGCCTAGCTCTCATCCCAGTCGCAATCCTCTTGCTGATGATGCTCGTTGCCCACCGCAGATAGATCCACTTTTTTTCGCACAAACGCTCTCAAAATCCTCACGGATTCCTTATGAGCCAAACCATAAGATTCCGTTTAATGCCTTGTAATTCCAACCGCCAAAAGGAGACGCATGACAAAGTACAAACTCGAATACATCTGGCTTGACGGCAGACAACCCATTCCCGAACTACGCGGGAAAACTCAGCTCAAGACATTCGAAACACCGCCTACGCTTGAAGAACTGCCTCTCTGGGGTTTTGACGGCAGCTCCACCATGCAGGCCGAGGGCAGCAAGTCGGACTGCATACTGAAACCAGTGGCTCTCTATCCCGATGCAAGCCGAAAAGACGCTTTTATCGTCCTCAGTGAAGTCATGCACCCCGATGGCACCCCGCATTCGACAAACTACCGCGCTACGATCGAGAACGACCCCGACTTGTGGGTTGGTCTCGAACAGGAGTATTTCCTCTATAAAGATGGAAGGCCGCTCGGTTTTCCGAAAGACGGCTACCCTACGACTCCTCAGGGCCCGTACTACTGCGGCGTCGGCTACAAATATATGGGCAGTTTGGCCCGTCAAATCGTCGAAGAACACCTCGAGCTCTGTCTTGCCGCCGGAATCAATCATGAGGGCATCAACGCCGAAGTCGCCAAAGGACAGTGGGAGTTCCAAATCTTCGCCAAGGGCTCCGCAAAGGCCGCGGATGACGTATGGACCGCCCGCTATTTGATGATGCGTCTATGCGAAAAATACGAGGTCGATCTAGTGCTTCATTGCAAACCGATCAGGGGCGACTGGAATGGATCGGGAATGCACTGCAACTTCTCGACAAAATACCTTCGTGAAGTTGGCGGCAAGGCATACTTTGAAGCCCTGATGACAGCTTTCGAGGCTAACATCCCCGAGCATATCGCCGTGTATGGACCGGACAACCATCTGCGCTTGACGGGCCTGCACGAAACCCAGGCCATCGACAAGTTCAGCTACGGCCTCTCCGATCGCGGCGCTTCAATCCGGATGCCCGTTAACTTCATCAAGAACGGTTACAAAGGTTATTTGGAAGATCGCCGCCCGAACTCCGAAGGCGATCCCTACCAGATCATCTCGCGCATTCTGAAGACGATCAATAGCGTTCCAAAACCTTAATCGATTATTCTGCGCGCTCATCCCGGCCGAGCCTTGGCTGCGGATGAGCGGGCAAGATGCAGGAAAAGAGCGCGGCCGGCGCGGCCTCAAACGGTCCACCCCTTCGCTCCTTAGCCCTGCGGAATCCTGCCTCGCGCAAGTCCCCCGCCTTCCCGAATTCTGATTTGCCGACGGCCCGGCGCGTGTGCTGCTCGGAGCGGCGGTAGCATGTTTCTTCGCTTCGTGCTACTCTATTCCTTCCCTGGAAACAGGAGAGTCGATAGCTGTCGGGAGCGGAGTGCTCATGGGAATCCTCAGCAGAATCGGCATCGCGCTCGATTCAGACCTACTCAAGCGGTTCGACCGATCAATCCGCCATAGCGGCTACACCAACCGATCGGAAGCATTCCGGGATCTGATCCGAGACCGGTTGGTGTCCGAACAGACCGAGGCACCGGACGCGACCGTGGTGGGCACCGTCACCCTCATCTACGACCACCACGCCCACGGCATCAGCGACAAACTCACAAGCCTCCAGCACGCTCATCATGAACTTGTGGTCTCCACCAGCCATGCGCACCTCGACCACGATTCCTGTCTCGAAGTTCTCATTGTTCATGGCAAATCGGCCCAGGTCGTCCAGTTTGCCGGCCGCCTCATCGGCCTCAAGGGCGTGTGGCACGGACGCCTGGTGATGACCGTTCCCGCCAACTCGCTGGAACGGCGTAGCACGCCTGGGCGTAAAGCCGTCCACGAGCACTGAACACGCGCCATCCATCCTCACTTCGTTCTCAGCCATCTTCCGGAAAGGGAGTCGTCATGGAATTGCGTAGCACGAAACTCGCTATCGTAGCACTATCGTTTGTTTTTCTGCTTGTCTCCATCGCCGCGGCCGCGCAGAGCGGCCCGGCGCTCGATCCGCATGGTCACCCGGTTGCCACGAGCGATAAGGCTTATCCGTCTCAGCTATCGGGAACTGTCGTTGACATTTCTGGCGCGGTGATTGCCGGAGCTACCGTGCAGGTTCAAAGCGCGAACGGTACCGTACAAAGAACGAAACAGTCTGACAGGAACGGCTCTTTCAATATTCCCGGACTCGCGGCGGCCAATTATCGACTCGTGGTGTCGAATCCCGGTTTTGAAACCAAGGAAATCCTAGTCACCATCGGGACCACTGGCGCACCGGCCACGCTGCGCATCTCTCTGGTAGTGGGCTCCGTAAGCACCACCATCAACGTGCAGGGCCGGGAAGATGACCTTATCGGAATTGCCGAATCCGGCACTCAGGGAACAGTGGGCGCAACAGAAATCGAAGATCGTCCGATTCTTCGTTCAGGCGAAGTTTTGGAGACGGTTCCCGGCCTCATCATCACTCAACACGCCGGGGGCGGCAAGGCCAACCAATATTTTCTCCGCGGCTTCAATCTCGACCACGGCACGGATATCGCCATTTTCCTCGACGATATGCCGCTGAACCTGCCGTCGCACGCGCACGGCGAGGGCTACTCCGACATGAACACCGTCATCCCGGAGTTTGTGAAGCGCGTGGATTTCGAGAAAGGTCCTTATTATGCGAATGTCGGCGACTTTGGCTCGGCTGCATCGACCCATATCGAGTTTTTCAAGACGGTGCCCCAGAACTTCGCCAAGGTGGAAGGCGGTTCGTACACTTATGGGCGAGCCATTTTCGGCGCATCGCAAAAGCTCGGTTCGGGCAATTTGCTCTACGGCGGTGAAGAGTATTACTATGACGGCCCGTGGGTGCATCCGGATGCTTATAACAAAATCAACGGATTGCTAACCTACAGCCAGGGCGACGACACCAACGGCGCCAGCATCACGGCCCACGCTTACCACGGAAAATGGAAATCGAGCGATCAAATCCCCGTTACCGCCCAAGTCAATCCCACACCATCTACGCCATACGGAGTTGGTTATTTCGGCACACTGAACCCGACTGACGGCGGCCACAGCCAGCGCTATAGCTTGCAAGGTGAGTGGCATCGCCAAAGCACAAATTCAGAGTCGAGAATCGCGGCCTACGTTTTTTATTACGATATGGATTTGTTTTCCGATTTCACTTACTACCTGGTGGACCACAACAGAGGCGACCAGTTCGAACAGCAGGATAGGCGCTGGGTAGGTGGGTTTGACGCACACCACACGGTCTTCAGCACATGGTTTGACCGCAAGATGTCAAATACCTTCGGTCTGCAACTCCGCAACGATTGGATCAACAACGGCCTTTACCGCACGGAAAGTCGCAAGCGCACGACCAAAACTGATTACTCCGCCACCGGCATCTCTTTCAACGACTCCATTTGCACCATCTACACTTCCACTGTCAGTATCAGTGTGGATGGTGGTACCCCTACCACTTTTGCCAGCGCCTGCCCGGCCTTGCCCCCGACCACGGAGCGGGATAACTTTACGGACGTGATCGGCAGTGCCTATGTGGAAAACAAGATTCAGTGGGCGAACAAATTCCGGTCGGTTGTGGCCCTGCGCGGCGACGACGAGAAATTTGTCGTCACCAGCCTGGCTTACCCCTCCGATATTGTTACTTTGTCCGACGGCACCACCACAGTGAACGCGGCCAATTCCGGCTCGGCCAGCAAGTTCCTACCCAGCCCCAAAGCGAGTTTGATTTTCGGCCCGTGGGCCAATACTGAGTTCTATTTACAGGGCGGATTCGGTTTTCACTCGAACGATGGGCGCGGCGCGACGCAACAGGTGGAACCGGTTTCGCCGGCCAATCCATACCACGGTACACTCAACACGAAAATCACCCCCCTGGTCCAAACCAAAGGCGGGGAAATCGGCGCCCGCACAGTAGCCGTCCCTCATCTGCAAAGCACCTTTGCACTTTGGTATCTCCGCAGTAACTCCGAACTGTTGCAGGATGGCGACACCGGAGGCACGAGTGCTTCAGAACAGTCGAGCAACCGCTATGGCCTCGAATGGGCGAACTACTGCACGCCGACGGAACATTTGGCTGTCGATTTTAACATTTCCGATTCCAGAGCTCAATTTACTCAGATAGACCCGGATGATGCGACACAGTACGTCACAAATAGCTCCATCACAATCAATGGCAACCCAGTTGGCTCCTTCTATGCGCAACAGAACGACCCGGGGGGCAAGCTTGTGCCCGAAGCGGTCAGAGTGGTGATTTCCTCGGGCATCACACTGCACGATTACAAAGGCTTCTCGTCGAGTTTGCGCCTGCGCTACTTTGGTCCGCGCGATTTGACGTCCGACGGACTTTATCAGTCAAGTCAAACGGTGTTGCTCAATGGGGAGGTCGGTTATCAATTTTTCAGGAAATGGCATGTAACGGCCGAATTTCTGAATATGCTTGACCGCAAAGATGCCGACATTGACTACGCCTATGTCTATCAAATCGCTCCAGCCGCCGCGCCAGGATTCGGACGCGTTAACCACCCCACCGAACCGTTTCTGTTCCGATTCGCGTTGGGAAGAAGCTTTTGACAAATGCCGCAACTAGCTTCCGTGCACCGATTGTCCCTATAACGAGCCTATCGGCACAATCGTCAGGCCGGGAGATACTCGTCTATGTGCCCGAAGGCACGAGAGTGAACTCGCTGCTCAAAATCTGGCCCCCGCCAGCAAGGAAAGTGCCCTGAAATTCCACAGCGGCGGGTCATCCATTTTCCGGATGCCCCGCCGCCGTGGTGTTGCGCGTCAACTTAGGGAACCTCTGCACAAGTCTGCAACCCGCGTCGTATTTGAATAAACTATAAGTATGAGGCGAATGGCGCGTTTTCAGCAGACACTGGCATCGCAGGCGAGTTTTGAGAAGTTTGGCCGCAA
>Ga0182016_10001466_pt1 | contig 28752 bp, 26 predicted proteins | sample 712S2MmetaG_FD_120491 | JGI IMG/M metagenome (GOLD analysis project Ga0182016, IMG submission 120491) | Permafrost microbial communities from Stordalen Mire, Sweden - 712S2M metaG | ecosystem: Environmental > Terrestrial > Soil > Wetlands > Permafrost | place: Sweden: Stordalen | collected...
CCTTTAGCATCGCCGCGCGCGATGAAGCCGCCTCCGGCGCCGGGCGGAGGAGCGGAGTTATAGACCTTGCGCAGGTCCTGAGTGCGTACGCCAACGGCCATTTGGAAGAAACCCCAATCGTGCAGCGGATGAAGACGAGGAATTTATTTTAACCGACGGCGGCTGGAATTTGCAGGGCGCAGGCGGCTGAAATTCTGAGGCGCACGATGCCCTCCGCGGCGCTCAAACAACAACTTGCGCAAGTGCATCGTTGGTATGGATTGATGGCTTCGCAAATATATCGTAATACGATATAATTAGGATTATGAAAAGAAAGAGGGAAGGAAGCTCGGCGGTCCGGCGGATGCAGATTCTGGCCGAGTTTCGGCATCAACTCCGGGTCTTCTTGCACTTCAGCGAACTGGCAGCGCAAAGGGTTGGACTGCAACCGCAACAACACCAACTCTTGTTGCAAATCGCAGGAGCACCCGAGGGAACGGAAGCCACCATCGGATACGCAGCCGAGCGATTGGGTTTGCGGCATAACACAGCGGTCGAGTTGAGCAATCGTTGCGAGGAGGCGGGATTGGTCCAGCGCAAGCACGGTGAGGATCGCCGGTGCGTGCTGCTGGAGGTTTCCGCAAAAGGGCACAAAGTGCTGGAATCGCTCTCGATCGATCATGCGCAGGAGTTGAACGAACTCGGGCCGCAGTTGATTCGAACGCTGACTGCGCTGAAGGCGGTCCAGAGCAAGCGGAGTGCAGTTCGGGGGGATCATGAAGTCTGAGCCTTCGGTATTGCGCGATTTCACGGTTGACGGTCGAGTGTGGCTGCTGTCGAGCCTGGCGGTCGTGATCGGCGTGGGGGCGACTTTTCTGGCGGTAATCCTTTTGCGGTTAATCGGGTTCTTCACCAACCTTTTCTACTATCACCGGTTTAGTTTCGCGGCGGCGTCTCCGGCTGGGAGTTCGCTCGGGTACTGGATGGTGGCCGTTCCGGTAATCGGCGGGATTGTGGTGGGATTGATGGCGCGTTTTGGCTCGGACAAGATACGGGGCCACGGGATTCCGGAGGCAATTGAGGCGATTCTGCTGAACCGGGCGCGAGTCGCTCCGAAGATCGCGATCCTCAAGCCCATCTCGGCCGCGATTGCAATTGGTTCGGGCGGGCCATTTGGGGCGGAGGGTCCGATCATTATGACCGGCGGCGCCTTTGGTTCTTTGATCGCACAATGGATACGGCTGACCGACGCGGAACGCACAACGCTTCTAGTGGCCGGGGCGGCGGCGGGGATGTCGGCGACTTTTGCATCGCCGGTGGCAGCGATTCTGCTGGCGGTCGAACTCTTGTTGTTCGAGTTGCGGCCGCGGAGCCTGGTTCCAGTCGCGATTGCGAGCGCAGTGGCGGCGATTCTTCGCGGGATGCTACTCGGTTCAGGGCCACTGTTTCAGATGAAAGGAATTGGTGGCGTCAATCGAGTTCCTATAGCAGCCGGCGCGTTGTTGCTGGGTGCCGTTGTTGGGCTACTGGCGGCCGGGATGAGCCGGATGATGTATGCCTTCGAAGATATGTTTGAGCGGCTTCCGGTGCATTGGATGTGGTGGCCAGCGATCGGTGGAGTAGGGATTGGAGTAGGAGGTCTTTTCTTCCCACGTGGCCTGGGGGTGGGATACGACAATATTGCGGAGTTGCTGCGAGGCAATGCACCGATCGCGTTGATCGGCGGAATCCTTCTCGCGAAGTCGTTGATGTGGGCGTTTTCGCTGGGATCGGGAACTTCTGGAGGAGTGCTGGCGCCGCTGTTGATGATCGGTGGCGCGGCAGGAGCATTGGCTGGACGGTTGGGGCACCTTCCACTTGAGATGCAGGGATTTTGGGCGCTGATTGGCATGGGGGCGATGCTGGCGGGGTCGCTGGGAGTTCCGATGACGGCCATTCTCTTCAGCCTTGAGGTTACGCATTGCTGGGAGGCGATGGTGCCGCTTACTTTGGGATGCATCGCTGCGTATCTGGTAACGGCGCTGATCATGCCAAGATCAATTTTGACGGAAAAATTGAGCCGGCGAGGGTATCACCTGACACGGGAGTACGGAGTGGATCCGCTGGAGATCGTGATGGTACGGGATGTGATGTCACCGGTGCCGGCAGAGATCGCCGCGGACGCAAAGAATGGGGGCGAGCATGCGTTCGTATACGGAGACAGCACCTGCCGGGGAGCAGCGGAGCGGATGGCTTCCGAAGGTATGGTGAATTTGCGGGTGGTGGATCGCGGGACAGGACTCGTGCAGGGGATGATCACGGTTCACGATCTGCTGAAAGGGCGCGGGAGAGCGGCGACGCGGGAGAACGAAAAGTTGCGGCTGGCGACGGATCGGGAATTGTTGGATGGGCGCGGCTGAACCACCAGAAGGCTAAACGGAGGATGTCCCTGCCTGAATCAGCTACGGGTCGAGGAGGCCGCGGGAGGCTACGCCGATGTTGTCGCGGGTGCTGTTTTTTACCATATACATCATCTCGTCGGCTTGGCGGATGATGTCATGGGGAGTCTGGGCATCGTGGGGAAAAGTTGCCAGGCCCATGCTGCCGCGGAGTTTTAAGTTCAGTCCCTGCTCGACGCAGAAGATGCCGGCGCGGAGGGAATCCTGCAGACGTTTGGCGACGACGACGGCTTGATCTTTGCTGGTTTGGGGAAGGAGGACGACAAACTCGTCTCCTCCATAGCGGAAGGCGAAATCGATGAGGCGGAGTTGAGCCTTGATGAGATAGCCGACCTCGGCCAGGAGCCGGCTGCCGACTAAGTGTCCATGAGTGTCGTTGACGGACTTGAAGTGGTCGAGGTCGATGAAGATAACGCTGAATTGATAACCGAAGCGGGCGGAGCGGTAGACCTCGGTTTCGAGGGTCTTGTGAAGATGGCGGGCGTTGAAGAGGCCGGTGCAGTCGTCGGTGATGGTGAGTTCCTGAATTTTTTCGACGGCGCGAGCGTTTTCGATAGAGATGGCGGCGTAATCGCACAGCGCTTGCAGGAAGAACATTTCCTGCTCGCTCATTTGAGCGTTGGCGTTCACCAGTTGAATCACGCCCAGGACGCGGTGCTTGGAACGCAGGGGCACGCAGATGACAGAACGCGTCTGTAGGCGAGTTATGTCATCCAGGCGGGATGAAAAACGGGGGTCGCTCTGTACATCAGGGACGATCAAGACCTGGCCGTGGCGGGCAACCCATCCGGCGATACCTTCGCCAACTTTGAGACGGACTTTGGAGAGAACATCGGAAGCGGCACCGACGGCGATGGCGAAGTAGAGTTCATCTTTGTCTTCGTCGACCATGAGCAGCGACCAGGTGTCGGGGCGGAAATATTCGCCCATTTTTTCCATAATGGTCTGCAGAATGGAGTCGAGGTTCAGCGACGACGTAAGCGCTTTGGCCACGTCGTGAAAGATGGTCAGTTCTGACGACAGGCGAATTGGGGACGTACCCGCTGCGTCTGACATGCACTCCTCGGGTCGAGTGTGGTGGATAAGGAATTATAGGTTTGGCAATGCTTTTGCGGCAACGAACGACAGTAACCCGTATCCGTGGCGCCAAGTGAGAGGGCAGTTTTTGGGATCGGATCGGAATGGCGCGGGAAGAGACCGTCCGAAACCAAGAATCCAAGAATAAAGAGCGGCGATGTTCTGGGGCGTTGAGTATGGAGAGATCGGCCAGGGAGGTGGCAATTTAGCTCTGATAGGCTTCCCAGGCGCCGCTGGTACAACCTGAGGGAGATGGCCCTGCAGCAGAAGAATTGTTCGATAGCGAACATACTGAGAGCGAAAACTCTTGTATACAACAACAGCGGCGTTAATCGGTTGCGTTTCGCTAAGAACATGTCCGATCGAGCTGAGTTGCAGCTTCCGAACTGTCCGGAGTGTCAAAAGCCGGTTGAGTTGGAGACTGCGTGGGTGGATGAGGCGGGCAAGGCGGTGCACGCGGATTGCTATCTAGGCAAACTGCGCAGAGAACGGGCGAGCGCTCCGCCCTGGGAGCCGTAACCAGATAACGTAAGACGAACCACACCGATCGCAACTTTCGCTGCTAAAACGTCACAACCTGAGTTGTTACAAACCCACATCACAACCTAAAGAAGAGCAGCGGCGTCCAAGGTTTGCCGTTTTCCTCTGATTCCATGATCTAAAGGGTAATTTATGAGTCGACGAAGGAATTATCCGCTGCTGTGCGCCATGAGCCTCGCTATTTGTCTGTCCGCTGGGTCGCTAAACGCTTTTGCGAGCATTGCGGGGTCGCGGGCGACTTCGGAGGATGGTTCCGGGCGAGCGAATCCTGGGGGTGCGTACGAACTGACGGTGCAGATTGTGGGCAGCGGCTCGGTCCTAAGGAGCCCGGCAAGAATCAGTTGCGCTCGGACATGCAGCGCGCCGTTCGCATCGGGAAGTGTGGTGATGCTCACCGCGAAGGCGGTCAAAGGCGGGATGTTTGCGGGATGGTCTGGCGCTTGCACGGGCGGCGGAGTTTGTAAGCTGACGATGAGCGCGAACGAATCGGTGACGGCGACTTTTCAAGCGACACAAGGTTTGAATAGGTTGAATCACATTGTCTTCATGGCACAAGAGAACCGGTCGCTGGACCATTACTTCGGGCAACTGCGCGCGTATTGGAAGGCGAACGGATTTGCAGATCGTTCTTTCGACGGCTTGCCGCAGTTTAATCCGACCAAGGGTCTCGCTCCGCTCTACGGACCGGCGCCGAGCAATCCGGGGTGCGACCCTGCTTATCCGCCGCCGGCGGATTGCACGGTGGATAGTTCGAGTCCGCAGATTAGTTCGTATTCGTTGATTACGGAATGTGTGGAGAACCCGAGTCCTTCCTGGAACGAAAGCCATGTGGATTGGAATTTGGAAGATCCGGTTTCCGCCGCGGCAACGCTGGATGGTTATGTATGGACGGCGGCACACGATTCGCGAAACATGAATCCCATGTACTACGACATCAACGGGTTGCGGGTGATGGGAATCTATGGACCGACCGATCTGAACTACTACTACTTTATGGCGTCGGAATTCGCGACGTCGGACCGCTGGTTTTCGCCAACGATGACGCGCACGGCGTCGAATCGGGAGTATCTGATTGCGGGGACATCGCAGGGGGACGCGTATCCGATCGGGAGCGATCCGGAGGACCAATCGCTGCTAACGGCGCCAACGATCTTTCAGAGACTGGAGGCGGCGGGAATTTCGTGGAAGATTTACGTGAATACGGATAACACGACGTGCGCCACGAATCCGACGCCGCAATGTCTGCTTACTCTGAGTTATGTACAGAATTTTGAATGGGGACAGACGATTCCGGCGGATTACCCGCAGAACATAACTACGATGACGCAATATTTTGCGGATGTGCAGAATGGGACGTTGCCGGCGGTGGCGATTATTGAGCCAGCGTCAGCCGCGGGCCTCGACGAGCACGGATCGGATTCGGACGAGTATCCGATCAACATTCAGCTGGGTGCGAATTATGTTTCTTCGCTGGTCAATGCATTGATGACGAGTGTCTCGTGGAAAGATTCCGCGTTTATTTTGACGTATGACGAGTTTGGAGGTTTTTACGATCATGTGGCGCCGCAGGCGGAGGTGAGTCCGGATGGCATCAAGCCGCAGGATCTGATGCCCGGCGATATTTGTACGGGAGCGACCGGACCGACCTGTGACTTCACGTATACGGGGTACCGTTTGCCGTTGATCGTGATTTCTCCGTATACGAAGAAGCACTATGTTTCGCATACGGTGATGGACACGACGGCGATCCTGAAGCTAATTGAGTTGCGCTTCAGAGTGAAGGCGCTGACAAAGCGGGATGCGGCGCAGAAGAGCATGGCGGAATTTTTCGATTTTAATAGTCCCGCGTGGATGACGCCGCCGTCTCCGCCGGCACAGAACACGAATGGGGCGTGTTACTTGAACCATCTTCCGTAGGGGTGGTTTCAAAGGCCACATGCCATTCGCGCCGTTCCGGCCGGGGAAAGAGGATCCCACCAACCCTCCCAGAAAATGGCCGTGTGAACGTCAGGTTTAAGGGACTTGGCAGGCGGGCAACTCCGGGTGACCGGTTAGCAACTAAAGAATTAGTTACCTTTCTTGGGGTCATGCGTCTAAGGGGAACAGGAGGGAATGCGGTGCCGCCGAGACAGTCGGGAACTTTGACCGAAGCTGAGCTGAGAATCATGAACGTGCTGTGGAGCAAAGGGACCGGGACCGTCCAGCAAGTGCTTGATTCTCTTACGGAAAAGCCTGCGCTCGCCTACAACTCTGTGCTCACCACGATTCGCGTTTTGGAAAGAAAGGGTTATCTGAAGCATCTAAAGGATGGGCGGGCTCATGTGTATACGCCGCTCGTGGGGCAGAAAGAAGCGACACGCTCGGAGATCCGGCATTTGGTGGGCCGTTTTTTCAAGAACTCGCATGAGGAACTGGTGTTGAATCTTCTGGAAGACCAGGGAATTGGGCCGGATGAGATCGGGCGGCTTAAGGAAATGTTGCTGCAGAGCGGATCGCCGCAAGAAGAGATGAGCGGGAAGAATTCTAAATGAGCTGGACAGTCCTGCAAACGTTGGCACAGATTTCGAGCGAGCGCATTCTAAACGCGCTGCCCGAAGGGATATTGGTTGCGCTGTTTGCCTGGGCGTTGCTTCGTGTTTTGCGTCGGCAGAATTCGGGAACTCGTTTTGCGGTTTGGTTCCTGGCGTTGCTGGCGGTTGCTGCGCTTCCTGTGCTGGGCAGTTTTGGCGAAGGTAGAGCGCTGATGGCGGCGCGGGTCTCCTCCCACCTGGAATGGGGGAACCCGCAGCCTGCTTTGGTGTTATCGATGCAATGGGCGGTTTTGGTGTTCGCGGTGTGGGCCCTGGGAGCGTGCGTCTCGTTGCTAAGGGTGGCGTCGGGGATCTGGCGGTTGGGTCAGTTACGACGGAGTTGCTCGCCGATTGTGGTTGAAGAGCTGGACCCGGTTTTGCGGAAGACAGTGGAGGGGATGGCGGCGTCGAAGTCGTTGGCTTCGGGGCGAGTGACGGTGTCGGTGTCGGAGTCGGTTCGCGTGCCGGCGGCAATTGGCTTTTTCAAGCGAACCATCGTTTTGCCGGCGTGGACTTTGCGCGAACTGCCGGCGAAGGATCTGAATGTGATCCTGCTGCATGAGTTCGCGCACCTGCGGCGGTGGGACGACTGGACGAACCTGGTGCAGAAGATTGTGCGCGCTTTATTTTTCTTTCATCCGGCGGTGTGGTGGATCGAAAACCGGCTGTCGGTGGAAAGGGAAATGGCGTGTGATGATGCGGTGCTGGCCGAGACTTTGAATCCGCACGGCTATGCGCATTGTTTAGTTTCGCTGCTGGAGAAGAGTGTGGCGCATCGCTTGGGGCCAAGACGGTGGGCGATGGCGCAGGCAGCGGTTCATCGCGCGCGCGAGGCTTCGCTGCGGCTGGCGCAGATTCTCGATAAGGATCGTCCGGCGGCAACGCGAGTGTGGAAACCGGCGCTGGCGATGGTAGGAATTTTCTCGGTCCTCTCTTTGCTTGTGGTGCCGCAGGCTTCGCAATTTGTTGCCTTCGACAACTCGGCTGAGAACCAGACGAGCCATGCTTACGCTGCTGCAGGTCGAACTCATTCGGCGGTATTTGGAGAACAGGCGGCGGTTGTTCCGGCTTCGTTGCGAATGGACGATCCTGCTGGAACGCTTAAGGTCAATCGAGTTCGGAGGCAAGTATCGGCCGAGAAACAAGGCGCTCCGCTTCACGTTGCGGGGCGATTCAACCCTCGCCGATTTGAGACCTCGGGGTCCGGTGAGAGACTGGTCGCGATTCGCAGCATGTTCGGTGGAGAAGGCGAGGAATTCGTTCCGCAATTTCAGACCGTGGTTTTTATCGAGACAACGCAGTATGGAGACTCTGCTGCTCAATTCTGGAGCGTGCAAGTGTGGCACGTAACGATGTTGAGGGCGGAGCGCGAAAGAGTGGTTCGAGTTCCGGTGGCTAGTTCGATTTAGGGCCAAAAATTTTTGTGGTTAACAACTAGATATTTAGTTGCAGATAAATCGTGAAGCACAATCTAAGGAGAAAAGCAGATGTGGATACAACGTTGTAAGGCGGTGGTAACACGGCGGGCATTGGCCGCTGTGCTGGCGGTGGCGGCGGTGGGTTCCGTGGCCACGCTCGAATTCACAAAATCGGCGAAGGCGGCGACGGCGGCTCCAGCGGCGTCTGCGCTGGACGATAACAGCGTGGGAGCACTGCTGACGCTCGATCGGGCGATGGAGACTTTGGCGGCGCGGGTCACTCCGGCAGTCGTCAATGTGACGGTCGCGTCGAAATCGAACGTGCAGCAGAGCAGCGCGGAAGGCGGGCCTGATATGCAGCAGTTTTTCGGGCCGAACAGTCCGTTTGGGCAACAATTTGGAAGGCAGTTCGGGCGCCAGTTCAACATGCCTTCGCAGCCTGAGAACAGAATGGAACACGGATTGGGCAGCGGCGTGATCATCTCTCCCGATGGATACATCGTCACCAACAATCACGTGATTGAAGGAGCAGTGGATATTCGCGTGACCATGAGCGACAAGCAGGTCTATCCGGCGAAGTTGATTGGCGCCGATCCGCTGACCGATCTGGCGGTGATCAAAATCAATGGAAGCAACTTCCCAAGCGTGCCGTGGGGCAGCTCGACGGAGTTGCGCCCTGGGCAGACGGTGCTTGCGTTTGGAAATCCTTACGGATACCGCTTTACCGTGACGCGGGGAATTATCAGCGCGTTGAACCGTCCGAATCCGGACCCGAGCGATCGGCGGAAGCCAGGCGAGTTCATCCAAACGGATGCAGCTATTAACCCCGGAAATTCGGGCGGGGCGCTGGTGGATGCGCGTGGTGAACTGATCGGAATCAATACGTTCCTTATTTCGTCGTCGGGATCATTCTCGGGGATGGGATTTGCGATTCCGACACAGATTGTCGAGCCGACGGTCGAGACTCTGATACGTGACGGCAAGATCACGCACGCGTTTATCGGAATTCAGATCGCCGATGTGACTCCCGACAACGCGAAGTTCTTCAACATGAACAAGGCTGAGGGAGCTCTGGTGAGCGACGTTCAGCCGGATGCGCCGGGAGCGAAGGCTGGATTAAAAACCGGCGATGTAATCACCGAACTGGATGGCAAACGTGTCACGGATGCCGGTCAACTGCAGATGCTGGTAGGGCAGAAACGGCCGGGTGAGACCATCCAACTGACCGTGGACCGCGATAGCAAACCGACGACGATTGCGGTGAAACTGGAAGCGCTCGGCGGCGGCAAAGGGACAGAAACGGCTGCCGGCGAGCACGGAAAAGCGCGCTGGGGGCTGGGTCTGGCAGATCTGTCTCCGGATGCACGCAACGAGATACAAGCGGACGGTTCGGTACGGGGCGCGGTGATCGAGAGCGTGCAGCCGGGCAGCCCGGCGGATAACGCCGGCCTGCAACAGGGCGACGTCATCATGGAAGTGAACCGGCATCCGGTGAAGTCGGCGTCGGAAGTGGCGCAGGCATTGTCGGGCATTCCGAGCGGTCAGGATGCGCTGGTGCTGGTGTGGTCGCAGGGGGGCAGCACGTTCCGCGTGTTGCATCCTGCGCAATCACAAGGATAAGCGGGAGAGAGCAATCCCCGTTTTTACGCGCTGCGTTCCACTCGACCTCCTGGCGGGTGGGACGTGGCGCGTTTTTTGTTTGGCCGCCTAAGGGGCGATCACAGCAAAGGTTCGGTCGCGCAGATGAGTGCCCTCCGCATGGGGATGAACCCGATCAGAATCAGTCCTGCGCCCAGCAACATCCAGTTGTCGAGGTCCCAGAAGGCAAGAAAGAGACAGCATCCGAGAACGACAGAGAGGATCGACCAGAGGGGCGTGACGCGGGTACCGAGGAGGGTGAGAGCCTGTGCAGCGAGTCCGATCATGAGCAGTTTGGCAAGCCATGTTGTCACCAGAAAAGCGCCTTGGGGTGCGGTCATGGCGGCGAAGGTTGCGGTGGCTCCCGGGATGTCTTGTACGTTCATGGAGCCGATGCCGCGGTAGAAGGCGGTCCACATGCCAAACAGCCCGCCGGTGAAAATGCAGCCAGCGATTGTGACCATCATGGTGATGGCGCTGGCTACCGGGCGCGCGGACTGGCCGAGTAAATACAGAGCAAAGGCGCACAGTGGAATCACAGGAAGCGACAAATAGGCAATCATGTGAGGATCGTGGATCAGGGGCCAGTGATTCTGCGCTGCAATCAGCGCCGGGACGACGCGTTCCGGCGCACGAGGCACGTATTGCAAGCGGAAGTGAAGGAAATCCGCAAAGTGCCGGAAGTGCATGATGAAAACAAGCATGAACACGCAGGGGAAAACGAGCAGAGCAGCGGCCAGGACCTTGCGTACGGATTGGGCGGGAGAATTGGGTATCATGGCTGCCGATGCTACGTGCGCTTTTTGCGCCGCACAACAGAAAAAGCTGACAGATGGGACTTACCAAACACAAATCTGCAACTGTCTTGGAAGTTATAGGAAAACTCGCCAGAACGGATCGACGGGCGCTGCGAACGCGGCAACTGCTCGACGCTGCGTTTGTCGAACTTCTTCACCGGCGCGCTTACGGCAACATCCGCGTCAGCGACATCACGAGGAAGGCTGATGTCGGGCGGGGCACGTTTTATGCACACTATTGCTCGAAAGACGACTTGTTGCAGTCGCAGTTCAACCGGGTGGTTGCGCCGATGCTTGTGACCCAGGCGAGTAACGCATGTCCGCTGGACGCCTCGGCGTTCTTCGCGCATGTGTTGTCGTCACCAAGAATTTATAAAGCTCTGACGGGGCCTCACGCGGGTAGCGCCTCCAAGGTGCTGCGGAAGTGCTTTGAACTGCGTGCGGAGGCTGCGTTAGCGTCCGGAGGAAACGATTCTCATAAAGTGCGCGGGCGCGTTATTCAACGAGAAGCTATCCTGAAGCGATTCATTGCCTCTTCTCTTCTTACAGTGATCGAATGTTCCATCGAAACGAATGGAGGTGAAACTGCCTCCGATCTGCAGGCAGTTTTTGGCAGTCTGGTCGGCGGGGGTTTGTCGGCACTCGGAGCAGCATGGAAGGAAGGGACGTAAAGCTCTCTGCGAGTCAAACTAGCAACTCGAGTTACTTGCGAATCGGAATGGAGATCTTATTCCCTATGATCTTAATTGCGGGCAGAGTAGAATTTCGGCGTCTGAAGAGCGCAGGAGAGTGGATTGCCATCCTTTGGGGAAAACCTGAAAAAGGAGCGCGAAAAGCGCAAGATCACGATCGAGGACATTTCCGCTTCGACCAAGATTGGCACGCGGATGTTGCAGGCGCTGGAGGAGAATAAGTTCAACCAGTTGCCGGGAGGAATTTTCAATAAAGGTTTCGTCCGGTCGTATGCGCGCTTTGTTGGGATCGACGAAGACCAGGCGGTGGCCGATTATCTGCAAGCCTCGGGGGATGCGCCTCCGCCGTCGACGGAAATTGCTGCCCGGGAAGGGGACGGGCGCGATGAAGGAGCGCGGGCGAAGTCGGAGAATGCCGCCCGTCTGGATTCTATTTCGGAAAATCCGTCGCGACCGCTGCCCTGGGGTTTATTTGCGGCGATTCTGCTATTGATTGCACTGGCACTTTCGTTGTGGAGCCGGCACACGCACGAACGGGGAAAGACGCCGGCTCCTGCGATTCCGGCAGCGCTTATGGGGCAGGGATCGGAGATGGGTTTGAGCGGAGACGCGGGGGCTGGAACCCAGAGTTCGGGAACGTACACCAAAGCATCGGTGGGGCAAACGGTGCCGATCACGGTTACCCAAAAGCCGCCGGTTTCTTCTTCTAGTTCTGCATTCTCTGCACCCGCGTCATCGTCGGTTAATGCAGCGGCGGCGACGGGGGAATTTGCGGTGGTGGTGCGGACGCGCGAGGAATCGTGGATCTCGATCCGGGCGGACGGTAAAACCGTGCCATCGGAAACCTTGGCGCCGGGCAGTGAGCGATCGATTCTGGCACGAAGGCAGGTCATCATAAAAATGGGGAATGCGGGGGGCGTGGAGCTTCGATTCAATGGTAAGAAGGTGGAAGGTGGGGGAGAATTCGGCGAGGTAAAAACGGTTACTTTTGGACCACGCGGAGTGGTGCCGAGTGCCCCAGATTAGGTCGCAAAGCCATAGATTTTTTCTTTCTTTTCTTCCATTTGCCGCCTGTCAAACGCCATTCACTGCGAAGTTCTTCCACTCAGTGTCCACTCGACAGTTCACCCGCAATTCCATTGCGTTTGGTGGGGTTTCTCTGGTACCGTTTAGAGACGAAATTAAGCCAACCAAGAGTCAGCCCAGATTTGGATTGAGCCAGACTTGGTCGAGGGCCTTGGACTCCGGTAACCCTTCCCTGAACGGATAAAGGCTCGAAGTCACCTTGAGGAGAAATCAGCTTGCCAGGAACCAACCGTATTCTATTCACCTCGGAGTCTGTAACCGAGGGACACCCGGATAAGATCGCCGACCAGATTTCCGATGCCATACTAGACGCCTGCCTCCGAGAAGATCCGATGAGCCGCGTGGCGTGTGAGACCCTGACCTGTACGGGTCTGGTTGTGATTGCGGGTGAGATTACTACCAAAGCCTATGTCGACTTCCAGAACCTGGTGCGCGGCGTGGTGCAGTCGATCGGCTACGACAACGCGGTCTACGGATTCGACTCGAATACCTGCGCGGTCATTTCGAGCATTAATAAGCAGTCCGGCGATATTGCGATGGGAGTCGATACCGGTGGCGCGGGCGACCAAGGCATGATGTTTGGCTTTGCCTGCAATGAAACTCCTGAATTGATGCCCCTTCCGATATCTCTTGCACACAAACTCACACTTAAACTTTCTGAAGTTCGCAAGAATGGAACCTGCCCGTATCTGCGTCCGGATGGAAAGTCGCAGGTTACGGTGGAGTACGACGCCAATCATAAAGTGAAGCGTGTGGATGCGGTGGTAGTGTCGACGCAGCATTCAGAGAGCGTGGGCAATGACGAGTTGCGGTCGGACATTCTGAAGCACGTAATTCAAGCGGTGATTCCGGCACATCTGCTGGATGCGGACACCAAGTATCACATCAATCCCACGGGACGATTTGTGATTGGCGGTCCGATGGGAGATTCTGGCCTGACGGGACGCAAGATCATTGTCGACACGTACGGCGGCATGGGACGGCACGGCGGCGGAGCGTTCAGCGGGAAAGATCCGACGAAGGTAGATCGCTCGGCGGCTTACATGGCGCGCTATATCGCGAAGAACATTGTGGCGGCGGGGTTGGCGGAGCGCTGCGAAGTGCAGTTGGCGTATGCGATCGGCGTTGCCGATCCGGTCAGCGTACTTGTGGATACTTTCGGAACCGAGAAGATCGATGCGAAGCTGATTCCGGATCTCGTGCGGGCGAACTTCAAACTGAAGCCGCGGGAGATCATCGAGACGCTGAACCTGCGGCGTCCGATTTACCGGAAGACGGCGTCCTACGGACATTTTGGACGCAACGACGCGGACTTTACCTGGGAAGCCACGGACAAGGCCGACAAACTGGCCTCGGACGCCGGCTTAAAAAAGGGTGAAACCGTGGGGGCCAGGAAATAAATATCTCACCACGGAGACACAGAGGCACGGAGAAGGACGATTCGTCTGCTTCTTTGTCGTCGTGAGTCGGGGTAGATTCTTCTTCAACAGCGCATGGTCTGCGTAGATAGTGAACAAGTGTCATCATTCGGATAAGGGGAACAATGGCGACGACATCAGTGACAAGCGACGTAAAAGGATTTGAACTGGCCGATCTGGGCAAGAAGCGCATCGAGTGGGCGAACCAGTCGATGAAGGTGCTGCAGATTATCCGCAAGGAATTCATCAAGAATCAGCCGCTGAAGGGCATACGCGTTTCGGCGTGCCTGCACGTTACGGCCGAGACTGCGAACCTCATGATTGCGTTGCGGGATGGAGGAGCGGACGTGGCGTTGTGTGCGTCGAACCCTCTGTCGACGCAGGATGACGTGGCGGCGAGCCTGGTGCGGGATTACAACATTCCGGTTTTCGCGATCAAGGGCGAGGACAACGAGTCGTACTATTCGCACATCATGGCGGCGCTGGATCACAAGCCGCAATTCACAATGGATGATGGCGCGGACCTGGTTTCGATCCTACACACCAAACGCAAGGCCGAGCTGGCGAATGTCATTGGCGGAACGGAAGAGACGACGACTGGCGTGATTCGCCTGCGGGCGATGGCGAAGGAAGGGGTGCTGCAGTATCCGATCGTGGCGGTGAATGACGCGGACACGAAGCACCTGTTCGACAACCGGTACGGAACGGGGCAGTCAACGATCGATGGAATTATTCGCGCGACGAATTTCCTGCTGGCGGGATCGAAGTTTGTGGTTGCGGGATACGGATGGTGCGGACGTGGTTTGGCTTCGCGGGCGCGCGGCGCGGGCGCGGAGGTCATTATTACGGAAGTCGATCCTACGAAGGCGCTCGAAGCCGTGATGGATGGGTTCCGCGTGATGAGCATGGAAGAGGCTGCCAAACTGGGTGATGTGTTCTGTACCGTTACCGGGAACAAGAACGTTCTGGCGAAGCAGCACTTCGAACTGATGAAGGATGGAGCGATTATTTCGAACTCCGGACACTTCAATGTGGAGATCGATATTCCGTCGCTCGAAAAGCTATCTTCTTCGAAGCGTACGACCCGAACTTTCGTCGATGAGTACACGATGAAAGATGGACGGCGCATCAATCTTCTAGGCGAAGGCCGGCTGATCAATCTGGCCGCGGCGGAAGGACATCCGGCGTCGGTGATGGATATGAGCTTTGCCGACCAGGCGTTGTCTTGCGATTATATGGTGAAGAACCATGCGTCGCTCGAGAAGAAGGTGTACACGGTTCCCGTGGATCTGGACAAGCGTGTGGCCAAACTGAAGCTGGAGTCGCTGGGGATCAAGATTGACCGGCTGACTTCGGAGCAGGAAGAGTATCAGGCCAGCTGGAACGAAGGAACATAGGAAACAAGTTCTCAGTTGTCAGTTCTCAGTAAAATCAAATTCGGGCGGCTTTGGCCGCCCTTTTTCTTTGCCCAAACCTTTAGTCCAGGGCGTAGATGGTCAGGCCGCTTAGGAGTTTGGGGTAGAAGTCGGTGGATTTTTGGGGGAGGACTTCTCCGGCGAAAGCGATGTCTCGGACTTGCTCGATGCGGACGGGATTCATCAGGAAGGCGATCTGGACTTTGCCGGTGCGGACTTGGTCTAAAGCCTCGGCGGTCTCGCGACAGTAGGAGACGTTGTCCTGGTTACGGACTGCTTCTTCGGAAATGTGAAGAGCGACTTCGAGCAGGCATTTGTGGAGCTGCACGACGTCGAGGGATTGCTGGCGGAGGGAGAATTTTCCAAAGATCGGAGTTCCGATGGCCTTCGGCGTATGGAGCAGGAAGGCGCGATCGGCGGTGACGGCAAGGAGAGCAGTGCCAGCGTGACCGGCGTTTTTCAGGATCGCGGTGGCGCGGGAGGCGTCGATGCCGGGGTCGACTTGCTCGACGTTGAAAAATTTTCGAGCATCGGCTTCGAATTGTGCGGCGGAGAAGGAAGGTAGTCCGAAAACGAGACGGTGGGTGGGCAGAATGACGAGGCCGGCGGGGTCCATGTCGACGAAGGTCATCATGACGGAATCATAGGGGGCGGGAATACCGGATGAGGTCTCAGCGGTGGCGCGGCGTTCGTTGCGGTAGGTGAGGGCAGTTTCGTAGCGGTGGTGTCCGTCGGCGATGATGAGTTTCTTCTCGCGCATCTGCTCCTGAACGGAGGCTATGACGGAGGGGTCGGAGATCTTCCAAACACGGTGTACGACATCGTACTCGTCGGTGACTTCGATTTCCGCAGCTTGTTGGGGCGGCGTGGCCGAACTGAGAAGGGCGTCAATTTTGCCTCCGCCGCCGTAGAGCATGAAAATTTGCCCGAAGTGGGCGCGATTGGCGCGGAGAAGGTCGAGACGGTCGGCTTTGGGCTTGGCGAGAGTCTGTTCGTGGCGAAAAACGATGTTGGCTGAGTATTGCTCTAGGCGACCCAGGGCGATGAAACCATGGCGCTCCGCGCGGACTGAACCTTGGGACCCGGCGGGCGAGGGGATGGCGAAGCTTTGGGAGTAGCGGTAGATGGAGGGCTCGGGGTCGCGCCGCAAAATGCCGGACTGACGCCAGTTCTGAAACGACTCCGCGGCGCGGGTGTAGACATTGTTGGACTCGCTGTCGTTGGGTTGGCGTTTTCCGAGGATGATCCGAACGAGGTTGTGGGGGCTGGCCTGGCAGTACTGGTCTTGCATGGCGGGGCTAATTTTGTCGTAGGGCTGGGTCACAACCTGCTGAAGCGAAACCCGTTCGGGGTCGTAGCGCCAAGCTCGAAAGGGAGAAATGATAGCCATGGTGGAACGGAGAATTGTAGCAGGGAGCGCAGAGGCAGAGAGCGAAATGTGGCCTCAGGAGGGCGTTCGGTTAGCTGAGAAAAATCGCTTGACGGAGGTGTTCGGGTGCAAAAGAGAAAAAAGATGCGCAAAGACAAAGGCTACCTTCGGCAACGCAATTGAATCTAAGCTGGCCTGAAGAAAAAGTGACAACACTTTTTCTGGATTGTGCTACTATCCCGCTCAGTAAGAGCTCTTGGGGCCTGCTTTTTTTCGAAGAAGCGGGTCGCGTCTCTCTCAAGACGCGGATTTAGTGGGGCCTATGTTGTACGCGAAACCCTTCTCGGCTCGTGCGTTGCTGGTTTTCTTCCTGTCCGTTGCTGCGTGCGGTGTTCTGCCGCTTCTGGCGCAAAATTCAAGCGAAGATGTCCACATTCAACCTCGGATTCAGCCACAGGCTCCGAAAGAGCCGGAGATTGATCCGGCGCTAAAGAGCCACAGCAAACCGTATAAGGTGGGCGTGGATCTGGTGCTCGTACCGGTGACGATCACGGATCCGCTGAACCGGCTGGTGACGGGGCTGGATCGAGAGAACTTCGATCTGTTTGAAGGGAAAGACCGGCAGGAGATCAAGACATTTTCGAGCGAAGACGCTCCGGTGTCGATCGGGGTGATTTTCGATATGAGCGGGAGCATGGGGAGCAAGATCGAGCGTGCCCGCGAGGCCGTGGTGGAGTTTTTCAAGACGGCGAATCCGCAAGACGAGTTCTTTTTGATCGCGTTCAATGATCGGCCCGAGGAGATCGCCGACTTCAGCACTTCGGTGGATGACATTCAAGGGCGGCTGCTTTATACGGTCCCGAGGGGACGAACCGCACTGTTGGACGCCATTTATTTGGGAGTCAGCAAGATGCGGCAGGCGAAGTATCCGAAGAAGGCACTGCTGATCATCTCGGATGGCGGCGATAACCATAGCCGATACACCGAGGGAGAAATCCGCTCGATGGTCAAGGAGGCCGACATTTTGATTTATGCGATTGGCCTTTACGATCATTATTTTCCGACCGAGGAAGAGCGGTTGGGGCCGACGCTGTTGAGCGATGTCACCGAACTGACTGGTGGACGGGCGTTTACGATCGATAATCCGAATGACTTGGCGGACGTATCCACAAAAATTGGGATTGAGTTGCGCAACCAATATGTGATCGGATACCGTCCTAAGAATCCGATGCGGGATGGCAAATGGCGTAAGATAAAGGTCAAACTTTTACCGCCAAAGGGATTGCCGCCGCTGAAGGTGTACGCCAAGACGGGTTACTATGCTCCGACGGAATAGAATTCGAAGTCGATCTGGAAATGAGCTCCTTGACCGCGCTTCGAAGTTGGTATGCCTGCCGAATTTTCTTCTGTTGATCTCTCTGTTGGTTTCTGTTTCGCAAGGGCAAGAGGGAAGTGCCGGCCCTTCCGCTGCGATTCCGGCTGCGTCTGGGTCGGTAAGTTCGGTTGACTCGCGCTCGGCTCCTCCGACCACATCGCAGGCGAGTCCTTCCGGTTCAACTCCGTCCACGGCGGCTGCGGGTCCGGCGAATTCGAGGGCCGAGCAGAGTGGGGACGCGGAAGATAGCGGCGTATTTGTTTTCCGGAAACAAGTAGAAGAAGTTCTGCTGCATGCGACGGTGGTGGACGAGAAGCAGCACATCGTGACCAGCCTGGACAAAGGCGATTTCAGCGTTTTTGAGGATGGGCACCCGCAGATTATTACATCGTTTCGGCACGAAGATATTCCGGTTGCGATGGGGATTGTGGTCGATAACTCGGGATCGATGCGGGAGAAGCGGCAGAAGGTGAATGCGGCGGCGCTGAATCTGGTGAGGGCGTCGAATCCGGATGACGAGGTGTTCATCGTTAATTTTAACGATGAATATTATCTCGACCAGGATTTCACGGCCAACATCAACAAGCTGAAGGCGGGGCTGGAGAAGATCGAGGCGCGTGGAGGGACGGCGCTTTACGACGCAGTTGTCGCGTCGGCCGAGCATTTAAAGAGAGAAGCGAAGCTGGAGAAAAAAGTTATTTTTGTAGTGACAGACGGCGACGACAACGAGAGCGCGGAAACTCTGGAGCAGGCAGTGCGGCGGCTGCAGGGGGATGGCGGGCCGACGGTGTACGCTATAGGAATTCTGGAAAAGGAAGAGCATCCGAAGCACGCGAAGCGGGCGTTGCAGATCATGTCGGAGAGGACGGGCGGGCTGGCGTTTTTTCCGCAGACTTTAGACGAGGTGGACGCGATCAGCCGCACGGTGGCCCACGACATCCGCACGCAATACACGATTGGATACAAGCCGACTACGCCGAAGACGCAGGGAGGGTACCGGCAGGTGAAAGTGGACGCGCGAGCGCACAATTATGGAAAGCTGACGGTGCGTACGAAGAGCGGATACTATGCGGGGTCGGAGCCTACGGCGGGGGCGCAGTAAATCAGCTTGGTATTGTCATGATGACAAAAGTTTGAATCGATAGTTCACCTCATTGACGCTTGACCTTCCTGTTCCTTACTCTGAAGTGTGACTACTTTGACAGCAAACTCCCGCCTGCGTGTTAGCGACGACATTTCGAGCCTAGTCGGCGAAACCCCGATGCTGCATATGAGGAAGTTGGCCCCATCCGGGTCGGCGGACATCTTTGCCAAGCTGGAATACCTGAATCCTGGCGGGAGTGTGAAAGACCGCGCTGCGATTGGACTCATTGCGCGCGCGGAGAGCGAAGGGAAGTTGAAGCCGGGCGCGACGGTGATTGAAGCGACGGCGGGAAACACGGGCATCGGGCTGGCCCTGATTGGAGTGAATCGCGGGTATAAAGTGAGGCTGTTCGTCCCCGAGAAGTTTTCGGAGGAGAAGGTCATTATTATGAGGGCGCTCGGGGCGGAGGTGACGCGGACTCCGGAGGCGGAGGGGATGCAGGGCGCGATTCAGCGGGCGAAGGACCTTCTGGCTTCGACTCCGGGGGCGTTCATGGCCGCGCAGTTCGACAATCCCGCGAACACGGATTATCACTACGAGACGACGGCCCGCGAAATTTTTGAGCAAATGGAGGGGCGGATTGATGCGATTACGGTGGGTTGCGGTACGGCTGGAACTTTTACGGGGATCGCGCGTTTTCTGAAGGAGCGCCTCGCCAAGGTGTATGCAGTGGCTGTCGAAACCCAGGGGTCGATTCTGGGGGGCGGCAAGCCTGGCCCACACAAGGTCGAAGGTATTGGGAATAATTTTATTCCGGGAAATTTTGACCGGTCGGTTTGCGATGAAGTACTGATGGTGACGGATGAGCAGGCGTTTGGGATGGTGAAAGAGCTGGCGGCGCGCGAGGGTGTGTTGGGCGGGTCGAGCGCAGGGGCCAACGCTTACGCTGCGGTCGTGATTGCAAAGCGACTGGGTGCAGGGAAGCGAGTGGTGACACTGATTCCGGATTCGGCAGAACGGTATTTGTCGAAGAAGATTTTTGAGGGTGGAGTGTAGGAATTCCGTCGTTTTGCTTTTCGCTGATCGTCGTTCGCAAGAGATGCCAGTCGCGAACCGCGAACGACGAACAGCGATCCGCGGATCTAGGAGAAACCTTGGCTTCAAAATTATCGGGATTTGCGACGCGGGCGATTCATGTGGGACAGGAGCCGGATCCGCTGACGGGCGCGGTTTCTCCGGCAATTTATCCTACGTCGACTTATGCGCAGGAGGAGATCGGGAAGAATAAAGGGTATGAGTATGCCCGTGTGTCGAATCCTACACGCGACCGGCTGGAGACGAACCTGGCGGCGCTTGAGGGCGGCACTGCTTCGCGCGTCTTTGGCAGCGGGATGGCGGCGATTACGGCGATTGCAACGATGCTCAAAGCGGGCGATCACGTGGTCGCGGGACACAACCTGTACGGGGGCACGCCGCGGCTGTTCAATCAGATTCTGGCCAATTTTGGATTGACGTTCAGTTACGTCGATACTTCAGATCTCGGCAAGGTTGAAAGTGCGTTTCAGAAAAATACGAAGCTGGTCTTTGTCGAAACGCCGACGAATCCGTTGATGGAATTGTGCGATCTCCGTGCGATTTGCGGATTGAGTCATGGACATGGAGCGGAGGTGGTTGTCGACAATACTTTCATGTCGCCGTATTTTCAGAATCCGATCGAGTTTGGAGCGGATATGGTGGTGCACTCGACCACGAAGTTTTTGAATGGGCACAGTGACGGGTTGGGCGGGGTGGTGGTGTGCACCAAGGCCGAGCAGGCGGAGAAGTTGGCCTTTATTCAGAAATGCACGGGGGCGATTTTGTCTCCGTTTGAGTGCTGGCTGATTTTGCGAGGCGTGAAGACGCTGGCAGTTCGGATGGAGCAACACGATCGCAGCGGACGCAAGGTGGCGGAATATCTATCGAAGCATACAAAAGTGCCGAAGGTGTTTTATCCGGGCCTGGCGGAGCATCCGCAGCACGAACTGGCAAAGCGGCAGATGTCGGGATTTGGATCGATGATCGCTTTCGAGACGGGATCGCTGGAGAATGCGAACAAGATGCTGCGCAAGGTGAAGGTGTGCTGTCTCGCGGAGTCGCTGGGAGGGGTCGAGACGCTCATTTCGCATCCGGCGACGATGACGCACGCTGGGGTAGGCGAGAAAGTGCGGCGAGAGATCGGAATTACCGACGGCATGGTAAGAATATCCGTCGGGATTGAAGACGTGGACGATATTCTTGCCGACCTGGATCAAGCGCTGGCGGCGATCTAAGAAGCAACCCAAACTGCTTTCATCCCATCAGCAAGAAACAAGTGCTGCCTCGCTCGCTCCGGAACAGGCTTAGCGGACTGACTCGCCGATCCACTCGAGATAGGCGGCGCTGCCGTCTTCAACCGCAATTTCGATGCACTCGGGAAGGTCATAGGAGTGCAGACTTGTCAAAGCTTCGCGAAGGCGATTGAAAGCGTTCTCCGTCGTTTTTATGATCAGGAGCCATTCGTTCGAGGTTTCGATCTTGTCCTTCCAGCGGTAAACCGATTCGATCCGGGGGATTATGTTGACGCAGGCAGCGAGATGGCTGCCTACGAGAGAGTTGGCGATGGTGCGAGCCTCTTCGAGAGAAACACACGTCGTGAGAACGACTCGTTTGTCGGTCATATAAAATTGAGCATCTTAGTTTCACTTGAAGAATACGAGGATGGATGATGGCGACGCAAATCAAGTTTGGAACTTCGGGATGGCGGGCCGTCATGGCCGAAGAGTTTACGTTTGCGAATGTCGAGCGGGCGGTGCAGGGGATAGCACGCTACGTTTTGTCGCAGAAATCGAAGGGAGCCAAAGTGATCGTGGGACGGGATCCACGATTTCTGGGCGAAACGTTCTGCGGCATGGCGGCGCAGATTTTGTCGAAGCAGGGAATTACTCCGCTGACGATTACGGAGCCGGCACCGACGCCCGCAATTTCTTACGCGGTGATTCAATCGAAAGCGGATGGGGCCATCAACTTCACGGCATCGCACAATCCACCGGAATATAACGGGATTAAGTTCTCGACGCCGGATGGAGCGCCGGCTCTACCGGAGGTGACGAAGGCGATCGAGGCAGAGATTGCGGCATTTGATTCGAATCCGGACACAGCACATACAGCGAGAGCAGAGATTCAGGCGCAATCGATCGATCCGCGGCGGATGTATTTATCGCGATTGCGGGAGATCGTGGATTTGGATGCGATCAAGAAGGCAGGGATCAAAGTAGCGTTCGATCCGATGTGGGGGGCGGCGCGTGGATATTCAGACGCTTTTTTGCGTGAGGCTGGAATTCCGGTGGCTACGGTTCACGATACGCGCGATGTGCTGTTCGGGGGGCACGCTCCGGAGCCGGACGATCATCTGCTGGAAGACCTGCGGGTGAAGATGCGCGAAACCGGCGCGTCGATTGGCATAGCGACTGACGGCGACGCCGATCGCTTCGGCATTGTCGACGAGGATGGGACATTTCTCCAGCCGAACTACGTGATTGCGTTGCTCTTTGATTATCTGGTGGAAACGCGGGGGTGGAAGAATGGGGTGGGCAAATCGGTAGCGACCACGAATCTCATCAACGCGCTTGCGGAAAAGCACGGGATTGAATTGCATGAGACACCGGTCGGTTTCAAATATATCGGTGAGCTGATCAAGGCAGACAAGATTCTGATCGGCGGAGAAGAAAGCGCCGGACTTTCGATACGGAAGCACGTTCCGGAGAAGGACGGAGTGCTCGCGGGATTGTTGTGTTGCGAAATGGTGGCGCGACGAGGTGCCTCACTGGGAGCCCAATTGAAACAGGTATTTGCCGAAGTTGGTTCCTATTTTCCTTCAAGGGAGAACTTCCGCTTGACTCCGGAAGTGAAACAGAAGTTTACTGAGAAGTTACGTAGCGATCCGGACGAGTTTCATGGCATCAAAGTTGCACAAGCAGTACGGACGGACGGATTGAAGTTAGTACTCGCAGACGGATCGTGGGTGTGCTACCGGCTTTCGGGTACGGAGCCAGTTGTCCGGGTGTACAGCGAAGCCGGGAGCTTGGAAAGTCTCGCGAAGTTAAGTCAGGCAGCAAAAGCATGGATTTTCGATTAGGACGTTTGCGTCTGGGCCCACGGCCGAGACTCGGGATTCTTCCGCGGCCGGAGGCCGGGTTTAGAGCGGCCGTGGATAAAGCGCGAGATCGGGCGTGGGATCAGGCGAAAGACCAAGCGCCGCGGGCCGAGGCAGCGGCTGTGCGTCTGGTTGAGAGTACACGACCGGTCTGGTCATGGTTGATGCTGGAGTGGCGTCGCATCGGTACGGGGGCAGCGGTCGTTCTTATTTGCGGCGTACTGATTCACGCCATGTTCGGGGCGAATGGGATGGTGGTTTACCGGCAGAAGCGGGCGGAAATGCAGGCGCTGCAGAGTGAGGTAGATCGATTGCAGAACGAGAACAACCGCTACGCCGATCAGATCAAGTCACTCAAGTCTGATCCCAATGCGATTGAGAAAGAAGCGCGGGAGCAGTTGCATTACACGAGGCCGGGAGAGGTCGTGTATGTGAATCCGGAGCCGGCGCAAAAGCCGCCGAGTGGCCGCGCCAGGAACGGTAAGTGAGTGGGCCGCAGTGCCGGTCTTCTAGATGAAGCTTCAACGCTGATCTTCGACGCGAAGATTGAACCGCTATCCGTGACACGAGGATTCCCGCCTTCGGTGCCTCCGGAGGACAGCCATTATCGCCGCAAAACTATTGGGCGATGATTCCATGCGTACTATCGAGTGAGCAGCGATTGTTCACGGGAGCTGTTGACTCGGGCAGTCGTTGTGCGCGAATTGTTTTCCACCATTGCAGAAGAGGTTTAACTTGAGTCTGGTAAGGTTTGAGACTCTTACTGTCGAGAAATTCCATATTCTGATAGTTCCCGGCACGGGCTACGCTGATGGTATATGGATGCGTATCCTGCATGATCAGTGGAACGACGCTTTGTGGAACTTTGAGATCGCGAAAATCGGGGTTATCTAAAATTTCGTTCAGCGAATTCCACTCGGTATCGTTGAGTTGGCCTTCAAAGACCTTACGATCTGTATCCTTGCCATGATGCCGGCTGGCTTTCTCAGAGTGGAAGTGATGATCGCTAAATACCAGCGTACAGTACTGGTCGGTGGACAGGGAACCCGGCATAACCTCAGAAAGAAGCAGCCGGATTGTGGGTGTACTTCTTGACTGGCCCAACCCGGAATTCAGGAGCGATCCCACGAGAATGGAGAAAGAAAGCAATCGAATCCATCTGCTTACTGTCATCTGATAATTCCTTTGGTCACCCGATGTTCATGGGCACGCAGTATTGTGGTTTCGAATCCTTAAAATCGGACTTATTCTTTTTCTCGAGGCCGTCGAACCATTTCAGAAGCGGGTTTAGCGCTTTCTGAAACGACGCGCCGTTGTCGACATAACTGTCCATACCGCTGGTGGCATTGGTTTTGATGCGTTCTCTTATGGTTGTGAAGTGTTGGACGCTGCCGGCGCGGTTGATTTGTGCATCGATGCTTTCAATCTCGCGTACGGTGACCGCGTTGTCGGGAAGGTCGGGGGGTTTGGGCGTAGTGATCTTCTTAACGGCGTCGTCGTCGAGGATCGACTTAAGATGTTGAAGGTCATCGGCGCCTAGCATGCCTTCGGCAGTTTTAACCTTGGGCTTGCCCAAGGTGGATTCTTCGCGTTTCTCTAAAACGAATTTGCCGTCGCCCTGGACGACAAGGCACGAAAGTGAATTGGGATAGTTGAATACGTCGCCGGACTTACCGTAGGTCACGCCATTCATTCCCTGTCCATGTACAACGTTGGTGTCGAGATTGAGATAGGCTTTCGAGCGCTGCATACGGAGAAGCGCGGCAGAATCCTGGGCCTTCCCAACGCCGGGTGAGAGCAAAATGGCCAGAAGCAAAAGAGAAGGCAATAACGCTCTAAGACTTACGGGAGCCAGCATGTTTTGTTTCCTCCGGAGGAGTTTCTCGCGAATCGACATAATATACCGGGACGGCTGAAAATCGTTTATGAAATCTGCTGCGGGTTTGCCGATAAATTCTCTGGGCCTCGCCTTAGAGCGGCGGTTCTTCCTGCTGTGATAGAGTTTTAAGGGTTCGCAAAATCAGTGTGGAATAGGTGTGGAGGGTGACATGCGGAAATCTCTATTGTTGTTACTGGCCGCGGCGTTAGTCTTGTTAGTGACTGCGGTGTCATTTGCTCGCGATGCCCAAACTGTGAATGGCTGGGTTAGCGATTCGAAGTGTGGAGTAAAGGGAGCAAATGCCGGTGCTGAAGCGTGCACGAAGAAGTGCATCGGAGCGGGTGCTAATCCCGTTGTTGTTACCGACAAAGATCAGAAAGTTCTGAACGTCGATAATCCGGATGCTCTGAAGGATCACTACGGACATCACGTTGCCGTGACGGGGCACGTTGATGGGGACAAGATCCACGTCGACAGCGTCAAGATGCTTTAAAGAAAAGTTCGGAATGCTGAAGAAGAAAGGGTGGCCCCGGGTGGGGCCGCCCTAGTTTTTTGTGCACGACGGATGTCGGATTTTCCAGGGATGACCTCGCCTTCAGTCTCCGGCGAGTTTGGGTTGATCCTCCCTTGGTTTTTGTCGTCCGTTATCTCGATCGAACGACGCCTTCCATCGGAGAACTGGCGGTGGCGTATAGTTTGCGGGGCATGCGTCCGGCCCTGTAAGCGTGGCGGCCGGCGATGACGGCGTGCTTCATTGCTTCGGCCATTAATACCGGTTCCTGGGCGCCGGCGATGCCGGTGTTCATCAACACGGCGTCGTAACCTAACTCCATGGCAATGGCAGCGTCGGAAGCTGTTCCCACGCCAGCGTCGACAATCAGCGGAACGCCTGTGATGAGTTCGCGCAAGATTTGCAGATTGGCAGTGTTCTGAATACCAAGACCGCTGCCGATGGGAGCGCCGAGCGGCATGACCGCGGCAGCGCCGGCATCAACTAAGCGCTTGGCAAAAACGATGTCGTCTGAGGTGTAGGCCAAAACGGTAAATCCCTCTTTGGCCAAAACTCCCGTGGCTTCGAGGGTGGCTTGTACATCGGGGTAGAGTGTTGCCTGATCGCCAATGACTTCGAGCTTGATCCAATCGGAAAGTCCTACCTCGCGGGCGAGACGGGCGGTGCGAATGGTGTCGTCAGCGGTGTAGCAGCCAGCGGTATTGGGCAGAAGAAAGTATTTGCTCGGATCAATGTAATCCAGCAGCGATTCTTTGCTACGGTCGAGGTTTACGCGGCGCACGGCGACCGTGACCATGTCAGCGCCACTGGCTTCGAGCGCTCGCGCGGTTTCCTGGAAAGATTTGTATTTGCCGGTCCCAACGATCAAACGGGACCGGAATTGCTTGCCAGCAATATGGAATGAGTCCGTCATTTGCTTATTGTACGGCGGTTTATTGTCCGACGACCATGAGCAACCCGAGGATGGACCGATTGACGGTAAGCGCGCAGTTTGGGCGGTAAACTCGGTGCTCCGACGGACTAGGCGCCGGTTGCATCCGCTCTGGCATACATCTCGTCAATCTGGACGCGATAGCGCTCTTCAATTCCTCGGCGACGTACTTTGAAAGTATGGGTCAACGTTCCATCAGCGGTGGAGAGTTCTTCTGGGATGATAAGGACGCGCTTCATCCTTTCAAAACGCGCGAGACTCTGGTTGAGATCTTCGATGATGCCTTCATAGAGCGCCTGAATCTTGACGTTTGCAACCAGCGTTTCTCGCGAAACGAAGTCGATTTGATTTGCGCGCGCCCAATCTTCGAGAGCGGGGAAGTGCGGTGCTATAAGAACGGCGGGAAACTTCCGTCGATCGCCGAAGACTACAGCCGTTCCGATAAGAGGATTTAGCTTGAGCGAGTTCTCAATGGGTTGAGGCGCGATGAACTTTCCACCCGAGGTTTTGATCAGATCTTTCTTGCGATCGGTGATGGAAAGGAAGCCGTTGCCATCGATTTCGCCGATGTCTCCCGTCTTGAACCAATCAGCGACGAAGGCGGCTTGCGTGTCCTCGGGGCGGTGCCAATATCCTTTGAAAACAGAAGGACCGCGGGCCAGCACTTCGCCGTCGTCCGCGATGCGCACTTCAACGTTAGGCAAGGGCTTGCCTACGGTGCCTAGCCGGTGTGCAGTGGGAGTATTTACGGCGATCACGGGGGAAGTCTCGGTCAGGCCATATCCCTCATGAATGGGAATGCCGATGTCCGCATACCACTCGGCCAATTCGCGCCCGAGCGGGGCACCGCCGGAGATGAACTCATAGGCTTTCCCGCCCATACCAGCGCGCACTTTGGAGAAGACAAGGCGGTTTGCGATCTTCCAAGAGAGCGCGGTGGGTGTGGTTCCCGTCAAGATTTTTGAGCGCTGATTACGCCCTACGGAGAGCGCCCAGCGATAGATTGCGCTTTTTGGAAAGCCAGCAGTCTTGAGAATCACCTGTTGGCGAATCTTTTCGTAGACGCGAGGAACAGCGATGAAAATGTCGGGGTGCACCTCGGACAGAGCTGATGCGAGTTGTGCGATGTCGGGGCAATAAGCCAGGGTTACTCCGCGATACAAAAGAGCGAAATCGACGTGTCGCGCGGTTACGTGCGAGAGCGGCAGAAACGAAACGCTGACTTCATCTTTGGAGCCGAAACCGAATGCCTCCATCGAACAAGCGATGTTCGAGGCCATATTGCCGTGGGTCAGCATGACACCCTTTGGAGTTCCCGTGGTGCCGGAGGTGTAAATGATGGTCGCGAGATCGTCAGGTCGAACGGCAAGCGCCATGGCATCAAATTGCGGATCGTCAGTGGTCGGCCCCTGTAACAGGAGTCGCTGCATGTGGACGGCATGTGCCGTCTCGACGTTATCCATCACCAGAATTCTTTCGATTGGGGTGTGCCGCTGGATGGTGAGGATTTTTTCGAGTTGTGCCTTTGTGGAGACGGCAATGACGCGAGCGCCGGAGTCGTTGAGAATGTACGAGGTCTGCTCGCCGGTTTGCGTGGAGTAGATCGGGACGGTGACGGCGCCCAGTGCCAAGGCCGCAAAGTCGGTAATCGTCCATTCCGGGCGATTTTCGCTGAGAATGGCGACGCGATCGCTACGTTGAACACCCCAAGACTGCAGCTCACGGGCAATACCGACCACGCCGCGGTAAACGTCTGCGGAGGAGATCGGTAGCCATCCCAAAGTACCGCGCTGCAACATCACGCGGGTGCGGTGGCTGTCACGGACCGCTATTAAAATTTCGTTTAAAGTCTGAAGGCTCATCCGACCGAATCAAAATCCCGCGTGTGCTGTCGAGACCGTACAGCACAACCGTTGTACGAACATTGTACGCAGTCAGGCGCAGCACGATAAGAGCAGTTTTGGGTAGGGGAGCAGAAAATCGGTTCGAGGTGCAGCGGGTCAAGGCTTCCCAGGCGCAGCGGATGTTGGCGTGTGTTATGATTTTTGTGCGGGGTGGAGCAGTCTGGTAGCTCGTTGGGCTCATAACCCAAAGGTCGGTGGTTCAAATCCACCCCCCGCAACCAAACTTTTCATGGGTTTACGAGCATCGGATGTTTTCACCGCAAGGGCAAAAAGGGGCAAGAAGCCTGCCTCCGCAGTGAAATGCGATAAAACAACCGCTCTGGCAGCTCTTTTCATCTTGCCTTCCTCACCTCTTGCCTGAGCGCCATCTGAACAACCTTGCTGTTGGCCTCGCGTTTCGATTCCATCATGGCGTTGCCGTAGACGTTCATGGTGGTCGCGATCTGCGCGTGCCGCCTTA
>Ga0182016_10001469_pt1 | contig 28730 bp, 30 predicted proteins | sample 712S2MmetaG_FD_120491 | JGI IMG/M metagenome (GOLD analysis project Ga0182016, IMG submission 120491) | Permafrost microbial communities from Stordalen Mire, Sweden - 712S2M metaG | ecosystem: Environmental > Terrestrial > Soil > Wetlands > Permafrost | place: Sweden: Stordalen | collected...
CTGTTCCGGGCTGTAAACCTTGAATCGCGACATACTTCTTTTGTCGCCCAAACACGCTGTGAATTACAAGTGCCTTGTGTAGTTCTCACGCAGACACTTCAGCCCCCTGAAAAAGAGCGAATTCTTGAGGGCCTTCAGGCCCGGGCACTTGCGGCCTTACCCAGCCGCTCTACCCGCCCGCACGCACCAGCAGGCAGGTTACGTTATCGTGGCCGCCGGCTTTGTTGGCCGCGCGCACCAGGCGCGCGCACAATTCGTCGAGGGGAAGGTCGATGCACAGGATGGATTCGATCAGCGCGTCGGAAAGCTCGCGAGTCAGGCCGTCGGTACAAAGCAGAAAAAGATCGCCCGGCTCGGATTCAAGCTCGAAGACATCCGGCGTCACCTGGCTCTGCGTTCCCAGCGCGCGGGTGATCACGTTGCGGAGCGGCGAGCGCTGTGCCTCGGCCTGGGTCATCCGGCCCGCTCGCACCTGCTCCTCCACCAGTGAGTGATCTTGCGTGATCTGCTCCAGGCGGCCATTGCGCAGCCGGTAGCCGCGGCTGTCGCCCACATTGAGCAACCTCACGCGCCGCTCTTGAGCCACCAGCGCCACCAGCGTGGTGCCCATGCCGCTCAGCTTGTGGTTGCGCTGGGATCGCGTAAAAATAGCCTGGTTGGCGGCGCAGATGGCCTGCTCGGCCTCCTCCGCCAGCGTTCCACGCGCAGCCCGGCCAGACAGCAGCTTCATCATCTCGTCCACGGCCAGTGAGCTGGCAATCTCACCGGCGGCTGCGCCACCCATGCCGTCGCAAACCACGTAAACCCCGTGCTCAACAGAAAACCCGAATGCGTCTTCGTTGGAGGGGCGCTTGCGGCCGCGGTCGCTAACCGCCGCAGCCATGTAGTGGACTAGAGCCGTGGCCAAGAAAGTCTCCCATCGCCCAGTTTACACAGGTATTCGGCAATCCGGTTGCCCGGAATGCCTCACGATCACCGCTTCGCCTTGTTATCCGGCGCATCGGGCAGCGGAGGCGGCGCTGGCAATTCGAAAACCTGTATCGCCCCGGCATTCAGCACGGCAACGCGTTTGCCCGAAGGCGAGATAGCCACATTGCCGCCGGAATCGAGCGCCGGGCTGGCAGGCGCTTCCAAAGCCATATCCCCGGTGGCGGCGTCGTAGACCGTTACCCACTGTCCCTTGATTTCGTCCGATTGGATGGGCTCATACGCGTTCACCGGGTGCGACACTCCCAGCGTCTCCCGCGCAATGCGCAGCCCGTTGGGCGCAATGGTCAGTTCCGGCCACACCGCGACCGCCGGCGTCTGGTCTGCCCAAAGACTGCGGCCGTCGGTAGTCATCGCTACCAGCCGGTCGCCGTCTGCCGGCGTGCAGGCGGTCACCAGGATCTCCCGCTCCGAAACAAAATCGTCCGACGGGTCGCAATTGGACTTCACGCTGCCCAGCATCCTGCTTCCGCCATCGTAGAAGCTCAGGTTCAGCTCCCAGTCCCAGCCGGCCCCGCGCGAATCCTCAATGTACCCAGCGGAGTTGATGGGAAGGTGGACTGTGTTTCGAACCCGGCTCACCAGCATCACTTTACCGGAGTCTCGCCGCAGAATCCGCACCACCGTTTCGGGTGTTCCCGCAGTGTCGGGGTCGTCGGAAGTGATGGAAGCCGAAGCCGTACCTGGGTTCGAGACATCGCCCGGTTTGGCGTCTGCCGCAACCGGCTCATCTGAATCGGTAACCAGATACTGCTGCGATGGATCGAGTTCGACCCACAGCAGCGGCCCTGGAAACTGGAGGAACGGCTTCAGGTTCAGGGCAGCGTCGCCCTGCATCAGGTTATTGCGGTCGCGCAGCAGAAAGTGGCCGTCCTTCAGCATCCACAGGTAGCGCACCCGGTCGTGCAGGGTCCACACCGACTCGGCTTCAACCGATCCCTGCGGCAGCGCCAGCACCACGGCGCGGATCTGCCGCTCGTCGCTGCCCTCCGCATTGGCCGCGTCGCGATGCAGCAGGCCCGGCACGCGGAACGTGAACAGCAGCTTGTCTTCGCTGATGAAATCCAGAGAAACCAGCGTGTTCCGCGATCCCATGTAAATCGGGCCGGGCTGCGAAAATCCCAATGGTTCCACTGGAATCGACCAGTTGGGAGGCTGCGAGGGCTGCGCAGGAAAGCGGTCGGGAATCATGCGCTCTTTCAGCCCATGAGGCCGCTCCACCACCGGCGCGGCTGGGCTCCCTTGCTGCGCCCGCGCGCCTGGGATTGAAATAAAAAATGCACCTGCTACCACCAGCGCCAGGCCCAGGCCCATCCCCAGGCCCGCTGTTCTCCACCGATTCTCCATCGCTTTATATTTTCGCCGATGCGGCCTGCTTTGGGCAGTGATACCTGCATCCGGCGTCTCCTCGCGAAGATTTGTTGTCTATCAGGTGGCCGGCGGCGCGTGCTTGAGCGGCCGTTTCGCGCTGTGCTCAGGATAGGGTTCCGTAGCTTGGGAACGTATGGTATTCTGCGCGGGTGTCAGTCTCTTCCCCGCTCATGAATCCGGTAATTCCACGTCATTCGGCGCTCGTGCGCGTGACCCATTGGATCACCGTGCTCGCCTTCTTTGCCCTACTCATCAGCGGCGGTGAAATCGTGATCTCCCACCCGCGGTTCTATTGGGGTGAAGTCGGCAATGTCATGACGCGCCCGTGGTTCACCCTGCCGATCCCCTCATCGCGGTCGACTGTTCCCACAGGCTACGGCTTCGTGATGCCCGACCAGAATGGCTGGAGCCGGTATCTGCACTTTCAGGCCGCATGGGCCCTGGTGCTGACAGGCTTGATCTACGCCATTGCAAGTTTGCGCAGCGGACACTTCTGGAAACACCTGTTCCCGGCGCCTGCCCAGCGGTCGTGGCATGCATTCTGGAAAGTGATTGCAAACTACCTTCACCGCGCGCCGCCCGATGAAGCGGATGCTCGCTCTTACAACGCAGTGCAGCGAATTGCGTATCTGTCGGTCATCTTCGTCCTGTTTCCCCTGGTCATTTGGACGGGCCTGGCCTTGTCTCCAGCTTTCGATTCCGCATTTCCGATGGCCGTCAACTCCCTGGGCGGCCGGCAATCCGCGCGCACCCTGCATTTTTTCGTCTCCGGATTTCTCGTGCTCTTCCTCATGGTCCACGTTACGATGGTCTATCTGGGAGGGTTCAAGAGCCGCATGCGCGCCATGATCACCGGCCGCGCCGCGCCGTCACGGGAGCGCCTATGAGCAACATCTCGCGCCGCAAGCTCATCACCACCGGTGTTGTCGCCGCCGCAGGCTTGACCGGCGTAGCCGTGGCATCCCGCGTGGCACGGCGTTATGGGCTGATCCCGCCCGATCACTGCGGAGTCTACGGTCCCGGCGAGACGCTGGACTACGCCGCCCAGAGGATCCTCACGGCGCACTCGCTGGCCCGCGAGTTTCCTCGCAGCATGATTTCGAAGTCACCCTTCGCCAACGCCATCGCGCCTCCCACCGATTTGTTCAAGCGCCTTCAGGCAGGCGGATTCTCTGACTGGCGGCTTGCGGTCGATGGCATGGTCGCCCACCCGGGATCGTTTTCGCTCTCCGATCTCAAGAGCCTTGCCGTCCGCAGCCAAATCACCGAAGTCGTATGCGAAGAGGGCTGGTCCTATATCGCCGAGTGGATTGGAACGCCTCTGGCCGAGGTTCTCAACGAAGCCGGGCTTTTGCCGCAGGCGCGCTACGTCGTATACTTCTCCACCGAACCCGACACCTGGGACAGCATCGATATGTCCGATGCCATGCATCCCCAGACGCTGCTCACCTGGGGAATGAACGACGGCGATCTTCCCGTACCGTTCGGCGGTCCGCTGCGCATGCGCGTGCCCCGCCAACTGGGTTACAAAAATGTCAAATACATCACCCGTCTCACCGTCACCGACTCACTCAAGAGTTTCGGCAAAGGTACGGGCTCCGTGGCGGCGGATTATGGTTACGCCTGGTACGCCGGTATTTGACGCGCCTTCTTCTCAAATCCGGTAAGCGCCCCTGAGACCGGCAGAAGCGACAGAGAACTTTTGCTCGTTTTGCCATCAACTCGACCCCGCAACGCGCAACAATCCGCTCCGTCTCCATGCGTGGCTTTGACAACGCAGGCCGAAGCTTTTCTAATAATCCCGGCGCTGTGCGTTTTCCAGGTTCAGAGGTGAAACGTATGAGCCAAATATCTGAACGTCTGCTCTTCTGGTTGCCGCGCATACTCTCGATAGCTTTTGTGGCCTTTATCGCCATGTTCGCTCTCGATGTTTTCAGTGAATCGCATGGCTTCCTGCAAACGGCGCTCGCCCTTTCCATCCATCTGCTTCCTGCCGCCGTCCTGGCGCTGGTGCTCATCGCTGCCTGGCGGTGGGATTGGGTTGGCGCTCTCCTGTTTGCGGTGCTTGGCGGCATCTACGCGTGGAAGACCCTGCCCGCGCATCCAAGTTGGACTTTCACCATTTCCCTGCCGCTGTTTGTTCTCGCCGCCCTGTTCCTGGCCAACTGGATATTAAGCAGGCATCCGCGTCCCACGCGCTGAAAGCCCCTCCCTCCGCCGCTCCTTCCAACCGGCGAGGTGTGCGACATTAAAGAGGGATGGCAGAGTCAGCGACGATCGGCGCGCGTACAAGATTTCTGGGTTACGGCGCCTGCGCTCTGGCCGGTACCTTGTGGGGAACGGGCTTCTATTTCGGCCGCGTGGCCCTGAACGAGATGAGCGTGGAGCCATTTGTGCTCTACCGCTTTCTGTTTGCCTCGCTGGGCATGTTGCCTGTGGCCCTCCGCAACCGCGAGCGGCTCACCGGCGGCGAAATGCGTACCCTGCTGCTGGCCGCCGCCTTCGGCATCCCTATACAGTTCCTGCTTCAGTTTCATGGCCTCGAACTCACCACCGTGAGCCACGCCTCACTCATGGTGGGCGGCATGCCGGTGATGCTGGCCGCCGCGGCCACCCTCTTTGCCGGCGAATCCCTCGACGCGTTCGGATGGCTGGCCCTCTGTACGTCCACCGTCGGCGCGGCCCTGGTGGCGCTCGGCGGCAGCCGGGCCCACGCGGGACGCGATACGCCTTCCCTGGCCGGCGACCTGCTCGTCATCGTCTCCCTCATCACTGCCCTGGCCTGGGTGCTGCTCAGCAAGAAGATGATGAAAACCCATCGCCCGCTGGTCGTGTCCTCCTATACCATCCTCACTGGAACCGCGATGCTCATCGTCATGGGGCTGGTCCGCTGGATGCTCTCGCCCGTCACGCACAGCAACGCCGCGCCCATGCCCTTCGCGCACGTCAGCTCCACGGCCTGGATCGCGCTGGCCATCAGCGGCATCCTCTGCACCGCAACCACCACTCTGCTCTGGAACTGGGGCATTCACCATGTGCCCGCCTCGCGCGCCGGCGTCTTCCTCAACATCGAGCCCGTTCTTGGTCCCGTGCTGGGCGTCAAACTGCTCGGCGAACACCTCGGCCCCTACGCATGGCTCGGCGGCGCACTCATCCTCGGCGCGGCCATTACCCTCACCACTCGCGGCCACCAGCCCGAGCCCGAAGTCATCCTGGAATAACCGCGGCGCCGCTTTACCATCGCCGATGGCCGAGCGCTCAGCTGCATCGGGAAACGCAATCGCCTCCTCAGAACGCAGCAAACGCCGCGGCCTGGCTGAAATCGCCATCGCGCTCAGCCTCATTTTGTTCGTAATCTGGGCGCCACGCCCACATGCGTGATGAGCGCCGGAAAGGCCGCTCTCAGATTCGCCGCAGTAAACAATGACTTCGTTTCCATCTGCCGTCCATTCCTTTGTGCGCTACTCCACACAAAAACCTTCGTCACTTCACGATGTGAATCGCCATTCACGCTCCTGGCCCGTGCCGCCGATATCTCACTTATCGATTGGAGGAACCTCATGTGACCCTCTTAACCTGGAGTCCCGCCTGTTCCGTCGGCGTGCGCGCCATGGACGACCAGCACGGCATCCTCATGGATTCCATCAACGAACTCCGCGTTGCCCTGGTGCGCGGAATGGGCCCGGAGCAGGTGGGCACGCTTCTGGAGCGCCTGGTGGAGTTCACCCGCATGCACTTCTTCAGCGAAGAACAGCTGATGGAGCAGTCGGGATTTCCAGGGCTGGATGAACATCGCGCCGCGCATTGCGACCTTCTCGAACAGATTCGCAACGGGGCTCGAAGCCTGGAGTACGGCGAAGGCGTGCGCATGCGCCCCTTGCTGTGCGGACTGCGCGACGGTTACCTCAAACACATTGAATACCTCGACAGCCAGTATGGCCCGTGGCTGAACCAGCGCGGCGTCTGCTGATTTCTCTTGAATTCACAGGGCCGGCTGCGCAGTTCGGCTCCGGCTCAGGATCATATTCTCAACTTATTGGCGATCTTTCCGATAAGTCCATTACCGGCGCAGGCCGGTTGGAGAAACTGTATGGCGCTCATGACTTGGAATAACGGCTATTCCGTGGGGGTGCGGGCAATCGACAGCCAGCACACGACCCTCTTCAATCTCCTCAACGGTCTGCACGAAGCGATGATGAAGGGCCAGTCGGAGAACCTGACAGGCCCGCTGCTGCACAAGCTGGTCGACTACACGCGTGACCATTTTTCCGCGGAAGAGGCCATGTTGGCGGCGGCCAATTACCCCGGCCTGGCGCAGCACCGCATCGCGCATCGCGACCTCGCCCGGCAGGTCGAAGGGTATGTGGCGAAGTTTGAGAAGGGGGAAGGCGCAATCAACATTAAGTTGCTGGTCTTTCTCCGCGACTGGCTCACGGATCACATTCAGGGCACGGACAAGAAATATGGCCAGTGGCTCAACCAGCACGGCGTTCACTAGAACTCAGCCGGGCAGCCCCTCGAACGACAACTGGACCGAAGCCCACACCGGCGCGGCCGGCTTCGCTTCTGAAGCCAGCTCGTACACCAGCCGTTCCAGCACCAGCCGCTTGTCCGGCGGAGAGGAACGCAACTCCAGGTCGGCGCGCGCCACCAGCCGCAGCGCTCGCGTCAGCTCGCGCCGGCTCTTGTAGCGGCGTGCTTGCCGGATCAGGTCGTCGGCGGCAAACGGCGGGATTCTAAAGCCCTGCCAAAGCGCCTGCCAGATGGCCCGCGAGTCGCGCACGTTCTTCTCCAGTATCACCAGCATCTGGCGGAACGTCCGCGCCAGCATGTAGAGATGGCCGATGGCCGCGTCTTCGCCGGCGTCAGAGCTGTTCAGCAGCCCGTGCAGCAGCGCCAGCGCGCGCACCCGGTCGCGGGCGCTGATGGCGTCAGTCAGCTCGTAGAGCGAGCGCTGCTTGGCGCCCAGCACCATCGTCTCCACGTCGCCCAGCGTAATACGGCCGCGGCCTGTCGCATAAAGCAGCAGCTTCTCCAACTCCGATGCCACCAGCATCATGTCCGCGCCCAGCGCGTCCACCAGTTCGCGAGCTGCATCGGCTTCCAGGCGCACTTCGGATTCGTGCGCCGTGGCCACCGCCCAGCGCATCGCATCTTCTTCGCTCACCCGCGCCAGTTCCACCATTCCGCAGTGCTGGCCCAGTGTTTCCGTGAGCCGCTCAAATCGGTTCTTGTCGTCCATCTCCATGCGCCTCGCGTCGTTGGGAATGCGCAGGAAGTCAGCAATGAAAAGGATGAGAGCCTGGGGGTTGGGCGAACGAAAGTAGCGCTCCAGCGCGGCGAATTCGTCCTTCTTCGCGCCGCGCGTGTAAAGTTGCCGCACGTTGCGCACAAGAATTACCTGGAATGGCGCCATCAGCGACGGCGTCTGCGCGCGATCCAATACCTCGAAAATCGAAGTACCGGCCAAATCGAAGTCGGAGAGACTGAAATCCCTCAGCTCCGGGGGAACAAATGCCTTGTATACCGCCGCCCGGCAACGGTCCAGCAGAAAAACCTCGTCGCCGGCCAGCACATAGCCGGGCCTCAGCGTGCCCGTGCCCGCCGCGGCGGCTTCAATCTCCGCCACAAATCGGCCCACGGCGGCGAAGCCCGCACCCCAGCGCGCGCCGCTCAAAACCTTCGCTCCCTGCCAGAGCCGTCAGTGGCTCGTTGCTTCATGCGGATTCAGAATACCTTCCCTGCTTCCATCAGGCTATAGCATTTTCGGTTACATTGCATGAAGGCGTATTCTATGCTGTTCGCGGCAATTGTTGACGTTTACGAATTCTGGGGCACGCATGAACAGCGCGACTGAAACCTTTCCTGCCTCAATCGATCCCGCGGTCATTCCGAAAAGGCGGCTTTCGACGGGCGCGGCCATGCCGGCTGTCGGCCTGGGTACCTTCGGATCCGATCGCGTCAGCCCCAGCCAGGTGGCCGATGCGGTCAAAGGCGCAGCCGCATTCGGCTACCGGCACTTCGATTGCGCATCCGTCTACGGCAACGAAAGCGCCATCGGCGCCTCCTTTGAGCAGATCCTCCGCGGAGGAATCAAACGCGAAGAGCTCTGGATCACCTCCAAGCTGTGGAACGACAAGCACGGCCAAGACGACGTCATCGCTTCCTGCCGCCAGACGCTCGCCGACCTGCGCCTCGACTACCTCGACCTCTATCTCGTCCACTGGCCCTTTCCGAATTTCCATCCGCCAGGCTGCGACGTAAGCTCGCGCAGCGAGGACGCCAAGCCCTACATACACAAGAACTACATGAGGACCTGGCGCAAAATGGAGGAGTTGGTCGGCCTCGGCCTGGTGCGGCACATCGGCACGTCGAACATGACCATTCCCAAGCTCAGGCTAGTGCTCGGCGACGCGCGCATCAAACCCGCCGTGAACGAAATGGAGCTGCATCCGCACTTTCAACAGCCCGAGTTCTTCCGTTTCGTCAGGGAAAATGGCATGGAGCCCATCGGCTATTGCCCCATCGGATCGCCGGGAAGGCCGGAACGCGACCGCACGCCTGAAGACACCGCGCCGACTGAAGACCCGGTGATCGTCAGTATCGCCCAGCGCCACGGAATTCATCCCGCCATGGTTTGCATCAAGTGGGCCGTCCAGCGCGGGCAAACACCCATTCCCTTCTCCGTCAACCACTATCGCGCCAACCTCGCCGGCATCGCCGCTGACCCGCTCTCCGAAGATGAAATGCGCGCCATCGCCGCCCTCGATCGCAACTGCCGCCTGATCAAGGGCCAGGTCTTCCTGTGGAAAGACGGCCAAAGCTGGGAGGATTTGTGGGACACGAACGGCAAAATCACGCCGCCATAAGATCGGGTGCCCCATCTGGGCGCCCTCTGGGCAGCGGCTTCATCGCGGAAAGGGTTGGATAGCACGATGAATCCAATGCATGCCGGATCGAAATCGGAGTGCAACGCAATGAACCAAACCATGACCGCAGCCTTCCTGCCCGGAAACTCGACCGTCGAACTGCGCACCGTGCCCGTCCCCGCTCCAGGTCACGGAGAGGTGCTGCTCCGCGTCAAAGCCTCCACCATCTGCGGCTCCGACATTCGCTGCATCTATCACCAGCACCTCGGCAAAGGTCCCGAAGGATACCAGGGCGTGATCGCCGGCCACGAGCCATGCGGCCAGGTAGTTGCTGCCGGCCAAGGCTGCCGCCGCTTCAAGCCCGGCGATCGCGTGATCGTTTATCACATCTCGGGCTGCGGCGTGTGCAACGATTGCCGCCGCGGCTACATGATCTCCTGCACCAGCGAGAAATATCGCCGCGCTTACGGATGGCAGCGCGACGGCGGTATGGCCGAGTTCATGGTGGCCGAGGAAAAGGACCTCATCGCGTTACCCGATGAGCTCTCCTACGCCGACGGCGCGCAGGTGGCGTGCGGATTCGGCACCGTCTACGAGGGACTGGAAAAAATCGGCATCAACGGCAATCACGCCGTGCTCATCACCGGCCTGGGCCCGGTGGGACTGGCCGCCGGCGCGCTCTGCCGCAAGCTCGGCGCAGAAAAAATCATCGGCATCGATGTGCTGGCCGAGCGCATGAAAATCGCCCTCGATCTCGCCCTCTGCGATGCGGTGCTTGCGGCCGGCCCTGATAACGTTGCCGAGGTAAGAGCGCTCACCGGCGGCATGGGCGTGGAGCGCGCAGTCGATTGCTCCGCGCATGAAGCCGCGCGCGCCGCTGCCATCCGCGCCACCCGCAAATGGGGCAGGATCGTCTTTATCGGCGAGGGCGGACGCGTGGAAATCAACCCCTCGCCGGACTTGATTCACGACCAGAAAACCGTGTACGGATCGTGGGTCACCTCCACCTGGCTGATGGAAGAGCTGGTCGAGCGGCTGGTTCGCTGGAACCTCCATCCGGCCGGCATCATCACCCACAGATTCCCGCTCCACCGCGCCGGCGACGCTTATGCACTGATGGCCTCCGGGAAATGCGGCAAAGTAGCAGTCTGCTTCGATGAAGAGCTTGCATCGGATCAGAGTTGAGTGCCTGGTCGCCTCCACGTTTGGTGCGGAGAGCGCGGGCTGCTGTAAGAAAGGAAAAAATGCAATGGCAATCAACCGGCGTGAATTGCTGAAATCCATGGGCGAAGCCTGTTCCGCGCTTGCCCTCTCCCGTCTCGCAATCGGCCAAGCATCGGCCCGGAATCAGCCCTTCCAGGCAACCAGGCAGTCGCTTCAGGCCTACCAGGTTCCGGAGTGGTTTCGCGATGCGAAGTTCGGCATCTGGGCCCACTGGGGACCGCAATCGGCCATTGAAGATGGCGACTGGTACGCCCGTAACATGTACATCCAGGGTTCGGAACAATATCTCTATCATTGCGAAACCTACGGCCACCCTTCCAAAGTCGGCTACAAAGACCTGGTCGGAAACTGGAAAGCCGAAAAGTGGGACCCGGACCACCTGATGGGCCTCTACAAGAAGGCCGGCGCAAAGTACTTCTTTTCGATGGGCGTGCATCACGACAACTTCGATCTGTGGAACTCAAAGTACACGCGCTGGAACGCGGTGAACATGGGTCCGAAGAAGGATGTGGTCGGCATGTGGCAGAGCGCGGCGCGCAGGCACGGCTTGAAATTCGGCGTCAGCGAGCACCTCTGGATCAGCTACAAATGGTTTGCCGTGAGCCATGGCGCGGATAAGACCGGACCCCTGGCCGGCGTGCCCTATGATGGCGTCGATCCCAACTACGCTGACCTCTATCACGATGCCGCCTGCGCGCAGTTCGTTGACAAGCTGGACTGGAACGACGACGGCATTCCCGACTCCTGGCGCCGCCACTATCTTGACCGCATGACCGACCTCATCGACAAGTACCAGCCCGATCTCCTTTACACCGACGGCCACCTTCCTTTCGAGCAGTACGGTCTGCAGATGGTCTCGCACCTGTACAACCTGAGCGCGCAATTGCACGGCGGCGCGACGCAAGCGATCTATACCAGCAAGGAACCCGCAGACTGCGCCGTTGGCGTCTGCGTGCTCGATCACGAGCGCGGCGTTTCAGACGGCATCGCGCCCAACCCCTGGCAGACTGACACCTGCATCGGCGGCTGGCACTACAAGCGCGGCGTCAAATACAAGTCGCCTAAAAAAGTGATCGACCTGCTCGCCGACATCGTGAGCAAAAACGGCAATTTGCTGCTCAACTTCCCGCTGCCCAACTCCGGCGAGCTGGACTTCGAAGAAATGGAAGTGCTGGAAGGCATCACCGCATGGATGCAGGTGAACAGCGAAGGCATCTACGCGACGCGCCCCTGGAAAATCTACGGTGAAGGCCCGTCCACGACAGTCAAAATCGCCAGCGGAAATTTCAACGAAGACAAGCAGAAAGACCTCACCGCCGAAGATGTGCGCTTCACCGCCAAAGGCAGTACGATCTACGCATTTGTGATGGGGAGGCCGGAAAAAGAAGCCGTAGTCAACGCGCTCGGCCTCGCCAGCCCGCAGGCTCCCGGCAAGATCCTCAAAGTGGATCTGCTCGGACACCAGGGCCCGCTCAACTGGAAGCAGGATGAAACTGCGCTAAAGGTCCAGATACCGGCGGAAAAGCTCTCCGAAATCGGCATTACTTTGAAGGTGGAGTTGGCGTAGCCTCCGCAGCCGGCTTCGGCGTCTCGGCCTTATCCGCCGGCGTCTGGGCAGATCCTTCATTGCGCGCCACCGCGGCAGCCACGCTGCCCATCGGTTCATCCGCTGCCGCCGCTGCTTCCTCATCTTCCACAAGCTTGCTGTCCTTTTTTGTCACTGCGCCCACCGCCTTCTCAGCTCTCTTTGATGCCGGTTTCCTCTCTGCGGCTCTGGCGGGAATCGCGCCCAGAAACGCAGACCACCGCAATTCGAGAACCCGCGGCGCCGTTTTAGCCTTGCCAATCGCCATGTCCGCAACCTGCTCCACAATCCACTCAAAGTTCGCCGGACCCACCGAATGCAGATCGGCGTCCGGCGCGGGATTCATGAAGTCGATGGCGTAAGGAATGCCCTTCTCCACCGCGAATTCAACCGTGTTCAGGTCGTAGCCCAGCGCCCGGCACAGCTTCAGAGCATCCCGCTCGACCCTCCTCAGCAATCTCTTGCCCGCCACGCCCTGCGCCGTATCCTGCCCGTATCGGTCGGCATGCGGACGCCGCGGATCGTAGGGCATGATGTGCACCTGCTTCTGGTTCACCACGTAGCAGCGAAAATACTCCGTAAAATCCACCGCCTTCTGGTACATCATGCACAGATCCCGCGATTCGTCGTAGGCACGAAAGAACTCTTCGCGATTGTGGACGTGGTACACGTCGCGCCAGCCTCCGCCGTTCACCGGCTTCAGAAAACCATGCTCGCCCACGTACGCAAACACGCCATCCCAATTGAGCGGATACTCCAGGTTGCGCATCGACCGGTCCGTCGTTCCCTCGGGAAGCTGTTTGTGAGGCAAAATCACCGTGGGCGGCACGGCCACGCCCAGACGCGCCGCCAGCGTGTAGTTGAAAAACTTGTCGTCGGCCGACCACCAGAAGGGATTGTTGATGATCACCGTGCCATTCAGCGCCGCATGTTTCACGAAAGCACGATAAAACGGGATATCGTGCGAGATGCGGTCCACGATCACCGAGTAGCGCGGCATCTTATTGAGGTGCACGGCGCCGGTCTCCACAAACTCTGCCTCAATGCCGTCGATGTTGCGCGCATTGATGCGCTCAACGAGCGCGCCGGGAAAGCTGTTTTCCATTCCAAACAGGACGCCGATTCGTTTCATGCGCCTTACCCTCCTTTTAAAACCACTGGAATGCAAGCCGGAGACAAACTGAAAGCCGACAAAACAAACCACGCCCCGCCGCCATTCTGCACGGCTACAGTGTACGTCAGTTGGATGTCGTATCGGCGCGCTGAGGTCGCCTCGGGCGGCACGGTTCTGATTTCCCCTGTCCCGAACCCATGCGCAATGCCGCCCGCCACATCGCCTGCCCGCAAAATGGCGTATTCTTCTTAAGTTGCACTAATTCTTTTTACCGAAGGACGGTTGCGCCGGAGGTGGGCAATGAAATACCGCGCATTGACAGTCTCAAGGCAATTTGGAAGCGGCGGCGGACGCATCGCCAACACCATTGCCGAATGGCTCGGCTGGAAGCTGCTCGACAATGAAATCCTCTCCGCAATAGCCCGGGCTGCGCGCGTGGATTCTAAAGTGGTCCGGCATTACGACGAGCGCGTCGATTCCTGGCTGCGCCGCATCAACGAAGAAGCTGTCCGCGGCGTGGCCATGGCTTCAGGACGGCCGCTCGGCGATGAAGACCTTTTTGACGCCCACGTCATGACCGATCTGACGCGGAAAATCATCGAGGAAGCGCACCACGCCGGCAACTGCGTCATCGTGGGCCGTGGCGCGCAGTGCATCCTGGAATACAAACCGGATTCATTTCACGTCTTTGTTTACGCCCCGTTCCGCGATCGGATTCAACGCCTCAAAAAGCGCCTGGAACCCGGCGCGGACATCGAGCAGCGCATCCGCACAGTCGACGGAGACCGGGCCAAATACCTCCAACAGCGCTTCGGCAAAAACTGGTGCGATCTCCATCTCTACGACCTGATGATCCGCTCCCAGGAAGATGAAGACGAAACCGCCCGCGTGATCCTCGACGCCATGACCGGAAAAGTAGCCTCCGGCAGCCAGCAGCCGTAGGGTCCCCAGTCCCTGACTCCTGACCCCTGATCCCTGTTCTCTCACTCCGCCGGCGTAACATCCAGGTCAGCGTCGAACGAGAGACCGGCAATGATGCTCTCCAGCTTTGCCCGCGCCGCGTCCCGCTGCTTTTCCAGGTCCGCCTTGTCCTTGCGCGCTGCTTCAAGCGCGTCCTCGGCGCGATTCAGCTCGTCTACAAAACGCTTCGCTGCGTCATTGCCTTTCAGCGCCGTCACGTTGTCGCGATCGCGCGCCTCGTCGCCGGTGAGAGTTTTCTCGTTCTGCTCGATCGCATCCAGCTTGCCGCTCAGATCGCTGAGCGCCGTCTCCGCATCAATCAGCGGCTTGAGCCTGGCTTCCAAATCGGGCGTGTATTTGCTCATGGTGACCAGGAACTCCGTCTGGTCGTTATCGGGATCGATCTGAACGCTCTCAAAAACAGGGGCGCGCTCGGCCACGCGCAAGTCCACCGACTGGTGCGGATCGACCGCAACCCGGAATCGATACGCGCTCGCCGTAGTCTCAGCCGGCTTCGTTTCGGATTCGAGCTTTGCATTCTGCCGCCGCACGTGCTCCACAATCACTGTCCGCGCCTCATCGGCCGCATTGGTCACCGTGTACGTGCTCTCAGTCAATTCCTCCGTGGTCTGCACCATCACGCCATTGTGCACGGCAACATGATGCAGCCTGCGCGTACCCGCGCCGTCAGCGCGATGCACCTTCACCGCCTGGTCCACGGCATACGAAAGCAGCCTCTTTTCGCCGGGATGGATTGGATCGAGCAGCCCCTCGCCTGCAAATTCGCCGTTTTCAAAGATCGAAAAGCTTCCTGAATCGAGCGTCAGTTTCGACTTGTTTTCCAGCCATACGGCGCGCAACGGCGACCTGTCTTTGTCGCTCCATAGCGTCACGTGTTCGGCCGGCAGTTCCTGCTCCAGAATCGGCACCATTGCCGACTCGTTCTTATGGATGGTGACCGGCTGCGCCAGCGCGTATTCGAAGAAATCATCGAATGCGTTGGCGGAAATGTCGCCCGCCTGAATCGCGTCACTGCCGCGATAAACCCCGCCAATATAGCCGCCGCCCACGTTTCCGCCCACGCCGGGGCCATAGCCGCTGCCCGAGCCGGAACCGATGCCGCCGCCCGAACCCACGCCGACAATTGGCGGCGGTGGCGCGGCGAACAGCCTCCCAGAAAGCTGAGTCTTGTCGTACTCTCTGCCTTGCACCGCCAGCGGCCCATCTGAAATTGGCGCTCGCTTCATCTCCGCCGCCTCATGCGTCTCCGGCGTACTCTGCTGTGCAATCGCAATCGGAATCTCCGGCCGCCGCGTATAAATCGGCTGCGATAGCGGCTGGATAAAGCTCTGCGGCGCACCGGCCACCAGCGAGAGCTGCACGTTGTCCCAGTCCGCGCCCACGGTGTTGTCCACCACCGCCCATCCCTGCACGATCGCGCTTCCATTTGCCTCGCGCGGAAAAACCATCCGGTACGTTGACTTCCACACCGGCACCTCGCTGATGTAGCTAACCTGCAACTGGCGTTCGCCCGTGCCGCGGTCCTCCAGCGTCAGGTGGCGCAACTGCTGATTCTGCGCCGAAGAGACAATCTCAAGATAATCCTCGAACTGCTTTTGCAGGGATCCGTCCAGCATTCGCACCGAGACGGCATCCGTCAGTTCCGCCGTGCGCAGCGCTCCTGCATCCGACGCCACAATCAAGAAATAATGATCCTCTGAGGTCAGGCCGTTCTTGTCCACTTCCTTGCGAAACTCAATATTCACCAGCCGTCCCGCGAGCGGAGCGCCCGCGCCGGTCACCTCCACGCGCTGCCCGCGCAGCGCCTGGTATACCGACAGCGTCGCCGGATAGTCGTTGAGCCCCAGGGCCAGCGTTCGCAATTGCTGCTCGACGGGTGTGGTGGAGTTGTAGTCGACTCCGGAGATCCTGCCCCCGCCCTGGTCAAGCACGGTGAGCGACTGCAACACATCGTTCAATTGCGACGAAGTGAAGTCGATGGCCACGCGCTGGCTCCCCTGCACCGTCCCCGCGTGCTCAAAATAGCCCACGCCGTTTTTGTAGAGCACCACCTTGCGCACCGGCAGGTCCAGCGGCGCATTTTTCGCCAGCGCAGATTGCAGTTCAGTATTGACAGGTTTCAACAGCGCGCCCGTCCCACCCGACTGAGCGGCAAGGTCCAATGAAGCAGCAACAAAAAACATGGCAACCAATACACCGCGCATACACCCTCCCGGAGTCTGCCTGGGCAACTCCCTCCACCTGAGAACGGGCCGACCCGCGTCTCTTGCAGGAAAATCTAACCCCTTTGACCGCGCCCGAGGTAAAACAGCTTGTCCCCCTTTGCGAATTTTTCGACAAATAGCCGTACCAAGCGTCACGGAAACCCAATCCGCCGGGGAGCACAATGGAAATCTGACAATGAATTGAGCCGCTGGTATCGCCGGCCAAGGGAGACATATCCATGAACAAAACTCCGAAGGTGGTTGCAGTGAACGGAAGCGCGCGCAAAGACGGCAATACCGCCATCCTGCTCGGCTACGTTCTGAGGGAGCTTGAAAAGGAGGGCATTGAAACCGAGCTCATCCAGTTGAGCGGCGCTGAAATCCATGGCTGCCGCGCCTGCCGCCAGTGCTCAGTAAAAAAGAACCGCCGCTGCTCGCAGACCGGCGACATGGGAAATACATACATCGAAAAGCTGGAGCAGGCCGACGGCATTCTGCTCGGCTCGCCTACCTATGTGGCTGACGTCTCACCGGAGATCAAGGCGCTCATGGATCGCGCCTGCCTCGTGTCCAAAGCCAACGGCGGCATGTTCCGCCGCAAAGTGGGCGCAGCCGTGGTCGCCGTGCGCCGCGCCGGCGCCATGCACGCCTTCGACGCGCTCAACCATTTCTTTCTCATCAGCGAGATGATCGTGCCCGGCTCGTCTTACTGGAACATCGGCTTCGGGCTCCAGTCCGGCGACGTCGAGCAGGACGCAGAGGGCATTCAGACCATGAAGACCCTGGGGCAAAACATGGCTTGGCTGTTGAAGAAGCTCGCGGTTCAGGAATCTCCGGCGCTCGCCCCGGAACCCGCGTCTCAAACTGCCTGATCCGCAATCCGGCGCAACTGGCCAAGGTGATTCAGATCGTGTCCGGCCATGGTCTGCACCACTGTCTGGAACGTCATCTCGCCGCGCTCCGGATGAACCATCGTCCTCCCGGCCGCAGCCGGCAATGCATCGCCGATCAGCCGCAGATTCCATCCCCGCATGGCCTTGAAAGCTCCCAGCGCCTCTCCGGCGCTTACGCCGCGATACGGGGCAGCCCATTTGTCCTGGTCGAAGGGCTGAATCGTCGGCCCGTCTTCAGCCAGCGTCTGCCGCAGCCGAAAACCGAAAACCAGTTCACAGTCCGCCAGGTGGCACAAAATTTCCGCCGCGCTCCACTTTCCAGGCGCCGGCGGAGTAGAAACTCTCGCATCCCCAATTGCCACCAGCACCTCAGCCAACGCCGCAGGCGTGGAAGCAAGAATAGCCTCAGTCGTCCGCCCGTCAAGAAATCCGTCGTAGGGATTAGCCCTGCTCATACCCTTCTCTCCAAAAAATTCTCCAGCCACCGTTCCTATTCCCTGACCACTGATCACTGACCACTGATCACTGCTTTCACACGTACTGCTCCACCATCCGCCGCCACGTCGGCCAGTCATGCGAGTTTGGCGAGTCCCAAACGTAAAGCCGGTGCGGAATTCCCTTGGAGCCGAGAATGCCGGAAAGGTTCTGGTTCTGGCCCAGGCATTGGTCGTCCCAGCCCGTTGCCAGCACGTAATTGTTGCGCCGGTAGCATTCGAAAAACCATGGGTCAGTCAGATTGGGAAGAAAGTGCGTAGGCAAATTGAAGTAACAATCCTGGTCGTAATAGCCGTCGAGAAAATTCGATAGATCGAATGCGCCCGACATGGAGAGCAGTCCGGTAAAAATGTCGGGATGGCGCAGGGCGATATTCGCCGCGTGATAGCCGCCAAAGCTGCAGCCGAGCGCCACCAGGTGCGGGTCGCCATTCTTCCCCCGCACCAGCGGAGCCACCTCGCTGAGCACGTAATCCTCATACTGCATGTGGCGCGCAATCCGCCAGCGCGGAGATACCTGCCGGTTATACCAGCTCTCCCTGTCCACGGAGTCGACGCAATAAAGCTGCACGTGACCGCCGTCGATCCTGCCCGCGAGCGCGGCAACCATCCCGCGGTCCTCAAACTCGAAGAATCGCCCTCCGGAGGTGGGAAACACCACCGCCGGCAGCCCCGCGTGGCCAAAGATCAATAATTCCATCTCCCGGCCCAGCCGGCCGGAGTACCACTTGTGATATTCGCGATTCATCGTTTGCGCGCCTTTGGAGAACCGCCGGTTTCTTGATACTGTAACAGCCTGAGCCTCTGTTTATTTGGGCGCGTGTGCAGTGGCCCTTGGCGTGCGCAATCTACCGGCAAAAGGGGGAACGCAAGGCTTGAATCTGGACCCACAGCCGTGGAACCCCGCCGCGGGCCACCTGCTCACCGCCGGTGACCCGCATCCGCATCCGCGCCTTCACCTCCATCGCGCCTTTTCAAGCCAATTCCTGCCCGATAAACGCGACCTCATCGTCTATGTCCCTCCCGGCTACGACCAGCATCCCCAGCGCGCCTACCCGGTCCTTTATCTCCAGGACGGTCAGAACCTCTTCGACGGCCGCACCTCATTCATCCCCGGCTCCACGTGGCAGGTGCGCGAGCACGCCGACGAAGCCATTCAGGCCGGCGAAGTGGAACCGCTCATCATCGTCGGCATCTACAACACCGGCGACCGGCGTTTGGCTGAATACACTCCCGAGCGCGACTGGCGGATGGGCGGCGGCGATGCAGCCAGCTACGGCCTGATGCTCACCCGGGAGCTGATGCCGTTCGTCGCCGCACGTTACCGCATCCACCTCGAGCGCGAATCCACCGGCCTGGGCGGCTCGTCCCTCGGCGGCCTTTTGACTCTGTATCTGGGTCTTCGCCACGCCGAGCGCTTCGGCAAGCTGGCCGTCCTCTCGCCCAGCGTCTGGTGGAACAGCAAAAGCATCCTCGGCTACCTCAACGAGCGCGCCCCTGAGATCTGGGAGAAACCGCGCATCTGGCTCGACGTAGGCGACCGCGAAGGCCGCCGCACCCTCCATGACGCCGAGCAGCTCAACCGCCGCCTCAAAGCCAACGGCTGGAAACCCGGCGAAACCCTCCATTTCGAGCGCGTAGCCGGCGGCACGCACGACGAAGCCAGTTGGTCCGTCCGCGTAAGGCCTATGCTGAGGTTCTTGTTCCCAACTCCCCCCGGCCACTGACCACTGGCCCCATACCCTATTCCCCGTTCACTTATTCACTTTTTCACTTATTCACTTCTTCACTCGTTTCCCTATTCCCTATTCCCCGTTCCCCGCTCCCTGAAGCACTTGCTCCAAAGCCGTCTTTTCGGCGATACTTAGGTGTTGTGTCTTGCGCGGCTGGACGCATCTGTCCGGCCTGCCTCAAAGCCGGCTGCGTCCGCGCCGTCCGGCAAGACTCACAAGCTCAAGGATTTCGAAAGGAACCGTATCCCGTGGTAATGATTCGTCTGGCGCGCTTTGGCGCCCCCAAGCAACCCTTCTATCGCATCGTGGTCATCGAAAAGGACCGCGCCCGCAACGGCCGCTCCATCGAGGTGGTGGGCACCTACAACCCCCGTACCGAACCAGCCACCGTTGAGCTGAAGCACGAGCGCATCGCCTATTGGCGCAGCGTGGGAGCTACGCTCTCCCCCATCGTCCTGAAGCTCGTTACCAAGCACCCCGCTGCGGCTCCGGCTCCCGAAGCAACGGCGGAGTCAGCCGCGGCCTGATCTTCCCGCTGCTTTCAGCTTCCGAGCCCCAGGGTCCGCGCGCCGCCCCTTGACTGGTGCGCGTACAATTGCTTGCGGCATCGGGTGTGGGCTGATACTATTCGCCCACAGTTTTAAGTCTCTAATTTTGAGTACGCAAAAGGTCAGGGGCAAGAACATGACCCAGGTCGATATGGTCCAAGTAGAGGAACTGGTCCGCGAGATTGCGCGGGCCCTGGTGGATGAGCCGGCAGCCGTCGAAGTGGAGTCTGTGGACCGGGAAGAGAATACCGTCCTCAAGCTCCGTGTCGCGCCCCAGGACGTGGGCAAGGTGATCGGCAAGCAGGGCCGCACGGCCCGCTCGGTGCGCATCATTCTTGGCGCGGTCAGCATGAAGCTGCACCACCGCTACACTCTCGACATCCTGGAAGAAGACGAAGAAATCTAGCATGGTGGATGCTGAGCCGGCCGCCTTTTTGCGGGGACTGCGATGACCGCGCCTGAACGCGCGCAATCGTGGGTCTGGCTGGCCCGCATTCGCCGCCCGCAGGGTCGCAAAGGCGAAGTCTTCGCCGACATCCTCACCGATTTTCCTGAAAAATTTGCCGAGCGCAAGCGCCTCTGGCTCATTGCCGGTGACTCTGCTGCAAAGGCTGCTCCGCGCGAAGTGGAACTGATCGCCCACTGGCTGCACAAAGGTGGCATCGTACTTCATTTTTCCGGCACCAACTCCATCTCCGAAGCCGAAACCCTCGCCGGCCTCATTGTCGCCATTCCCATCACCGAGCGCGCGTCCCTCGCCGAAGATGAAGCCTATATCGGCGACCTCATCGGCTGCATGCTGGTGGATGTGGCGGGCTCGGAGCCCGTATCGGTAGGCGAAATCGAAGCCGTCGACCGCACCGCCGGCCCAGTGGCTCTGCTCGTGGTCCGCGGCGCGCACGACGAAATCCTGGTCCCCTTCGCCAAAGCCTACGTGCGCAAAATCGACCTCGAAGCGAAACGGGTAGAGATGGCCCTCCCCGAAGGCCTCACCAACCTGAATGCCCCCGAGAAACCCTGAGCCGTCCTCTCATCTCGCCATGAACGCATAATGCCCATTCTCATCTGTCATCTTGAGCGAGCGCAGCGAGTCGAAAGCCTGCCCTGAGCGTAGTCGAAGGGGGACCTGCGTTTTTGCTTTTCTGGCGAAGGGCGGAGCAGCGCGAACCTCGATAGGCCCCTACTCAAACGCCAGCGGCTTCCAAACCCCATCCTGTTTCACCGCCAGTTGAATCGGTCGCGGCGCCCCCTTCGGCGGCACGGTCACCTCAATCCAGAGCTCCTGTCCTGCCTTCATCGGCAGCGGGCTGGCCGCATGTTCGGCGATGAAAAAATCCACCGGGTCCACCAGTTTCATCGCCTCGCACGGCGATCCCGGCTGCGCTGAAACCGTCTGGCCTTTCGCGCTCTCGTCTTCGTCCGAAATTCTCACCGCCAGCAGCTTGCCGTCTTCCACCTTCAGTTCGGCCGGAAACTGCACCGACCCACGGCCCTGAATCGCATAGCGCCCTTCGATCGCCGCTCCGTTGATGTCCCGCGGAAATTTGGCCTGGCTGGCCGAGGGAAGCGTGCTCTGGCAGCCATCCACCGTCAGTTGCAGGCTCAGATAGCGTCCCCGCATCACCATCTCCGGATCGTAGGCCGCCGCGCGTGTCCACACCCGCGGGCACCGCCATCGCTGATAAAAATACTTGGCCGCAATCGACGAAACCAGCGTCAACTGAATCACCAGCAGCGCAACGGAAGCTCCAGCAATCGAACTCCTGCCTATCTTCATCGCGCCTCCTCCGCTGCCATTTGGCCGGAATCGCCTGCCGCTCCCATGCGCTTCAAAATCCGCCGCCGCATGTTTTCAAGCGCCCATCCCCCGGCCAGAAACAGGATTCCCAGTCCGATCAACCCCAGCGAGCGTCCCATCATATCGAAGATATCGCTGAAGTAGAACCACCCGACCGCGACGGCGAAGCCAACAATCCCCACATTCACCAGCATCTTTGACCCCAGCCGCACGCCCCACCAGCAAAGGAACACCGCAAAAGCCGCCACCAGCGCGTGCGCCGCAAGATTGGGATCGGTCCGCGTAACGACGTGCGCGGGCTCGTTGACCCACCTCTCGGTTTCCGTCCAGCTCCGGTAGCACCACGGCAGCGCAACCGAAAACGCCACCGCGACAGTCGGCGGAATCAGCCCCTTGTGCCCGTGGAAGGCCGCAATCGCCAGCGGCACTGCGGCAATCGCCACCCAGCACCAAACCCGCGTGCTGAACGGCACAAACGTCTGGTTGCCCGACCAGCACGTCCAGCTCTCCAGCATGTAAGCAGTGCCCCAGACAGCGCCAATCGCCGCGGCGCCAAACAGAATCCCCTGCACCGCCTTGCGCCGCGAACCGGTAAAGAAAGTGAAATACAAAATCGCCCAAACAAACAGGAACCGGCCCGCATAGACGTCGTCGCCGATGTGCCCATTTGTATAAAACGACAGTTCCGAAATCATCCACGCCGGAACCAGCAATAAAGCCAATGTCTGCTGCGCCTGGTCGCGGAGCAAAGCCCAGCCGGCCAGCGCGGCCAGCGCCCACATCAGCACCGCGGCCGGCCAGTGCTCCTGGATGTTGAAAATCTGCCCGGTCAGAGCAATCGCTGCGCCCGTGGCCACAGTTCCCACCGCGTGTAGCGCTGTCGACAGCGCGCTGGAGTTCTCCCGCGCCAGCCCGCCGGTCACGTGAAACACCGCAACCATGGCCATCACCAGCGCAAACCGCTCGCCCGGCCCCAGTTGGTCCCAGTGCGCGGAGACAAACAGCACCACCCCGCAACCGAGCAGAATGGCCCCAAGAATCAGCGCCGTAATTCCCTGCCACCGCAGCCCGCCCGGCCGCTCCTGCTCCTGCTCATAGGCGCGAATGCGGCCCACACCCTCCGCATCCAGTACGCCCGCCGATTGCCAGCGATTCAGCAACGCATTAATGTCAGCCATATCAGTTGGCCATCATTAAACCACAACCGAATTCTCCGCGCTGTGACAACCGGACTCGGCGCCGAAACCTTTATCATCGATTCGTATGCGCTTTGACATCGTCACCATCTTTCCAGCCTTCTTCGCCGGCATCTTCGAGCACGGCATCGTGCGCCGCGCCCAGGCCGAGGGACTGGTGACGGTGGAAACGCTCGATCTGCGCAACTTCACCCACGACCGCCATCGCACCGTCGATGATCGTCCCTTCGGCGGCGGTGAAGGCATGGTGCTCAAACCCGAACCCCTCGCCGAAGCCCTCGCCTCGCTCGGCATCGCGCCTAAACACGAGCGCGCCTCACAAATACCAGCGGAAAAACTCGGTCCGGAGGGAGGCGGGGGTTTCAACCCCCGCATAAAGCCCACAGAATCGGCGAGGGCTTTAGCCACGGAGGCACTCTCCACCGCCTCGCAAGAACCCGAGCCAACCACCCGCGTGATCCTGCTCTCCGCCCAGGGCCGGCCCTTCACGCAGTCCATCGCCCGCGAACTGGCCCTCCTCGACCGCGTGGTTCTCCTCTGCGGCCGCTACGAAGGCGTGGACGAACGCATCAACCAGCTCTACTGCGACATGGAGCTCTCCATCGGCGATTACGTGCTCTCCGGTGGCGAGCTCGCCGCTGCGGTGGTCGTCGATGCTGTCATGCGTCTGATTCCAGGAGTTTTAGGCAACGAGGCCTCGGGCGAGTTTGAGAGCTTCGGCGTGGCTGACGCCGATATCTCCGCGGGCCAGGAGGGCGTTCCCCGCTCCCAGCACGGCGCCGGAGGCATGCTGGACTACCCCCACTACACCCGTCCGGCGGAGTTCGCCGGTCTGGGCGTTCCCGAGACCCTCCTCAACGGCGACCACAAGCAAATCAGGCGCTGGCGTCGCGAGCAGCAGTTGCGCAAAACCCTGGCCAACCGCCCCGACCTGCTTGAAAAGGCAGCGCTTAGCGCCGAAGACCGCAAGCTGCTCGACGCAATCCGCCGGGAACAGCCCTGAAACTGCGTGCCGGCCCTAAAACGCCTGCACCGGTTCGGGCTGGTCCGCCCCCACCTTCCCAACTTCGATTGCCGCCAAATAGAAGTTCTCACCCGGCGTCGGCGCTCCCGCCAACCGCCGCAGCATGGCCAGCTGTCCCACGTGCGTCAGCGCGTCGGCCACAGGCCCTTGGAACAGTCGTTCAACCGGCGCGTGCAGCGTCTCAGTCGAAGCCAGGAATGCGTCGAAAGCGCCCAGCGCGGCAAAGAAGCGCCTCTGCTCCTCCTGCCACGCGCGCGCCTGCGAATTGTGCCAGGCAGGCTTGCCCTCAGCCATAGAGAGAGCCCAGTCGAACAGGTCGCCCATGTGGGCCAGAATCTTGACCGGCCGTCGACCGGCGCCATCGAATCCCGCAAAGGTCTCCGGCGCGTTTTCAAGCGCCCGCGCCGCCCGATAGGCCAGCGTAGCCAGCGTGTGCCGCAGCAATTCGCGTTTCTCATCCATATGCGAAAAACTATAACGCATCAGGCAATGGCGCGGCTGCCCATTTTCCCTTCGCTCCGCGTTAGGCACAACACCCCAATCTCTGATAAACTTGAAGTTCTGAGTCCAACCGTAGGAAGACACAATGTCCATTCATCCCGTTATGCAGCGCTTGGCCGACAAGCTTAAGCGCACCGATCTGCCGGCCTTTGTACCCGGCGACCAGATTCGCGTCCAAGTTAAGATCAAGGAAGGCGATAAAGAGCGTTTGCAGGCCTTTGAGGGCCTGGTTATCGCCATCAACAACGGCCCCCAGGGCACCTTCACAGTGCGCAAGATGAGCTTCGGCCAGGGCGTCGAGCGCATCTTCCCTTTCAACTCCAAGGTCATCGACAAGATCGAGAAGATCCGCAGCTACAAGGTGCGGCGCGCCAAGTTGTTCTACATTCGCAGCTTGCGCGGCAAGGCTGCCCGCCTGAAAGAAATCGACCGCGTCACCGGCAAAGTGCGCGCATAAGCTACCCGCCAACCCCTTTCCAACAGAACCCCCGGCCACGGCTGGGGGTTTTGCTTTGTGCCCAGGCCGGCGCTTCATATACTGGCAGCATGGCTAAGCCCCGCGCCTGTGGTTTCGTTCTGGAAAAAGCAGCCCGCCAGCGCGGTGCACTCCGCATAGCTGGCCTCGACGAAGTGGGCCGCGGCCCGATGTTCGGCCCTGTCGTAGCCGCCGCGGTAATTCTTCCCAAAGGCTGCCGCCTGCCAGGCCTCACCGATTCAAAAAAACTCTCGGAAAAAATGCGCAACCAGTTTGACCCCGAGATCAGGGCCAACGCGGTGGCGTGGGCCGTGGCTGCCGTCGACGTGGAGACCATCGACCGCATCAATATCCGGCGCGCCTCGCTGCTCGCCATGCGCATGGCCGTGGAGCATCTGGCCCTGACCCCTGATTACCTGCTGATCGACGGCCTCGACACCATCGACTGGCCCTGCCCGCAGCAGGCTGTGGTGCAGGGCGACGCCACCAGCCTGTCCATCGCCGCCGCCTCTGTCCTTGCCAAGGTCCACCGCGACCGCCTGCTGGTGGAGCTGGATGCCGTGTATCCGGGTTACGGGCTGGCGCGGCATAAGGGCTATTGCTCGGCTGAGCACCTTGAAGCGCTGGCGCGGCTGGGGCCGACACCGCTGCACCGCAAGAGCTACCGCCCGGTGGCCCAGATTCTGTTGCAATTCGACTGAGGCAGACACCGAGGGAACAAGAAGGCGAGCCGGCGTTTGTAGCGCCGGTCTCCAGACCGGCTGTCGTGCGGGTCTCCAGACCCGCACACTCCGGCGCTAGGTTATGCCGCGACCACGGCGCGGGCCTTGCGCCGCTGGTTCCAGGCCAGCACCGGCCGCGCCAGCAACAGCAACGCCAGAATCGCCGTCATCCCCACCGGCGTGAGCACGCCCGTCTTCACCTGCCACCAGTAATGAATGATGCCGCACACCGCGGCCACGTAAATGAGCTTGTGCAGACGGTTCCAGTTCTTGCCTCCCATCTTGCGAATGGCCCAGTTGGTCGACGTGGCCGCCAACGGAAGAAGCAGCAGCCATGCGGCCACACCCATGGTGATGAATCGCCGCTTGGTCACATCGGCCAGCATGGCATGCAAATCGAAGTTGTTATAGAGAGCGACCCAGGTGAGCATGTGCAAGGTGCCGTAAAAAAATGCGAACAGCCCCAGCAGCCGACGGAATTTAATCAGCCATGCAAGCCTCGGAACAAGCCGCCGCACCGGCGAAATGGCCAGCGTGATCAGCAGCAGCCGCAAAGTTGCCAGGCCGGTAGTAAACGCGATGTCAGCCGTGGGATCGGGACCGAGGTCGTTGGTCACCGCGCCAAACGTTAGCCGCGCCACCGGCCAAAGGCAGGCCAGCCAGGCAATCGTCTTGAGCACAATCAGAGTCGAGCGTTTCATGTATGTCCCGGTCAGCAGAGTAATCGAGCCAGCAAGCCAATTGATCGGCTAGGAATCAAAGGACGGAATCTGGCAACAAGAGCCTACTCCCTATTCCCTATTCCCTGACCACTGATCACTGATCACTGCTTTTCAGTAGTTCTTCTTCAGGTCCATCCCCGCATACAGTGACGCCACCTGGTTCCCGTAGCCGTTGAACATGAGCGTCGTGCGGCGCTGTTCGTAGAACGGCAACCCGATGCGGCGCTCTGTCTTCTGGCTCCAGCGCGGGTGGTCCACATTTGGATTCACGTTCGAGTAGAACCCGTACTCGCTTGAGGCCATATCGTTCCAGGTTGTGCCCGGCATCTTTTCAACAAAGCGCACGGTCACAATGGACTTGGCCGACTTGAACCCGTACTTCCACGGAATCACCACGCGAACCGGCGCGCCGTCCTGGTTGGGAAGCACATCGCCGTAAAGGCCAAAGGTAAGCAGGGTGAGCGGATTCATGGCCTCATCCATGCGCAGCCCCTCGGAGTACGGCCAGTCGATGGTCGATTCGCCGCCCCACTTTTCCACGTGCCGGTCGTAGTAGGAGAGGAACTGCACATAATTCGCCGACGGCAGCGGGTCGCACTGCTTGATGAACTCCGAAAGCGAGTAGCCGACCCAGGGAATCACCATGCTCCACGCCTCAACGCAACGATGCCGGTAGACGCGGTCTTCCAGCGGGCGCAGCTTCAGCAGCGCGTCAATGTCGAAGGTGAGCGGCTTTTTCACCTTGCCTTCCACTTTCACGGTCCAGGGCCGCGTGGGTAGGCCGCCCGCGTTTTTGGCGGGATCGCCCTTGTCCACGCCGAACTCGTAAAAGTTGTTGTAGTGTGTAATGTCCCCCAGGCTCGTCAGTTGCTCGCCGGTAGTGGTCAGAGGGCTGGGAACGGTCTGAAGTTTGGTTGCGGCACGCACCGCGGTGCGAGGCTCGAAAACCTGGCCAACCCGATCGGCCGCCAGGGCCGTGATTCCGGCTGCGGCCGCGCCGCGCAAAAAACGCCGGCGATTGAGGTACTGGCGGTATGCATCCTTTGACGTAATCTCGGATGACGGAATATCGGGCGGTTTGCCAATCAGCATTTGAGGACCTCGCACAGGGAAGTGACGATTACATTTATTAGACACGGGAACAAGCGCTTGCGTCACAGGATATACGCGCCAGCGTCAATTTTGGTTTTCTAAAAGAATCCGGGCGTCCCATATCTCGACTCGGAAGCATGGACAGCACAAACCTCAATTCATATCGTCGGGCCGCCGCGCAAAAGGCCACTCCCCCAAACCCCGCGCCCGAACCAGATAAATAACCGTCCCGCTCACTCCAATCACTGCAGCAACCACCAATCCGCGCAGCGCGTGAACCCGGTAGACCAGCAGGAACACAAACCCCGCCATGGCTGCCAGCGGAGGCAGCGGGTAAAGCGGCATCCTGAACGGCCGTTTCAACTCCGGCCGCTGAATTCTCAACAGAATCACGCCCGCCTGTTGCAGGAAAAACTGCAGCAGGATACGCGTGATGACCAGCATCGTGATCACCTGCGCCAGCGAGAAAAAGCAGAAGCAGCATGCCACCACGCCCAGCGCCACCAGAGACCGGTGCGGAATGCCGTGCTTGGGATGAACCGCGGCCAGAAAACGAAAGTAATTTCCGTCGCGCGCCGCCGCGTAAGGCACGCGCGAGTAGCCCAGCAGCAGCGAGAATACCGACGCGAATGCGGTCCACACAATCAGCGCTGCCATCAGGTAGCCCGCCCATCGCCCGAATGCGGATTGGGCAATCTCCGCCACCAGTTGCAGTTGGGCCAGCTGGTTTCCGGCATGTGCCGCGGCATCGCGCAGCGACGGCAGCGCAGCCAGGTTCATCAGCACGTAGAACGCCGAGACAAACAACACACTCAGCAGGATGGCGCGCGGAATGGTCCGCTCCGGACGCCGCACCTCGCTGCCCAGGAAACAGATGTTGTAGTAGCCCCAATAGTCATAAGTGGTAATGAGCGTGGCCTGGGCCAGCCCGCCCAGCGCCAGCGCCAGCGGCTGCGCCGGCGAGGCCGGCATGTGCCAGCCTCCCGTGGCCGATGCGTGGGCAAAGCCGGACACAATCACCCCCGCAATGGCCGCCAGCACCCCCGCAAACAACACCCAGGCCAGCCGCGAAACCGAGCTCAGGTTGCGATAAAGCAGCGCGGTCACCAGCAAGCATGTCCCGGCTGCCACAAAGTTCCCATAATGCAGCGCCGGCCACGCCGCCACTGGCGCGTTCTCCAGTCCCGGCCAGAACCA